>ERZ778029.468-NODE-468-length-71794-cov-21.121858_pt1 | contig 71794 bp, 72 predicted proteins | sample MGYA00375759_ERZ778029 | MGnify/ENA primary metagenome ERZ778029 (study PRJEB29350, sample SAMN05389819) | bioreactor metagenome | isolation source: Ammonium sulfate bioreactor | place: South Africa: University of Cape Town | collected 2014-04-04 ...
GCTGCGCCTGCGTCCCGATCGTATTCCGATCGGCGAAGTCCGCGGCGCCGAAGCCATCGATCTCCTCAAAGCGTGGGGCACGGGGCACCCCGGCGGCATCGGCACCATCCACGCCGGCACCGCGCTCGGTGCGCTGCGGCGGCTTGAGCAGCTTATTCAGGAAGCGGTCATCACCGTGCCGCGCGCGCTGATCGCCGAGACGATCGACATCGTCGCGGTGCTTGCCGGCCGCGGCGCACAGCGTCGGCTCGCCGAGCTTGCCATGGTCGCCGGCCTTGATCCTGCAACCGACGACTATCGCGTTCTGCCGTCCGAGGCGGACGGCCGTGTCCCCGAAATGGCGGACGATTCCGAAGAATCGCGGGAGGTTGAGAACAGCGCAGCGGCGAGGCGCTCAGAGATCTTATCGGCGGCCTGCTTGACAGCATCAGATGCAAGATGAGCGTATCGAGCAGTCGTCTGAACCTGAGTGTGTCCAAGCAGTTTTCCGATCATGGACAGTCCTTCACCGACTTGAAGACCTCCCGAAGCGAAGGTGTGCCGTAGGTCGTGAATGCGAACGTCGTCGAGCATGGCCTCCGAACGAATTCTTCGCCACGGATGCTGAAGGTCGGTCAGGTGTTGTTTTTTTTTCTTACCGACGATACATACGGGTTGTCGTTGACGCGACGTAGTGACTTCAACACAGCAAAGGCCGCATTGCCGAGGTAAACTGTTTTCGCCCCCGTTTTGCTGTCCGGAAGACGAAGCTCCTTCGCCTCAAGGTCCACATGCACCCACTTCAGCGTTTGGATCTCCGATAAGCGGCATCCCGTCAGAAGAAGGAGACGGAAGGCCGCGACCGCGTAGGGGGACTCCGTTCGATCGCTTTCGGCTTCGGTCAACACCGACCCGAGCCGTTGTAACTCTGCTGCGGAAAGAAATCGCTCGCGCTTCTGCTCCGGATATCGCTCGATGTCCTCGCAAGGGTTGGTATGTTTGTCTCTTAAGCCCCATGTCTCGGCGAGATTCATCATCTTCGAAAGCACCCCAAGGGTTCGGTTGGCCTGATAGGGAATGTGGGAGTGCGATCCGTGCAGATCGGCAACGTCGGCCGTGGTAACGGAGCGAACACGCTGCTTGCCGAAGAACGGCTCAAGAAAGAGTTCGACCGAGCGCCGATACTCGCCTTGCGTGGATGGCTTGCAGCGAGCGGGCACATATTGTGTCAGAAATCGCTGGCCCAATTCCTTCATCGTGGTCGATTGGCGTTCGGCATCGCGCAGTGCTGCCGGATCGCCGCCCGCGCCGCGCACATTGCCCAGCTTCAGCGTAGCCTCGCGCCGCGCCTTGTCAGCCGTGACAGGGCCGAATTGTCCCAGCGTGATGCGCCGCGTTCGGTCGTGCCGCCGGTACTGCACGAGGAAAAATCGCTTGCCGCTGGGCATGACTCGCACGCCGAAGCCCGGAAGCTCTTTATCGAACACGATGTAATCGACGTCTTTGACCGCGAGACCTTCGACCGATCGTTTGGTGATTTTGAATTTCGACATGAGCGCATCTGTTCGCCTTACGTCCACGTCCATTTCGCCGTCAAATCTTTGGACGATGGACTGTCGTGGAAGCGGCGTGGAAGCGGCGCGACGAAAGTTGTGACGTAGCGCTTCGTACATTATGAGTGATCAGGGACGTCGAAAAAGCAAGTGTCTACAGGGCGTTATCGTAGCTGCGCGAAAGAATACAGGGACGGTCGCAAAGGAGCGAAAAGGCGGTTTAGCAAACTCATAACCTGAAGGTCATAGGTTCAAATCCTATCCCCGCAACCACCGATACCGACACTCCCGTGAGCCCGGCTCCGGGAGTGTCGTTTTTTCTACCGTTTCCAACGGCTTGGCGCTCGGTCCATTCGAGAATGGTCCGCAGTTCGCCATGTAGGGTGGCAAGAATTTCGCCCCGTTCCGGCCCCGGCGTCAGCACGATCCTCTCGATCAGCATCCGCAAAGCCTCCGCCGCCTGCTGCCGTTCGTTGGGACGGTTCAGGGCTTTGGTCAAGATCGCAACCTTCCTCGCATAGATCGCCGAGGCTGAGGGCAGCAGGTCCGGTGCGTCCTGTGGCACGTCGGTCAAAAGCTCGCTCAGTTCCTCCTTGCGAGCTTCCAGCGCGTCCATCGCAGCGTTCATGGAGGGCTGGTACATGCCCTCCTTGATGGCTTCGATGATGCCCCGGATCTGCTTCTCGACCTTCACCAGTTCCGCTTTCCACGAGTCACTGTTGGAGCGGCGTTCGCGGTTTAGCCGGTTGGTCTCTTCGGCGCAGGCACGCATTGCCTCGGCGGCGATCTCCGGGGCCATCATCCGGTCCTTGAGGCCGGCCAGCACGCGGCGTTCCAGCTCCTCGCGCGGAATGGTGCGCGTGTTGGAGCAGGTGCCGTTGCTGATACGATTCGAGCAGGCGAAGCGATCCGCACCGCGCAGCGAGTAGGGACCGCCACAGCAGCCGCAGAAGATCAGACCTGACAGCAGCGACCTTGGGCGACGCGCGCTGTTCAACCGGTTCGTCCTGTGATGCTCGCGCACGGCTTCCCTGACGTTGACGAACTTTTCGGCGATCTTGCCCTGACGCTTGCGAACCGCCTGCCAGAGTTTGTCATCGACAATGCGCAACTCAGGTACCTTGGTCGTGATCCATGCGCTCTCCGGGTTGAGCCGCGACACGCGCTTTCCGGTGGAAGGGTCCTTGAGATAACGCAGCCGGTTCCAGATCAGCCTTCCGATATAAAGCTCGTTGTTCACGAGGCCGGTCCCGCGCCTGACGTGTCCCCGGATCGTCGTGTCTTTCCAGAGCTTGCCGTTCGGGCCGGGCACGCCTTCCTCGTTCAGGATACGCGCGATGGTGCGCGGCCCGACGCCGGCGGCGAACTCGCGAAAGATACGGCGCACGACATCGGCTTCGGCTTCATCGATCTCGCGGTCGCCGCGGATCGGCTCGCCACGCGCATCGAGTTGCTTCACCACCTTGTAGCCGTAGCAGAGCCCGCCGCCCGATTTGCCTTCCTCGACCCGGCCACGGATGCCGCGATGGGTCTTGGCGGCGAGGTCCTTGAGAAACAGCGCGTTCATCGTGCCCTTGAGGCCGACATGCAACTCGCTGATCTCACCCTCGGATAGCGTGACGATTGGCACACCCGCGAATTTGAGATGCTTGAACAGCGTTGCGACATCGGCCTGGTCGCGGCTGATCCGGTCCAGCGCCTCTGCCATCACTACGTCGAACTGGCCTGCCTGCGCATCCTGCAACAGCATCTGGACGCCGGGCCGCAGGATCATGCTCGCGCCGGAAATGCCCGCGTCCTTGTAGACGCCCACCACCTTCCACTTCTCCCGCTTCGCCTGCTCGCGACAGATGCGAAGCTGGTCCTCGATCGATGCGTCGCGCTGATTGTCGGAGGAATAGCGGGCATAGAGGGCAACGCGGGTCATGGGCGCACTCCGTTCAGGCAATCTTGTCGAGTCGGCTAGGCCGGATCAGAACCTCGGCCGAGATCCCGAGACGATCATGCAACTGCCGGATCATCTCGATCGACAGGCTCCGCTTGCGATTCAGGACGTCCGCCACCCGGTTGCGCGGCCCGATCATCGGCTCAAGGTCTTTCCGCGTCAGCCCCTGTTGCTCCATGCGGAAGCGGATCGCTTCCACCGGGTCAGGCGGATCCATCGGATAATGTTTGGTCTCGTAAACATCGATCAACGTGGCCAGCACGTCGAGCCGGTCGCCCTTCGGCGTGCCGCGCTTCGCGCCCCACAGCCGCTCGACCTCGGCAAGCGCCGCTTCGTAATCCGCCTTCGTGCGGATCGGCTTCAGGTTATTTGCCATGCTTGACTTCCTTCACATCGATCCTGTCGTAAGCCTTGTGCGTGCCGATCCACTTGATCCAGACGATACTCTTTTCAAAGTCGACAGACATGACAAGGCGATAATCATTGCCCTTGATGTTGAAGACGATCCACTCGGCACTGACGATGCTTGCAGTCGCGTAGAGCCGATTCACATCGACGGAATTCGTCCACTCCGCCTTGCTCACCTCGCCGAACCAGGCATCGAGCGCCGCCTTGACGGCAATATGATCTTTTTTTCCCGCAAGGCTGCTGACGAACTGCCGCAAGGTGCGGCGGGCGATGATCCTCATTCGTGATCTATACCATGAGACCATAATGGTCGCAAGAGCGATATGCCAAAGCCTCCGGCGCGAGGCGCCCCGGAAGAGTGATGACGGTTGGAATTCGACGGCTACGGAAGCCTGTGGTCTTTTCCCGATCTTCGACCTTTGCGTTCTCGCGCGATGCTTCGCTCGAAATGTTCACGCGCGATCTGGCGGCCGATGAGGCGCGCGAGGATCAGGACCGCCTCGTCGGCACGGCTTGCGTCGCTCCGCGCCGTTTCCGGCGAGGCCGGAGGCGCGAAGACCTCGATCCTGATTCTGTGGTGTTTGAGCGCCATTGTCTCCGAAGTTCCGGTGCCGGAAAGGCGAGGGCCATCGAAGACCTGAATGGTCACAGAAGAAAAGACGCAGATCGCAGCCGTGCGGCAAACAGGATACCCTGGCGTATAAAAAGGACGGTCTGTAACGGGAAGAGCATCGCGCAATGGAGATCGATAAGGACAAGATAGACGATGCAATCCTCGCGCTTCTTTACCTTGCGCTCGACCGCGACGGCCGCGCGTGGAAAGGCTTTGACTGGAGCGCGATGAACCGACTGCACGAGAAGGGCCTCATCGGCGATCCGGTCAGCAAGGCAAAATCCGTCTGGCTCACGGACGAGGGGATTGCCCGCTCCGAAAAGCTCTTTCGCGAGATGTTCACTGTCCGCAAATAACGCAGCCTGCTTATGGCCCTTGGCCTATCAACTGAGATAGCTCGTGCTTCCTCGATTGCCTGTGCCGATTCCCCCGATAGCCAATCTTGGTCATCCACTACGCACGGCAAAATCGCGCTGTTTTTGAAAGAAAAAGGCTATGGGCTCCGCCCTCGCGCGGCACAAGAAAACTCTCCGGCCTTTCGCGGCATAAACGGCTTCCTCCCCGTAAACGGGTCCCCTCCATTTATTCCACGGTGCCGAAGATTTGTCTGGCACCTTGCTACCCCGGTCTCGCCGACGGGCAAGGGTTCAGGAGCGGCGCTTCGCTTATCTGAACCCAAAACCTGAAGGAAATAGAGACATGACCAACAGCACCCAGGCCCCCCGTGACGTGATTTTCAATGCCGATTGCATCGACGTGATGCGCTCTTTCGCGAGGGGATCGGTGGACTTCATTCTGACCGACCCGCCCTATGTAACCCGCTTCCGTGATCGCGCGGGCCGAACCGTCGCCAATGATGACAATGGCCGCTGGCTTCGCCCCGCCTTCAACCAGATGCACCGCGTTTTGAAAGACGGCGGCTTTGCCGTTTCGTTCTATGGCTGGAACAAGATTGATCTGTTCATGGACGCATGGAAGGCGGCAGGCTTCCGCGTTGTCGGGCACCTTGTTTTCCGCAAGCGTTATGCGTCGGCGGCGCGCTTCCTTCGCTACGAACACGAGCAGGCTTATTTATTGGCGAAGGGCAATCCTGCCCGGCCCGAACGGCCAATCCCCGATGTGCTGGACTTCCCCTATACAGGCAACCGCCTTCACCCGACACAGAAGCCCATCGAAGCCCTGACTCCGCCCATCGAGGCTTTCACAAAGCCGGGCGACCTTGTGCTGGACCCGTTTTGCGGTAGCGGTTCGACCTTGGCCGCCGCGCGGCAACTCCGGCGCGACTGGATCGGCATCGAACTGGATAACGGCCACTATCGCACGGCCAGCAAGCGGCTAGCATCCCCGCAGCATCACCGGGCGGCAGCGTAAGCCGCCCTTGCTCCGAACATATGCGCGCCCGTTCGCAAGGTGGGGGCTGCAATCTCATCGTTGAACATCGGAAAGGATAACATCATGCTGCCGCCGTCTGACACATGTCGCCGCGCAGGATCGGCCGAGCCGTGACGACTGATCCGGCCGTAGCGCGCGTCGGACGCCCGAAATTCGACACCGGCGCCGATCCAGAAACCGGCTCGGCGACGCGGCCGCGCCTTTGGCACGGTCGCCGCTCGCCGGGCTGCCCGGCTCGCGAGGTCAATCGCGAGCGCTGAAGAAACGGCGGTGGCCATATCGCACGAAGCCCCGTCAGGCGCGCGGTCTGGCATGAGATGCTGCTGCGGCACGACCACGAGCTGGACCATTCCGTCCGACCTTCGCGGCGGCAGGCGGATCAGCGCCGCGCAGCTGATCGTCTAATGACGCGGAGGATTGCACAGGATCACTTCAGCGGTCTTCCAGCATCGGCCGAGTGGAAGCATCGCGGAAGAGACGGGAACGAGATCACGCCCGCGCGCCCTGGCAACGTGCAGTTTGTCCTGACAGTCAGGCCATGGAGCATCGTCGGCGAAGGCCGTGCATTCCCTTAATTCCGGCAGGTGGGAGACGATCGCTGTTGTCAGATTCCTCGCGATTTCCTGAATGGGCGTCGCATTCGCGTTCTCGATTGCTGTGGGTCTGACCGAAGACCAGCGACGCAAGCGACGCCTCGATCTTGAACCCGCAACACCCGCCCTGCGGCTTTTTTCCACCGCCGGCAGGGCCGGCTTTGCACCGCGAAAGTCAAAAAAGTCCTCGCCGAATGTTGCAGGCCAATCGTCCCCGGTCGGCCGACCCGCATCGAGGTCGCAATGATGCGACCCGATCAGAAAAAGGCATGCGACAATGGCGATCATCGGCACCTTCACCAAGAACGAGAATGGCTCCGGCTTCTCCGGTTCGGTCAAGACTTTGACCCTGAACGTCAAGGCCAGGTTCGTCCCCACCGAGGGCGAAAGTGAGCGCGGTCCCGACTACCGCATCTTCGCTGGCGCTGCCGTCGAGTGCGGCGCGGCCTGGAAGAAGATCGCCCGCGAGACGCAGCGCGAATATCTCAGCGTCAAGCTGGATGATCCGACCCTCCTGGCGCCGATCTACGCCAGCCTGTTCGAGGCCGAGGACGGGGAGAGCTTCAATCTCCTCTGGTCCCGCCGCAATAGCGACTGAGGCCAGATTCTAATGAGTCCCGCTCGAAAGAGCGGGGCATCATCATGCTCATGACCATCACCGCCAAATAGAATTTGGTGAGCTGCACGCGCACCATTCTGATCGGCTGCGGCGAAGCCTTGCCGATCGCCCATAGCTATAGCGTTTTCGGTTCTCGTGAAGATAGCGCGTCAAACAATCTAGAGCTTCGCTTCTGATTCGATCAGAAGCGAAAATGCTCTAGTTGGGCGTAGCGATCGGTCTATGCAGTTTTGCGCCAGCCTTCTCGGCCGCCGTTTTCAGGCGCTTGTCGCGGGTCCACAGCGCAGCCCCACGGTCCAGCAAAACCGACGCTAGCAGGTGCGCGTCGGTGTAACCGATCCCCATGCTGAACAGCCGATGACGTTCGATCATGATCATGATCTCATCATGCGTTGCGGCGGCAGCTTGTCGCTGCATGGCCAGAAACGCCAGCACCGTGATCCGGTCATTCAAGCCTCCTAATGCCAATTCGCCAATCACGAACGGGTGGCAAAGCAGCATATCCTCCTCGATAATCCGACGCAGCTCTGCATCGGAGTGACGAAAATGATCGATCCAGATCGACGTGTCGGCAAGGATCACTTCACAGGCTCACTCCGGCGGCGCGGTGCAGCCTCGGCCTCGGGCATTGTCCCACCAAGGACAATCAGACGCTTGCCGGTCTCGACGCGCACAAGCGTCTCGAGAGCCTGACGAACAATGGCGGCCGTTTCCTTGATGCCGGTCAGCGACCGGGCCTTCTCCATAAGCCTGTCGTCGAGGTTGATGGTGGAACGCATAATGGCCTCCTTTGTTACACCAAAAATAGCATCATTTGATGCCAAATTCAACGCCGACCTATAATAGGCGAGGGGAGTCCGGTTGAGTGGCTCGTGCGGCAACCTCAAGCACATGACAAGGCCTTGCGCGCTCTATCGGGCTGCGGCCGGCTCGTGAGGATCACACCGGTACTCCTAAAACGAGAATAAACTTGATTGATCTACTCACACGATCAAATTATCCGCACTGAATGGATAGGCGTGCTCAGCATTGATTGGAAATCTCTCTTTCGGGCGCACGCATTGCGCGCCCGAATCGGGAGGTAACGCCGTGCTGAATATCGACTGGCGTTCGTCCGCAGCATACGGACACGCAAAAGCTATCCCCGCTGCCGGCTTCGCCTGGGAATATCTGCGCCGGAATGACGATTATCGTCACGACTTCCAAACCATTGGCCTGACGGGACACCCTAGGACCGATCGACATTCATTGCAGCCAAGCCATGGCTGCGGCGAGGTGGACGAATCCAGTGAAGTAAACAGTGCGTCTGTCGTAACGGGTAGCGAAACGGCGAAAGTGCTTGAGACGGTTGAAGCAGCGCTCGATTCGGTTGCGGTATTTGTAGAGACCAGCGTTATGCGGGATGATGATTTTGCGCGTCCTGTTTGACGGGATCACCGCTTCGGCGCCCATGCTGGCGATGAGAGCACGCAAGGCATTGCTGTCATAAGCCTTGTCGGCGAGCACAGCGTCGCCGGTCTGACCTTCGAGCAGCACCGGGGCTTGGGTGACGTCTCCGGCTTGCCCGGCGGTCACGATGAAGCGCAAGGGTCGGCCCAGCGCATCCGCAAGCATGTGGACCTTGGTGGTCATCCGCCTCGGGAACGCCCCAGGGCGTGATCCTTGGCCCCCCTTTTCCGCTTGCGGCCTGCTGATGGGCGCGAACGATGGTGCTGTCGAGCATCAGATATTGGTTGTCGCGGTCGGCTGTCAGGGCGGCAAATACGCGCTCCCACACGCCGGCATGGCACCAGCGGCTGAAACGCCGATGCACAGATTTCCAGCGGCCATAGCGCTCCGGCAGGTCACACCAGTGCGCGCCGGATCGTAATACCCACAAATAGCCGTTCACGAACAGTCGATTATCCGCTCCCGTCCGACCCGGATCGCCAGCCTTGCCTGGCAGCAGCGGCGCAATCTTCGCCCATTGCCTGTCGCTCAGCTCGTACCGCTTGATCCCCATCGTCGAAGCTCCGTGTAGAATCACGGAGCCCTATGAATCAGCGATCAGCCCGATGCGGAATCCTGAATGTCGATCGGTCCTAGCACGCGCGAGCTGGAGACTTTCGCGCGTCGCTGGGGTTTGCGATTTCCCGTGTGATCCCGACGCGCCGCCTGACCGACAACCGCATTTCTGGGTTCCGAGCGCTCAACCGCAAGCGGTTATGCTTTCGCCTCTTGGCCACAAGGACGGCGAAACCGAACCGATCCTGACGCTGGCGCATCTCGACGGCCTCGACCTGCGCCATGCGATCGATGGATGGCACGGCATCTGGCACGCCGGTGGCGTGACACACCAATTCTGGTTGCGTGATGCAATGCCTGACGTAGCCGCCTTCTACGCGGTCTCCCTGCCGCTGGATTCGTTCCTTGAACTGCGCGCCTTTGCTGCCCGACGTTTCTGGCGATCCCTCAACGGGCGCGCGCCCGGCCCGGACTTCCGCGCCATGCCGGCGCAGACCCGCCGATTTCACATCCTGTCTCTGCGGGCGCTCGATGCGCGCCTACGCGGCGAGAGCTATCGCACCATTGCCGAAGTCTTGCTCGACTTTCATGGGACAAAGGAGGATTGGGAGGTCGATCCGCGCAAGAACAAGACCCGTCGTCTCGTCGCGCACGGCATCAAGATGATGCGGGGCGGCTATCGGCTTCTGCTCCATTACCCCATCAGAATCGACGCGCATTGAGGCATCGGGCACGTTCGTCCGCTGAATAGATCATCATGCCTTGTTGGCCGCCGCCTGTTCTAGAATCCGCCGATAGCCTTCGCGCGAGAGCCACTGCGCGCGGGCAAGGTGGCTTTCCCAGCATCGCCGGGTTCGCGCTTCATCGGAAACCGGATCACGATGCAGCACGATGCGCGCGACTTCCTTCCAGTCCGCGCCTTCCGCCTCGGCGTCGAGAAGGCGCAGATAAGTGACATAGTGCTGTTCATCGTAAGGCGTGATGTCGTTTCCCGTTGGCGCTTCGTCGTCCACATCGGGATCGAGTTCGACAGGCACTCGCATGTCTGCTCCCCGTATCCGAGACGGTTTGTCTGCGGTGCGCCCCCGCAAACGAAACTCTCTGACTCCTGGTGATCGGGGAGTTAGTAACCGTGTTGGACGGCCCCATGGCCTTTAGGCGAGAAGCCCTGAACATACGCCAAGGGCTCCTATGGTGTAGCCGCGCTGACCGCTTCACCAGGCCGAGAAGGCTTTATCATCTCTCACGTAGGTTCATCAAACGGAAGAGAGAACATGCATAGGTCATACGATTATTTTGTTGGGCTCGATGTTTCGCAGAGGACGACATCCGTCTGCATCATCGACGCCGATGGCAAGAAATTCTGCGAGGGCAAATGTAATTCTCGACCAGAAGACATTCGCGGATGGCTGGTCAACCGCGTTGCCGAGGATAAGACGCTGAAGATCGGCCTGGAGGCCGGCAACATGAGCAGCTGGCTTTACAGCGGCCTCGTGAAATTTGGCTTCGATGTCGTCTGCATGGAGACGTTCCAGGCTCATCGCTTCTTGGCCACCTACCGGAACAAAACCGACAAGAACGACGCCCGAGGCCTGGCGCAGCTCGTCCGAATGGGCGGAGAAGACTTCTTGAAGGTTGTCAGCATCCGCTCGCAGGCCTCGCAGGAAACCAGAGTGCTGCTGGCAATGCGTGATCACCTGGTCAGCCAGAAGGTCGGCCTCGAAAATCATATCGCCGGCGTCCTCAAACCATTCGGTGTCATCGTCGAACGCGGTAACGTGACGGCGGAAACCTTCTACAAGCGGACCCTTGAGGGTCTGGCGGAGGCCGAGCGAAACGGCGTTCATGTCAGGCCGTATGTGTTGCCATCGCTCAATCTCTACATGGAGGCGGTGGAGAAGATTGCGCCATTGACAGAAAAGATTCAAGCGATCGCCAATAGTATCGAAATGGTGCGGCGATTTATGGATATTCCCGGCATAGGGCCGGTCACCGCTTTATCGTTCTATGCCGCTGTCGATAATCCGCAGCGCTTCCAGAAGTCGTCGGACGTGGCCGCCTACTTTGGGCTGACGCCGCGCCAGTTCCAGTCAGGGGAGACGAACTTCATGGGCGGTATCTCCCGCCGCGGCGATCCAGCAACCCGCCGTGTCCTCGTGATAGCAGCAACAGTCTTGCTCTCAGGCACACAACAATGGAACAGCCTGAAAGCTTGGGGCGTACGTCTGGCGAAACGTATTGGCTTCTCCAAAGCCCGGATCGCCGTCGCACGGAAGCTGGCGATGATCATGCACAAGATGTGGCTGAACAACGATCGTTTCCGGCCAAAGAACCTGAGCCCTCAGGAACGCATCAAGCTCAAACAGGAGCTGATTGTTGTTGCCTCGAAATCCGGACGGGTCGCCACGGCGGCCGTCTGAACGAAAACCCCGGTGAGTTCTGAAGCCGGGGGTCTTGCAGCAAGACGGCAGATGGGTGAGCGACGTTCGGTCGGGTGGCTGGTTGACCGGGATCTTCCCGATCAACGCTGAAGCCGTGGCCCCTATTGGTCCCACCTGTTTGTTCTTATTGAACATCATAATGTAGCCGCCGCGATCGGAAGAAGGCAGCGTGACTACGGAGAGACTGATGATCTTGCGAGCAGGACAACAGCGCTGAAACTTGAAATGTCGGAGCAATCCGGCAACGACAGCCTGTTGCCTTCAGAGCTTCGCGTGCAAACCGAAAGCCCAACAAAATCAGAGACGATGTAAGAAACAAGAAGAAGATTGACACCCGCGCGGCTAGAGACCCGACCATAGGGTCAAGGAGTGTGGTGCCGTCACGGCCGACACCAACCGCCAACAGGGGTTACTAAGCCCCAGAGCAGCGCGTCTGCTCCACTTTCAGTCTTACCCGACCCCCGTTTGAATGTCGCCGCCAAATCGGTGCGGCCTGCACCGACAGGCTGAAATTCGTCCTCTTTTCAGCCTCCGGGTGCTCCCGAGGGGTGCCGCCAGCGCATAGGCGCGAATGCGGCACGCTACAGGCCGCCGATCCCCCGCCATGGTTCGCCACAGCCCGCTGTCACCGCCGACAGCCGCATGTTTGACGAACCGGAGGGGATCTCATGCCCGACACGCTGCCGGATTTGCCGCCGAGATTCTTGCGCACCAAGCAGGCTGCGCATTTCCTCGGCATTTCACTCCGCACCCTTGAGAAACATCGGACCTATGGCACGGGTCCGCTCTACCGCAAGATCGGGGGGCGCGTCCTCTATGCGATCCGTGATCTCGAAGCCTGGACCGAGATTGGCGCCCGGAAATCCCCGAAGGACAGACAGGCCGGTACCGTCTTCCCCGCGCGCCCGCTGACGCCGGAAGAACAGGATCGGCTCTGAATGAGCCGCGGCGACGATCATGAGTCCGCGCAGCGTGGCGCAAGCGAACGCAGTCGCCTCGACCCGTTCGTGGTCGCGACCGGCGATGCCGCGCCACGCGACCAGCGCGATCTGATGGAACGGCCATTCTTCTCGCTGGCAAAGACGCCGCGCACCAAACCGATTCTCTACAAGGCTGCTGATGTTGAAGTGCAGGTGCTCGGTATGCCCGAGCATGGCATAGCGACAATCTGGGACGCCGACGTGCTGATCTGGGCCGCTTCGCAGATCGTTTCGGCCGAGAACAACGGCCTGCGCACTTCGCGCTTCTTTCGCTTCACACCTTATCAGCTTCTGCGCGGCATAGGCCGAGCCACGGGCAACCGCGACTATCTGTTGCTCAAGGCCGCGCTCACGCGCCTGCAATCGACCGTCATCGCCACCACGATCCGCAACGGTCCGCATTGGCGCCGCCGTCAGTTCTCCTGGATCAATGAATGGGAAGAAATGACGACGCGCACGGGCCGCGTCGAGGGTATCGAGTTTGTCCTGCCCGAGTGGTTCTACAACAGCGTCATCGACCGCTCGCTGGTGCTCACCATTGATCCGGCGTACTTTCGGCTAACGGGCGGCATCGAACGGTGGCTCTATCGCGTCGCGCGCAAGCACGCCGGCCACCAGCGCGACGGCTGGCTGTTCGAGATCGCGCACCTTCATTTAAAGTCCGGCAGCCTTGCGCGGCCGTCCGATTTCGCGCTCGACCTGCGCCGCATCGCGGCGCGTCAGCCGCTGCCCGGTTATCGCCTCCAGATCGAGTGGGAGAACGGCCGCGAACTGCTGCGTTTCCTTCCCGAAAACTCATCCACAGTGCCTGTTGAAAACCATGTGAATGGCATCGGGACATCAGGCGCACGGATTATCGGGACATCAGGCGCAAATCGCGCGGCGTTCTTTATAGAAGAATCTAACAGAGACTCTAACAAGTATTCTTTGACGCGCGAGCACGCGAGCCATGGTGCTGGCACCCAGCGGCGGCGAGGTGCGCCATGATGCGCGCCCTCGATCTGTTCAGCGAGCAGCGGGCGGCCGCCAACCTGATTGTCGAAGCGTTCGGCGACGCCGTTCTCCCGCAAATTCCCGAAGCCATCGGCCGCGCCATCCTGCGCACCGAGGTCGCGCTCGACGCGGTGCTCTCTCGCGCCATCCACGACATTACCGGGGACCAGCCATGATCCGTCGCGCACATCGCAGCGCGCACGACCGTCCGCTGCCGGACGGACCTGCACCCTTCACCACACTGGTCGATCTGACGTGGCGACAGAAGAAGATCGAGCATTGGATACGCTTTGGTTGCAAGAGCTACGAACAGATTCTCGACCGCCATCGCAGCGTCGTCGGCTTCGCACCGAACAGCATCTTCGCATTCGTGCGATGGGCGGCTAACGACTTCGGCACGGTCATCTCGCGTATCGACATCGTGCGCACCGTTCATCGCGGCGAGCCATTCCAGACCATGCCATTCGTGCGCCCCGGCGGCGAAATCCTGCTGCGTCTCAGCGGCTGGCCGAAGGTACAGAGCGCGCTCGCCGCTATCGACGCTGTGGAGACGCTCGGCCTCGATCCGGCCGACGTGTCGCCGGAGCATTGGCGACACGTCCACAACCGACTGATCGCCGGCCTTGAGCCGCACGCCTACACAGCGGAGCGACATGCGGCGTGGCTCCATCGCCAGAGGATCGCGCCATGACGCGCGCCGGCTTCCTTGTCGCCACCGCGCTCGCAGCAGCTGGTGTCGGCTATCCCGGCCTAACGCCGATGCCGATCAAACTGATCTGGAACGCATCGGCCAGCGCGCCGATCGGCTTCTATACGATCGACTTCGACGGCCCGTTCGAGGTGACCGATCTCGTTGCCGTCGATGCGCCCGAACCGCTCGCGACTTTTCTCGCGGATCGCGGCTATTTGCCGAAGGGCGTGCCGCTTCTCAAGCGCGTGCGCGCCGTCTCCGGTCAAACTGTTTGCAGGGTTGGCCACATCATCACCGTCGATGGCATGATTGCCGGTGTCGCGCTCGACCGCGACCGGATCGGCCGCGATCTTCCCGTCTGGCGGGGCTGTCAGCGCGTCCATACCGGCGAAATCTTCCTGATGAACTGGCAGGCCCGCGATAGTCTCGACGGCAGATATTTCGGGCTGATCTCCACCGACCAGATCATTGGCCGCGCGGTCCCGTTATTGACCGACGAGGAGGGCGACGGCCGCTTCGAATGGCGCGCGCCGACGCGCTGACCGCTTCCCCATCGGCGGGAGCGGTGCCCGCCGACGGCTTTCCCAACCTCACCGCCAAGGAGAAAGTCATGCCGCAAATAGGTCAATTCACGCGCGACGAGGCCGGCCTTATCGGAAACCTCGCGACGCTTTTGCTGCAACAGGACATCATCATCATCCCGGCAGAACCGTCCGACGCGGAGAACGCACCGGATTATCGCGTTCACGTCTTCGACGGCATGAACAACGAAACAGGTCCGGAGATCGGCGCAGGCTGGAAACGCACCGGAGAGAAGGCGGGCGAATATGTCGCGCTGCTGATCGACGATCCGACTTTCCCGCATCCGATCCGGGCCAACCTGTTCCGCGACGACGAGGCCGGCAACGCCTGGTCGTTGCAATGGTCGCGTCCGCGCGATCGCGGCGAGAAGGATTGAGCGATGCCTGCTCGCCGCCAATCGACGAGCCATTCAAGTGCGTCCGGGCCGCGCTGCGCTGCCCGGCGCATGGCTCTCCTTCTCCTTTCCGGCCTTTCCTTCGCCGGCGTCATGCCGGCGGTTGCGATGGCGCAGGGCGCGCCGATCGCGAGACTGTCGCCGCGCGATCCTTATGCCGCTCACATCGCCGAAGCCTCGCAGCGGTTTGGCATACCCGAACGTTGGATTCGCGCTATGCTGCTCGCGGAAAGCGCGGGCGATGTGCGCGCGATCTCAACGGCCGGCGCGATCGGATTGATGCAGGTCATGCCCGACACCTGGGCCGATCTGCGCGACCGTTACCAGCTCGGCCGCGATCCGTATCAGCCGCGCGACAATATCCTCGCGGGCACGGCTTACTTGCGCGAGATGTGGGACCGCTACGGCAATGTCGCGGCGATGCTTGCGGCCTACAATGCCGGCCCCGACCGCTATGACGAGCACCGCGCGACCGGCCGTCCTCTGCCGGCCGAGACGCGCGCATACATCGCTACGCTTGCGCCTGTTCTTGGCGGAGCGGCGGCATCGGACACGCCAGCCGGAAAGCCGACATCGCCGCGCGACTGGCGTGCCGCGCCGCTCTTTGTTCTGCATCCGAACAGCAGCCGAGGGACCATCGGACAGTTATTCGAAGCGCAATCCGGCGGTCTGTTCGCCGCGGCTTCGGAGCGAGATCGCCGATGAAAATCGCCTATGCCGACCCGCCCTATATCGGTTGCGCGCACCTCTACCGCGACCGTCCCGACTATGCCGGCGAGGTCGATCATGCGCGCCTGATCGAGCGGCTGGAACGCGACTACGACGGCTGGATACCGCACGCCGCAGCAACGCCGCGCTCGATCGCAGCGCTGGCTCCGCTCGTCGAGCGGACGGACGCACGATGGATGGCGTGGGTGAAGGGATTTGCGGCGTTCAAGCGCAATATCCCTGTCGCGTGGGCGTGGGAGCCGGTCATCGTGAAGGCTGCGCGAAAACCCGTCGTCAGCAAGCGGCTGGTGATGCGGGACTGGATTCAGGAAAGCATCACGCTGCGCCGCGACCTCACTGGCGCGAAGCCCGAAGCGGTTTGCCATTGGGCTTTCGAAATGGTCGCCGCGCGGCCTGACGACACGCTCGACGACCTGTTTCCCGGCAGCGGTGCTGTCACCGCGGCGTGGCGCACCTGGCGCCTCAAATTCGCATTGCCAGAGCCGGAATGACGCGGCAGCGCGCCCCATCAGTGTGCAGCAAGGACGGGCGGACGGAGCAAGATCATGAAGGCCGGAAGGGCAGACAGGGCAGCGAAGGTGGAGCGCAAGATAAAGCAAACTGGCACCATGTCGGGCCGGTTTGTGAAGTTGTTGTTGTCTGCACACTGTATTAGCGGGCCGCGCGCGGCACCGTGGTTTTCGCCCTCGCGTGCCGCGATATTGCGCAAAGCCTTGGCTGTGCTGTGTTTTGACCGGCACCATGGCCGCCGAATCCCCGATTGTCGGCATTCTCGACCGGGAGTCCGGTCATGAGCGGCGACGACGAAAACCGCTTCCGGCCGAAACCCGGCCGCATCCGTTCCGACACGCCGCGAACGAGAAGACCCAAGAGCTTTCTGACTCAGGCAAAGACGATCGCCCGGCAGCATAGCAACGGCCCGTCCCGGTCGTCTTTGCGGTCATCGCTACGCCCTGGCTCACGCACCGGAGCCACGAGCGGCAAAGCCTTGCGCGCTCCGCGTGGACCGGGCGTCCAGCGCGGGCGCGGCGCCGCATTCGTGCGCGCCCGCACGCTGTCGGGCGGCTGGCGTCACAGCGCACCCGGCGTGCGCCGTGTCGTCGTCAAGGCGCGCTACGTCCAGAACGCAGGGACGAACGGCAAGGCGGCTGCGCATCTGCGCTACATCCAGCGCGACGGGACATCGCGTGACGGCCAGCGCGGGCAGCTCTATTCAGCGACCGAGGATCGCGCAGACGGCGGCGCATTCCTTGAGCGCGGCCAGGAGGACCGCCATCAGTTCAGGTTCATCATCTCGCCCGAAGACGGCGCGGACCTGTCGGACCTCACGGCCTATACCCGCGACCTGATGAGCCAGATCGAGGCCGACCTTGGCACCAGGCTCGATTGGGTCGCGCTCAACCACTACAACACCGGCCATCCCCATGTGCATGTCATCGTCCGGGGCAAGGACGATCTTCGCGACAACCTTGTCATCAACGGCGACTATCTCGCCAACGGCATTCGCGAGCGCGCCAGCGGGTTGGCCGCGCTCGAACTTGGCCCCATGACCGAGATCGAACAGACCCGCAAGCTCTCGGCCGAAATCGATCAGGACCGGTTCACGCGCATCGACCGGGCGATGACCGAAGAAGCCAACGACCGATTCCTCGACCTTCGCCATGGCCCGGCCGACCCGAAGCGCCAGTTCAATCGCGCGCTGCGCCTTCGTCGTTTGGCCAGGCTGGAGAAGATGAGGCTTGCGAGCGAGCACGCGCCCGGCGTGTGGGAGTTGAGCGCGCGGTTGGAGCCGACCTTGCGTGAGCTGGGCGAGCGCGGCGACATCATCCGCAACATGCACAAGGCGCTGAAGGCCGATGGTCTGGAGCGCGATCCCATGACCTTCCAGATTCACGATGCCGCGCCCGAGACGCCCGTTGTCGGCCGTGTCGTCGACAAATACCTGTCCGACGAACTGGGCGAGAATCTAACCGTCGTGGTGGATGGCATCGACGGCCGGACGCACTATGTGTCCGGCATCGCGTCCGAGCGGCTGGAGGATGCGCGGATCGGCAGCGTCGTCGAGATCGGGCCGGCCGATACCGCACGCCGTTCATCTGACCGCACCATTGCCGCTATCACTGAGGGCGGCATCTATCGTCCGAGCCGCCATCTGGAGCAGGCGAAGTTCGAGGGCCGCGTTCCGGGCGGCGACTATGAGGGCTATGTCGATGCTCATGTGCGCCGGCTGGAGGCTTTGCGTCGCGCCGGGATCGTCGAGCGGATCAACGCCGACCAATGGCGCATCCCCAACGCCTTCGAGAACCGCGCCGCAGCTTACGACGCCGGTCGCAACCGGCAGGCCAGCGTCCATGTCCTCTCGGCACTCGACCTTGAGAAACAGATCGGCGTGGACGGCGCGACCTGGCTCGACCGGCGGTTGGTGTCGTCCGAAACCTCCGACATTGCGCAGTCCGGTTTCGGCCAGCAGGTGCGCGAGGCGATGGAGCGTCGTGGCGAGCATCACATCGACCGGGGCGACGCCACGCGCCGGCAGGACGGGCGCGTCTTCTACCGTCGCAATCTTCTGGCCACGCTGCGCGAGCGCCAGGTGGCGAGCGTCGGGACGGAGATGGCGGCGAGCAAGGCGCTGCCGTTCCGAGCGGTCAGCGATGGCGAGACCGTCAGCGGCAAATTCACCGGCACGGTGCAGCTAGCGAGCGGCAAGTTTGCCATCGTCGAGAAGGCGCACGAGTTCACCCTTGTCCCGTGGCGGCCGGTCATAGACCGCCAGCTTGGCCGTGAGGTGACGGGTGTAGTGCAGGGCGGCTCGGTGTCGTGGCAGCTGGGACGCCAGAGAGGGCTGGGGCTATGAGAGCCGGCGTGAAGATACCCGCCCGATGCTGTGGCCGCGCTGCCACAACGATGCATAGCAACGTCCGGATCGGTAGCTCGGAAGAATTTCTGGAAGGCGTCCGAGGTCGCCGCTATCGCTCCGAAAAACTCAAGATTTTTGCAGAATCCGGTTCCGTAAAACGCCGGTATACTGATCAGATTTCTAGAACAAGTCTAAATCATTGCGGTTGCACGTGAATTTTCATCTGGTAGTGAAGTCGATTGACGATGGTCGACCCTTACGCAGTTGCATGGAAAGTTCGGGAGCCTTGGGAAGAGGGCCAACCAAAGGGATTGCTGAAGCAGTCGTATGCCTCGCCTTGTGGCAAGGTGCGGCTTCGCATCCTAATCGACCGACCAGATCGAGACCGATGGGATCGGGTAGCGCCATGAACGCTATCCCTCATGCCGGCCAGAGGCGATCATGTCGGCAGCGTTGAACGCGATTTTCCAGTCGCACCGCCGCTCCCTCTTTTGGACCGTGATGAGGATCGTGCGCGATCCTCAAACGGCTGAGGACCTCGCGCAGGAAACCTACCTGAAGGCCCGAAAGGCGCTTGAGACAAGGCCGATCGAGCACGTTGAGGGCTTCCTGTTTCAGACCGCTCGGAATCTGGCGTTGGATCACCAGCGGCGTAAGGCGGTCCGTAATCGGTACGAGGCGTCTGACACGGCAAGGAAAGACGTTGAGAATGTTGCCGCCGCGGAGCCATCGATCGAAGACGATTTGATCCAGCGGCAGTTGTGTCGGGCGCTTGAGGACGCGCTGGCGGAGCTCCCGGTGCGAGCAAGAACCGTATGGTCCATGACTCAGTTGCAAGGACGGACATGCGCCGAGATCGCGGAACATCTCGGCGTTTCTCGCAATACTGTCTATAACGACATCAAACTTGTCATGGGACATTGCCAGGATGTGCTTGCGCGGCTCGACCGGGATTGAAGTCACGACGGGCACAGAGCGAATCTGGTAAGATGTTCCGAGAGGCTCGTCGGAACCGCTCAAGCTGCCATCATCGGTATCGTCGGGGGAAATTTGTGACGGGTCTTCCCGTCAAACGTCTCACTCATACGAGCGTCCGAACAATCGAACAGCGGATCAGCCAGGTGGGACAGAAGCCGACAGAGGATTATGGACCGGATGGAGAATACAAGCATCCGGATCCCGTGACGGATCAGGCCCTCGACTGGTTCATTCGACTCCAGGAAGAGCGCGACCCGGCGACGCTGGCGGAGTTCGAGACATGGCGGCGATCGGACATGCGCTGCGGCCAGGCATTTGCGCGTATCTCCGAGATGCACGGCATGCCTTCATTGCGCAAGGCGACCGAAACTGACGCCCGCCGGCTCGGACTGGAGGTGCCCGCGTCGGTGGTTTCGCTGCGGGAACAGAAGACGCCGCGACGCTGGATCTCGGCTGTTGCCGCTGCCGCCGCCGTCCTCCTGCTGCTGATAGGCTGGCAGCAGTTGCCGGGTATCATGCTGCGGTGGCAGTCTGATTATATAACGGCAACCGGCCAGCGGGAGACCATCGCGCTCCCGGACGGCTCGACCGCGACGCTCAACACCTCGACCGCCATAGCTGTTGATTTTTCTGGCGGTCGCCGCCAGGTCACATTGCTCGACGGCGAAGCCTATTTCGACGTTCAGCATGATCCGTCACGGCCATTTGTTGTCGCAGGCCATTTCGCGCAGGTCGAGGTCAAGGGGACTGCTTTCAGCGTCAGGACTGAGAATGATCAGGACACTGTCGTGCTCGAACGTGGCCGCGTTGAGGTGAGCGGCCAGGCCGGTCACGAGTTCCTGGCGCCGGGGCAGATGATTGTCGCCAGCGCGTCCGGCCTGTCTGTGGTGGAGGCAGCGGACCTCGATAAATCGCTTGCATGGCGCGACGGCCGGATCGTGTTTCGCGACCGGCCATTCCGCGCCGCATTGGGCGACCTTGAGCGATATTTCGACGGCCGGGTCGTCGTCATCGGCAGCCTTGCGTCGGATCGCCTCGTGAGCGGACATTATCGTATCGACGATCCTGACGCCGCTATCAGGACGCTCGCAAGATCTGCCGGTGTCGACGTCACGCGACTTCCGGGCGGAATTTTGGTCTTGCGTTAGCGTCTCAACTTTTTTTGTGACGGGTCGACCCCTCATCGTCCTTGTTGTGAGGGCCGAGTTTTCACAAGGTGTGAAAACAGCCCTCTGCATCCGTTGAGGGCAGCGAGCGATGAACGATCGGGGGATCGTAGATCAGACTAACATTTCGGTGTCGAGTAAGGGCGGACGGAGGAAACGTCTCGCAGGTGCTCTGCTCGGTTCGACGATCCTTGCCTATGGTGCCGCGAATGCACCCGTCATCGCGCCCGCCCAGGCGCAGCAGACGGCCCGCACCGTTCAATTCTCGATCCCCGCTCAGCCGCTTTCCTCCGCGGTAGATGCATTCAGTCGTGTCACTGGCTGGCAGGTCGGATACTCATCCGACATCGCCCGCTCGACGACCACGCGCGCTGTCTCGGGTGCCATGACGCCGGCTCAGGCGCTACAAACCATGGTGGCCGGAACGGGCGTCAAGGTCAGCATTACAGGCCCGGCGAGCGCGGCGTTAGTTTCGGGTACAGCCAATGCAGGTAGTGGCGGCGCGAACGTGGCCGGCGCGATCGCGCTAGACACCATCGACGTGCAGGGAGCCGCAAATCCAAATTCAACCATGTCACTGCCTCCGGCCTATGCCGGGGGGCAAATTGCGCGCGGCGGCCAACTCGGCATGCTCGGCAACCGGGACATGATGAACACGCCGTTCAGTCAGACCGCCTACACCCGGAAACTGATCCAGGACCAGCAGGCCAGAAGCATCGGCGATGTGCTCAACAACGATCCATCGGTGGTCAAACTGCACGACTCGAGCGGCGGGTTCAGTCGCGATCAATATTATATCCGGGGAATCGTCCCTAACTCCGGAAACACGTCCTTCGGCGGCCTTTACGGCATCATGGGGACAGGGACCAGCGCGGTAGCGGTGGAATCGCTGGAGCGGGTCGAGGTGCTGAAGGGCGCGAGCGCGCTGCTCAACGGTATCCCGCCAAATCAGAGCGCGAGCCTCGGTACCGTCAACCTGGTGCCGAAGCGCGCCGGCGACGAGCCGCTGATCGCCTTCACGCCGGAATACGCGATGAACAGTCAGCTCGGCGGGCACCTGGACGCGGCTCAGCGCTTCGGCGACAACAAGGAGTTCGGTATCCGCTTCAACGGAGTGTATCGCAATGGCGACACTCCCATCAACCACCAGTGGCGCGAGACGCGGCTGACAACGCTCGGCCTCGATTACAGGGGCGAGAGCGTCCGGCTGTCCGCCGATGTCGGCTATCACTACCAGCACGTGACCGGCCTTCGGAATTCGTTGTCGGTCGACGGCAACATTCCGGTTCCGGCGCCACCTGACAGCAGAACTAATCCGAACCAGCGATGGGAGTTCAGCCGGATCGAGAGCAAGTATGCCACGACGCGCGCCGAGTGGGATATCACCGAGAACCTCACCGCCTATGCCGCGGCCGGGCGCAGCATTGCGGAGGAGAGGGCAGTTTGGAATCCTAGGACGATTCTGGATGCCGCGGGCACGTTATCAAATTCCACTGGTCCTGATACAAACAGTTCCTACACGCAAAGTAGCGTCGCGGAGACCGGGCTGCGAGGGCGCGTGCAGACCGGCCCCGTAAATCATGCTCTGGCGCTGGCGGCAGGATGGGCAACCCAGGAGGTCAGGAGCGAGAGCAGAAAGATTTCGTCGGTCCCTCTGCCGAATTCAAACCTGTATAACCCTGTCCTTTTTCCCCAGCCGGATTTCGGTGTATTTGCTTCGCCCGCGGAAGTGCCGCGGTCAAGCCGCAACGAAAACCTGGGTTTCGCGCTGGCCGATACCATGTCGATCCTGGACGAGCGCGTCCAGTTGATGCTGGGCATCAGGCACCAGAGGGTGAAGAGCTTCTCCTTCTTGAGCAACACCCTTTATGATGCTGAGGCTCTGTCGCCAGCGGCGGCGTTGATCATCAAACCGCTGGAGAACGTTTCGCTCTACGCCAACTATATGGAAGCGCTGGAGGCCGGCGCGATCGCGCCGAGCAATGCGATCAATGCCGGCGAAATATTTGCGCCGTTCAAGACAAAACAACAGGAAGTGGGCGCGAAGATCGACTTCGGCCGCATCGCGGCGACGCTCGCCGCCTTCACCACGACACGGCCGACCTACGCTCGGGATCCCAACACATTCATGTTCGGCGAGACCGGCAAGGTCCGCTATCAGGGAATCGAGGTGGCCGCGTTCGGCGAGGCAACCGAGACGCTTCGCTTCATGAGCGGTTTCACGTTCCTCGATACCACGCTGGTTGAAACCCCTGACGGAACCAACGTCGGTAAGTGGCTTCCGGGCTTGCCCAGATATCGCGCGACACTCGGCCTGGATTGGGATACGCCGATCAACGATCTGGCCGTGGGCGCGTCGGGGCAATGGCAGTCCTTCACATACCGGGACACGCCGAACACCCAGAGAGTCGATGGCTGGTACCGGATCGATTTGAACGCGCGTTATACGATCAGGCAGCCGGGCTGGAAACCGATCATCGTCCGCGCCAGCATCCGCAACGTTCTCGACAGGAACTACTGGGCAACTTCAGACACATGGTTCATGAAATTGAGCGAGCCGCGCACGTTCCTGCTGTCGACGACGTTCCAGTTCTAGGAATGTTGAGCGCTCCAATGCTCTTCTTGGAAGACCGCTACGCGAGTCCGTACAGAGGTCCAGATCAGGTGCCCATACAGGCGAAGAAGTGGAGATCCACACAAGGAAGTCTTGAACGCTCGCTTCTGGTTTGTAATTCACGGCTGGCTGGTGCTGTCGATCTAGGCGTTGAGTGGTTGGCGAACCCAATGGTGAGAGCCAATGTGCCGACTGCGGGCGCGCGCCGCTCGGCTATGATGGTTTCGCTTCGGTGATCGACCGAATGAGCAAACTTGTGAAGTAGCAGCCCCGATCAAGAGACTGGCCACTCTTTTTTATGCGAGGACATGCCGATGCTGGCTCTGATAGAGGATATATCGGATCATCAACACCCGGCGCCGCTCAAACGTCGATCAGAGTCGCACCCGCGGCGAAGCGATTACAACCGCCGCCGCTTCCTCGGCTGGCTGCGCGATGAGGTGGCGGTGCTGCGCGCCGTTGGGCTCGGCGTTCGTGAGATCGCCGTGCGCCTTGACATCGAGGAACATGACGTGCGGGTGTTCTCTCCGCAACCAAGGGAGAAAATCCTGCGCCGCAACCTCAGCCGACGAGCCCTCGATGCGCTTCTCCATGGCCGCCACGCCTCGCTTGGAGGCCGGACCGTTGCCAAGCGCAGCCGGTGTCTTGTCGAGATCGCTACCGCCTACACCTGGGACGAATTGTTGTCCGAGCCCGGCGTCGGCACTGTCACGGCCTCGGAAATCCGGCTCTGGCTCGAAGAACGTGGATGTTCACTGGCGGAGGGGGCTGACAAGAACGACGCCGAAATCTCCGACGCGTGTCTCGCCCGCTAACGGAAGTCCAGATAATGGCGAACGAAGTGAGACGGTCGCATCGAGGTCATTGCATATCCGTCCAGTGAAGGACCGGCCCCAATGCGTCGTCCGTCCGGCATCGACAGACTTGCACGCAGCAGCCTCAGCCGCTCCCCGGCGCTTGGCGGACGTCTCCCGCTCGTTTCCCTGATCTATGTCCTCGCAGTCGCGGAGCATCTGAGCTTCCGGCATGCGGCCACCACGCTCGGCGTCAGCCAGGGCAGCGTCAGCACGCGGGTGAAAACGCTGGAAGACGACCTCGGCATCCTTCTGTTCGAGCGCAACACAAAAGGCGTTCGGCTGACAGAGGCAGGCCGGCATTTTGTCGAGCAGATTGCCGCCGGCATTGACCAGATCGACCATGCCGTGAAAACGGTGGGCGCCTTCACGCGCGGCGAACAGGGGCATCTCCGCGTCAGCACCTATGCGTTGATCCCACACAGCTTCCTCGCAGGGCTGATCGCGCGATATCGGGATGATCATCCCGGCGTCAACGTGGAGATCTCGGAGAGCACGGCGCGCGATGCCTTGATGCAGCTTCGTACCGACCGGATCGACGTGGCGTTTGTGGCCGGCGCAACGGATCCGCCGGATTGCCATTCCCGGCAGATGTGGACCGAACCGCTTTTCGTCGTGCTGCCGGCGAACCATTCCCTCTCGAAACATCGCGCCGTCACCTGGGATGCTCTGGCGGATGAGACCTTCCTTGTCCGCCACGGAGGCATCGGCCCGCAAGCCCATGACCATATTGTTCTACGCCTCGCCCGGCATCGGCCTGCGCCGTCGATCCTGCGTTTCGATGTGGGACGCTGCTCATTGCTGGAAATGGTCGCGCAAGGATTTGGCGTCAGCATCGTCGGTGCATCCGTGGCGCTCCAACAAATACCCGGCGTCACCTTCCTGCCCATTTCCGACGAAGCCGAGCCCGTCGCCTTCTCGGCCGTCTGGTCGCCATTCAACCACGCCGCTGCGCTGAGAGACTTGCTTGATCTCGCCGGCCAAATGAGCCGGACGAGCAGGGCGGACTGAGTCTCCGCGCGCTTCGTCGCGGTCTTCCCTAGCCTCCATAGCGAGACGTGCCGTCGGCGCAACCCGTCCTATTTGCCGCCGATAGTATCCGGCAGCCCTCCCGCATCATGTTTCCTGTTGCCTGTCACGCCAACGCCTATTGTCTGATCGGCTCCATCTCTTTGCCGATTGGAGCCAATATGCGTGGAGGCCGAATCCTTTGGGGTCAGATCGCTGTCGTCTTCATCATCGTCCTGGTGACGACCTGGGCGGCGACGCAATGGACCGCGTGGCGTCTCGGCTTTCAGGGGCAGCTCGGTAGCCCATGGTTCGAGCTGGCTGGTTGGCCGGTCTACTATCCGCCTGTGCTGTTCTGGTGGTGGTACGTGTTCGACGCCTATGCGCCAACGATCTTTGTTGAGGGTGGCATTATTGCCGCATCGGGCGGCGTCATCGCCATCGCTGTCGCAATTCTGATGTCGGTCATGCGCGCACGCGAAGCGCGCAACATCGCGACCTATGGTTCGGCACGCTGGGCGGAGGACAAGGAAATCCGCGCCGCCGGGTTGCTCGATCCCGACGGCGTCGTGCTTGGCCGATACGAGCGCGACTATTTGAGACACGACGGTCCCGAGCACGTCCTTTGCTTCGCGCCGACGCGCAGCGGCAAGGGCGTCGGCCTCGTGGTGCCGACGCTGCTGACCTGGCCGGGAAGCTGCATCGTCCACGACATAAAAGGAGAAAACTGGACGCTGACGGCCGGCTTTCGGGCGAAGCACGGCCGCGTCCTGCTGTTCGATCCGACCAACGCAAAGTCCGCCGCCTACAATCCCTTGCTGGAGGTTCGGCAGGGCGAATGGGAAGTGCGCGACGTGCAGAATATCGCGGACATCCTCGTCGATCCCGAAGGCAGTCTCGACAAACGGAATCATTGGGAAAAGACATCCCATTCGCTGCTGGTCGGCGCGATCCTGCATGTCCTCTATGCGGAGAAGGACAAGACCCTGGCCGGCGTCGCCAGCTTTTTGTCCGATCCCCGCCGCCCAGTGGAGGCGACATTGCGCGCGATGATGGACACGCCGCATCTCGGAGAAGCCGGCGTCCATCCCGTTATCGCCTCGTCGGCCCGCGAGTTGCTCAACAAAAGCGAGAACGAACGGTCGGGCGTGCTCTCCACCGCCATGTCGTTCCTGGGTCTGTATCGCGATCCTGTGGTGGCGCGCGTCACGGCGCGCTGCGACTGGCGCATTGCCGATCTTGTCGGAAGCCGCGATCCCGTCAGCCTTTACCTCGTTGTCCCACCTTCCGACATCAACCGCACCAAGCCGCTCATCCGGTTGATCCTCAACCAGATCGGCCGACGGCTGACCGAAGAGTTGAAAACATCCGGCACGCGCCATCGCCTGCTGTTGATGCTCGACGAGTTTCCTGCGCTCGGCCGCCTGGATTTTTTCGAATCCGCGCTCGCTTTCATGGCTGGCTACGGTCTCAAGAGCTTCTTGATCGCTCAGAGCCTCAACCAGATCGAGCGCGCCTACGGACAGAACAACGCTATTCTTGACAATTGCCACGTCAGGGTCGCGTTCGCCACAAACGACGAAAGGACCGCCAAGAGAGTCAGTGATGCGCTCGGCACCGCGACCGAGTTGCGCGATTCCACCAACTATGCCGGACACAGGCTTGCGCCATGGCTCGGCCATCTCATGGTGTCGCGGCAGGAAACCGCGCGGCCGCTTTTGACGCCCGGTGAAATAATGCAACTCCCGCCGACCGACGAGATCGTCATGGTCGCGGGCACGCCGCCAATCCGCGCCGCCAAGGCACGGTATTTCGAGGATGCGCGGTTCAAGGAGCGCATTCTGACCCCGCCGGAGCCGGCGGCCACCAGACAACCGCCATCGGACGACTGGTCGAGCCGTGTCGTCGCCGCGGCGAATGCGACGGCCCCTTTCCCGACCGGCGGAGTCGAGGGCGACCCGGCCAATGCCGGCATCCGTCGCGAGCCGGAATTGCCCGAGCATGAGGACATCGTCGCGCCGCCGCGACCGCCCGAACAGGAGTTGGGCCTGTTGGACGATGAGCCCGATGTCGACGCCGCCAAGGCGCACGCCATCCGCCAGCGGATGCGGATCGTCGCGCGGCAAGTCTCATTGGACCCGGCCGATGGCATCGAACTTTAAGGTCCGACCATGACGACACGCACCCGTATGAACGTCTATTTCGACCCGGAGTTGCTGGCGCGGGTCGGAGCACTGTCGCTGCGCAGGCAGGTGTCGAAATCCGCCATCATCGAGGCTGCAGTTGCGTCCTTCCTGTCCGGCGACTCCGTCGACAAACTGGAAGCCGCGATGTCACGCCGGCTGGACAGGCTCGGCCGCCAGATCGACACGCTCCACGAAGATCTCGCCATCCTGGGCGAGACCGTCTCGCTGTTCGTCCACATCTGGCTTGCTTCCACGCCGCCGCTGCCGGAGAGCGCACAGGCTGCCGCCCGCGCAAAGGGAGCCGAACGGTTCGAGGGCTTCATGCAGACCCTCGGTCGGCGGCTGGCGACGGGAGACAGGTTCCTCAAGGAACTGTCGCGGGACATGCCGGCGCAATCTACGCAGGATGTTCCGGCTGGCGAGAGCGCGGCCGATGACTCCTTGAAAAACCCATCGCGATAGGTTATCTATTCCATGCTCACGATCTACCGCGCGCATGGGTTCCGCATCGTCATCTTCACCGACGACCATGAGCCTGCCCATGTGCATGTGTTTGGCGATGGCCACGCCAAGATCAACCTGACCGACCCCAATGGCAGGCCGGAACTGGTCTGGGCCGAGGACATGAAGCGAAGCGAGGTGCGTCGCGCGATGGATGTCGTGATCGAGCACAGCGAAGCGTTTCTGGTGCGATGGAGGGAGATACATGGCTGACTTGACCGATGCCGCAATCGACGCCGCGCTGAAGCGGGGCCGCGTCGCGCACGCCAATGAGCCGCGCGCTGCTGCCGCACGATACGATCGCACCTCCAGCCGGGTGATCGTCGATCTGGAGAATGGTTGCACCTTCGCTTTTCCACCTTATCTCGCGCAGGGGCTTGAGACCGCCACTGACGATCAACTCGCCGCAGTGGAAATCCTTGGCCGGGGTTACGGCCTGCATTGGGAAGAACTGGACGTTGACCTGTCCTTGCCGGGTCTGATGGCTGGCATTTTCGGTACCAAAGCCTGGATGGCCGGTCATGCTGGACGCGCCACCTCGCCGGCAAAGGCTGCCGCGTCCCGCGCCAACGGCGCAAAGGGTGGGCGTCCTCGCAAGTCGGCGTAGTGACGAGAGCACTTTGTCATGCGGCTATTCGTGCTCGGAGCATCGGGAGGGGTAGGCTCCAGCCTGCTACAACAAGCCGTGTCGCGTGGTCATCGCGTGACGGCGCAAACCCGAACGGCGGGAAAGGTGACGGAAACGGCGGCAGTACAGGTCGCTGCCGGCTTACCGACCGACAGGGCATTCCTGCAACAGAACATCGTCGGACACGATGCCGTCGTTTTTTGCGTCGGCATCGGTAGCATCGGCAAGACCACGCTGTTTTCCGCTGCGACCGAAGTGCTGATATCCGCGATGCAGGCGACCGGGGTGAGACGTCTCATAGCCGTTACCGGAATCGGCGCAGGCAACACCAAAGGACACGGTGGATGGTTCTACAACTTCGTCACCTTCCCGCTGTTCACACGCAATCGCTATGCCGACAAGGACCGGCAAGAGATCATGATCGAGCGGAGCGATCTGGACTGGACCATCATTCGTCCGGCTCCCTTCTCAACGCGCGCAGCGTCAGGGCCGTTTCAGGTTTACACGGACATCCCGTCGGGATTGCAGCTTAGCTCCATCACCCGCGCCGAAGTGGAGGCATTTATTCTGGACTGCCTGGAGAATAGCAGCTTCATGCGACAGAAGCCCTTTATCGGCCACGCCTGATTTGCCGGGTCTCCCGTGCCACAGTGATCTGCCGTCCCTGAAAGACTCTGACTGTCCTATTTGCCGCCGATAGCCGCCGATCTCCGCACGCGCTGAGATACTTGTTGAATCAGCCCGACTTCAGGCTCTTTTAGTCATCCCCATCCGGGGACTTCTGTGATGCGCCCCGTGATGAAGCGGGGCCGGGATGACTGCCACATACAACAAGCCGGAAGCGATCGCGCGTGGTGCACGCATGTTGCGCACGGCGCTGGGGCCGGCGATCGCGCGCTTTCTCGAAGATCCCACGGTCGTCGAGGTGATGCTGAATCCCGATGGCCGCATCTGGATCGATCGGCTGTCCGAGGGTCTGACTGACACCGGCGAGACGATGTCGGCCACTGATGGCGAGCGCATCGTGCGGCTGGTTGCGCACCATGTCGGTGCGGAGGTGCATGCGCGTTCACCACGCGTGTCGGCCGAACTGCCTGAGACCGGCGAACGCTTCGAGGGCCTGTTGCCGCCGGTCGTGGCTGCGCCGGCCTTCGCCATCCGCAAGCCGGCCGTCGCCGTGTTCACGCTCGACGACTACGTGACCGCCGGCATCATGACCGCCGATCATGCTATGACGTTGCGCGCGGCCGTCGCGTCCCGCGCCAACATCCTTGTCGCGGGCGGCACCAGCACGGGCAAAACCACGCTCACCAATGCACTGCTCGCCGAGGTGGCAAAGAGTGCCGATCGCGTCGTCCTCATCGAGGACACCCGCGAACTGCAATGCCGCGCGGACAACCTCGTCTCCATGCGCACCAGGGATGGCGTGGCGACGCTCTCCGATCTTGTGCGCTCCAGCTTGCGCCTGCGCCCCGACCGTATCCCGATCGGCGAGGTGCGCGGCGCGGAAGCCCTCGACCTGCTCAAAGCGTGGGGCACCGGCCATCCCGGCGGCATAGGCACCATTCACGCCGGCAGCGCCATCGGTGCGCTGCGCCGGCTTGAACAGCTCATCCAGGAAGCCGTCGTCACCGTCCCGCGCGCGCTGATCGCGGAGACCATCGATCTCATTGCCGTGCTCTCCGGCCGCGGCGCTGCGCGCCGGCTCGCCGAACTCACGCGCGTCGAAGGGCTTGAGCCGGACGGCGACTACCGCATCGCACCTGCTGCTACTTCAAATGGAGATCCAGAATGATCCACACACTCTCGCGTGGCTATCGCATGATCGCGACCATCGCCGCCACACTCGCCATCACCATCATCGTAACGCCCGCCGCCCACGCGTCGGGCTCGTCGATGCCATGGGAACAGCCGTTGGAAAAGATACTCCAGTCGGTTGAGGGGCCGGTCGCCAAGATCGTCGCGGTCATCATCATCATCGTGACCGGGCTGACGCTGGCGTTCGGCGACAGCAGCGGAGGATTCCGCCGGCTGATTCAGATCGTGTTCGGTCTCAGCATTGCCTTTGCGGCATCGAGCTTCTTCCTGTCGTTTTTCTCCTTCGGTGGCGGAGCGCTGGTGTGATGGCCGTCGCATTCGAGCAGCTTGACGCCGTGCCGGGGTTCTCAATTCCCGTCCATCGCGCGCTCACCGAGCACATCATGCTCGGCGGTGCGCCGCGCTCGATCGCGATCCTCAACGGGACGCTCGCCGGCGCGGTCGGCCTCGGCCTGCGCCTGTGGCTGGTCGGGCTCCTGATATGGGCCATCGGTCATTTCGCGGCCGTGTGGGCCGCGAAGCGCGATCCTCTGTTCGTGGAAGTCGGGCGGCGGCATCTGCGCATTTCGGCTTTCCTGGCGGTCTGAGGAAATCGCCCGTCATGATAAACCTCGCCGAATACCGCCGCACCGCTTCGCGTCTTGCCGATTATCTGCCATGGGCGGCATTGGTCGGTCCCGGCGTCGTGCTTAATAAAGACGGCAGTTTCCAGCGCAGCGCCAGGTTTCGCGGTCCCGATCTGGATTCCGCCGTCGCGGCCGAGCTGGTCGCCGTCGCCGGCCGCATCAACAACGCCTTCCGCCGCCTCGGCTCCGGCTGGAGCATTTTCGTCGAAGCCCAGCGGCATGAGGCTTCGACCTATCCGAACAGCACCTTTCCCGATCCGGCGTCCGCGCTGGTCGACGCCGAGCGCAAGGCCGATTTCGAGGAAGCGGGCGCGCATTTCGTATCGAGCTACTATCTCACCTTCCTCTATCTGCCGCCGGCCGAGGAAGCCGCGCGCGCCGAGACATGGCTCTACGAAGGACGCGAACGCTCCGGCGTCGATCCCCATGAGGTGATGCGCGCGTTCGTCGATCGCACCGACCGGGTGCTGGCCTTGCTCGATGGCTTCATGCCCGAATGCGCCTGGCTCGATGACGTCGAGACGCTGACCTACCTGCACTCCTGCGTCTCATTGAGCCGCCATCGCGTCCGCGTTCCAGAGACGCCGGTCTATCTCGACGCGCTGCTCGCCGATCAGCCGCTGACCGGCGGGCTGGAGCCGCGGCTTGGCGACCAGAGTCTCCGCATCCTCACCATCATCGGTTTCCCGACCGCGACCACGCCGGGCATCCTCGACGATCTCAACCGGCTGGCGTTTCCGTATCGCTGGTCAACGCGCGCGATCCTTCTGGACAAGACGGATGCGACGCGTCTGCTGACCAGGATCAGGCGGCAGTGGTTCGCCAAGCGCAAGAGCATCGCCGCGATCCTGAAAGAAGTGATGACCAACGAGCAATCCGTGCTCGTGGACACCGACGCCGCGAACAAGGCGGCGGACGCCGATATGGCCCTGCAGGAACTTGGGCAAGATGTCGCCGGCATGGCCTACGTCACCGCGACCATCACGGTCTGGGATACAGAGGTGCGTCTTGCGGATGAGAAGCTGCGGCTGGTCGAGAAGGTCATCCAGGGCCACGATTTCGCGGCCATGACCGAGACCGTCAACGCGGTGGATGCGTGGCTCGGTTCTCTGCCGGGGCACGCATACGCGAACGTCCGCCAGCCACCGGTCAGCACCTTGAATCTCGCCCACATGATCCCTCTCAGCGCCGTGTGGGCGGGCGAGGGGAGGGACGAGCACTTACGTGCACCCGCATTGCTCTATGGCAGAACCGAAGGCTCAACCCCGTTCCGGTTCTCCCTCCATGTCGGCGATGTCGGCCACACACTCATCATTGGGCCAACGGGCAGCGGCAAATCCGTACTGCTGGCGCTGATGGCGCTCCAGTTCCGCCGCTACGAGGGCAGTCAGGTCTTCGCCTTCGATTTCGGCGGCTCGATCCGGGCGGCCGCGCTCGCCATGGGCGGTGACTGGCACGATCTCGGTGGCGGCCTGACCGAAGGCTCGGACGCTTCCGTCTCGCTCCAGCCGCTTGCCGGCATCCACGACACCTATGAGCGGGCCTGGGCAGCGGATTGGCTCGTCGCCATCCTCATGCGGGAAGGCGTCACCATCACGCCGGAAGCCAAGGAGCATATCTGGACGGCGCTGACGTCGCTGAGCACGGCGCCGGTCGAGGAACGCACCATCACCGGGCTGTGCGTTCTGTTGCAATCCAACAGCCTGAAGCAAGCCCTTCGGCCCTACTGCGTCGGCGGTGCTTACGGCCGGCTGCTCGACGCGGAAGCCGAATATCTCGGCTCCGCCGACGTCCAGGCGTTCGAGATCGAGGGGCTTGTCGGCACGGGCGCGGCGCCGGCGGTGCTGGCTTATCTTTTTCATCGCATCGGCGATCGCCTCGATGGGCGGCCGACGCTGCTCATCATCGATGAGGGCTGGCTTGCGCTCGACGACGAGGGGTTCGCCGGCCAGCTCCGCGAATGGCTCAAGACGCTGCGCAAGAAGAACACCTCCGTTATCTTCGCTACGCAGTCGCTGTCCGACATCGCCAGTTCGGCCATCGCGGCGGCGATCATCGAAAGCTGCCCGACACGGCTGCTGTTGCCGAACGAGCGGGCGATCGAGCCGCAGATCACCGCCATCTATCGTCGCTTCGGCCTCAACGACCGCCAGATCGAAATCCTCGCGCGCGCAACGCCCAAGCAGGATTATTACTGCCAGTCGCGGCGTGGCAACCGCCTGTTCGAGCTGGGCCTGTCCGAAGTCGGCCTCGCACTCTGCGCCGCGTCTTCCAAGTCCGACCAGGCGCTGATTGCCAACATCGTCGCCGAGCACGGCCGCGACGGCTTTCTGGAAGCGTGGCTCAACGCCCGCGATGTCGGCTGGGCGGTCGATCTCATTCCCAGCCTCACCAATAAGGAGACATTGGCATGATGATCCGTCATTCCCGCGCGCGCATCGTCCTCATGGCGGCAACCATGCTTGCCTCACCCATCGCGCTATCACCCATCTTAACGGGGTCAGCCTACGCCATCATCGTGTTCGATCCGTCGAACCATGCGCAAAACATGCTGACCGCCGCGCGGTCGCTGGAGCAGATCACCCACCAGATCACCAGCCTGCAAAATCAGGCGCAGATGCTCATCAACCAGGGCCGCAATCTCGCCAGCCTGCCGTATTCCGCGCTCCAGCAGATTCAGCAGAACGTCCAGCGCACCCAGCAGCTTCTGAGTGAGGCGCAGAACATCGCCTTCAACGTCCAGCAGATCGACCAGGCGTTTCAGAACCAATACGGCCGCGTGTCGATGTCCGCGACGGACCAGCAGCTCATCACTGACGCCCGCTCGCGCTGGCACAATACCGTCGGCGGATTGCAGGACGCGATGCGCGTGCAGGCCGGTGTTGTCGGGAATATCGACACCAACCGCACGGAGATGTCGTCGCTCCTCACGCAGAGCCAGGGGGCGACTGGCGCGCTGCAAGCCACCCAAGCCGGCAATCAGATTCTCGCCCTGCAATCGCAGCAGCTCTCCGACCTGGTCGCGGTGATTTCCGCCAATGGCCGGGCCAGCGCGCTGACCGAGGCCGAGCGCACGGCTGCGGCCGAACAGGGACGCGAGCAGCGTCGCCGATTCCTGACGCCGGGCAGCGGCTACATGCCCGGCAACGCGCAGATGTTCAACAGCGGCAACTGACAATCAGAAAAGGGGGAGCATGGCCATGGACGGCAGGATGCTGGCGCGCCTCAGTGCCATCGTGTTCGTCGCGATCGCCCTGACGGCGACGGCGATCGAGATGACCCGCAAGGATGACGCGCCGGCATCGCCGCCGGCGCGTGCTGTCCAGCCTGTGGACGATCCGCTCCGCGAGGGGCAGCTTCGCTGTCAGGAGCTTGGGCAAAAGGCGGCCAGTGACGCGGAATGCCAGCGCGTCTGGGCCGAAACCCGCGCCCGTTTCTTGCGTCCTGCGACTGCGCCCGCATCGCGGCCCGCCAATGAGGGGCGGTGAGCACATGGGCGGCAGCGGCGTCATCGATACGTTTCTCGGCACCTTCACCCGCTACATTGACAGCGGGTTCGGCCTTCTCGGCGGCGAGGTCGCCTTCATCGCCACCACGCTGATCGTCATCGACGTGACGATCGCAGCGCTGTTCTGGAGCTGGGGCGCGGACGACGACATCATCGCGCGGCTGGTGAAGAAAACGCTCTTCGTCGGCGTCTTCGCTTACCTGATTTCCAACTGGAACAGCCTTGCGAAGATCGTGTTCGACAGCTTCGCCGGCCTCGGCCTGAAGGCGTCAGGCACGGGCTTCACCGCACAGGATCTGATGCGCCCCGGCAAGGTGGCGCAGACCGGACTGGATGCGGCGCGACCGCTGCTCGATGCGATTTCCCCGCTGATGGGCTGGCTCGCGGTGTTCGAAAACCTGATCCAGATCGTTTGCCTGCTGTTCGCATGGGCGCTTGTTATCCTCGCGTTCTTCATTCTGGCGATCCAATTGTTCGTCACGCTCATCGAGTTCAAGCTGTCGACGTTGGCCGGCTTCATGCTGATCCCGTTCGGCCTGTTCGGCAAGACCGCCTTCATGGCCGAGCGCGTGCTGGGCAACGTCATCTCCTCCGGCATCAAGGTGCTGGTGCTCGCCATCGTCATCGGCATCGGCTCGACGCTGTTCTCGCAGTTCACGCAAGGTTTTGGTGGAGCCACGCCGACCATCGACGACGCGATGGCCATTGTTCTTGCCGCCTTGTCGCTGTTGGGTCTCGGGATATTCGGCCCCGGCATCGCAAATGGCCTCGTCTCCGGCGGTCCGCAACTCGGCGCGGGCGCGGCGGTCGGCACGGGCCTCGCGGCCGGTGGCGCCGTGATCGCCGCCGGCGGCGGTGCAATGCTCGCCGCGAAGGGTGGCGGAGCCGTGCTCTCGACGGGCGGGGCCGCCGTGCGCGGCGGCGCCACGGCAGCGGGCGCCACCTCCGCCGCATATACGCTTGGCTCCATGGGCCAGTCCGGCGCAGCCGGTGTGGCGGCAGGACTCGGCGGCGTCGCGCGCACGGCCGGCAGTGCTGCCGGCAGAGCCGCGATGTCGCCGCTTCGCCGTGCGGCCGCGAGCGTCAAGACCAGCTTCAACAGCGGCATGCAATCGGGCCTTAGTGCGAGCGGAGGCTCTTCCACGATGGGCACCGTCGGCGGCAACGCGGGTAGCAGCGCGGCGTCCTCGGCATCGGCCGCGCAAGGGCCGCCAGCCTGGGCGCAGCGCATGCGCCGATCCGGCCATTCCAGCCATGCGATCCAGACGACCGCTCACGCCGTGCGCTCCGGCGACGGTCATGGCTCCGGCTCTTCCGTCAATCTCTCACAAGGCGATCGCACATGAGCACCTTTAAACGACCCGCACCGCATTACGGCAAGACACCTCAGCCCGAGACGCCCTACCAGCGCGCGGCGCAGGTCTGGGACGATCGCATCGGCTCCGCGCGCGTACAGGCGAAGAACTGGCGCATCATGGCCTTCGGATCGCTGATCCTGTCCGCCGGTTTTGCGGCGGCGCTGGTCTGGCAGTCGGCACGCGGCATCGTCGTGCCATGGGTCGTTCAGGTCGACAATCTCGGCCAGGCGCAGGCCGTCGCGCCGGCGACGGCCGACTATCGGCCAACCGATCCACAGGTGGCCTGGCATCTGGCACGCTTCATTGAACAGGTTCGTTCGATTCCGGCCGATCCCGTCATTGTCCGGCAACAATGGCTTCGCGCCTATGAATGGACCACGGATCGCGGCGCGGCCGCGCTCAACGATTACGCGAGGTCGGACGACCCGTTCACAAAGGTCGGCAAGCAACAGGTCGCGGTCGAAGTGTCGAGCGTCATTCGCGCGTCCACGGATTCTTTCCGCGTCGCCTGGATCGAGCGGCACTACGACAACGGCCAGCTCGCCACCACCGAACGCTGGACCGCGATCCTCACCATCGTCATCCAGCCGCCGCGCGACGCCGACCGGCTCAAGGCCAATCCGCTCGGAATCTATGTCAACGCCATCAACTGGTCGCGGGAGATGAGCCAATGAGGATCTTTCTCCCCGCGCGGAAGTTTGCCTGCGGGACTGCCTCCCTCCGTAAATCCTCCATCGCGGCCTTGCTGCTGTCCGGCTCGATGCTCGCCGGCTGCGCCATGCCGCAGAAGCCGCCGCGGATCAGCTACGACGCCGATGTCCCGCCATTGCCGGCCATACCCGCGTCCGTTACGGATCATCGGCTACGGTCGCTGCATATCCCGCCGGTCTGGAAGCCGGCGAAAGGCGGCACGGCCGCGCCCACACCCGTCGCCCGGATCGAGAACGCCAACAACGCCGCCCGCGTCCAGCCACGCCGCGAGGGTTATTACAACGCCATCCAGATCTATCCGTGGTCCGAGGGCGCGCTCTATCAGGTCTATGCCGCGCCCGGGCAGATCACCGATATCGCCCTGGAGCCGGGCGAGAGTCTGACCGGGACGGGACCGATTGCGGCCGGCGACACCGCACGCTGGATCATCGGCGACACCGAATCCGGCTCCGGCGAAACCCGCCGTGTCCATGTGCTGGTGAAGCCGTCGCGTCCCGACATCACCACCAACCTGGTCGTCACCACGGATCGTCGCACCTATCTGCTCGAATTGCGCTCCGGGAAGAAGCCCTACATGCCGTCCGTCTCCTGGGCCTATCCGCAGACGGCAACAGGGTTGCGCCAGAGCATTCCGGCGACGCCGGTGATTCCGGCAGCGGCCGCGCGCAACTATCGCTATGGCCTCACCGGCGACAATCCGCCATGGAAGCCGGTTGCCGTCTATGACGACGGCCGCCGCGTCTACGTCGAGTTTCCGCGTGGCGTCGTGCAGGGCGAGATGCCGCCGATCTTCGTCATCGGCCCGGAGGGCGAGGCGCAGATCGCCAACAGCCGCATCTTTCGCAACATCCTGATCGTCGATCGCCTGTTCGGCGCGGCCGAACTGCGCCTTGGCAGCGGCGACAGGCAGCAGACCGTCAGGATCGTCCGCACCGACGGGAGGCCGTCACAATGAGCCATAGCCAGAACCAGACCGGCGCCGCTGCCCTGATGCGGCTTCGCGCCCGGCCGCCGCGCGTCAGCCGTCTCTCGCGCAAGATGCTCGCCGGTATTGTCGTCGTCGTGTCACTCGGCGTCGGCGGTGCGCTGATCTATGCGCTTCAGACCCGCAAGCCCGGCGATGACGGCAAGGAGCTTTACTCGACGACGAACAGGCAACCCGCCGATGGTCTGGCGGGCTTGCCGCGCGACTACACCGGGCCGATTCTCGGCCCGCCGCTGCCGGGCGATCTCGGGCGACCGATCGTGGATGCGCAGAACCGGGGCCAGCCCGTGGTGCCGCCGACGATTGCGGCACCAAGGGTCGATGAGGCCGAGCAGCGCCGGCTGGCCGAGGAAGAGGCAGCACGCACCAGCCGCGTCTTTTTCCAGACCGCGCCGGGCGCGGCGACTACAGCCGCAACACAGGCCGGCATGATGCCCCTCCCGAATGACGGTGGGTTTGATGTGACCGGCCAGCGCAGCCAGCCGACTGTGCAGGACAAGCAGCTTGCTTTCCTCAACGCCGCCGTCGATCGCCGTACCACATCATCGGATCGCATCATGCCGCCGGCCTCGCCCTTTGTGCTGCAGGCCGGGGCCGTCATCCCGGCGGCGCTGATCACCGGCATCCGCTCCGATCTGCCGGGTCAGATCACCGCCCAGGTGACGGAGAACGTCTACGACAGCCCGACCGGGCGCATCCTGCTTCTACCGCAGGGCACGCGCGTCATTGGGCAATACGACAACAATGTGCAGTTCGGCCAGCGCCGCGTGCTGCTCGTCTGGAACAGGCTCATTCTCCCGAATGGTCGCTCCGTCGTGCTGGAGCGCCAGCCCGGCGCGGATGCCGCGGGCTATGCCGGGCTTGAGGATGGCGTTGATTATCACTGGTGGGACTTGGCCAAGGCCGCCGGCCTGTCGACGCTGCTCTCTGTCGGAGCGGAGCTTGCGATCAATGATGAGGATGGGTTGCTCCGCGCCATCCGCAACGGTGGTCAGTATGCCGTCAACGATGCCGGCCAGCAGATCGTCCGTCGCCAGCTCAACGTCCCACCGACGCTGACCATCCGGCCGGGCTTCCCGGTCAGGATCGTCGTGACGCGAGATCTTGTCCTCGAGCCCTACAGGGGATGACTATGACCAAACTGAAACTCGGACCCATCCCCAACGACAAACCCGTGAGCATCAAGCTGGAGCTGCCTGCGACGCTCCATCGCGATCTCGTTCTTTATGCCGAGGTGCTGGCCCGCGATACGCAGCAGCCGCCAACCGATCCCGTGAAACTGATCGTGCCTATGCTGGATCGATTTATCGCGACGGATCGGGGATTCGCGAAAGCGAGGAGGGGACGCGAAAGTGCCGACAACTAAATGATCCTACTGCAGAATCTACCGACGTTGAGAGCATATGATCGGAACTACGCCAGTCTGGTTATCGATTACGCGACAGCGAAGTCGATGCTGATTGCGCGGGGTCCGAATGCTGGCAGCCATGATCGCCTCGCGAAATCGATTGCGCTAAGATGGGTTAGTTTGTCTAACGAACGGACTTTGTCGCGATTTGCCATCATGAGTGACCATATTCCGCCACAGGATGCGCCTTGGCCGAAAAGCACGATCTTCACCGTCGGACATTCGACTTTGCCGATCGAGCGTTTCGTCGAACTGCTGAAAATCTACGGCATTGAGCAGCTCATCGATATCCGCACGATACCGGGTTCGCGACACAATCCGCAGTTTGGGAGTGAGGCTCTCGCCGGCAGTCTTAAGGCCGCCCACATCGAGTATGCACATATGGGAACATTGGGCGGTTTGCGGCGTGCCCGGAAAGATTCCCCAAATGACGGTTGGCGCAACAAGAGTTTCCGCGGCTACGCCGATTACATGCAGACTGCGGAGTTCTCTCATGCAGTGGAGACGCTCGTTCGGATGGGTCGGCAGAAGCGCACAGCCATCATGTGTGCGGAGGCCGTGCCATGGCGCTGCCATCGCTCGCTCGTCGCCGACGCGCTCGACGTGCGTGGCGTGCCAGTTATCGAAATTCTATCGGAAGCCAGTTATCGATCGCACAAGCTAACATCTTTCGCGCAAGTCGATGGAACCTCGATCATCTATCCGTCCGAGCAGCTCACACTGGGCTGGAGTGAGGCGAAAGCAAAATAGTTGGTGGAAAGCTGGTCATAGCGCCTCGCGATCGGACAACATTGCTTGATCCTATCAATGTCCGTTCGACTTCATTACGGGTACGGAGAGGATACGGGCTGAACCAAATCAGATCTTCGATTGCTTTCGGCTTTCCCGCAAGGCGACTGTCATCGTCTTCACTCGGTGTCTGTGCCAGCCGTACCAGCAGACCATTGCTATTCACGTAAGCATGAATCTTGCCGACCGCGGGAGAATAGCATCTATTTGGCAGATCGCGGAGCAGGCGCCGCAGAACTCATCGCGGCTGGGCCGACATCACCGAGAAGCGTGGCGGACGGAACGAAGAACAGGCTCCCTGTCGTTGCGCGGCTGAAATCGAGCAGTCGGTCATAGTCACCAGGCGGATTGCCCACGAACATATTCTGGAGCATCCGCTCGATCCGCGACGGCGATCGTGTATAGCCGATGAAGTAGGTGCCGAACTCGCCCTTGCCGATCTCGCCGAACGGCATGTTGTCCCGTACGATCTTGAGTTCCTTTCCGTCCTCGTCGGTGATCGAGGTGAGAGCGTTGTGCGCGCAGGAGGGTTTGACAACATCCTCCAGTTCGATATCGGAGAGTTTCTTGCGGCCGATGATCGCTTCCTGCCGCTCGATCGGCAGATCGTTCCAGCCCTTGAGATCGTGTAGATATTTCTGGACGATGACGTAGCTGCCGCCGGCGAAGGCGAGGTCCTCATCGCCGATCAGCACCGCATCGATGCTCTCCGGTCCGACCGGATTCTCGGTTCCGTCGACGAAACCGATCATGTCGCGCTGGTCGAAGAATTTGAAGCCGTGCGTCTCATCGACGACTGTGATCGCGACGTCTAGCCGAGTCATGATCTGCATCGCAAGTTCGAAGCACAGGTCTATGCTCCGCGCGCGGATGTGAAACAGGAGATCTCCGGGTGTTGCCATCGCATGATGACGGCCACGAATTTCACGAAAGGGATGCAGTTCCTTCGGTCGCGGATCGCCGAACAGCCGGTCCCACGCGTCCGAGCCGAAACCCATAATGCAGGAAAGTCCACCGTCGAGATCGCGAAAGCCGACCGCGCGCACGAAACCAGCCAGATCGCCGCACATGGTGCGAACGGAATTCAGGTTGGTCTCGCCATCGTTCAGCGTCGCGACGAGGAAGATCGCCGCGCGCGAAAGCTTCGATGCTACAGCCTGGCTTTCCATAGTCATACACGACCCCGGATTCGATGTACTTGCAACCGCCACGTCTTATCCGTCGTGTCCTCAATAGACGAAGAATGTCAATATGCTCTTCGACCGGTCCGAACTCGGAGTGCCGAACTTGTCTTGGTTGCGCTGAACGAAATGTCGCTCGTCGATATAGAAGTACTTTAATCTCAATGGGCAGTGGGCGCGCCTATCGTTGTCACGGCGCTCCTCCTGGCTTTGGCGACACTCTTCTTACCGGCCCCTTGAACCAACAAGCCTCGTCGTGGCTATTGTATCATCAGGTATCGACGTCGCCCTCGAGAAGTCCGGCATCCAGATGTCCGACCTCGTATGGTACAGAGGAGTTCCCCAATCGCCATCTTCCGGGAAGGCAATCATCCTGTTTTGAGCGGCACGTTCGTCGATTTGGACGGCAAGCGCTCGCTGTACATGCGCGGCAGGACATTCCCTGGCCTGCGCGGACCGCTCTCTTTGCTATTTGTGTGCCCATGAGAATTCAGACAGCAAAATCCTGACGCTGGCGAAGGACGTACTCGCACTAACGAAAGCGAACTGGAATGCGACGCAGTTCGATCAGAAGTTTCCAGCACCGCTCAAGGTGGTGCGGGAGTCGGACGCATTCTTAAGCACGTCGAGTGCGGGAAGGCGGTCTCATTGGACTTCCGCCGTTATACTTCTAGATCGTAGCGTGCCGTTTACGACCGCCTTCAATCGCTACGTCTTGCCAGATTAAAAGGCGACTTCTTCAACACAATCGACCCAAAGACGTACTCAGATGGTCTCAGTCTCGGGGATGGCCTCTTTGCGTCGCTTCCCCGTGGTCCAGCCCGATAGCGTCTGATCCAAAAGCGGGCTTTGAGGGAACGGTCGAGTTTGGTCCAGCGCTGGCTCTCAATCCCGCCTTAGGGATGGTAGACGAAGTAAACTAGCCACTTGCAGTCGGAGTATGTAATCCGTGGAAAAGCGACATGAAGTAATCGCGGGTGTGTGGCAGGTTAGAGGCTCTGATGCTAGTCGCTTGAGCGAGACCCGGCCAGCGGTTGCAAGCTCGTGCTTGGCCGGCGGGCAGCACCTAGAGCTCTCGAGTCAGGTGAAGGGATAGTCCAGACCGCAAACGCCAGATGGCGGCAGCGAAAGCCGAAATGGTACGAAAATTCATGGGGCCGCAAGGCCTATGCTGGTTCGAGTCCGGTCCGCCCGCACTAAATTGACAAGAAATTCAATTGAGGACGCGTTAGGGAAGTCTGGCAAGCCATGGCAGGAAGTGCGCCGACCCACATTCCTATTCCAAAAAATGACGCGGATTTTGAGCGAAAAGCAGTCGTTCTGTTCCGTGAGATTTTAAACGACCCCTCAGTGAAACGCTTGGGCCGCGACGGCCAGAAGCAATTCGGTGTTGATATAGTTGGCTACCGCGGCGGGAAGGTCAGCAAGATCGTCGGTATCCAGTGCAAGAAGCGTGCTCCCACGCGCACATTAACAGCCGATGAAGTGCGAACTGAGGTGAGGAAGGCGCTCAAATACTCGCCGAAGCTGCAAGAGTACATCATTATCACGAGCGCCCCGAATGATAGGAAGCTGGACCAGCTCGCGCAGGAGCTTTCACTTGCGCAAGCCAAGAAGGGCAGAAAAATCCGCATTGAAGTCTGGGGTTGGGAAACGCTGGAAGAGCGCATCGATGAGTATTCCAGTGCCAGACAGGCATTTGATCCTGGATGGAGCCCGGCGTTCCAAGCAGTCCAAACACAGCTTGAAGAAGTGGCCCGGGTTCAGAGGACGCAACCCACGGCGGCGCAAGTCCAGGGCATCGCGGAACAGATTCAGCGGCAAACGTCCATTCAGACGTTTGCCTTCCCTCCAGAATTGGCAGAGCGGCAGCTCAAAGCCGAGTTGGAATGGATGAACAAAAGACGCGGATTCGGCGAAGCCGAGACAGCGCAAGAGCTGGCTAAGGTGAGCGCTCGGGTCACCCTTGGCGATTTGGTGAACGCGCCGCCTGAATTGCGCGCTGACACTTTGGAGCGCGCTGCCAGAGCGAATCTAGTGCACGAGACTATCGACCGTGCAAAATGTTTTCACGGCGAGGCGCTCAAGCTCGGCCTAGCTGATTCGTCACTTTATGATGCCTTGTTACCCGATGCCGAGGGCAATAGTGACGAAACCCAGAAGCGTCTGGCCAAAATTGACCGACCTGATGCACGCGCCGCCAGATTCAATTTGACTGCTCGCCTCAAAGGTGCTGCTGAAGCACTCTCCTGGATGACGCAACAGGGCTACACTATTCGCGATCTTGGAGCAGCCGGTTCGCTCAACATGCTGCTACGTCGAACGGAGATGGGCGACTATCAGACGGCCCTTGCCGAGGCGGAAACCTTATCTGAAGATTGGTTCGAGAACTATCCTGCACTTCGGACCATTCGAGCCAGCCTTCTGCTTGCTGCCGTGCTTCCCAGTGACCAGCGCGGGGTGCTCTTCCAGGGGTTGCCGATCAATCCGAGGATGCTTCAATTTGCGAGCATCCCTCAAACGCAAGCCAATATCGTCAGGGCGCGCCAAGAGTTGGAAGCTGCGCGGGTAAGCATCAAGTCGCTGAATCTTGAACTTTGCGATCCGTATCTTGAAGAGCAGATACTCTGGTTGCGTCTGGAGAATACATCCACCGCCGATAACGCGCGGCGACAGATTGAAGAAGAGATCAAAAATCCGGACAAGACCCTGCGCCGGGTCCGGTTGGCACTTGCCTACGAAATCCCGTTTAATCGCGATGCGCTTATCCGTTCGTTGAATGCCAAGCACGAAGTTGGCCAGGCTACAGCGGATGACCAGTACACCTTGTTTTTGTTCGCTTGGTTTAGCCGCGATGTTAGAAAGCTGGTCGACTATTTCGACGAGCACCGCGCGGAAGTCTTTTCTCGTCAGGACCTTTCCCTTGAATTCCTCGCTCAGATCGAAGCAGAAGCATTAGCTCGAATTGGCCGCTTCTCGGATGCCAAAGCACGGGTCAAAGAACATCGTAAGGATGTGCTGAGCGCCGAGGCTGCGGCGATTATAGAGGCCCTCATTGCCTCTGTTGAGGAGGGTAACGAGACAGAGCGTATTCGCAATCTTTATGAGACCACGAATGAGCTCTCGTATCTGCGGCTTTTGGTAGCCAATCTGTTTAGGGAGAAGAATTTCGCGGAACTGGTGAAGTACGCTCCCATACTGGTTAAGGAGGACCAGCGGAAGGAAGACTATGAACTTGCTCAAAGAGCATTTTTCGTTGAACGGAAATACCAAGAGGTTGTCGATCTTGCCGACGCCTATCCCGAGCTTCATTCGTGCAAGGATGAATTTTCATCGGTTAAGGGCTGGGCGCTTTTTCACCTAGGCCGAGTCCTAGAGGCGAGAGGTATCGCAAGAGAACTCGTTGGTCGGCGTCACGACGCCAACGACCGGGAACTGGACATCAATACTGCGATGGAAACGGGCGATTGGGGCTATATGCAATCGATCGTTGCGCGTGAGGTGCCGCTGATTCCGCAACTTGACGCCGCCTCGCTTATGCGGCTTGCGCGCCTCGCCTTCGAAAGCGGGAGCACGTATGTCGATCAGTTCAGGGATGCCGCGATCGCTGCAGCGCCGGACAAGCCGGAGCCCTACCTCGCTGCCTATCAGCTTTCTTTGGACAGAGGAGAAGAGTACCAGGAATCACGCGCGCACGAATGGTTTCAAAGAGCTATTCAGCTTTCTGGTCCAACTGGCCCGATTCAAGCGGTCAAGCTTCAGGAGATCGTCAATAAGGCGCCTAGCTGGAATGAGAGAGTGGAGAATACCAGCGATCTGTTGGCTCAGGCAAAAATCCCACTTGATGTTGCGGCCCGCGCCCTCAATCGTCAGCCGGTCGAGTTGTTTGTTGGCACGGCAAGAAGGAACGAACTATCAGCTAACCCGAAGCGGCAGTTTCCTATCCTTGCCTTCTCGGGTGGCAGAGCACCCAATAGCCTTGATAGTATACGTCGCATCGCCGTCGACATAACGGCTCTTTTTACGCTCGATCATCTGGGCTTGCTGGGCAAGGTTATTGGTGCATTCGATCAGGTCTGCATAGCGCCCTCCACCCTGAGTTCTCTTTTCATCGACAAGCAGTTCATTCGCTTCAAGCAGCCGTCAGAGGTGGCGAAAGCTCGTCATATTAAGGAGCTGATTGGAAAAAAGCGACTCAAGGTTATTAAATCCGCGCGGATGAGCGTCGCCGAAAGTGTGTCCTTCGATATCGATCCAGATTTGCACCAGTTGCTAAACACCGCTCGAGAAAACAAGGCGATCGTGGTGCGTAGCGCCCCGGTGTTTAAACTTCGGTCACTTCTGGAAGAAACCGTCGATATGAGCGCGTTTTCCGATTGTATGATCGATACGCTTAAGGTTTTGCGCTTCCTGAGCGGCAAGGTTACCAAATCCGTAGCGGAAGGGGCGCAGACCTATCTGAGGCACGTTGATCGGGGTTGGTCCTTCAAGTCCAAGCGGATAACAAAACGGTCCGTTCTCTACCTGGATCAGTTGACTGTCGTCTATCTTCACCATGTTGGCCTCCTCGATGTTCTCGCGCAGTCAGTGAAGGGGGTATTCGTTCTCGGGGAGGTTGAAAGGCACTACGATGACGTGATCCGTGGCTCAGAAGCGTCCGCAGATCTTCTGGCCGCAGTTGAACGTATCTGTGCGACGCTCAACGCATCCATAGAAGCAGGCTCCGGGGTCAGATTCACGGGGCGTCGGCAGCTAACCGGCTCAGCGACAGAGGACGATGAGCTTGAGAAGTTTGAAGTGAAACTTCCCTCCATTGATATTATGTCGAATCTCTCCCAAGTGGATGCTGTTGTATGTGATGACCGCTACCTTGTTCATGAAGGCCGCTGGTCTGATGGAACGCGAAGCGTGCCGTGTGCCACGACGCTTGATCTAATTCAGGCGCTTAATGGCCGCGGGCAGCTTTCCGAGATGCAAGTCTATGAAAATTACCACCGGCTGCGAGCGGCAGGATATCATCCCGTGCCGTTTAACACGGACGAACTCAAACGGGAACTGGCCCGGGCAGGGATCGAGAACAAACGACTGGTAGAGACGCCCGAATTGACGGCTATTCGGCGCAGCCTCACGGTTGCATACGAGAACCAGACATTTGTCGAGGCCGAACTTCCCTGGTTTAACCACTGCAGACTGGTGATCTTCCAGGTTCTTAGGATGCTGTGGAGCGACAGGCGGTTTTCCACTGGAGTTATTGCGCGCGCAGACTGGCTTCTTGGTCTCCTCCCAAATCCTCTTGCATGGGTGCGTAATTCCGCTGACGAACGCGCCTGGAGCGCCGCGAAACAAATGGCAATAATCCAGTTAGCGAGTTTGATGACCAGTCCATTTTCGCGCGTTGAGATGGAGCAACGCTATGGCACTTGGGTGGAAGATCGTCTCCTGAGGTCTTGTCGGTCAGCACAACCAGAAATCTACGGGGCAGCAATCGAGCAGGCTGCAGGATTTTTGCGGGAGCTGATTGAGAAAAAGGATGGGCCGCCCTTGGGCATCCGACAGATGCTGGTCCGGCGCCTCGTTCATGCCCTTCATGCTGATTCTCAGAGGGATATCCTAAATGTCAAAGGGTTTGCTGCTGCGGCTGGGATACGTTTACGAACCGTATTAACGCTTAACGGCGTTCGAGAGGTGGAGCTGACAAGTTTCGTGAAGTGCGTGAAAAACGCCTTGGTCGGAAAGCGTTCTTCCCAACTGGTTCTGGCTGACGGCTCGCGTGCGAGAGTCAAGCTTTCCGTCGATCGGTCGAGCTCCGTGCTTATAGAGTTCGCCGCTCTGAATATGAAAATTTCGGAGGCAGGCGTATTTAGTGCCTCTTCTCGAAAGCGGGCGGTTACTCTCGCTAGCATGCTCAAGAAACATCCGTTGCTGCCGGATGAGGAGAAGGACTGGCAGAAGGTCTTGAGATTAGGGCAGGTTGATGAGGTTCGGTTCGTAAAGCTGGTGGAAGCTTTAAGAGAGACGCCAGAAGCCTTTGCATCCGCGCTATCGAGGCCGCAAAAACTAAACAACGACAATATGGTTCCTCGTGAACGGCGTTACTTCGAGCGTCTTGTAGGACCAATTGTTGATGATGCAATTGTCCCGTACCACGAAAAGCAACCAACGTTATTTCAAGATTTTTTGCTTAGTAAGGGAATTGTCGGACTTAGGCGGCTCGCCTTCGGGTGCCTCTCTGCAAACGTAATGCCGTTGCAACGGATGGCCAGCATCCCTCTCAGCGATGTCGAGTCATTGCTGGATGCTCTTGATCCTTTTTCTTTACTGTTCGGTTTTGAAATCTGCGTTGAGCGTTATCGCGCCGGTGATAACACTGCCGTGGTAATGGGACATCGGTTCCTGGACAGGATTTTCAAGGACGAAAGCTGGTTTGAGCAACGATGTGAGGTTTTTTCGGCTTGCGCGCTGATATCGAGTGTTCGCCTTCGCCCGCTCTCAAATCGCTATGGGGCGAACCTCTATTGGTTCCGTCTCGCTGCTCTTGCTCACGCAGGGGTGCTGACGAATGCCCTGTCAGCTATCTCGGATACCAAGAAATTTCTGAAGTGGGCTGTCGATGGATCCAGCGGCCTCTATACGTGGGAGACAATCCCTGACGCAAGGGAAGAGCCTCGTTGGGAATCAGAGTGGATTGGGCCGAAGTCGATCACGGCTGAAATCACTGGTCGATGTCTCAACGCGCTTGGCCGGATTGGCAAGAGAAAAATCCCCGCCCCATGGAAGGCCCGAATCGAACTGGCATTTAGCCGATTAAATCCAAAATTATCAGCGTTCTTCCCCGGGCCACACGATGGATTTTCGGCGGTTGCATGGGCGCAGAGACGAGATGCGGATGTGGAGAAGGTCCAAGCACTTCTTGAGGAGCGTAACTCGTTCAAGGAAGCGCCCGGTCTTTTGATCGTCGCGTATGCGGGAGCCGTTGGCACTAGCCATATTCCTGAGTTGATGCGGCTGCTTGAGGGGTCTAATGACGAGCTTGCTTCGCCAAAAAGCGCGAGCCAGATACTTAAATGTTGCGCTTACGTTGCTTCCATAACCAGAAGCGCGACACTCGCCGACGCGGTTGTTACACGATGCACTCGCTTGGTGACGGGCGATTCTGAATCCAATCAGATACTGGCACTTATGCTGTTGGCGATGAGAGCATGCGCCGCCCACGAAGATCTCGCGATTTACTATCGCGAGATCGGAAAAGTCGCGACAGGGTTCGCTTACCTCACGCCGGAGAGTGAGGCTCTCAATGTCCGTGTGGTGATGGAGGCATTGTGCGAACGCGATCCGAGGATGGTGGCCTCGCTGGGACGTGCAATGTTTCTGCTCGCTGGAAGCGCGCTGGCGGTGTGAAGGCTGTCCGGCCATCGGCACGGTTTCATTTTAGTCCCATTGCTTGGCGATCGACCGCTCGCGCACACGCACTCACTGCTCAGGACAAAGGCTGCAATGATCTACAAAGCGACGGGCAACCTGTGCGCCATCCAGATTCTGCTTGGGCATAACAAGTTCGAGAATACGGTGCGGTACTTATGGTGGTGCGGCTGCAATACTGTCCTTACTCTTGTCAACGAACCGTTGCGGCGATGCCTCTCAGTCCAGATGGTGACCCGGCGAAACGTTGATCTTAAAAGTTGCCATCGTCGGGTTAATCAAATCAATGATCGCTAACTATCAGCGCTACTTTTTGCGGGTCTAAACGTCAGCGAGTTTTGCAGAACGTCGATCAATGTTCGGCGATCGTAGAGTTCGCCATCCAGCCGGCCGTATTCTCGTTTACCCTTACCCGACTCCATGCTCCCTTGACTTCCATAACCGAGATGCCGATCCCTTCCGGGACGACGGTAATTACAGCGAATGTGGTGCCAGGTCCATCGCGCAGGTTCACCGCAGTCTTTGTATAGCGTATCGTGGCTTGTTCGGCTTCTTCCTTAGTGACCGGTTCCGATTGCACCACGTTGGCTGCAGCGACTGTCGCTACTTGACGGGCGGGATCGGGTGCGATTTCTTCGGTCGGAGTAACACCCTTCTCTGTTCCGGATATGGTGTTGGATATCTCCACGCTTAAGGTTGGTGGCAATCCAGTGTCCGCCTTTTTTCTATCGGATCCGAAAACGACGGCAAGTACTGGAATGCCCACAAGGACGCCAAGAACAGCTAATATTGCGACTTTGAGAGGGCTGCGCTTTCTCGCATTCGTGGCGACGGGAGCAACATCAACGGCATCGTTCGTAGGTGCCGATGGCAACGCGACCGTACGTTGCCGCGGCAGCGCTGCAAGCTTTCGGCAACCATCCACAAAAGCCGCCACCACCCCGGTCCTTGAAAACTCTACAAGCTCGTGTACGCCATTGTTGCTTGTGAGGTGCATCGCTTCATACAGGCAGATCGGAATCTGTCTGTTGTCCCTGAAGCGCCGGTCGGGTCCGCCCCTCTTGTTTGGATGTTTCCAAGTATGACCTACGATCTTAGCGTCGCGTGGTACGCGTTCGGTTTCGATAAACCTAGAATCCTGCCACCGCACATTTAGGTCAGCGTAGTTGACCGCCCCCACGCGGCTACCGTCCTGCATGAGCACAATGTCGGGCATAAAGAACATGATCTGCTTGCCCACATGTAGGGCAGGAGGGGTCACATTGCTCTTTATTACCGCGGGGAGATTGTAGGTGAGGGTGGTCACCTTTCTGTTTACGAGGTGCGAGGCTCCCGCGTTGCGCTTCCATGCCGTTAGACTCTGAACTGCGCCTCCGGCTTCAATATGCCATTTGGCGGCACACTCAATGAGGCCGTCAAACCCTTCTACGAGGCGACGATAGGCTGTCTCTGCGTCCCCTTCGAGGTCGTAATAGAGCACCGATGTCCTGCGATAAGAGTCCAGCCACTTACCGATCCCCGCCGCCGGTAGCGCAGCGACGCAAAGAAACAGTCCTGGTCCGCCTGTCGCAAGGCCCGACATCCCACTGATTGCGAGAGCGGTCCAGAAAAATGCCGCAGACATGCGCGTTTGTCTGGCCTTAGAGTTTATTTCGTCGAGCAGCTCCGAAAACGACTCATCGCGCATTTGCATAATATCGCCGGACTCGATCTCGATCATCGCAACATCATCGTTGTCTAACATCGCCCATGGCAATGGTGATTGTTGCGGTGAAACTACCGACTGCCGATCTTGCCCAGCACGACCAAGCGTCGCCCGATAATAGAGGCCCCCGCGACCTCCATGGATGTAGTGCCCACGAGGCCCAGTTCCTATTCGCAGGCCTTTCACGCCAACGGAAACACCGACCCCCGACTTTGAGAAATTGAAGCGGAATGGGCCTGCCGAAACCGATTTTCTAATGTAGAATGGCAATTGCGCCCCCCCGCACCAAGCCCTTCTCTTGCTCCTGAGGATCTGCGTCCCTGTGGCAACGAGGATGAACTGGACTATTGAATAGGATGGCAGATCAAGCAAGTTTATTCAGTCGTTGTTAACGCCGGCTACTGAAAAGCCACTAACTTCAACGGCGCGTTGCGCTTGACAGGGATGACGCACCCTTCGTTTACGAAAGAGCCATGATCGGCAATCTGTTCCTGGCCCATATCGAACAGGTCTGGTTCGGAGCGGCTGGAAATTTCGACACATGGTGGCAATATGTTCGCTTCGCCCTTGGACAGCGTAGCCGTTGCCAGTCTGCCTCTGGCTCCAGGCCCGCCCGCCCCAGTACGTGCTGAACGAACGGCGACTGTCATGCGAACCGGCATCAATGCGGAATTGGGGTTAACAGCCGAACGGCAGCTTATCGTTCAATTTCCGCCCGTACCGGACAGTCGGCTGGCGGCTTCGAGCAGCAGCTTGAACGGCGCACTTTCAAAGATACTTACCTTCGGAACGGTGGCCAGATTCTCGGCTTGGATGGCGAGGTTATCACAGCCGCACGCAAGGCCGGTGCACCACGCTTTCGGCTTCATAGGCTATTGCCAGGGCCTGTTTCCAAACAGTTCACGCCTGAATGGAAACCAAAATCGTATCAGCGGAAGATCTGGATTGGAGCCTCCGGAGCACGGCCCCGCTCAGCCCGTGGCGGGTACGACGCCTATCGAAACCATATGGTGGAAAAGAATGTGAAGTTGGCGCGCGCGCGAGAACGCTTCTATGCGGTGTTGATAAAGTCCAATCCTACCGGGGCGCGGCTGGTTTGGAACGAGGTTGCAGATATAGTTGGCGGAATTCGCTGGGAAGGATTGCGTCCCCTTATGATGCGGTTCTGGCATTTGGAGTTTTGGCGACGATCCGCAGAAGCGTAATCACCGTCAAAACGAAAATCGGTCTTTCCGATCATCCACATCTGGTCAATTCGATGCTGCTTGAACTGATGGAGCGTCGGTGTTGGACACATGCTGTCAGCTTGCTAGCAGGCGTGATCAAGCTGCTGGCTGTGGAATCCGTTGCTCAAAAATGCAAGCGTAATGACATACAAAACGAAGCAGCATTGCCGCCCGATTTGAGCGCCAGTCAGGTGTTAAACGTCTTCTTTCCCGAGGGCGGGTTCAGGCGCTTGCAAAGGCAGGCACCCGATGGCAGTTGCTGGTGCGGACAGACAATTCTCAATGTGCTTGAGCGCGGTCACTCAACAGCGTGCTTCTACGGTATTCTAGCGAGGGCTTGGTCAGCTGACGCGCGCTTCCTGTGAAATCCAATAAAAGCAGAGTATTGCAACGTCCGAACCATTGAGACGCCCCTAGTATTCGTTAGCCAAAGAATTACTCATCTACGCAGAGATTGGATGTTCGACTATGCAGTCCCACGACCCAGGCCGCCAGGTCAGTTTCATTCAACAGGCCTTATCACAGAACCGGAAGCCAATCGCATTCTTCGTCGGTGCCGGCTGTCCACTGTCGGTGCGCATTGAAAAGGTCGTTGACGGGCAGCCGAAGAACGAACCGCTGATCCAGGATGTCAGTGGGTTGACAGCGATCATTTCGGATACCCTCACGAGCAAGAAGAACGGGGAGCCATCCGCCTGGGATAGGATCGTAAAGGCGGCTGAGGAAGATGGCGCCGATGAAAAGAACATCGAACTGCTGCTCAGCAGGATTCGGCAACTGAACGGTGTGGCCGGCAAGGGTATGGTTCGCGGCATGTCCGCCGAAGAGCTCAAGAGTCTCGACGAGCAAATTTGCGGTGTAATTTCGGAGCAGGTCGACAGGGAGTTGCCACACCGTGACACCCCCTACCACAATCTGGCGATTTGGAGCCGCTCGATCCGTCGAGCGCAACCAGTTCACCTGTTTACAACCAACTATGATTTGCTGCTTGAGCAAGCCTTGGAGGAAAGCTCGGCACCGTATTTCGACGGTTTCGTCGGAACGCGCAAGGCGTTCTTCGACCTAGGTGCCGTCGAAGACGAAGAAGCTCTCCCACCGCGTTGGGCGCGCCTCTGGAAGATTCACGGATCGCTAAACTGGCGACTTGATACCAACGGAGCTGTGATCCGAAGCAATGAGAAAAAAGATAGCCGGTCCTACCTGATCTATCCGTCGCATTTAAAATACGATCAGAGCCGCAAAATGCCCTATCTTGCAATGCTCGACCGTCTCAAAGCGTTCTTACTGAGACCTTCGTCGTTACTGTTCATATGTGGGTACTCATTCGCTGACGAGCATATCAACGACGTCATTTGCCGGAGCCTGGAGACCAATTCGACCGCCCACGTTTTCGCGTTTATGTACGGCGATCTGGACGACGCAAAATACGATCGCGGCCGCAAATGCGCACTGTCGACGCCCAACCTAAGCGTGCTGGCCTTTGACAAAGCGATTATCGGCCGCAATCTGGGAGGTTGGCGAGCTGACGGCGTCGATGAACTTGCACTACCACAAAACGTACTGGTCACGGATGGGACGACGGTATCGGTCCGGTTAGGCGACTTCGCTATCTTAGGAAGCCTGCTTCGTGGCGTTGCTGGTGAGCAGGAACCGTCGGATGAAACCTAACAGCGCGAGCGATGCTACCGTCATCGGTGCCGTTCAAGATGTGAGCGGAACTTCTGTCAGCGTGACCTTACGGGCAGATCGCTTCTCGGGCTTAAGCTTTGTAGGCGGGCAGGGTTATAGAATCGGCCAGATCGGTAGCTTCGTAAAGATTCCGATCGGCTATGTAGACCTGTTCGGCATCGTCTCGCAGGTCGGTGCGAGCGCCGTGCCGGAAAGCATGGCCAAGGTGATGCCGAATGGCCAACGCTGGATGACCGTACAGCTCATCGGCGAAGGTTACAGGTCTGGAAAGTTTCAACGAGGCATTTCGCAGTATCCTACCATTGATGATGAGGTGCATCTTGTCTCCGAATCTGACCTCCATTCGATTTACGGAAGGTCCGGCAGGCAAAACCACTTCGTTAGAATAGGTCACATCGCTGGCAGCGAATCGATCGACGCTCTTGTCGACATCAACAAGCTGGTTACTCGCCACTCTGCTATTGTAGGCACGACCGGTTCCGGTAAGTCGACTACCGTCGCCGGCATCTTGAATGTTCTTTCGGACACCGAACGTTTCCCCTCCGCACGGATCGTCGTGCTGGATCTTCACGGAGAATACTCGCGTGCTTTGGGGGATCGGGCCAACGTCTTCAAGGTCAACCCAGACGAGCGCAGAGACACTGAGCGCAGGCTCTGCATCCCATTCTGGGCTTTAAGCTTCGACGAACTCGTGCGAGTTACCTTCGGCTCGCTACCGACGGATGGCAAGGCCAAGAACATCATTCTTGAGCGGGTAATCGAGGCCAAAGCGAGGACCCTGAGGACCAATCCGATTGACGGGGTGACGGCGGACACCGTTAGTGCTGACAGCCCTGTCCCGTTCTCACTCAACAAGCTTTGGCACGAATTATATTGTACCGAATTTGGAACCTACTACAGCAGCAAAGGTAGTGCGTCCGACCCAGCGAATTGGGCCTACGAAATCGGCGCCGATGGAAAGCCTATCCTTGGCGATGCTCAGGCCGGGACTCCCCCGAGATTCAAGAAGGTCAAAAACGTCAAAGAAGATCCGGAGAAGATCAACTATATCCCAGACGGGCTCAATCTTCGAAGTCAGCTGGAATCCCTCGGGTCGAAGCTGCGAATCTCACGATACGATTTCCTCCTTCGGGCCGGCCATTGGCATCCCGATCTCGATGGTAAGGTCGTCAGTGGTCTAACCGTCCTCATGAAGGAATGGCTTGGGAGCCCGAAACCGGTCACCATTCTCGACCTGTCCGGTGTTCCATCGACTATGACCAACGACATCATCGGCAATGTGCTTCGAGTTCTCTACGATGGATTGTTTTGGGCAAGGAACCAGTCGGAAGGTGGTCGGGAGCGCCCGCTATTGGTCGTGATGGAGGAGGCTCATGCTTATCTCAACGACAATTTTGACGGTGCCGCCTCAATCGTCACGCAACGGATCGTCAAAGAAGGACGTAAATACGGGATCGGAGCGATGATTGTCAGCCAACGTCCTTCCGAGATCAACTCCACCATTCTTTCCCAGTGCGGAACCTTCTTCGCCATGCGGCTAAGCAACTCGTCGGACCGATCGCACGTGACCGGAGCGTTGCCCGACAATCTGGAGGGATTGACGAACATGCTACCGATCCTGAGGACTGGAGAGGCGATCATTCTAGGTGAGGCGGTTGGACTGCCTATGCGGACGATGATTCATGCTCCTCCAAAGGATCGCCGTCCTGACAGCCAGGACCCTGTCGTCTGTGATGAGTTGCCGCCTGACGAATCTATGACGCCCGGCGGATGGAACACCAAAAAGCTGGAGAACCCTGACTATCAACCCTTCGTCGAGACGTGGCTATCACAAAATCCGATGATCAACGCGAAGAACGAAACAAAAGGAGAATAGCAGTGGCTTGGCAAGATTTTCCGCCATTCACTTCATCCAACATCGCCACCATTAGATCTGACGACGAGCAAATGGTCTTGGAGATCGTATTTAATAGTGGCGGCACCTACCAATATTTTGACGTTCCTTCGCATGTAGTCGACGAGTTCAAAGCCGCCGAGTCCAAGGGAGGCTTCCTTGCCGCGAGGATCAAGGGTCACTACCGCTACAGCAAAGTTTAAGCATGGGCATCGTTAGTCTGGATCAGAAATCGGAGCGGGTTAGAGTTTCGTCTTTCGAGATCGAAAATCGAATTCTATTCGAGTTCTTCAATAAAGTTAGCATAGGCGATCGGGACGAGCAGTTCCATAAAGCCCTCTATATCGGCGTACTCGCGTTGATGGAGGATAGGCTTTCTAGTTTCCTCGCGCGGACGAGCAACGAGCTTGGGACGGAGCTGGAAAGCTTGAAGCTCATCTTCGACATGAAGAAAGAGCTTTTCTATCGTTCGTCGGTGAAGGGTTTGTTGGCTGAGGAAGACATCGCCGAATACTTAGTCAGCTTCCTTGAGAAGCAGCGTTTGCCGGATCGCGTCGAGCTGACAGGTGAAGTCGTGGGACGTCTTCACAAGAACAAGACCGGCGACATTGTCTGCCACCTCAATGGAGTTGGAGGGCGGCGCATCGCTATCGAGTGCAAATTCGATAAGGGAATCCGGCTGGGCGACATCCAGTCCAAGGATGTGTTTACCCGCAAATCGGACACCGCTTGGAGCCAACTCCTCGAGGCTCAGGCCAATCGAGATGGGCAAGCAGGGATCATCGTGTTCGATTTGTCCCTGGTTGACAATTCCATCTTGAATACAATTCAAGATGTTAGGTTCGTGCCAGCCATAGGCTTCGTTGCGATTATCGATTCACAGAAAGGAGACTACAAGAACCTCGCCATCGCGTACATGCTTGCGCGGGACGTAGCACTTAACAGCAAGGAAGTTTCGTTGGACGTCGATGTCCTAAACATCCTTCTTAATCGTATTATCAAGGATTTGATTGACGTTTCTTCCATAAAAACTCTAGTTCACTCTAATATCGAAAATTGTAAGAAGATCATCGCGCAGATCGAAAAGAGCATGCTTTTAATGGAATTCAGCCAGCGGTATCTGGCGAAATTCTTTGTTGAGGGCACTCTTTCGAAAGAAGATCTTTTGGATTTCTATGCAGGCGAAGAAATGAGAGATCGTTTCAGACTTATCGAGCGAGAGATCAACGATTTGACACTATGAGATCGACAATCGATGCGATGGTTGTTAGCTTGACACAGAGATAATTTTACGATGGCGTAACTCAAATCGCCACTTCTAAGGAATGTTGGTATCGGTAGCTGCGCTTCCCCGCAACCAGTTCGAACCAAAGACCCCTGCAAACTCAATGAGTTGCTGGGGTCTTTGCTTTTATACGCTATTCTGCCCCAGTAAAATCAATCACTTAGATCGTAGGTTCAAATCGAGGGTCGCCACCCCGCAACCATCATATGGCGATGACAGTAGTCACCGTCCTATCGGCTCGTTCTTATCCGAAAGCGCAAGGCATTATCCGAGGGCCCGGAGCTTAGAGGTTTGAGAGGTAAGAGGGCGGTTTCTTCCTATTCGATGCCCGTTTCTTCATGCGCCAGAAGTGGCTGCGCTGGATCATTAGTCAAAGTGGTTCGCCCAGTTGGCCCCAGGAGCGGCATAATTCTTTCGGCATAGAAGTTCGAATCGCGCGCGGCGCGCCATTCCGGTCCCAAACCACGAACGTTCTGGAGGGGACTGGGTTTGCCGAGTACGGCCGCTCTGACGGCCTCCCGGCTGCCGACGATTTTCACCGACTTGTCGCCGACAATGATGGCGCCGATCAGGGTACGGAGGTAAGCCTTGCGCGCGGGCGTTTCGCCATTGGCGAGCAAGTCTGTCATGAGCCTGCTGAACGCCGCGATCTTGTCAGGATCGATGGCGGCTGACGGTGATGCCTGCGCCGCCGCGTGGTCATAGGCCGCCTGAGCCTTCTGGCGGTCGGCCTTGAGCTCAGCGATCCGCTCGCGAAGAAGATCGTCGAGTTCGACGATACCTTCCTCAATCCCGCGATAAAGACGCTTGAGGCGACCTTCGGCGTCAACGACCTGGGACTTCAGGGAGGCAAGGCGGCGGTCAACAGCGACCGTACGTTCCTGTCGCTTTGCGGCGATTACCGACAGCAGTTCGGTCAATCGCTCCGGCGTGAACATGTTTTCCCGAAGCGCCGTCAGGACCAGATCATCCAGGAAGGCCATCCGGATCGTGTTTCCCCGGCAGGCTGTCGGTCCCTTCTGCGCACGGCTGGCGCAGGCGTAATAGGCATAGACGCGCCCCGTGCTGGAGGTTCCGGTTCGCTGCGTCATTCCCCCGCCGCAATGCGCACACCTGGCAAGTCCGGTCAGAAGGATCGGTCCGGTGACCACGCGCGGGGCCGTCACCTTGGGGTTGTTGGCCACAAGGCGAACCTGGACACGATCGAACAGGTCTTGCTCGACGATGACGGGAGTTGTGATTTCGACGATTTCCGAGACGGGCTTGAGTTCGCCGGTCCTGGCCGAGCGAACGTTGTATCGCCAGCGGCCGATGTAGACGGTGTTGGTCAGGATATGGTGCAGGGGACCGACGCCGAAGGTCCCGCCTGCCTTGGTCCGGTAGCCATGGCTGTTGAGCCATTTGACCAATTGCTTGATGCCGAGCGGTGGAGTGCCGGAACTCATCTCACCTTCCGCATACAGGTGGAAGATCAGCCTGACGGTCTCGGCCTCGACAGGATCGATGGCGAGGTGTTTCTTGATCTTCTGCCCGCGCCGTTCCGCCTCGACCAGATTGTAACCCAGTGGCGGGGAGGCTCCGTTCCAGAACCCCTGCTTGGCGTTCTCCTTCATCGCCCTGGTGACGTTCTTGCCGTTTTCCTTCGAGGTGTACTCATCGAAGATGCCGATAATCTGGCGCATCATCTCCTGAGACGGATCGGTGCCGGTCGGCTGCGTCATCGAAACGACCTCGACGCCGTGGCGGCGAAGCTTGCGGATCGTCAGTTCCATCGTGGCTCCGTCGCGGAAAAACCGCGAGAACGAATGGACGACGATGACGTCATAGGGGTGATCGGCATCGCAGGCGCGTTCCAGCATCGCCTAAAACACCGGCCGCCGATCATCGGTCGCGCTCGCTCCCGGCTCGACATATTCATCGACGAGAGACCAGCCGTTCGACAGGCAATGCCGCGTGGTCAGATCGTGCTGCGAGGGGATCGACACCTCGCCCTCCGCCTGCCTGCCGGTCGAGACACGCAGATAGACGGCAGCCCGCAGCGGTACGGGACAGTCCGCTGCGGCAAGACTTGTTCGTGATTGCAGATTTCGGACCATTAGGGAATCTCTGGCTATTTTGCGGACTTGTGTGATCGTTCGGTTCGAATCTTATTGTTGAATGGGACCGAGCGCGGCGACCTTCTTCCGGATGATGTCTGTGACTTTGAGAATTTCGGCGAGCAGTTGTTCATCGACTTCGGCATAGCCTTCGTACTCTGCCTGGTTTCTGGTGCTGTGCGCTTTATCGAGAATGCGCCATTGCTCCGGAGCCAGCCCCAAGGTGTGCTGCAGCGCCTGAAACACCACGAACCTCTGCCGATCCGGCCGATAGCCATGCCAGCGCATCGCGGCGAGTGCGAGCGAATGCGCAGCATTATAGGCAAGATCGAAACGACTCTCCGGTGAGTTCGCTTCGTTATGAGCGTCCTTCAGCCGGTTCGTTCCCAGCTTTACGAGTCCATCGAACTCACCTTGATCCGGCGGTTCGACTTTCAGCACGCTGGTTTTAACGAGGTTATCGAGAGGTGCTAAGCTCATCTTCCGATCCAAAGATGAAGAGTTTTGGCTGACTCAGGATTTTGACCACGAATGAATTCTTACCCTTCAGCTTCTTGGTCCATTCACTCATGGTCATCAGATTTGGATTTACCGGCCGGGCAAGAACCGTTTCGGCCTTCTGAAGTAAGGAATAGATTTCACTGTAGCCGAGTTTTTCGCCGATGATCATCAGATCGATATCGCTTCTTGCCGTGTCGCTGCCCTTGGCGATGGAGCCATAAACGAAAGCCGCCGTGATATGCTGACGATAGGGAGCCAGGGCTTCTTGAAGAGGTTCGGCGATGCCTGTGGTTTTCAAGACGAGTTGATGCAGTTCGTTGAAGATCGGCGACTCTCGATTGACCTGATAAAGCTTGCGATTACCGAAGGGGATAATGCTGACGATCCCCACATCCGTGAGTTTTTCCAATTCCCGCTGTACCGCACCGCGCCCCGAATCGGCCTTGGCGAAGATCTCAGTCAGTTGAAAGGTCTGGTCCGGATGCCGGAAAAAAATGCCGAGAACTCGCGCTTGCACACGCGAGAACAACGCATTCGATAGATTCGATACTGGCTCATGCTTACCCATTCCGGGGAAAATAGTACCTATGATGGGTATATTGTCAAGTAACTTTATAATCATCACCCCCGCTTCCGCATCGGGGGACTCATCACTTCGGCGGGCTCAACCGTATCGTTTCGCGACGGGTGCGCACCCTCAAACAACGCATCGAGCTGCCTGCCCAGCCAGGTTTCCAGAGCCTGGACCTCGGCATCGGTCACGCGGAGGGTGCTGTCGATCTTGAACTCGACCGACCATCCGGCTTCCTTGTCCGGATGCCTTCGCCGCCCTGTCGCCGGGCGGAGTGGGCGGACCGCTTTCCGCTTAGCGGCCATAGTCCAACCCACGGCTACGATCGTGCGCTCTGGGGCGCGGGACGGATTGAGCGGCCTGCTGGGCTGCTGATGGTTTGGCGGATGGTTGCGTTGCCCGACCCACCATTTGCCGATTGAGGGGCTGATGGACCTGTTTCGCCGGGAGCGCGACTTGTCCGATCACGGCGATTGTCGAGGTCTTGGCGCGCCCGGTCGAGAGTCGTCCGGCGAGCAGCGCCCGCCGCTCCTCGGCGGAAGCCGCTTCCGCCTGCCGCGTGCGGTCCAACGGCAGCCGGGACGACATCAGCGTGTCGATCTGGGAGCGATCGACGACAAGCCGGGTTTCATCACGGGCGCGGCTTGCCGCGACATGCACGGCATGGCGATCGAACTGGGGGTCAAGCAGGACCACCGCGCGATCGACGGTCATGCCCTGCGACCCGTGCACGGTGCTGGCATAGGCCCAGCCGAGCCGGGCGCGCCCGCGTTCATCGGAGATATCAGCGGGAATGAAACTGATGCGGCGGTTGTCGATGACCGCTTCAATGCGGCGGACGTTGCCGAGTTTATCTGGTTCTTTGGACGGATCAGTATGGACGGCGGTCACGGTGGCCACCGTGCCGTTGACGACGCCGAGCCGATCGTTGCGAAGCTGAAAGCGGATTTTGTCGCCGGGGGCGATCTCAACGGGTTGCCTGGCCGGATGGCGTGACAGTCTCGATGCTGGCCTCGGCGCCACGAATGATGCCCTCGCGCTTGAGTTCAGCACGAACCGCCCGCGAGATGTCCGCAACCTGCTTGTTGGTCCGGGCGATCAGGAGGACCGAACTGTCGGGATGTTCGGCCCTTGCCTGGTTCCAGAGTTCGACGGTCCGATGCAGGGCTGCCCGGTAGGAGGGAGCTTCATCGAGGCAACCGTGAGCCTGGAATGCAGCGAGCGCTGGTTCGGCTCGCCCCGCGCCAAAATCCGTCACGGCTTGCCGCGCCCAGGCGTCACGTTGTCGGACGATGGTGTCAACGCGGGTGGCCTCGACGCTGCGGACCACGAGATCGAGACCCGGACCCGCGCCGATCGCCTGCAATTGCCGGCGGTCGCCGACCAGGATCACCCTGGCCTGCGCGCGCTCGACTTCCGTCAGCAGAACATGCATCTCCCGAGAAGACAGCAGGCCGGCTTCATCGACGATGAGAACCGACTTGTCGTCAAGAAAACGCTCGCCTTTTCTGAGGCGATCGACCCACGACGCGGTAGCCCGCGCTTCGATGTTCAGGTCCTGCCGGAGCGCACGGGCGACACGCCATGCGGTCGCCGTGCCGATAACGCGGTGCCCGCTCGCCTGCCAGGCGTCGACGATCGGCGCGAGCGTCGTGGTCTTGCCCGAGCCCGGAGCCCCTTCGATGACGACGATGGCGTTCGGTCCGGTTGCGGCTTCGGCGGCGAAGGTCTGTTCGGCGCTCAAGCCGTGTGCGGCGCTTCGCGTCTTGATGTCGGAGGGATCGATCCCGGCCCCGTGCTGCTCGGCCAGCCTTGAGGCCGTCGCCACCAGATTGCGCTTGATCTTGATCATTTCCGGCGTCGAGTAGCGCGCCTGGCCGATGGCGTCGCGGCCGATCTCCACAAAAGTGCCGGAGGTGACGAGTTGATCGACCTCCCGGTCAAGACGCGACAGCGGCATCTCAAGACCGACACTTGCCGCATGGACCGATCGAACCAGATCTCGCCGGTCGACGACGCTTTCATGCTCGGTCAGTTCCGCCGGCAGCGCCGCCAGCCGTTCGGCGAAAACGCGCTCGGCAGTCGAACCAACATGCTCCCTCGCTAACCGGTGCTGAATTGCCGCACGGATATCGCCGTCAAGACCAGCCGACTGCGCCGCCTCATGCCAGACCGTTGCACGGTCTGCATCCCGCTCTTTGGCGTGGCGCGTCGTTCTGGCCACAGTGGCAGCAAGTACTGCGGATGAGCCGCTGGTGGTGCCCGCTTCCGCCAGCTCCTTTTCGATCTCGTGCCGGCGCGCGGAGAAATAGGTGATGGCCTTGTCACTGATGCCGGCCAGTTCGAACGTGCCGTTCTTCCCGACACGGTCGATGTCGAGGCCGAGATCGGTCATCTCCTTTGCAAGCGCGGCGTGATAGACGGCGCCCGCCGTCATCTTCCAGTCGCGCAGCACGGTCGAATGCAGCGCTCCGATCGTGCCGTCCGCCCGCGTCGCCAGATTGAGCACGACCGCGTGGGTATGAAGGTTCGGATCACCGAATATCCGGCCATCGGCATGTTCGGCCGGACGGCTTTCGCCATGGTGGAACATGGCAGCCGTCAGCGCGACCCTCTCGACTCGCATACCGTCCTTGCCGCGGCGCGCGAAGATGGCTTCCTTCTCGATCGTCGCAAGGGCGGAGCGGACGGCGCGCGCCTGAGCCGTTTCAAGATCGCGCCGCAGATCCTCATCTGCGAAAGCCCACGCCAGCGACACCGAACGCGGCGCGGAGAATGTCAGGTCGAAAGCAGGAACGCGCTGATCCGCCTTTCCGCCCGCATTGGTGATAAGCGATTGCCCGTTCTCGTCGAGCCCTTCATAGAGGCGTGCGAACTCCTTTGGCTGGACCGTCGTCGCATCACGCCGGCCGAGATCGCCCGATGGCGCATACCAGACGCCATCCGGCTCCCGCGCGCTAAGATAATATTCGGCGCCACGCACATAATAAGCACTGGACGCCGCCACGTTCCACGTTGCAACCACGGCGATGATCTCCAAAATCGAGACCATCGGCATGCAGTCTTTTCAGGCGAGAGAGTTGGATTCTGACTCTCTTATTGGCGCCTTTCACTCAGAATCCAAAAATGCGGGAAGAAATAGCGAAGCGATGGAGAGCCGCCCGCAAGGAAGCAGCCATGCTCCCTCTATTAAAGTGCGATCAAGAAGAGCTATCGTTTCCTTGGCAGATCAATTTGTTTGCCGGCATCCGCAAGATGCTTCTTCCGGTGGTCAGGCTAATGGCTCCGCCCTCGCGCGGCACAAGAAAACTCTCCGGCCTCTCGCAGCATAAACGGCTTCCTTCCCGTAAACGGGTCCCCTCCATTTATTCCACGGTGCCGAAGACTTTTCTGGCACCTTGCTTCCCCGGTCTCGCCGACGGGCAAGGGTTCAGGAGCGGCGCTTCGCTCTGAACCCCAAACCCGAAAGAATAGAGACATGACCAGCAATGTAAACGCCCCCCGCAATGTGATCTTCAATGCCGATTGCATCCAGGCGATGCGCTCTTTCGACAGGGGATCGGTGGACTTCATTCTGACTGATCCGCCTTATGTGACCCGCTTCCGTGATCGCGCAGGCCGCACCGTCGCTAACGATGACAACGGTCGCTGGCTCCGCCCCGCCTTCAATCAGATGCACCGCGTTCTGAAAGACGGCGGCTTTGCCGTTTCGTTCTATGGCTGGAATAAAGTGGATTTATTCATGGACGCATGGAAGGCCGCAGGCTTCCGCGTTGTCGGCCATCTCGTTTTCCGCAAGCGCTATGCGTCGGCGGCGCGCTTCCTTCGCTACGAACACGAACAGGCTTACTTGCTGGCGAAGGGAAATCCTGCCCGGCCCGAACGGCCCATCCCCGACGTGCTGGACTTTCCCTATACGGGCAACCGCCTTCACCCGACACAGAAGCCCATCGAAGCCCTGACGCCGCTCATCGAGGCTTTCACGAAGCCGGGCGATCTTGTGCTGGACCCGTTCTGCGGCAGCGGATCGACACTGGTTGCCGCGCGGCAACTCCGGCGCGACTGGATCGGCGTTGAGCTGGATAACAGCCACTATCGCACGGCCAGCAAGCGGCTGGCGTCTCCGCAACATCACCGGGCGGCAGCGTGAGCCGCCCTTTCAGAAAGCCGGGGCGCATCACATCGAGATCGCCCGAAGCCGCATTCCAGATGCCATCCGGCTCCCGCTCGCCAAGTTAATATTCGGCGCCGCGGAGAATCGTCTAATCTCCGTCAGCGCTGTGCCGTTAAAATAAGCGCTCCTGCTTTTGTATAAAATGCGACTAAGAAGCTCCGATTACCTCGTTGCATCGAATGTGATCTTCGCTGTCGCCTCCCCCTCATTATCTGCATCGTACCTGACGTTAAGCGTTGTTATTGTGCTTGGGATCGCAGGGTAGATCGGCGCGATCATGGTGTTGCTTGCCGCGGGAGAGGCTTCATGAATAGACTGGGAACCTGGGTTTTGTTGCCGCTAAGCGGTCTAATTGCTTTCGCTTCCACAGCGAGCGCACAGAACACCACCAAATCTCAATCAATTGCCGAGGGATTTGCACCGCACAGCCTTCGACTGTACCAGCCCAACGAGAACTGTCAGAACGTCAAGCTAAACATCAGCCTTGACGACGGCACAGTTCGAGTCGGGTTCGAGAATTTTACGGGCGGTGACAAGAGAAAACTTGCTGAGTTTGATCAGGCGGCGATGGTCTATACTTTTGGGGAACCTGGCTGCAAGATTGAAGTCAAGGTGTCCCCGATACAATAGTCACCTCCCTGCTACAGTTGTGATTCAAGCAGCATCGTCGCTAGACGTGACTACCGGCAGCGACGGCTATTGACGATGTCTCAAACGATAGGCGGACCGCAATGCGGAATTTCCTAAGTAATCTTATATTGAGGTACTTCGCCAATATCCTCCGAGGTTTTGCGGGTCGCGAGGCAGTCGCGGCAACGGCTTCATCCGGGCTGCTGTTAGCCCAGCCGCCTGGACGCGATGGCAGACAAGACGGTGCTCAAGCGATGAGGAGTTGGATACGAACGGTTGTGTGGGGTAACGAAGCTACCCGCTGGCGATTGATCCGCTCGGATGATTAGCTATGGTGCATTTCAACGGTCGATACTATCGAGCGGGCGTCGCTGTGATAGCAGTTTGCCTGTTATCGATATTCGCATCGGCCTGGTTCGGCCTAGAACATATCAAAAGGTTCGCTCCTCCCGCTTCTTCTCGTTCACCTACCCCGACCTTTCCGCCTTACCTCGCGGGCTATGACAAGTTGTGCGAATTCGACCGCACTGACCTCTCGTCAGGAGGCAGGTTTGCCGTGTTCAGTCGCGACGCCGTGCGACAGACCTCACGGGTTTCGTCTGGGCTTGATCTCGCAATCGTAGACCTCGCCTGCGCCAGACGGAGATCGGACATGACCGGCTGTGCTGTCGGACTGTTGGGCCTGGATGGTATGCGCGCGCTCACATGGAGTTCCGGCGACAGTTCGCTCTTTGCCGTCGAGAACTTGACCAACCTCGTGCGGATCGACTTCGGTGAGGACACTTTAAAGGCAACGGCCGAGGTCGGCGAGCGCGCGGCGCTTGATGCCGAAATAGCCCAAACAGTCGTGTTCAGCGGTGCGACCAGCCATCGGCGCGTAGCGCCGTTGATCGAGGAAGTTGAGGCAAAACGGCGAGCCGCGCTGCGCGGAATGCCAGCAACCGATTTCCCCATCGGCGTTTTCATAGATGCACACGGGTCGATCGGTGCATTGGTGGAGAATGGAGTGTCGCTTGATCTGGGGGTGCTGGCCGACGGTAAGCGCCATTCAACCAGACTGATCGCTCCTGAAGTACCGGCAGCCTCTTTGGCGTTGCTCGATCACGGCGGTCGGCGGCCGGTGTTGACCGATGTCGGTGTTCTCGTGGATCCATTATCCGAAACGCCCCTCCCTGCCGTGGCGCCATTCTCGCGGGCGATCACCTCTGCACGCGATGGAACGCTGCTTGGCCGCTTTTCTCGCGATCGGATCGATCTCGCGGAGCGAGTGCAGGGCAAGGCCGAGTTGGAACGAAAAATTGCGCTCCGGAGAGCAGCGGACCCCCGCTATTACATTCGTAGTGCGGCAGCCGATGAGACAGGGACGCTCGCTTACATTCTCAAGGATGTTGGCGCCAAGCGGAAAATCGGCTTGATCGTTGGTGGTGCAGAGATCAATCACGACTGCGGCCAAAATGGCAGACTAGCCTATAGCGCGTCTGTCGAAACCCTGGTTTTGGGTTCGGAGGAACGGCCGCTGTTCGGCATCCTGGCGACGCAGCCAGATTCTGCGGGCTTGGCGGTCGTGTTCTCCGGAGGACCGATGACGCTGATCGACGACCTCAGCGTAATGCCGACGGCGCGGCACTATCTTGCTTCAGGCTGGGATGTGCTGGCGGTGGTTTACAGCGGTAACCTGGGCTCGGGGACAGCAGTATCAGGCCGCGAGCCGCAGCATCGACTGGATGCAATCGAGGCTGATGCGGAACGGACTGTCGCCTATCTTCAGGCTCACCATACAGGCCGCAGAATTATCATCCATGGCGAGAGCCTTGGCGGTATTCCCGCGGCCGTGACAAGCGCACGTATCGATCTTCCGCACGATTTATTTCTAATCGCGCCTCTCCTCAAACTAAGAAATCCTGAGGAATGGAGTGCAAAGATTTCGGAGGGGGTAATTCCGAAGGTGAACTCGCGCCATCAAAGACACTTCGAAAAGGCGACGCTCGGCGTCTCTACCGACGCCGAGCGTCGCCTGTTCAATAGCCGTCTGAGTTCAATCTACGAAGCGCGACGGCCTGGGACACCGACGTTCGTTGCGTTCGGGAAATCTGATCCACTATCAAAACCAGACGATCTGCCGCGATCCTGGCAGTCCCATACGGATCAAGCGATCATCAACTCGGGCCATTTTCTGATGACCGTGAAAGATGATGCATGGACCGCGTTCTTCGCGTGGCAGCAAAGGATGTTCGGCAATTAGCCACGGATGAAAGATCTATTCCGCGACGAGGTTCTGGAGTTCAGGCGGCGAAGGCTTCTTGGCGCTGTCGTTGTGAAAGATTCGTCCACGATAAATTATCTGATCTGTGGCCGGATTCGTAATGAGGAAAGCGCTGTTTGCGTAGGTCGCGGTGTAGCAAGAGCACCACGCAGCACGGTGACAGGATTACCCACCTAATGTTTTTGAAACAGATCTAGCAATTCTCGATTATTGAATTTCGCTGAACTCGTTCTAGCCGGTACAGCACCCGCCCGCATCGATCCTGCACGTTGCCGGTCATATTCCCCGGACGCGCTCAGGATGGCCGTAACGCGTGACGAGGCACCCTGGTATCCATTTCACAGTCAGCGACCTCCGGTCAGAACACCTCACCTCCATACTGGCGAACAAGACTACACAAACGGCTTGCCGGGCTATGCTCGACCGGGAAATAGACGTCGAAGGATGATATCGTCATGTCGCCCTCCGGACGGACATTACCGACTCTGGAACTGAAAAAGGAGCCGCATTGCCGAGGTCTTCCTTCCCCGCCATTCTTAACCGATAGCCCTGACCCAGGCGGCGGCAGTATAAGCTTCGCGCCGCTTGCGCCATTGCGTGAATGGCATTTCAACGATGACAGGATTGCCGAGACCGAAAATCACGACACGAACGACAATAAAGCCATCGACGATGCGCACGCCAAGTTCATCGTCGAGATAATTCGGCTCGATCACGTCGATTTCGCGCTCGTGACGGACCTTATCGGGCTTGCCCTTGTTGGCAACGACCCATGTCTCGATGGTGCGGCGCCCGGCATATTTGCCGACGACCCGTTCGCGTGTTTCGGAAATCCCCAACCGGCAAACGACCTTGATCTTGAAGCGCGCTTCGAGCGTTGCCGCGTCGTGCCGCTGGTAGAGTTTCAGAACCTGCTCCCAGTCCTGGGTGGCGACGATCGCGGCGGCTCCCTTTTCCCGACCGACATTGAGCAGTTTGGGGAACTGTTCGAGCCGGCCGAGGACGGGAAGTTCATCCAGGATCAGGTGTAACCACGGACGATCCCGTTTCGGCGCGGCCGGGCTCAGCAACTTGCCGCAGACGACATCGACCAGCAGGCCGCCGATGGCGGTCGAGAGAAGGGGATATTCCGCGTTGTGCTGCAGAATGATCGTTCGTGGCAGAGCGGACTGTTCGGAAAGCCAGTCGCGAACACTGAAGCGGCGCTCCTTGTTGGATGCTTCCGCTTGCGCAAGCGGGCGGATCGTCGTCAGCGCCGCGACCCATAACGTCAGCATCAAGCTCAGCGTGGTTCTGTTGGCCGCGCCATCGTCGTCGAGTTCAATCAGATGGGCGCTCGGTGCATGCGCGGCTTCAAGGGCGGTGCGGAGTTCCTTCGGACTTTTGAACACGAACTGAAACAGATCGGCCCATCCCCAATCGGTCTTGCGCGCGCGCTGCAACGCCTCGATGGCTCCCGCCAGGATGGCCTTGGCGCCATTGGACCACATCGATTCCTGTTCCGAGCCAGAGGGCACCAGCTTTTCCGCGACCTCGCGCGCCTTGCGCATTGGTCACGTCGCGGCCGATGTCCCAATTCCATCCTCTCGCGTCGTGAGGGGCCACCAGAAGTATCCTGTCGATCGGCGCGCAGGCGAGAACGTCGCCCTTGGCGTCGTGAATGATCGATCGCTCGCCACGCGCCAGGATCTGCTCCGCCCAGCCACGGATCACGGCGCTCTTGCCCGAACCCTGGTCGCCGATGACGAGAATGTTGGCGGCTTCCGTCACAGACGTGAGTTGTACGTGAGGTGTCAGCCAAAGCGAATCCGGCTGCGGCGTTCCGGTCACGGCAATGGCCTTGCGCGGCGAGGCCCGCCCGTCAGCCCCGAATATCGGCCATGGTCCCCGGATCGTGCGCACCGTCTCTTTCGGCGAGGTATGCTTCCAGCTCCAGATCGCCGCAAGAATGGCCGCGATCATCGCGCCGCCAAGAAAGAGGCAGAGCCGGAGATGGAACGGCGGCCAGGCGAGCCAGGCCCGAAAGTTCGCGGTACGGCAATCGAGATCGAAGGCCTGCAACCGTGGCCCACAGTATCGGAGGAAGCCTTGATCCCAGACTGTCCTCCAGAAATAGCCCGGCGTGATGTCCGGATCCTGAAACGGGACGACAAGGCCGATGATGAAGAAACTGACGATCATGACGCCGCTTGCGGCGAGTAGCGCTGCCACAAGTGCCGGGCCGGGAGATTTCTTGACCTTGATGCTCGACATTGTCCGGTTACTCCATGAGCCTGAGAACGATCGAGCCGATTGCGGTGAACGCAAAACCTGCGGCCGATCCACCCACGACAGCACGGATGAGCCATCTGGGTTCGCGGCTTCGCCAATCCGCCCAGCCGTAATCACTCCCGGCCGACAAAACGGAAGACGACGGTTGGGCGTGCGAGATGGACCCTGCCTCCCGCCAGTTCGGAAACGGATTCTGATTGCCGAGACTCGACAGGAACGCCGCAAGGCCCTCTTCACCGAGACGTTCCAGCGATCCCAGGTCGAATTCGTCCGCACCCTTCTCGAATTGCGAGGCCAACCGCTGTGCGCTCGCCTGCCGCTCACGACTGCCCTCATCGATGGCGCGCGAGGCCGCCGCTCTGAAGTTCTCACGCCTCATTCGCCGCCTCCCTGGTCTTGAGGACACGGTCGAGTTCGTCGAACAGCGCCACCAGCCACTGGGCGACGTCGCCGCGTGCGATCTTGGCTTCAGCACGCGGCAGGCCGCTCAAGCGCATGGCGGCCTGCGTTTCCAGATCCACGACATCGATGAAGCGGGAGCCTGCCGCCTCGAAATACCGCCATGAGCCGCCCGGAATGGCGCCCATAATAATGTGTATATGTCTCTCCGCTGCGGGCTTGAGCTTGTCGGTCCACTCCTGCCAGGCGGCGGAAGCCGGATGGAGATCGGCGATGCGGCCATCGCGCTGGTTCTCGGCAAGGATGATTTCCGCGCGAGGAATTGCCGTCGTCAGGCGTTCGATCGTCCAATGCGCCTGCCTTATGGCCTCCGCTTCCGCCGTGAACGGCACGAACACCACCGGGTCGAAGCCGAATTCGCCAAGTTCTTCGTCGAGATCGACCAGGGCGGCCCATTCGGAGAACCGGCCGACCTCGCCCGCGCCGATGTCGATGACGATCGGCGCCGACGCGGCCGCCCGCTCGGCGGCGTCCAGCACCGGGCTGAACCGCGCCAGTTCCTTGCCGGGGTCGATTCGCGCCGCCTTCGGATCGGACGCCACGGTGATCACGCTCTGGCCGAGCGCGGCCGACAGGCGCTTTTGCCGATCGATCTGGATAACGACCGGGGAATGCCCCGCGATCACGAGCTTGTCGGCAATGGCCAGCGCCAGCGTCGATTTGCCGACCCCGCCCTTTTCGTTGGCGACAATGATGGCCGGATGCCTCTTGTCGATCTCTGTCATGACGGCTTCCTTCGTCCCATTCAATCGTGGGATGAAGGAAGAAGTCACAGAATCGAAGAGGCGGGATGGATTCTGAGTGTCTCCCGGAAAAAATACTGCACGCGACTTTAACGTCGTCAGGTCTTGCTTCGGGCTACTGCACACTGACCTTCAAGTATCGCGTATGCATGCAACAGGAATTCTCGCCCGCTCATCAACTCAGGATGAGTACGTTCGCTGAATAGCTCGGGCTTCTCTTCAAGATGTTGCCGGCCGCCTTCGATCCGTTCGAGGAATTGCGCGGGAGACAATGGGGTGGACTGCCCGCGGGCGATCCGCCCGATGTCCCGGACGAATCCGAAGCTCTTCAGACTTGCCAACCGATGGAACATCAGCCTTGGATCGAAATCCCCGGCATAAACGGCCGGGAACACCGCTCCAGCGTCGATCGGGTGATTAAAACCTGCCGCCACCTCTACCAGTTTCGTATCGAGAAACCCGTCGCCGTCCGGCTCCTGCCGGATGCTCTCGCTGATTGCGTACTCGATACGGCGAAACTCCCTGGCCCGCTCGCGGCACATGTTGAGCGCGACGAACTGCGTCTTCTGAAAGCGGATTTCCTCCGCGATCACATCCTTGCGTTTGCCGCGAAATCCCTCCGCCCAGGTTGCGATCTCCCGCCGCAACGCCTTGCCGCTTGGATAAAGGCATTGCAGGTGTTTTTGACGCTGGCCATTGCGCCAGGCCGTGTCGATGGCCCGGAACCGGCGCTTCCCGGTTTTGCAATGATCGTGCTCGGGCCAGGGAAGCGGCAGCAGCTCGTTGTCGAAGATGAACTGCTTTGCTGAGTCTCGATCCGCCCAGTTGCAGCGGTTCTTTCCGTCACGCAGCGGCACAAGATGCCGAAGCCGCTCGAACAGCACGAAGACATTCACGGCGAACGCGTTCTTGATCCGGGTCTCGATATCGTCGTCAACCTGCCCGCCGCTTGGCCGCTGAGGCCGCATGCCGACAACATTCGCGCGAACCAGCAGCGGCTCGCCCTGGTCGAACCGCTTCCGTTCCTCGGGCGTCGCCTGGATCGGGAGCGGATCGTCGAGGCTTTCGACAATCATCGCTTGCAGATGCCGGACCGGCCAGCCGGCGGCTGCCTTCATCTCCGGCGCAACTTGCGGCGGATAACCGGTCTTTCCCTTGCGTATGGCATCCCCGCTCACCACGACGATGGGGCGGCTGAAGTCGATGAGGTCGGGGAAAGGCCCGTTCTCAAGGTACTGCTTGCGCAGCCTGTTCCGTTCCCGGTCCGAAGTCGGCGCGTGTTTCGCCATGCTGGTTTTCTACTGTCATCGGCCGCCGACGCGGCGCCTTGAACGGATCAAGCTAGCGTACGCACCGGCAAGCAGATGGATTCTGAGTGCCCGATCGGTAACGTTCCGGTGAGCAGCTTACGTCAGCCCGCTAACCGCCACGTAGTTTTGCCACGCGCGCGAGCTTGTCCTGAATTGAGCGTGCGACGACCGTGGGCCGGTCGGGCTTATGCGCGCCGGACGGCTTGACATGAGTCGTTTCACGACTTCCGGGCTTGGGCTGTGCCTTCTTGGCGGTCCTGGATTTGGAAGACGTCTGTTCCTCCAGGACGGCGGTTCGCAGAGGTGTTGTGTTTTCCACGGGACGACTTGTTGATGCGGATGCTTTCACCTTCATCTGCCGGGATACTGCTCCACGCAGATGATCCGCAGAAACCGTCTCGCCATCGGCACGCCGTATGGCGACCGCAGCAAAGAACGCGCGATCGATGCCCACGTCAACCTCACC
>ERZ778029.496-NODE-496-length-67118-cov-13.241624_pt1 | contig 67118 bp, 66 predicted proteins | sample MGYA00375759_ERZ778029 | MGnify/ENA primary metagenome ERZ778029 (study PRJEB29350, sample SAMN05389819) | bioreactor metagenome | isolation source: Ammonium sulfate bioreactor | place: South Africa: University of Cape Town | collected 2014-04-04 ...
ATTGCAGCCTGCTCCGCAAATATTACGGCGACGCGGAAGGCGTCACCAAAATCGATCCGCATTACTGTCTGGAATGGGCCTACATTCCGCACTTCTACTATGGCTTCTATGTCTATCAGTATGCCACCTCGATCGCGGGTGCCGCGCAATTGACCGATGCCATCGCTCGGGAAGGTGCGCCGGCGCGCGACCGCTTCATCGCCATGCTAAAGGCGGGCGGTTCGGATTATCCTTATGAGATCTACAAAAAAGCGGGCATCGATATGGCGACGCCGGAACCCTATGCCGCGTTGATGGCAAGGATGAACGCCATCATGGATCGGATCGACGCGCTGCAGCGTGAAAAATAGAGCGTGGAAAATGCGAGTGGCCCCACCATCATTGTGATGGCGGGGCCGAACTATGTCGGACGGTTATTGAATTTCCCAGGTGATGGCCACGTGTGCCGTCACGCTCTGTTCGCCGGCCGCAACGGGTGACGGCGGGGCCGCATTCATGCGTGCTGCGGTCACCGTTACCTTCTCATACATGGGCACCGGCCGCATTTCCCCGCCTTCAGAAATGGAAAGGATCGGGCCCAGGCTGACACCGGCCGCCTTGGCCAGCGTCTGCGCCTTGGCGATGGCGTCTTTCACCGCTTCGCCGCGTGCCTGCGTCATCAGCGGTTTGGGGTTGCGAATGGCGAAGCTGACACCGCCGGCCGAATTGGCGCCGGATGCCACCAGTGCATCCAGCGTTGCGCCCACTTTCGAAACATCGTCCAGAACGACAGTGACCTGGTTGGAAACCTCATACCCGATGATCTTCCGCGCGTTCTCCGCTTCCGCGTTCTGACGGTAGGGCGGATATTGCGGCGAGATCGAGAAGTTGGAGGTCTGGATCGATTTTTCAGGAATGCCGGCTTTGCGCAGCGATGCAAACACGCCGTTCATGGCCTTGGCATTGGCCGAAAGGGCCGCTTCAGCAGTCTTGGCCTGTGTCACCACACCGGCCGACAATTGTGCCTGGTCGGGCACCGCACGCACTTCACCTTCACCCGAAACGGAGAGTGTGTGTTTGGCATGCGTGGCCGCCGGCTGCGCCGTGGCGACGAATGGAATGCTGGCAAGGGCTGCGGCCCCAACGATGGCGTGGGAAACACGATGGCGATGATTCATGATCGAAATCCCCTTTATGAAAGGCCTCACTTTTCCTGCGCCTCGCGGCAGAAATGCGGCAGGGTCAGGCAAGCCCGCCGGCGACCACCAGTTCCGCACCCGTGACGTAGCGGGATTCATCGCTGGCCAGATAGAGGACGCCGGCCGCGATATCCTCCGGCGCGCCGGGCACGCCGATCGGCACCACCTTGGCCGCCAGCGCTTCGGGGTCGCGTGTGATGTGTTTGGTGTTTACGCCGCCCGGCCCATGCTGCGGCGCGCCTTCGAACTTGCCGTAAACCGGCGTGTCGATGATGCCGGGAAAAATCGCGTTGACCCGCACACCGTCTTTCTGCGTGGCGCATTGCAGGGCGATGGATTTGGTGAAGGCCCGCACCCCGCCCTTGGTCGCGGAATAGGACGGCATATTGCCGGAGCCGGAGAGCGCAACGGTTGAGGCGATGTTGATCAGCGATCCGCCGCCCCCCGCGCGCATCAGCGGCAATCCGTGCTTGGTGCCCAGGAACACGCCATCGAGATTGATGCCCATCTGGCGCCGCCAATCGGCAAGGGAGAGATCGGTGATCGGTCCGGCAATCGCAATCCCGGCATTGTTGACCAGAATATCCAGCCGCCCGAACCGCGAACGGATCTCTGCGATCACGGAAATCCAGTTGGCTTCGTCCGCCACGTCATGAGACAGAAAAATCGCCTTGCCGCCGTCGCGGACGATCCCGGCCACGGCGGCTTCACCCAACGCTGTGTCAATATCGCTAAGCGTGACGGTCGCGCCCTCCTTCGCCAGCCTTTGGGCACAGGCCAGCCCGATTCCGCTTGCGCCGCCCGTCACCAGGGCCACTTTTCCATCCAACTTTGCCAAGGCTTCTCCAGAAGTTGCACCGGGGCCGGGCGGTTGATGAGCCCCGGCCACAGGTTTCCGGCCACCACTGTGCGGGAATTTTGCTTTCAGGCAAATGCTGCTATGGAACCGGCCGGTGGGGCCTGTAGCTCAGCCTGGTTAGAGCCGGCCGCTCATAACGGCTTGGTCGTAGGTTCGAATCCTACCGGGCCCACCAATCTTTTCAATGGCTTGCGGGTCGTTGGAAGCTGAACCCCCGTTCTTGAGGTACGAGATAGGTACGAAACGCGATGGAACGTGGTTGCGATAGAGTGGAAGCGCTTCACTGATTTCCTTCCGGATTAAACTCACGGTGCCACTCGAAACCTTGCTGCGTTGAACCACTTCCTTGTGCGGGAGTCCCGACAAGATCAGGAAACGGATCTCCTCGCGTTTCGCGTCGCCAACCCCTTTCTTCGTCTTGCTGGGAATCGACTTGGCCAGTGCCGCCGCATCGACGGTCGGCTGGTCGATGTTGGCATGTTTCAGGTGCCTGCGAATCTCCGTCATCACGCTCTCGATCGCGGCGACGGCTTCGGAACAGTATTCCGGATCGTAGGGCGCATAAATCGAGGTGGTGGCGTCGGAATCCTTCGGCAGATGGCCGAGGAAGATACTGATCTGTTCCTTCGGCACTTTGCGTTTGCGCATCTCGCGCGCCATGCCGTGTCGGATTGAATACGGCGTCACCCGGTCGTCCAATTCGGCGTCGGTTCGGAGCGTTTCCCAAACGGTCTTGATGGACTTGATTGCTTGACCTGCGAATGTCACGTAGCGATGGTGCGGCTCGGTAACCGTCTTCAGCCAAGGCAACAGCGTCGGCGTGACTGCCAATATCGGCCGATACTTTTTGTTTTGCTTCCGGCCGGGCGGATTGAGATCGAAACGATGGTGCAATTCGTCGAATTGCGCGCCACGTGTGTCCAGCACGGCGGCTGGCCGTGCCATGGTGTTCATGGCGATGACAAGGTAGACTAGAATATGTCGCGACTTCGCAGCGTCGAGGAGGCGTGCCATTTCCGACGGGACAATCGGGCGCCCCATGGGCTCACGAGAGCGCTTTTCCTCGGCGGTCAGCAATCCGAAGATGTGCGGGGCGTCGCTAAGTTCCTGCCATTTGACCGCGCGATTGAGAGCGGCGCGACCGTCGGAGAGAACCCGATCGATACCGCCCTCACCCATGTCAGGCTTGGTGGCAAGCCATTTGCGAAACCGCCGCTGCTCGTGAGGGGTTATGTCGGCGACCGTTTTGCCGATCCAAAATTCATTCCAGTAACATAGTCCATTCCAGGCAGCTGAAGCGCTAGGAAGATCTTTGGCGTGCTGATTCCAATAGTTGATCAGCACAGCTTCGATCAGGACTTTGTCCTTTCTGATGTCGGAATTGTCTTTGCCGTTTTCGACGACCCAGTTCGCGAGGAGGACGCTCGCCTCGTGAAAATCTGCTGTCCCAAGGCTCGCACGGCGCGTCTGTTGGCTAGGTCGGTCGTACCAGGTACGACACCAGGCGTCGTTTGGTCCGCATCGATCGGGGTTCTTGGTGAGCCAGTAGTCTCCGACCTGGCCGGGCTTGGGTTTTCGTGAGGACTTACGCATGCCACAACCTCCTGTCTCGCAAGATAGTCCGCGATTTGCTGTCGCGTGTAGAAGAATTTTGCTCCGATCTTGATGAAGCCAAGCTTGCCGCGAAGCCGCTCGTTACGGACCGTGCAAGGCTTGATGTGGAGCAGTTCTGCCGCTTGGCGCACGGTCAGCAATTCGGGCAGTTCAAGCCGCTCAAACGTGCGCTTGATTTGGTGCTCGCTGTTGCATTGGCCTTGCGGAGTCTTCAGCATGACAAGGAGAGAGTTGAGGCACCCGCATGTTGTGAGGAGTGCGACGTCGGTCAACAGCCATCGCATCAGCGCAGTACCAAGGCGGGGAAAGAGAAGACTTTGGCGGTTTGGATGCGCTCTTCTCTCTTCCTGTCACGAATACCCATCGACCACCTTCTCTGACTCAACTGCCGGTTCGATCCCAACTACCCGCGCAGTCTTCGTTCATTCGTCGAATGTGAAAACGGAACTAGCAGCCACAGCCGTGATTTTGTTGGGAAATTTCTAATATACCGTCGAAAATACCGACAAAAGTTTTTCGTGTGATCGGCCGCTAAATCGCGGTCTGGACGATGTGCTCTGTTTCACTTCGCGATAGGAGATATAAATAGCTCTAGCGGCGTGCGACGAACTCCGTCCGCGCTAGATTGCTCTGCTATCAGCTACGGTCTCGGCACCCGATAAGGTAAAATGCCGAGGGTTGATAATGACGACGCCTTCGGCCGCGCTGGGCATTGGCCACTCCAATGCTGAAAAAAGCAGAAAAGGACGCGCTCAAGATGCCAGGACGAGGAACGCCTAACACGTTATTGGCGATTTGGCCTCAAGACCAGTCAGATGCCGCCTGGGCAAGCTAGGGATGACGGTTAGACCATACATATTATGAAGTCGGTCGCACGGGGTGCCAGTTCGCAATGGCACAATTGGTGCTTCAGCCCGGGATACCTCCTCTCAGGGCGCGGATTGCTAACAACTTCGAGTACAGCGTCGTATCGAACCGATTCCGCGGAATCTGATCAGTTTGAGTTCTAGGCGAACGGTTTGTGCTTGACCAAGAGGTGCTCGGAATTCCTAGAGAGACGGAGGGCGAGTCTTCCCTTCGCGGGCATAAAATATAATGTTTGCAAAAAAGAATTTTTTCTATCATAAAATCTCGAAACGAGGGGGCCGTCTTAGTGTGCCCGCGTCCTGGGGAGGACACATATCATGCTCAACAAGTGGCTTTGGTCAGTTGCGCCTGTTGCACTGCTGGCGAGTAGCGTGGCGTTCGCGCAGACGGCCGCGGCAGAACCGCCAAACGCCAAAGCAGGATCTACGCAAGGATCAGCCGCAACTCAGAACACTGGCGGCACAGACGCCAGTACCAGTGGGATAGAGACAGTCGTTGTTACGGCTGAGAAACGCTCGGAGGATATTCAGCATGTTCCGCAAGCCGTGACGGTTCTTGACGGCGCTACGCAGGCTCTGAAGGGGCAGACGGGTTTGGCTGACCTTCAGCTAACCGTGCCTAACCTTACGTATTCCTACACGAGCAATACTTCGCAGTTTTTCATCAGAGGCGTGGGCGACGTCTTCATCAATGCGGGTGGTGATCCGGGCGTCGCCTTCTACCAAGACGACGCTTACGTTTCGGATCAGACCACAACAAATACGTCCATGTTCGACGTGGAGCGCACAGAAGTCCTTCTCGGGCCCCAAGGCGCTCTTTATGGACGAAATGCGGTGGGCGGTGCCATCAACGTCATCTCCAACAAGCCCACCGACACTTGGAGTGCGTCGGTGAATGCTGTGCTCGGCGATTACGGCAGAGCGGATTCCGAAGGTTATGTCTCGGGGCCGCTTGGAATTGCCGACACTGACTTTCGTGTCGCGTATCAACTTCAGAACAACGACGGATACACAAAGAATCTGCTTGCCGGTCAGCCTGGCGCACCAGATACCTTGAACGATCTCCACTCAACCGCGTTTCGAGCCCAGACTCTGACACAGTTGCCGACGGGCGGCACGTTGGACGTCATGTACAGTTATTATCACGAAGATGATAATGGCCCCGCTCTGAGCGTGAAGCCCACGCCTGGAATCATTTACCCGGCTCAAGCACTCTTTGGCGTTGCGCCCACCCCCGATCCTCGTGCGACGTATGCCAATTTTGGGTCGTACTCGTCAAAGGTGTCAGATTTGAACCTTCACTACATTCAACCTATCGGAAGTGACACGCTCACTGTTGTTGGAAACTACCGCTCGTCCGCCCAAACGATGCTGGATGACGCGGATGGCACCTCGGCAGACGGGCAAACCTACTTCCGAACGACTTCCGGCGAAGACTACTACGCAGACGCCCATCTTAGTTCGCCCGATGACTCTCGTTTCCGTTGGTTGATTGGTGGGACTTATGTGCACTTCACCACGCGCCAAAAGAACTTTGTCGATTCAATCACTGAAGCGGCTTATTTCAATCCAGCTGCCCCTACGAGTGTGCCACTCGAAGTTATCCTCACAAACGGCGGTGCGGTGACGACCCAATCATTCGCTGCCTACGCCGACCTCAGGTATGAAATTTCCAAGATTTTCGCCGTTACCGGACAAATTCGCTACAACAATACCACCAAATCGGCAGCGCAAAATCTGACGATAGTGCCGTTCGGTGTAAACTTTGCAAACTACACTGGTCCTGGGAGCCACCTGCGCAACACGAACGTGCCGTTCAAGGTTGGGATTGAGGCGCATGTAAATGATGACGTGATGTTTTACGCGAACTACGCGACCGCACACAAGGACGGAGCGATCAATCTGGGCGCGCTACAGCCCACACCGGTTAAGCCGGAGGATCTCCAAAGCTTTGAGATAGGTGAGAAAGGTACGTTCCTGAATGATCGCCTCGTTCTCAATGCGGATTATTTCGATAGCAAATACAGCAACCTACAGATTTCACAAATCGTGGCCACGGGTACCGTTCTCACCAACGTCCCGAAATCGACAATTCGCGGTGCTGAACTCCAGGCTATTGCGTTGCCGTTCGAAGATCTCACGCTCAGCGCAAATGTGGGCTACATGGACGCAAAGTTCGTCAACTTCACAAACAGTCCGGCCATCCCCGGCGGCTTTGGCCCCCCAGAAAATCTGGCTGGCAACGAACTCCCTTATGACGCCAAATGGAACGTAAATCTGGATGCGACCTACAAGTTTCCTGTCACAGATCGTTTCGTGGGTACCGCGGATCTTCAATATTCATGGCGGGACAGGGAATACTTTACTGAGTTCAACACAGATTTGAATTCGCAGGGTGCCATAGGGGTTGTAAATTTCTCATGGACGCTGTCGCCGAACGATGGTCCGTGGCAGGTGTTTGGTTATATCCGTAACCTCACCAACGTGACGGCACTTAGCGGACTCACGATCTATTCTGATCTCGGCGGTGCACAACGGGCGGTCAATTACATTCCGCCACGCCAGTACGCGATCGGAGTGTCTTACAAGTACTGAACCGCCCAGTGGAACTGTCTGTTGATCTTCACTGGGGAGCCTCCGGTCGGCGAGGAGCGCCAAGATGACTGTCTCCGTTAACGATGGGACACCCATCGGCAACATCAGAGCGGCACTTTGCGAACTGGATGACAAAGGATACTGCATAGTACCGGGCGTACTTTCCCGCGCAGAAATAGCAGCTCTCAAATCCCGGCTTGTTGAACAAGCCGCGGGGGAGCGCGCCCGCGGAGTATCTTTTGATGATGGGGGGGCGGGAGGGCCCAACCAACGCGTCTGGATGTTGGTGAATAAAGGTCGTGTTTTCCGCGATCTCATTCTGCATCCGATCGTAGACGCCTTAATGACTCACCTGCTTGGATCTGATTTCCTGCTTTCGAGTTTTGCGGCGAATATCGCTGGCACCGGCGGTGAGCCGATGGTGCTTCACACTGATCAGGGGTACACAGAGTTTTGGAGTCCGGTGCCGCTGGTCGCAAACATCGCTTGGATGTTGGATGACTTTACGGAAGCAAACGGCGGCACGCGTCTCGTTCCAGGTAGTCATCTGAACTCGGCGGCGACCCCACGATTGTTGTATGCACCTATAAAGTCGTCCAGTACTCCCACCATCGAAGACACTATTGCCGCTGAGGGTACTGCTGGGTCGGTGCTTTGTTTTGACGGTCGCCTGTGGCACGGCACCGGAGCTAACTGCACAGACCGCCCTCGGCATGCCCTTCTCAGCTATCACTGCCGCCCATTTATCCGGCAGCAAGAAAATTACACCCTTGGTCTTGATCCGAGCATCCGGCAAACGGAGCGCCCAGCGCTATTGAATAGATTGGGCTTTAAGACTTGGGCCGGGCTTGGTCGGGTTGAATCACCTCGGCCAAGCACGCCGCTGTTTATAACATCCGGTGCAGTAGGTGCCCTCGCGGCCAATGGGGCGCTGCTCGGGAATAGGGAGCTATGAACTCGCATATGGCAGATTCAAACGAAAGCACATCCAATTTATTCGAGGCCGCGCGCACGCATAACGCCTGGGTGGATCGGGATGTGTCGTTAGACGTGCTACGTGAACTCTATGATCGCCTGCGCTGGGCGCCGACAAGCGCCAATTCAAATCCGGGACGGTTCGTCTTTGTGCATTCAAAAGCGGCTAAGGAAAGGTTGCGTCCGCACTTGGCGCCTCTTAACGTCGAAAAGACAATGGCGGCACCTATTTGTGTCATCGTCGCTGCCGACGCCCGCTTCTATGATTATCTGCCACAGCTTTTTCCTGCGCGCGACATGCGCTCGGTATTCGCTGGCACGCCCGCGCTGGCGGACGAAACTGCGACTCGCAATGCCATCCTGCAGGGTGGATACCTTATAATAGCGGCGCGCTCGCTTGGCCTGGACTGCGGACCGATGTCGGGTTTTAGCAAGGAAGGCATCGACCGTGAGTTCTTTCCCGATGGCCGTTGGAAATCCAACTTTCTAATTAACTTGGGGTATGGAGACAAGGAAAAGCTCTGGCCAAGAAATCCGCGGCTAAACTTCGATGAAGCCTGCCTTGTTCTTTAGAGCAATGCGCATTCCCCCTACTGCAAATGAATGATTAGGCGTCCCCAAACGGTTGGTATCAAGCGGAGAGCCAATCATGAGCAGGCCGTTCTAAGCCTCTTGCACGAAAGTTGTAGCAGAAATGAAAACCCGCGCCGCCGTTGCATTCGCTGCTAAAAAACCACTTGAGATCGTTGAATTGGATCTTGAAGGTCCGAAGGTCGGCGAAGTTCTCGTCGAGATCAAAGCCACAGGAGTCTGCCATACCGACGCCTACACTCTCAATGGCTTCGATTCCGAAGGGATATTCCCTTCGATCCTTGGTCATGAAGGAGCGGGAATTGTCGTTGAAGTGGGGTCCGGCGTAAGCAGCGTCAGGCCAGGAGACCACGTTATTCCGCTCTACACACCTGAATGTCGCGAGTGCAAGGCCTGCCTGTCGCAAAAGACCAATTTGTGTACGGCAATCAGGGCAACGCAGGGAAAAGGGGTTATGCCTGATGGGACGTCGCGGTTCAGTTACAAAGGTAACCCAATCTACCACTATATGGGATGCTCAACTTTCTCGAACTATACCGTTCTGCCTGAAATAGCAGTTGCAAGGATTCGGTCCGACGCGCCTTTTGATAAAGCCTGCTATATGGGTTGTGGCGTGACAACGGGTGTCGGCGCTGTCGTTAACACGGCCAAGGTAGGCGTTGGCGCCAACTGTATCGTGTTTGGACTTGGCGGGATCGGTCTCAACGTCATTCAAGGCCTGAAAATGGTTGGCGCAGGCACAATTATCGGCGTCGACATCAACGACAGCAGAGAAGAGTGGGGCAGACGTTTCGGCATGACCCGTTTCGTCAATCCGCAGAAGGTTACCGGAAGCGTTGTCGAACATTTGATGGCTTTGACCGATGGTGGCGCAGACTACACGTTCGACTGTACTGGAAATACCGACGTTATGCGGGTGGCCCTCGAGTCTTGCCATCGCGGATGGGGTGAAAGCATTGTCATTGGCGTGGCAGAGGCAGGCAAGGAGATCACTACGCGGCCGTTCCAACTAGTCACCGGACGTGTTTGGAGAGGCACGGCATTCGGTGGTGCGCGAGGGCGAACTGACGTTCCGAAAATTGTCGAGTGGTACATGAACGGAAAGATTGAGATCGATCCGATGATCACGCATGTGATGAAACTTGACGATATAAATGATGCGTTCAATCTCATGCACCGGGGCGAGAGCATCAGATCGGTGATTTTATACTAACCGCGCTGTCTGGAAGCGCATAGGAGGCCATGCCGTGGCGATATCGATTCATCCATCAGTTGACGCAGGTCTCAAAGAGGCGACCCCAGGATTCAGCGGCGGAACCCTTCGCTGCAGGTGCGTAAAAGACCGCGTTGAGGTGATCATTGGGTCGCAATCGGCGCACAACCATGTCTGTGGTTGTACAAAATGCTGGAAGCCGACGGGGGCCTTGTTCTCGCAAATAGCGGTTGTGCCACGCGATAAACTCCTTGTGAGTGCGAATGGTGGAAAACTTTCGATTGTCGATTCGTCAGCACCAATCCAGCGACATGCGTGTAATGACTGTGGCGTGCATATGTATGGTAGGATTGAGAACAAGGATCATCCTTTTTATGGGCTCGATTTCATACACACTGAACTTTCGGATCAGCAGGGCTGGTCAAGCGCAGAGTTCGCCGCTTTCGTATCGTCCATAATCGAGGGTGGGACGGATCCAGGTATGATGACAGAAGTAAGAAATCGGCTAAGAGAAATAGGGCTTGAACCTTATGACGCGCTATCGCCGGCACTCATGGACGCGATAGCTGCACATGTAGCAAAAGCTGCTTTGCGTGAATGACTAAACAAGCAGTTTGAAAGCGCCAGCCCTGGGCGTTTTGACGGAAAGACCTACCTGACGCGCAGCACAATGGCGATGTATGTTTTTGCAATTCGATCGATTGGGCTGGCCGTCTAGAAGGTTTGAACATCATTTGCGAACGTGATGGGACCTCCATAGATTCCTCTGATTGCGGCGCGGGCCGCAGGGATGTCTTTGAGCAATAGAGCGTCATGGGTGAGCACCAGCTTGCGGGCCGCACAGTGCTTAGCTAGAAGCCCGACGTCGATAGGTGAAAGGTGTTCTTTGGTGAAATGCGCCATCATGATCGCTTTTTGGGACGTCGACATGCGTTGAAGCTGAGGATAGCGTCGCAGCTGCGCTGTTATGTCCGGGATTGACCAACTGATCTCGCTGACCAACAAGTCCACGTCGCGGCACAACCGCTCGACCTTTACGCTGGGGCCTGTATCGCCTGTAAAGCATATTGATCGGGTAGGCGTGTTAAACCGATAGGACAATGATATCGGCTTATCCTTGGTTGGCCCAGAATATTTCAAAGTGGCGTAGTGGGTGTTCTCAGCGGCAATTATCGAGATTTGGCCGACAGCAAATTTCGACCCGGCAGCGACCTCGACGACTTTGATATTATCCAGCGCTGCTGCGCTGGATCTGGACCGCCGGCCGACCGTTTCTATACCAGGTTTCATCGCTGCAATCAGGCGATCAATTGTCGTCTTGGTTCCACTGGGACCATAGATGGTCAGCAGTTTGGAGTCGTCTTGGCTTTGATAGCGCTCGCCAAGGACGGCGAATAAACCGCCGATATGATCGAAGTGAAGATGGCTAAGCACTATTGTATGGATTTCGCGAAGCTTTATGCCGGCCTTGGCGAGCTCGACGCTGACACCATCGCCAGCATCAACGAGTACAATCTCTCCGCCAAACTGCACCACGTTCGCCGGTTCTGATCGATGGGGAGATGGTATGGGGCCTGCATTTGTCCCCAAGGTTATGAAAGTCAATTTTGGTGCAGTGAATGCTGGCGAAGAGAACGCGAGAAGCGCGGCAAATGAGTATGCAACCGTCTTCCTAAATGTAGTCATGTTCGCTACCTTTGCGTTCGTCGATGAATGGGCGTTTGGCATGTAGCACCCCAACATGGGCGCGTGAGACTCGATCTTGCGTGTTCCACCATTGCTGCAAGCGCGCGGAAACATGCTGATGGGAGACTTTGAGCGTTGCGCAATGATCTATGGCACTCTTCGATGAAAGTTCGCCAACCGGATATATTCGTGGAGGCATTCTGGATTGGCCATTCCGGCAGGATCGATTACCTGTTGGGGTGGTGAGCCTTCAAACAGGCGTTTGATCGGAAGCTCCAGTCTCTTTGATGACAAAGTTCTGGGGACGGCCGTCACGCCAACCACGCGGTCGGGAATGAAGCGCGGAGACAATGAAGTACGGATGGCTTCGCGGATGCGAGCAACAAATTCATCGGAAACCCGCTGGCCAGAGGATGGAACCACAAAGAGGATTAGTTCGCTATCCGTGTCTCCTACGCGAACGTCGACAACGAGAGAGTCGACCACATCGCTAAGTTGCTCTATCGCGTCATAAATCTCGCTCGTCCCAATGCGATGACCGCCACGGTTGATTGTTGCATCACTCCGTCCGTAGATTTCACAGGTGCCTTCGGTGTCGATCTTTAGCCAGTCGCCATGTCGCCACACTCCAGAGTAATGTTCGAAGTAGGAGGCCATGTACCGTGTTCCCCCTACATCACCCCAGAGGAAGAGGGGCATATTGGGAAGTGGCTTGGTGCAGACGAGTTCCCCAACTTTACCGACCACTGCGTGTCCATGCTCATCCCAGGCCTCGACCGCTGCGCCCAGTTGACGGCACTGAAGTTTTCCTGGCGTTTCGGGAAGTTCGGGGTTACCAGTGCAGAATGCTCCACAAATGTCGGTCCCGCCTGAACTATTGAACCACCAGATCTGCTGCGCTCCAGCGTCTGACAGGCGCTCCGAGATTCCAGTTTGAACAGTCGCTGGAAGCGGCGATGCCGTGCTGCCGAGAGTCCTCAACGATGACAAGTCGCCAACCGATGAAAGGTCGATCGACTGCTTTTCGCAGGTCGCGTAGAATTGAGCACCTGCGCCAAAGAAAGTTACGCGATTTCTTGATGCGAACCTCCACAACGTGCACAAGTCCGGGGCATCTCGTGGCCCCATCGGGCTTCCATCGAAAATGCAGATGGTTGTGCCCCCCAACAAACCGCCAACCTGCGAGTTCCACATCATCCATCCGGTCGAACTGAACCAGTGAAAGCGTTCGCCAAATGTGCGCGCATCGTAGCTGGTGCCAAGATCCGAATGGAGCCGGGCTACTGCTGACCCGAGCAGAACTCCACCATGACCATGCACCAGCGCTTTTGGCTTTCCTGTTGTGCCACTGGAGTAGACGATCCATAGTGGATGATCAAAGGGAAGCCACTCGGGCTCGAATGTCTCGAGAGCTGTCCCGTCGAGCGACACCAGCGCCTGAAAGTCTAACGCATTCGCAATCTCGCCAGAACTATATCCCGAGCGTACGAGCACAAGCGTTTCAACAGTCGATAACGCTTCGCGCAATTGGCTAACAACGCCGACTCGGTCGATCACCTTGCCTGCATAGTGCACGCCATCCGTAGCAATTAGAACGCGTGGCTTAATTTGCTGAAATCGATCCAAAATCGCTGGTACGCCCATGTCAGGCGCACACACTGCCCAGATTGCGCCGATAGAAGCGGACGCCAGAAAGCCGATAATGGCTTCGGGTCGATTCGGAAGGTAAGCGACCACGCGATCGCCCCGACTAACACCAAGTGCGCGAAGGGAGGTCGCAAATGAGGCGACCCTAGAGCGCAGTGTGGGCCAATCAATCGTCTCGACCGAGCCGCGTTCATCTTCGGCGATTATTGCGGGTTGGCCTGCAGCATGCGCCTTCTCGACGTGGCGCAGTATATGCCGCGTATAGTTCACTTGCACGCCTCCAAACCAGCGGGCGCCTGGCATTTGCACGGTATCAAGGGTCCACTCGGGGAGAGTTGGCGATTGAAGGCCATCGAATTTCCAGACGGATGGCCAAAATTCCGAGGGCACTTCCACAGACCAGCGATGGAGCGCCTCATAGTTGTCAAACTTTCGTCCTGTGTCCCTCGTAACTGCCTCGTGAAACTGGCGCATAAGCGATGGGGCGGCATTGCACTCGACCGCGAGGGGAATAGCGCTACTCGTCACGTGTATCTCCAGATGATCGATCGCCAACTCGCGCGGCAAGCTTTCGGCACTATAGAGAAAAAATCAATATTTTTTTCTCTAAAATAGTTTTCTTGTAAAATTGCATGTTCTCGTCATCACAATGGTGACGATCCGAAAGGCTGCGGAAATCGCCTTAGGGCAAGCCTCAAACTTTCGATGCTTCCAGAATGCCTCGGAATTTCGGGCCAATTTCTTGAGCTTTGGCCGCTGTCCCGCTCGTCAAGTGTGAACCAATCATTCACGAAGGTTCTGAACGAAGTCCGCGCTTGCAGGCGCGTACCACTGCCTGACAGCTTGCTTGTTCTCCCACATCCACCCGAGTCCGAGATCCTTCATGCGCTGTAAGTACGGCGCGAAGTCGGTGTCAGCAAGGGAATATGTCTGGCCAGCAAGCCATTCGGAATGCTCAACCAGAGAACATCTCGGCAAGGTCTCCGACCTCGGTGACTCGACGCACGCGCCGGTATGAACATCGAATGTGAACCCATGGTAGCCACAGACCAACCGGTTACCCTCAAGTCGGCCGCTTTCCATCGCTCACTCTGGATAAGCCATCCGTAGCTGTTAAATTTGTGGTTGAGGCTTTACTAGAATCTGAGCCTGAAAGGCTGCTAAATTAGTCGCCCTTTGTGTTTTGACCAAAGGCTTCAACAATCAGTTCTGTTGTTTTGCGAAGGTGTTTCACCATCGCTCCAACGAGTCCATCAGCGTCACGTTTAAGAGCAATCTCGACAATTTTGCGGTGCTCAACGTCAACATTTCTGTCAGACTCCAGATCGAACGTCAGCTGACGATATCTCTCAGATTGTTCATACAACTGTGCGTGAAGGGCGAGCAGTCTCGGGCTCTCGCATGCGCTGATAAGCGCCGCGTGGAATGCGGCGTGATTGCGCGTCCACTTGAGTCTTTGATCTTGCCCTCCAGTCGCGGCTGTCTTGCTTCGTAGTCGATGCTCAGCTGCAATGATGTTGGCTTCCCAATTTTCGTCTCCTCGTGCCAAGGACCGGCGGAGCGCAAGCGTCTCAATCTCGCAGCGCACATCTGTAAGGTCTTGGAGATCGGAGACTGACAAAGGGGCGACGACGAAGCCGCGCTGATCGCGTGAAACGACAAGCGCTTCTGGTACGAGCCGTGATAGTGCTTCCCGAACCGCACCTGGGCTAACACCCAGCTCTTCCACAAGCTCTTGGATTTTCAGCCTTTTTTCCGGAATATGCCGTCCATTCAGGATGTCTGAGCGGATAGCTTCATATGCCACCGTAGTCTGGCTACGCGGACTGCTCGTGTCAGCGGCCAAACCATCTTTAACCGACAGCATCATCGTTTTTTTCTCAAATCAAATTTTATCAGGCTTGACATTGCACAATGTTGCCAGCGATGCCAAGGCCTTCCCGGCCGTTGGGGGTGAATTGAGGCTCGAGCTGGTATCCTGTTCACTGGTCCCCGCATCGCGAAACCCTGCGAGACGACGCCACGATAGCCGACAAATTATAGTGTCCGTGCGGTCTCTTCCCTGGTCAACTTGGTGGGCAGATTGCCGAGAGCGGCTATCGCGGCGGAGTAAGTAGTGATCTCTAGACTCAGATGTTTCCGCGCCGACACATCACTTCAGTTTGTGGAATACGCCAAGTTCATTTGACGTGCCACTACCTAGTCACGAGACTTCACCTTGTTTTCGATCGCACCGATTCCGTCGACTTCGCAGCGAACGACATCTCCTGGCTGAAGAAAGCGCGGCGGAGTCATTGCCACGCCCACGCCGCTCGGCGTTCCAGTTGCCAAGATATCTCCAGAATCGAGCGTGAACGCAGTGGAGAGGTAAGATATCTGTTCCCAAATATTATAGATCAACTCGGCTGTATTGCTTTCTTGACGCAATTCTCCGTTAACATAACAGCGCAGCCCGAGCGTGTGCGGATCTGGAATTTCATCAGCCGTTACGATCCAAGGGCCGATCGGCCCGTGTGTGTCGAATGATTTTCCAACAGTAAATGTGGGCGCATGTGATTGCCAGTCGCGCGCAGAGACATCGTTGCAGACAAGATAGCCAAACACATGGTGCTTGGCTTCTTCAACGCTTACGCGTTTGGCCGGCTTACCAATGATGACTCCCAACTCTACCTCATAATCAAGCGCTTGGCTGACTCCAGGATCGGTGTCATCGAAAGGACCTGCGATGCAACTGGTTTGCTTGTTGAACCAATACTGATTGGTGGGAACAGGCGCGCCGATGCGCTTTGCTTCCTCCATGTGCTTGCGATAATTCATGCCTATCGCCAAAAATTTTCCTGGGCGCTCAATCGGTGCCAACAATCTGGTCTTCTCAAGGGGGGTAGTTCGGGCAGCAGAATCTAAGGCACTGTGTGCCATTCGGAGAGCTTCGTCGCCGCCTGCAATTAATGACAGCATTGTCGAATAGCGCGGGGCCACGGCGCCAAGCGAAACCACGCTTTGTCCGATGATCGCTCCGATCCGCGGCATGCCCCCATCGTCGAACCGAACTAGCCGCATATCTTGCTCCTCGTTTTCGCCGCTTGCGCGGTCAGCCCACTGCGATTTGAATAACAATCTTAAATGCGAAAAAAGAGATTTGACTACAGAAAAAATACTTTTATTGTAAGTTCTGCGTCTAAACTGAAAGCGGTGCGCAATTGCTTCGTGGTGTTTTGGGCAGACAGGCGAATTGCGTCCACAATTCAACCAAAGCGGAGGATAAACGTCATGGGACGATCAGCCGGAAAGCGATGATCGGCATAATCGAAGGAACTGACCCCGCGAGGAAAACCCTCGACATAACGTGGGAATCCTCGGGGTACATCTCGCCACAATGATTGGCCCGCCCGTCGCTATTGGGGGACGACCATTGACGACGGAAAGCCGGCAGAACGATTGCGTACACACAAGGCCCGGTCATGAGTGTCATTAAAATAGAAGATATTGCGTTCGTTCGCTTCCAAGCGCCGGATCTAGCAGTAATGCGTGGTTTCTTGGAGGAATTCGGACTGAACTGCTTCGAGCACCAAAATAGGCTTTATGGGCGCGGAGCCGATGGATCTCCCTTTGTGCATGTCACTGAACAAGGTGATCCCCAATTTGCAGGACTGGGGTTCAGAGCAGCGTCTCGTGCGGATCTGCTTGCATTGGCTGAGCACGATGGCGTCGCTGTGCAAGGCGCAGAAACGCCGGGCGGCGGGTTTGTCGTTCGTTTGCACGATCCTGATGGCAATGCAGTCGACGTGGTGGCCGAACAACTTTGGACCAACGCCGAAGACCTACCCATCAATATTCCGGTCAATTCAGCCAAGGAGCGGCGCCGATTCCGAAGTTCAGTTCGATTTCCGCCGGGCCCCTCTCATGTTTATCGGCTAGGTCATGCTGTCCTCAATGTCAGCGACTTTGCCGTTTCGGAAGCTTGGTACAAGGATCGCTTCGGCTTAATCACATCCGACCAGATCGAAATCGATATAGGAAAGCCATTCGGCGCTTTCCTTCGATGTGATCGCGGTACGATTCCCACCGACCATCATACAATATTCCTGCTGCAAGCTCCGACAGGACAAGGCTTCAATCATGCAGCATTCGAAGTCGTTAGTTTCGATGATCTCATGAAGGGTCATTCGTATCTCAAATCCTGCAGTCGAGAGCATTCATGGGGCGTCGGGCGCCATGTGCTTGGGAGCCAAATCTTCGACTACTGGAAAGATCCTTGGGGCCATGAACTCGAGCATTGGACCGATGGAGACCTTTTTACGGCCGCAGACGCTTCAGGGATAGCTGGAATTGCTGAACTTCTCGGAACGCTTTGGGGACCGCAACACCCAGCTGCGTCGGGCGGCGCTTGAGCCTCGCGTTTCACTTCGTCGCCAACTGGATGGAAAGATCGCTGTCATAGCACACCGGCTCGCGAAAGGGTTGTTCCCGTGAAAAGGGGACTATTGCCCTGTTAAACGCACGAATGCTTCGATTATAGGGAGATTGTTATGGCCATAGAGGGGCGCGAGATACGTTCGACTGTCGGTGTCGATGGCGAACTCACACTGTCCATAGAGCGCGTTGTTATCCCTGATCCTGCTGATGATGAAGTGGTAGTTCGTATCGAGGCTGCCCCTATCAATCCAAGCGATCTTGGACTGCTCGTCGGTCCTGCTGACTTGTCGACGCTTCAGAAGAAAGAGGGTACGAAGCCCGGTCTGATATTCACAGTCCCGCCGGCTCGTCTGAAGGCGCTGGCGGGAAGGCTGGGCCAATCGCTACCAGTGGGAAATGAGGGCGCCGGTACCGTAGTTGCTGCAGGAAAACACGCTGAAGCGCTAAAGGGAAAGCTCGTCGGCATGGTCGCTGGCGCGATGTACGCGGACTACCGCAAAGTAAAGGCACGCGACGTCACGCCGCTTCCTGAAGGCGCAAGTGCGGCACAAGGTGCCTCAATGTTCGTGAATCCACTGACCGCGCTTGGGTTCGTCGAGACTGCGCGCTTAGAAGGTCATAACGCGATCATTCACATAGCTGGCGCGTCAAATCTTGGTCAGATGGTGCAAAAGATCTGTCTCATTGACGGCATTCCGCTCGTCAACATAGTCCGCTCGCAGGCACAAGTTGATCTTTTGCGAAGCATCGGCGCAAGGAATGTTCTCAACAGCGAGGAGGAACACTTTCACGAGCGGCTCGTTTCGGCGGTGGAAGAGACCGGCGCAACCATCGCCTTCGATCCAATCGGGGGCGGATCGATGGGGAGCGATGTTTTGCACGCTATGGAAGAGGCGGCCGTCCGCCGTATGCCGACCTATAGCCGCTATGGCTCCGATACTTTCAAGCAGCTCTATATCTACGGAACCCTCGACTTTGGGCCAACGATCCTTAACCGGCGCCCGATCGGCTATCAATGGAGCGTCTCCGGCTGGCTTCTCACGCCTTTTCTGAAGAGGGTAGGTCCCGAGGTGGAACAACGTTTGCGCAAGCGTGTCATCAAGGAACTGACCACGACCTTCGCTAGTAAGTACACGCGTGTGATCGGTCTTGCCGAAGCGCTGCAGCCAGACGTTCTGCGCGCCTATGAGCGTAAGGCGACAGGCGAAAAGTTTTTGATCGATCCAACACGCGGTTGAGCTACATCGCACGACACGTGTGCCCTTGCCTCATCGATGTCGGATCGGCACGACAGGGACAACGCAATGCTGCTCTACGACTATCACAAGGCGCCTAATCCACGCGTAGTTAGAATGTTTGCAGCCGAAAAAGGCATCGAAATTCCAACTTACCAACTCGACCTTCGCGGCGATGAAAATCGGCGCGCGCCCTATCGGACAGAAATCAACCGAACAGGCCAGGTGCCGACGCTGGTTCTCGATAACGGATTCGCCCTTCGTGAGGTTTTTGCGATCTGCGAATATCTGGAGGAAATATTCCCCGCCCATCCGTTAATCGGTACGACCGCCGAAGAGCGAGCCGAGGCGCGGATGTGGAGTCGATTCATTGATCTGCGATATGTCGAGCCTATGTCAGTGGTGTGCGTCACCGCAGAAGGCCCAATCAGAAACCACCACGCACCGCATGAGCATCTTTTGCCGTCGTCTGTCGCGATTCATCTTAAAGGGCTGGCACATCATTGGCTGACGTGGATCAATGCGGAGCTTGAAGGGCGGCATTTTGTATGCGGCGATCGATTCACCTTGGCTGATATTCATCTCTTCTGCTTCGTGGACTTTTTCGGGAAGGTCGGATTTGCCCATCCGCGGGGCCTCGCTTGGATCGATCGTCATTATAACGACATTGCGGCGCGAAAGAGCGCCGTTGCTTAGTGGGCGCCTAACGCAGCGTTCCGAAGGAGGAATATCCAAAATGGAGTTTGTGACCACGATCGAGATGAAGGATGGAGTGCTCAACGGTCCCTTCCGGCTTCCGCGGCAGATGCTTGCGGTGCAGGAATATGACGGCCACGCGTCAATCCATGACGACGCCACTGCTCAGAAATTGGGTTTCAAAGGTGGTACGATTGAGGGCCCCACCCACTTCAGTCAATTTGCTCCGTTGGGTTATGCGATATGGGGTGACCGATGGCTGTCGCATGGATGCATCTCAGCTCATTATCGTGCGCCTGTGTTTGAAGGCGAGGCCGTTCAGGCCTTTCTGCGTCGGTCCGGCGATACCTCGGCGGAGATCTGGATGCTGCGGGACGACGGCAGTGAGATTCTTCGCGGTACCGCCTCGGTAGGGTCGGATTTTGGAATGACGGCGCTCGACAAGCGACTCTCGCAACTTTCGCCGCTGGCCGATCCTGTGATCCTCGCTGACGTGAAAGTGGGTACGAGGCTCGCACGGACGGCGGTCCGGATGGATCCTGATCAGCACATGGGCGATCTTTATCCCTTCAGCCTGAACCAAAAGCTAGAAATGATCACCGAAACATCGTCCTATTATACGGCGCGAACCTCGCCGCTCGGTCGCGCGATTGTGCCGATGGAAATGATCAGCGTCCTCATGCAGTACACCTCCGGTAATGCAAGCTTTCATGTGCGCGGACCGGCAGTGGGCTTGTTCGCCGATCAGGAAATCCGCTTGTTGGACGGACCGGTGTTCGTTGGCGAGGCCTATGAGGTCGAGCGCGAGGTTGTGTTTCTTTCGGGTAGCCGGCGCACCGAGAGTTTGTGGGTGCGTTCGACCCTTTATTCGGCGGGGACGAACCATCGTATCGCGTCGATGCTCCTTAATCTGGCGTCCATGAAGGAGACATACGAGCCTTATCAGAAAGAGCACGCCTCGCTTTACAGCTAGGGCAGAGTAAAAAGACGACGAAGTTTAATTTATTGCGGCTTAGCGAGACCAATGTCTTCCGCGATCGCTTTGAACGCATTGTATCCGCAGGCTCCGTGGACGCCGCCGCCGGGAAAGGTGGACGCTCCACAGAGATAGAGCTGTCCGACCTCGGTTCGGTACTGCGCGGAACCCTCGCGCAGGCGGATGGAACGATCGTAGTGTTGGGGCGGCGCGAAAGTACCTGCCGTCACCGAAGCCTGTGAAATGTTTGGTGCATATTGCGCCCACGCATCGACGAAAGCCGAAACATAACTTCCTGCAACTGCGGCCCATGTGTCCATATCGAGCGCGTGTGGGCTTGGCATGAGCACGTCACCGCCGGCGACATGATGATCCGCGGGCGCTTGGCTCTTGTCCCACAGGCTGTTGACGCGAAGGGCCGCGGCGGGTTTGGGCAACAAGCCCTTGTCGATGGCGCAAAGATGCTCGACGGTGGAAGTCGCATCCTCGTAGCCCACCACCGTGCGGAAACAGCGGTTGATCGTCGGATCCCATCGCGCCGACTTGTAGTCGGGTGCTGTTTTCATTGCGAGAGCGAGCACGCCGAGACTGGAGCCGTTCTGCGCCGCATAAGCCTGGATATCAGCGCGTTCGCGTGGACTGAGCGCGGTCGCCGGGAGAAAGCCTATAAGGGTCTGAACAAGTCCTGCGCTGGACGCGATCACGCGACGCGCTAGCACCTCTCCGTGCCCCGCTACCACAACTGCGGATGCGCGTCCGCCACGGACGATGATCCGCTCGATCCGCGCATTGGTCCTCACATCCACGCCTTCGCGCTCGGCCGCTCGCGCCAGCGTGTTCGCATAAGCCTGCATGCCGCCAATAGGCAGTCGCCATTGTCCCACCAGCCACAAGGTGAAAGTGAGGAATCCGGATCCCGATCCTTCGGCCTCCAGCAGTAGCCCGGTTTCCGCCGCGAGTTGATAGAAAAGCGTCCGGACTTCATCCGTGCAGAACAGGTCGTCGATGACCGCCTTGGCGGATAGCGATTCCGTCGAACGGCCGTAGATCTTCGCAGCCGTCTCGATCTGTTTCATCGCCATCTCCCGACTTGAGGGCGAGTAGAGAGCGGCGCCCATGACGGTGTTGAGATGATTCACTGCCGCCTTTATTTCCACATAGGTCTTCGCGTCTGCTCTGGAATAGGCGCGCAGGCTATCGGCTGACCGCGCGAAGAGATCGTTGCGATGTAGAATCAACGGTGGACGGCCGTCAGCAAAGGCCAATCCGTGCTGGGCCTCCGGTGTCACGGTCACAAGTCCGATACCGGCGAGGTCAAAGTCGCGCTCCACCGGACTCACCGCGCCATAAGCCAGATAATTAGCGTGCGGATTGTGCTTGAATCCACGAGTCGGCATCTCATCGGTACGCGTCATGCCGCCGACGCAGTCCATCTGCTCGACCACCAGCGTCTTCAGGCCCGCGCGCTGGAGATAGAGCGAAAGCGCCAGTCCGTTGTGCCCCGCACCAACGACAATCGCATCGTACGCCGCGCGCACTTCGTTAGGCCGTCCGGCCGGCGTGGAAATGTTCGGGACGCACGGCTATGCAGCTATCCTCGAGCGACCCGACGAGTGCGAACTGCAGAGCGGCAACCGGCAGCATATGGGAGAAGTAGAAGCGACAGGTGATAAGCTTTCCCTCGTAAAACATGGTTTCCGATTTGCTCGTTGTCTTCGCTTGGGCCGCGACGACCGCCTGCTGTAGCCAAAGCCATCCCACGATCACGCGACCGGCAGCATCAAGATATATCGTAGCATTCGCAAGCGCGAGGACGCGGTCGGTGCAATGCGTGCTGGCTGTTGTCGCCGACTTCCAGGCGTCCATCAATCCATCCAATTGGTCGGCCCATGCTGAGAAGCCATGTCCGCGCGCATCGGTAATGGTCTGGGCGATGCGGTCGAAGATCAGCGCCAGACCACGACCGCCGTATAGACGCACCTTGCGATCCAGCAGGTCCAGTCCCTGAATTCCGTAGGCGCCTTCATGGATGGGATTGAGCCGGTTGTCGCGATAGAATCGCTCTACCGGATGATCGCGAACATATCCCGCACCACCCAACACCTGAATCGCCAACTTGTTCGCTTCGAGACAATGTTCAGACGGCCACGATTTCGCGATCGGCGTCAGTACTTCGAGCATCAGATTGAGATCGGTGGCCTCGGCATGCGCCAGTACCGATGAGCGGTCGATCAATGTAGAGCAATACAGGATAAGGGAAAGTCCACCCTCGACCGCTGCTTTCTGCTGCAGAAGCATTCGCCGTACGTCGGCATGCTCGATGATCGGTGTTTGCGGTAAGTTGGGATCTTTCCGATTCGGCGACCGTCCTTGCAGGCGTTCGGATGCATAGTCGAGCGAATAGAGATAACCGGCGAGTGCCGATGACACCGCGCCGTGTCCAACGGAAATGCGAGCCTCGTTCATCATATGGAACATATACCGCAGCCCTTCATGCAGGTTACCGACGAGATAGCCGGTTGTCGGTCCTGCTTCGCCGAAATTCAGGAGGCAATTGGTCGTGCCCCGATGTCCCATCTTGTGGTTCAGGCCGATGAGCGTGACATTGTTGTAGCGCCCAGGCGCGCCGGAGGAATCCGGCAATCGCTTCGGCACGATGAACAGTGATATTCCCTTTACGCCCGAAGGACCGCCGGGTACCTTCGCGAGCACCATATGCACGATGTTCTGCGACAACTCGTGGTCGCCACCGGAAATCCACATCTTCGTGCCGCGGATATGATAGCTGCCGTCAGCTCGAGGCTCTGCGCGCGTGGTGATGTCCGCCAAAGATGATCCGGCTTGCGGCTCGGAAAGGCACATGGTGCCAAACCAGCGGCCTTCGAGCATGCGGGGGAGATAAAGGTTTCGCTGGCTCTCGTCACCCCAGATCTCGAGCAGATGCGCTGCTGCTACGGTCAACATCGCATAGCCTGCCAGTGGCTGGTTAGCGGTGGAGAACATTCCATTTATGGCCATGCTCACCACATAGGGAAGTTGCAGACCGCCGACGCTTTGATCGAAGGTTTGTGCGAACAGACCGGCTTCTGCATACTTGCCAATTGCGTCGGCGACTCCTTCCGGCAGATGAACGCGGCCTTCTTCCATTGCCGGTTCATCGCGATCCATCTTTGCCGCCAATGGCAGGTACGCTTTTTCAGCTATTGCCTGCGCGGTGTCCAACATCGCGGTGATGGTCGCACGATCTAGATGTTGAAACCGTTGCTCATCGAACAGCGTTTCGACGCCGTGAACCTCGAACAGCAGAAAATCCAGATCGCGTCGATTGACGATCATCGCCATGGGATTTTCCTTCACACGTGGAGGCTAGCGTAAGTGACGCCGCCATCGACGGCGATGGTGATCCCGACAGCATAGTCGCCAGCGCGAGAGGCGAGGTAGATCGCCACACCTTGCATATCCTCGTCGCGGCCGATCCGTTTCGACGGAATATGACGGGCCAGTTCGACGCCTTGATCGCGGGCCACGAAGTTCATTTCCGAAGCGAAGGCTCCGGGAGCGATTGCAGTGACGCAAATATTGTCTTCGATAAGCTTGGCTGCCATCCGCCGCGTCAAATGGATCAGACCCGATTTGCTGGCCTGATAGGAATAGGTCTCCTGCGGATTGGGTCGAATGCCGTCGATCGAGGCGATATTGATCACTTTGGCAGGCCGTTCGGCGTTAGCAGCGGCCTTCAACGCGCCATGCAGCGCCTGAGTCAAAAAGTACGGCGACTTCAGATTCAGATTCAGTACCTTATCCCAACCGTTCTCCGGGAAGGCATCGAATTCGGCCAGCCAGGCGGCGCCGGCATTGTTGACGAGTATGTCGAGTTTGGATTCTCGCTTGGCGAATGTTCCCGCGAGCGCTTTACAGCCCTCTACCGTTGAGATGTCCTGCGGCAAGGAAATACAGACGCCGCCCTTCGAGAGTTCGGCAGCGGTCGCATCGCAGGCGGCCTGTTTGCGCGACGAAACATAAACCTTCGCGCCCTGTGCAATGAAGCCTGCGGCGATCATCTTGCCGATCCCGCGCGAGCCGCCGGTGATCAGGGCGGTTCGCCCCTCCAGCGAAAAGAGATTTCTTGCCATTGTGTCTTCCTCAGGCATCTTTGGACCAAATATATATTCTATTTGCACAAAAGAATATTTTATGCCAGAAATCCAAAAGCTAGTCGCGCATAAAAGGACCGCTGGGGGCTATGTCCCGCGTCCAAAGCAGGGAGAGCAAGTAGATGCAGGCCCGCTTGGCTCAAGCGCCAGAACTCGCTCTCAACCTATTTGGTGACGAAAGTCTTCGTGATCCGTATGGCGATTACAAAGCCATACGGGACGCGGGGCCAGTTGTTCATTTGCGGCACCCCGATGTGTTCGCCATTGGGCGATTCGCCGATGTGCAAGCGGCGCTACGAGCGCCAGAGAAACTGATTAGCGGCAAAGGTGTTGGATTCAACGATATCTGGAACTCGGGTGGCGGCTCAAATGTACTGCAAATGGATGGTCAGCCGCACGCCAGACTGCGGGCGACGATAATGAGGCCATTGGCGCCGGCCAAGCTTCGCGAGGTGCGTCTGGATCTCAAGCAACTCATTGCAAGGCGCATTGATGCCTTGATCCGTTGCAATTGGTTCAATGCGATGACCGAACTCGCATCTTTTCTTCCTGTGCAAGCAGTGTCCCATCTTGTGGGGCTGCCGGAAGCCGGACGAGAGCGTATGCTCACATGGGCGGCGACAACCTTCAATCAAATTGGTCCGGACGTCGATCTAGACGAATTCGGTGTGTTGGCCGAGGCGCGCAGCTTCATGTCGAGTCTTAGTCCCGCCACGGTGCGGTCAGGAAGTTGGACCGGAGACCTGTTCAAGGCGGTCGACAGCGGCCGCCTTTCGCTGGCTGAGGCGATGGCCGCGATCAGCGCATACGTGATCCCTAGCCTGGACACGACCATACTTTCGAAGGGGCACTTGCTATACGACCTCGCGCAGAACCCTGACCAATGGACTAAGCTCAGGGAAAATCCCGAAAAAATTCCATTTGCGGTTTTGGAAGGCGTGCGCCGCAATGCAGTGGTTCGGTGGTTTTCCCGGTTCGCTGTCGAAGATTACGAGGTGGATGGCGCCCTGGTGCCAAAAGATTCGCGCGTTATGCTCCTCTATGGCAGTGCCAATCGTGACGAGCGGCGATATGCCAATCCGGACAGCTTCGATGTCGACCGTGACGCTCGTGACCAACTCTGCTGGGGCACCGGGACCCACATGTGTGCGGGGATGCATCTTGCCCGGCTCGAAATGGAAGTCATGTTGGAGGCGTTGGTTGAGGCCGATGTTGAGGTGACGGCGGGGCCGCCAACTGTGAGCCTTAACAGAGGTCTCTACGGCTACTCCGAACTTCCATTTCGGATCGAACGTCGCGATTCAGTTTCTCGTGCTCGCACCCAAGATGACGACAAGCGGCAATCTACCAAAATGCCACCTGTCCATAGAGCGGACTCACTCTAAGGCGGAAGAGGAGATGGGCAGATGGAGCCCGGGAAAGTGCATTCGTCAAAATCGTATGGCGGCGAGGATGCATATTTGCGAAGCGCGTGGTATCCCGTCGCGTGGTCGAGCGAACTGGTCGACGGGATACTGCCTCGTCGAATCGCGGGAGAGCCTGTCCTTCTTTATCGGCAGAAGAACGGCACGCCCGCAGCGATGTTCGACCGCTGTCCGCATCGGTTCGCCCCATTGAGCAGAGGGTGTATAGTCGGCGACTACATTCGGTGCGGCTATCATGGCCTTACCTTCGACGCGAAGGGCGGATGCATCGCGAATCCCCTCGGAGAGGGATACATCCCAGAAACCGCATCCGTGCGCGCATTTCCAACGGAAGAAAAGTTTGGTTTGGTTTGGATTTGGCGCGGCGACCATGAAAAGGCCGAACCGAAAAATATCCCCGATCTGAGCGCATTCGTTCCCGGGCCAACTGCGGAATTCAAGACAGCTTACATACACGTCCGTGCCGACTATCGGCTCGCAATCGACAATCTTATGGATTTGAGCCACTCGGTATTTCTGCATGCGGAGACTTTAGCTCCGGTGACGCCGGGCCTTCGAGATGCCGTGGTTCGGGTCAGTCGAAATGGAGAGCGAATCAAGGCGACAATCGAGATGAAAAATATTGATATCGGCGATGGAGAACGACGAGATCAGCAACTGGACACAGAATGGTTCGCGCCGGGTGTGGTCGCTCTAACATTCGCACAAGTTCCGCATGGTGAGTTGCTTGGCAATGAGGCGATACACGCCCTTCATATTATTACACCCGAAACTGAGCGCTCCTCACACTATCTTTTTGGTAGTACGGTTGATGGAAGGGAGGGAATGACGAGAGATCCGTTCGTTGACGAGGACGAACCAATGCTCGCGGCCTGCCAGGAACGCATGGGGGAAGAAGATTTTTGGTCCCTTCGCCCGGTTATTCTGCCCAATGATGCTGCTGCCATCCAGGTACGAAGGCAGTTGGAGAAGATGATCCGCAATGAGCAGGCGTCCCAATCGTTGGTCGCGAGTGCTCGATTGTTGAATGTGATCAATCAACGTTCGATCGAGTAAGACTTAGACAAAGCAGCCCTCGAGCGACAGGCAAGAAGAGGAATAGAAACATGAGTTCGGACATCTACGAATCCGCCGATCCTGCAGCAGTTGTGCCGGAATCACCGCCCTCTTTTCAATCTGGTCCGGTGCGACTGCCCCTGCCCGGAGCACTGCCCCCGCTGGTATCCAAGATCGATTACGAAGCTCTTCGCCAACGTCGCATGGCCGAAGTCGATGAAGAAACGCACCACATCAACCTTCCTTTCGGAATGCTACCTCCTGGTTTTAACCCGGCGCCGCCTGCGGATCCTCATGTTCTCGCGCCAGGGCTTAAGGCTTGGAACGTCGAAGTGCCTTGCCCCGCTGGTTCTCTACCGATGCGCATATACATGCCCGAGCGCCGCACTGGTCCGATTGGCCTGTATCTGCACACACATGGCGGTGGTTGGGCTGGTTTCGATGGTCTCGATGCTTGCGACACCGAAAACAGCGGCTATGCTTTGGCTTGGGGATGCGCGGTCGCGCAGCTTGACCATCGTGTTTCCTGGAAGGCGAAATTTCCTGCTCAGGTCGAGGACTGCTTCGCGGCTTACAAGTACATTCTCGATCAAGCTGGCGAACTGCAGATCGACAGAACAAAGATCGGTATTGGTGGCGGCTGCACAGGGGCGAATGTTGCAACCGTGGTGTCGCTGATGGCACGTGATGCGAACATTCAAAAACCAGCGGTACAATGGCTTTGGACGCCGGTATTCGACACGCGCAACAACACTCGGTCTTATGAGGAGTTCGCGAACTACAGCTTGACGCGTGACCTCGCGGAGCAGGCGACGCGGTTGTATCTAAGATCCAAGGAAGACACATGGGACTGGCGTGCCTCCCCGCTGCTGGTTCCGTCGGTCGAAGGGCTTTCACCGGCGATTATCTGGGCTGGCGAATGGGAGGTTTTGCGTGACGAATCTCGTGCCTATGCTGCTCGTCTCAAAGAGGCGGGTGTGGACGTCACCTATATCGAAGGGCCTCAGCAGCCGCATGCTGGCATTTACGCTCTCAATCGAGTGACCGGCCAACCCACGCGTTATTCTAGAGAAACGCTCCCAAAGATTAATGCGCTGATGAGGCATTACATTGGTCCCGATTCCTGACGCGTGTCGGAATATCTCACGAGGAATAGACGTAGAGACTTCGCGATGTCCAAGATTACTTGCCAGGTTCTGGTGGTGGGCCTTGGCCCTGTCGGAGCGACGCTGTCAGCACTGCTAGCAGACCTCGGGGTTGAGGTTCTCGCGATTGACAAGTCGTCCGACGTCTATCCGCTACCGCGAGCCGGACACTTCGATCACGAAATCATGCGGGTGTTTCAGCAGCTCGGCATTGCCGAGGCCATTTTATCACACACGCGCGTCGCGACCGGCTATGAATTTCGGAACGCCAAGGGAGAGGTTTTGTTCGGTATAGGTTCAGATGGAACTTTGGCGTCGAGCGGCTGGGCCCCGAGCTATATGTTCAATCAACCGGGCATGGAGCGCGTCCTCCGCGACAAACTCGTCCGCACCAGCTCCGTGAGACTGCAGATGAATGCCGAGTTCAAATCGCTGGAAACCTCGGCGAGAGGCGTTCAAGTCACCGTGAGTGCGCAGACCGGTGAATTTGTGGTTGATACACAATACGTCGTCGGCTGCGATGGTGCATGGAGCCCGGTTCGAGAAGCTCTGGGCATCAAGCTCGTCGACCTTCATTTTGATGAGCCTTGGCTGGTAGTTGATGCCTTGCCGAAACCAGGTTGCCGGCTTCCCACGATTAATCTTCAAATATGCGATCCTGCACGGCCGACAACTTGTCTGCCGTTGGGCCCCGGACGGCACCGCTGGGAATTTATGATGCGCCCTGGCGAGACCTCCGAGCAGGTATTAGAAGATTCTTTTATCCAGAAGCTTCTCGCACCGTGGAACGCGGATGTCGAGATTGATCGAAAGGCCGTCTATCGTTTTCACGGTCTGATCGCAGAACAATGGCGAAAAGGTCGGGTGTTAATCGCGGGCGATGCCGCCCATCAGACACCGCCATTTGCGGGTCAAGGCATGTGCGCTGGGATTCGGGACGCATCTAACTTGGCTTGGAAACTGGCGAGTGTTCTCAAGGGAGATGCCGCCGCGGACATTCTCGACACTTACCAAGTGGAACGCGAGCCCAACGTGCGATCATATATTGAACTTGCCATTGCGATGGGGCGAGTTGTATGTACATTGGATCCGGAAATTGCGCGTAAGCGCGATGAAGAGATGCTGAGAGCACGAGCCGCGGGGAAGCAGGCAATTCCTCTCATGGCACCGCCACCACTGATGGGGCGCGCGGTCCTCGCCAGCACATCTGCCAGCGGGGAGCCTTTTCCGCAGCCAATCCAGGGGCGGGGCGAGGAAACCGTCCGGCTGGATGACATCTTGGGCCCGGGACCTTGGTTGATTTCGCGTACGATGCCTAAAGATCTGTGCGGAGTTCGCGTTACCGCAGTCACGATCGATGATCGGCGCCTTGAGTTATTCCGAGCGACTCTCGACGAATGGCTGAGTGGCCATAACGCTGAAGCCGTCTTTGTACGCCCAGACCGCTATGTTTTTGGCGTTGGGCTGCCAGCGAATCTCATCGAAGCTTGGAGGCGAACACTGAGTTCGGATAACCATACCCGTGCCGAAACCATGACACCGATAATATCCTGAGACTCAAGAGTGAGTGCTTCAAGTCAATTAGAACAACTGGCGGTCTCGCAAGGGCCTTCACTGGTTGACGAAAAATGTGGTTCGGTGAGCTTGCACCGAAAGAGTCAACTTCAGAGTAGAGTGCTGGATTCGGGCAACGGCTTGCCCGCCAGCCACGCTCGCCCGAGTTTATATAGAGCCTCAACTTCCGGGCCGCGCGTCCCGGGAAGATTCGGAAATACTTCCATGCCAGCCTGGCGGAACATATATGCCATATGGCGATAGCCTTCTGGAAATGAGTTGAGCAAATCTGAATCCAACTCAACTCGACGACCTGGCTCAGTCGGGATCATTTGGTCCAATTCGTAGATCACATGACGCTGGTACAACAGCCAGCGGCCATCAACTTTTTTTATAAGATCGAAAAACCTGCCATAGCATGTAACATCCACTTCGGTCTCATGAACGTGGCCCCGCACCATGATCGCTACCTTTGTCTGCGCGAGGGCACGCGTTCCTGATAGCTCGATGCTTGAACCGCCTAGCATGTGGAGCGATTTCCCTCCCCGTTCAAACCCGGCCTTGCCGCGTGCAATAAATTCCGGTGCGGTCGCACGACACCAAGTTGTGGTTATTTCCCCCTGTGGATGCCAGAGACCTGCGAAGCGTTCAAAATCAGCCCCCGAGTCACGCCAGACTGCCCAGTTCTCGATCAACCGGCGGATTTCAAACTCGTCAAGAAATTGCTCGTGCACTTTTTCCAAGTTTATCGCTCCTTACACATGCCATGCATACCAACCCATCCTGCATGGCAAGATTCTGTGCGTGTGAGTATAATATTGTATTTGCATTATAATATTTTTTATGGAATAAGAAAGACGTAGACGACATGCGAGCCCATCCCACGAGTTTTCAATGGGAAAGGCTAAGTGGTTGGCGTTTCATTGCATTAGTCGACGGCTAATAGGCTGACGATGGACCGTCCGTTTGTTGAGGGAACTTGGTTCATGAATGTGGGCGGCTCCCCGTGCGCATTCAAACTTGCGACCCGAAGTCATTTGGCTTCGGGCGCTTTTTGTTTCCAAAAGTTGAAAAAACCTTTGTTCTAGGGCGTTTCGCGGCGGCTCAAGCGATGGGCGCGATCTTGGAGATCAGGAAAATTGGGTATCAGGTCGTTTCAAGGCCGCACAGAGAGTTTTGGCTTTGCGGCATTTGTCCCCCCAACACTAAGGACTCCGGGGCCTAAGGAGGCAATAAGTGGATGCATCCATGGGCGCGACCAAACTGATTGAGAAATACATTGCGGCGCTTTCGACCGGCTAACTTCGTCGACGGATCGCGAATGCTGCGAGCTTAGAAATGGAACTTATCGATCTTCGCTATTTTGCAGTTTGTGCGGATGCCGGAACATTTACCCAAGCGGCGGCCAGCTTGAACGTGGAGATCTCCACAATTAGCCGCCGTATCAGCAATCTGGAAAACGAATTGGGTCTGTCCCTGTTCGAGCGGCACCCGACCGGGATCCGTCTCACACGCGGCGGTCGGGCTGTCCGAGATCGCGTGCAGCGCATTCTAGCAGAATTGGAAACAGTTAAGCAGGTCGGCTTGCAATACGCGTCCGGTAGCGTTGGGGAAATTCGTCTTGGAGTGCGCCTCCCGCCGATTGGTGAACCAGCACGCAGTTTGCTCATAGGTTGGCGTAGGGCATATCCAGATGTGGCTTTAACCGTCACAGAAGGAAACGAACGTGAAATGGCTTTGGCGATTACGGAGCGCCATCTAGATGTTGCTCTGATTGGAGGACCTACCGTGTGGCCTTCAGTTTCGGTTCTTCCATTGTATCGCGAGCGTTTGCTCGCGGCGCTTCCTGCCGACCACGCTCTTACAAGCGATTCTTCGCTTCATTGGGCTGAATTGTCTCAAGAGACCATCCTCGTCGAAGGTTGGGACGACAATCAGGCACCACGCGAATTTTATGCCTGGTTGCTCGGCAACGGCTGCGACTTTCAGGTTCACGCGGCCGGCAAACAGACGATCCTTGCCCTTGTCGGCGCGGGGGCGGGAATTACGCTGGTCACACAAAGTCTCGCGGAAGCCACATGCCCCGGTGTAGTGTTCAAGCCAATCGACGAAGAGAATGCGTGGCTAGAGTTCGATTTGGTTTGGGCGTCCGAAGCGGAAGATCCATTGGTCGGCCGCTTCATCGCGTTCATGCGTGACGAGTCACGCGCCCGAGGGCTGATGTGAAGGTTTACTCCTGCGACGAGCGCGAGAAAACCCTCGATCACTGGCCATAAATCTTTCCAACATCGGCGCCATCAGTTTCTCTGGCGCCAAAGCTGGCTGACCTGTCTCGCGGGCGTGCGCTTCGGCATAAGCGACGAGATCACGGTGCACGACCGCTGGCAGTTCGATGGTGAGCTTTACAGGCTTGTCGCTTTCGATGATGCCCAATCGCAGTTTTGCCATGGAAGCCTCCGCTAGTTTCGATAAGGCTCGAGCACGAGATCGCGCGTCACGAGCACGTTCACCGGAAACCCCGGCCGGATCGTGATGGTCGGCTGGACATTGAGCGAGCGTCCTACGACCTGTTCGCCCGTCTGGTTAAAACTCTGACTCGCGCCTTCCCGGATCGCCTGGGCAAGATTGTTTTCGCTGTCGCTGGTGCCCGCTTCCGCGCCAACGCTGAGGACGGTCGACAGGATTGCAGCCTTGAAGAGCAGACCCCAATGGTCGTCGACTTCATCCTCAAGGCCGGCGTAGCCTTGCGTATCGGTGCCCGGCTCCCGTTCCAGGACGACAGATTTTCCGTTGGGCAGGATCAATCTGTTCCAAACCAACAGTGCGCGCGACTGACCGAATGTGACCTGCGCATCGTATTGGCCCACGAGCTTTGAGCCTTGCGGGATGAGCAGGATTTTGCCGGTCGGCGTATCGTAACAGTCCTGCGTGACCTGCGCGATGATCTCACCTGGAAGATCGGAGCGCAGACCGGTGATGAGCGCCGCGGGTATCACTGTTCCGGCTTGCAAGATGTCGGGACTGGATACGTCCTGAAGACGATCCGGACTTTGTGTCTGGCGATCGGCGGGCTGGTTCAGGAATGCGAGCTTGTGATCTCCAGACGCGTCGGAGGCTGCTCTCGGTTGTGTGTTGTCACCCGTTGTTGCCGGTGGTGCCGCCACGGATGCTGCCGAGCCTGCAACATTTGAAGTCGCGAACAGATGACTGGTGCGTGCGGCCTCCTGATCTTGCAGCGCGCGTTGCTGGTCGGGCGTCAGAGCCGCCGCGCCCGGCATGCCAGGCGGCGCAACGCCGGCGTTGAGCATCGGTTTGCCGAGATCGCCGGGAAGAGGTGGTCCAAGTTTCGGTGCGGTGTGGGGAAGGCCGGTATAGTCACGCGGAAGCACGGACAAGCCCTCCGGCGTGGAGCGGTTGGCAGTGTTGTAAAGCTCCGATCCATTGCCCTGCTGATGTGGCCGCAAGGCAAAGAACAGCGCGCCGGCAATGCCGACCGCCGCGACACCGCCAAGTGCCAGAAGCACCTTACGGGAGAGTCGTGTCACCGGCGGCCGGTCCGAGCGGAGGCGCATTTCGGACGCGGGTGGGTGGGGCGCTTGCGGTTCGGGATGCGCCGTGTCGTGGTCGTGTTCGCTCATGACGGCTTGCCATCGGTGCGAACAATGCGGACGACGGCTTGCGGATCGGCGCCGAGCTTGAATTCTGCCGCGGCGAACAGGCGATCCACGATCATGTAGTTGCCACGCACGCGATAGTTCACGAGCTGGCCTTCGCCCTGTGGGCCGATGACCCACAAGGGCGGCATCTCGCCTTGCGCGATGCCGGCGGGGAACTCGATGAAGACCTGCCGGCCGTCATCGAAAGCGCGCAGCGGCCGCCAGGCCGGATCATCGCCTTCGAGGCGATAGCGGAAGTTCAGCGTATTCACGTCGATGCCGGAGGCGACCGGCGTTGCCGCTTCGGCCGCAGCGTTCTGTCCGCGCAAGGCGATCAACGCATCTTGCGGGTAGGCCCAGGAGACCGAGGCCATGTAGGTGCGTTCATCGGACCGCAGTTCGAGATGATAGGTGTGCCGGTCGGTGTTGATGACGAGATTGGTGGTGAGGTTGGGCGCCGTCGGCTTGAGCAGGATGTGCGTGCGCTTTGCCGCACCCGTGCCGCTTTCGGTATCGCCGATCACCCAGCGCACGGTGTCGCCGGCCGCGACCGGACCAGAGCCCACCAGCTGCTCGCCGGGTTCGAGCGCGATGTCGGTGATTTCGCCGGGCGCGGCATAGACCTGATAAAGCGCGCCGTCCGAGAACGGATAGACCTGGATGGCGTTGAGATAACCCGCATGTGTGGGCTGCATCCGCGCCGCGGCATTTGCCGCTTCCACGCGCGATTTGGGATTCGGCGGTTCACGCGACACCGAGACCGCTGGCGGCAATGGCTTGAGTTGGCCAGGCAGTGGCAGGGGGCGCGGGACTTCCACGATTTGCACCGGCTTGGGAGCATCGGGCTGCCGCACTGCCGCGACGGGCTTGGTGTCATAGGCAATGTGTGGCGGCGTGAAGGTCGAACAGGCGCCGAGAGATGCCGACGTCAGAAGGACAAGCGTGAGATTGCGCATTAGCCGAGCTCCTTGGACCAGTTGAGGGCGTGGATGTAGACGCCGAGCGGATTCTTTTTGAGCCGGTCGGCGTCGGTGGGTGTCTGGATGACGATGGTGAGGATGGCGCTCCAATGTTCGGTCGAGGCCAGCGCATCATCGACATAGCGGCGTTCGATCCATTCGACGCGGAAGCTATCGTCCGAGGCACGGATGACGCTCGACACATCGACGGATATCTGTTCCTTGCCGATCTTGGTGAAAGGATCGCTGGTGCGCGCAAAATCGTTCAGCGCCAGCGCACCTTTGTCGGTGACGTAGTTGTAGGCGTCGAGCCAGTTCTGGCGCAGCACGATGGGATCGGCCGGAATGCTGCGCACCTCCTGAATGAAGCGCGCGAGATGCCAGGCGATCTGCGGATCGGTGGGGCGGTAATCGGCGGTGGCGGGTGCAACGGCTTGTGCTTGGCCAAGACGATCGACCTGCACCACCCAGGGCGTGACGGTGCCGTGCAGCGATTGAAAGACCAGGCCGCTGGAGAGTGCCCCGCTCATCGCCAGTGATGCGAAGAAGGCGAGCCGCCAGTTCCTGGCCTGCACACGCGCCGAACCGATGCGCTCGTCCCAAGCCTGTCCGGCTTTTTGGTAGGAGGTTTCCGCTTGTGGCGTCGTGCCGTATCGCACGGTGGACCTTCGAAACATTTTTCACTCTCCTTCGGATAGATCGACGGAATGGCCACTGCCGCCTTGATCGCCCGAGCGCAGCGCGTTGCTGGCTGACTGCACGCCGTGGCTCATGGTTTGATGACGGCGCATGCGTGCAGCCCAGGGCGGCGGCGATCCGCCCGAGCCGCCCGGCGGCTGGGGGCCACCGCCGGGGGCTGGGCGTTGGGTCGCGGCCATGGCGCCAGCGTTGTAGCTGGCGCGCAGATTGGACGCGGCCCGGCGCAGTGGACTTACGGCCGCGGAGACACCGGCTTGTGTGACACCGGCAATGCCGCCGCTGCGATAGGCGGCGGATGCGCCGCCGGCGACCGTCGCGGTCGAATGAGCGATGCCGGATGCCGCACCGCCTGCTGCGCGCAGCGCGCCCATGCCACCGACCACACTGGCGGCACCGATGCCTGCCGCCGCGAGACCCGTGCCGACAGCCGCACCGGCGCCAAGTTGCGGACCACCTGCAATCAAGCCATTCGCGATGCCGGGTCCGAAGATGGAAAGGCCGAGCAAAGAGAGCGACGCAAGAATGAGCGTCAGGGCATCGCTGATGGTGGGCGGATTGTTGAAGCCGGAGGTGAACTGGCCAAAGATATTCTGGCCGATGCCGATGATGACGGCGAGCACCAGGATCTTGACACCGCTCGAGACGACATTGCCCAGAACCTTTTCGGCGAGAAATGCCGTGCGTCCAAGAAGGCCGAACGGGACCAGGACGAATCCGGCAAGCGTCGTCAGCTTGAACTCAATGAGACTGATGAAGAGCTGGATCGCGATGATGAAGAAGCTGAGCACGACGATCAGCCACGCGATAAGAAGGATCATGATCTGGACGAAGTTCTCGAAGAAGCTGGTGAAGCCCAGCATCTTGGTGATGGAGTCCAGAATGGGCTTGCCGGCGTCGATGCCGACTTGGGCGAAGTGACCGGGCTGCAGGAGCTGGGCCTGCGACAGCGACCCGCCGCCCGCCTTCAGTCCCAGCCCCGCGAACGAATTGAAAACGATTTCGGCGAGATGGTTGAAGTTGCCCAGAATGAAGGCGAAGACACCTATATATAATGTCTTTTTGATGAGGCGGGCGATGACGTCCTCGTCCGGGGCCATGGCCCAGAAGAGCCCGGCCAGGCAGATGTCGATGCCGATGAGGATACCGGCGAGCCAGCGCACATCGCCCTGAACCAGTCCGAAGCCGGAGTCGATGTACTGGGTGAAGGTGCCCAGGAAATTGTCGATGACCCCGGTGCCGGTCATGGGTGCGATCCCTTGTCAGGACTGTTGAAAAAGCGCCGCCGGTTCTCCGCCCAGGCCGCGATGCAGCCGGCGTCGTCCTCGGCGCGGCGGCCCAGCGATTGGCAGCGGACGAGTTCGCGCGTGAGCGCATCATCCGGCAGGATGCTCAAGCCTGTTGGCGTTGTGCTGCCGATATGATGCGCGCGGTGCGCCAGCGTGATCGCGCCGGCGACGATGCCCATGGCCACACTCAGATAAATGAGCGCGGGGCCGGCACAGCCCCAGTTGATGAACGACCCGCGCATCAGTGGAACATCTGCGCGTTGCCGGGCTGATAGCCCGCATAGTTGAGGAACTGGGCGTTCTGGGTGTTCACCTGTTCCTGGGTCTCGATGGCACGCGCGCCGTCGAGGCTTTGCGCGCGCGCGATCGCCGTCATCACGGCGGTGAGGTCCGCGAGCTGTTTTGTTAGGATCGCGAGCAGTTGGTTGCCGGACTGCGCGGCTTGCAATGTGCCAGCGGAGGACTGGCTGGCGTTCACCAGCGCATCAACTTGGGAATGTGTGCTCTGCAGGTTCTGGACAACACCCGCCTGCACGCGCATGGAGTCCTGATAGGCGGCCAACGCGTTCTGCCAGCGGGTTTGCGCATCGGTCAGAAGTTGCTGTGAGGACGTCGAACCGGAGTAGTTCACCGGATAGGTGGTTGTGAACGCGCTGTTGATCGCATTCACGTCATAGGAAACACGCTGCGCCTGGCCCAGCAGCGAGGTCGTCTGGCTGATCGACTGGTCGATAGCGCCGAGCGACGAGAAGTTCAGGTTCTGAAGATTGCGCGCTTGGTTGATCAGTGACGTCGCCTGGTTCTGCAGCATGGTGATTTCATTGGTCACCTGCTGCAGCTCGCGCGCGGCGGTCATCACGTTTTGCGCATAGTTGCTGGGATCGAAGACAGTCACGCCGCCGAACAGCTGCGCGTCGGCTGGTGCGGACAGCACGACGACAGCGATAAGCGCGACGCCGGCGATGAGTGTTGTGCGCATACGGGGATTACATTTGGTCATGTGGTGGTCTCCTTCTGAAAAAGCATCGGCAATGCCCAATCGAGGCCCTTGTGACGCAGCCATGCGGCGGCAAAGCCGGCGCGGCCGTGTTCGGCGAAGATCTGGGCAATGGCGGTCTGATCGGTCTTGGACGAGGCCGCGGTGAACGCGAGCGCGACTTCCGAAAGACCGAGCTCGAAGAGGCGGTTGCCCCGTCGCGACTGGCAGTAGTAATCGCGCTTGGGTGTCGCGCGGGAGAGAATCTCGATCTGCCGATCGTTGAGGCCGAAGCGGCGATAGATGGTGGTGATCTGCGGTTCGAGCGCGCGCTCGTTGGGGAGCAGGATGCGTGTTGGGCAGCTCTCGATGATGGCAGGTGCGATCGCCGCGCCGTCGATGTCGGCGAGCGACTGGGTGGCGAAGATCACGCTGGCGTTTTTCTTGCGCAGCGTCTTCAGCCACTCGCGCAATTGGTCCGCGAAGCCCTTGTCGTCGAGCGCAAGCCAGCCTTCGTCGATGATGAGCAGTGTGGGCCTGCCGTCGAGCCGGTCACCGATGCGATGGAAGAGGTACGAGAGTACCGCTGGCGCGGCGCCGGCGCCGATCAGGCCTTCGGTCTCGAAGGCTTGCACATCGGATTGGCCCAGATGTTCGAACTCGCCGTCGAGCAGCCGTCCCCAGGGACCGCCCACGGTGTAGGGCTGCAACGCCTGTTTCAGCGATTGGGACTGCAACAATACTGCAAGGCCAGTGAGCGTGCGTTCGGCGGCGGGCGCCGAGGCGAGCGAACTCAGCGCCGACCAGATGTGTTCCTTGAGCTCCGGCGTGACGGTGACGGATTCGCGGGCCAAGATGGCAGCGACCCATTCCGCCGCCCAGGCGCGTTCGCCCGGATCGTTCACCCGTTCGAGTGGCTGCAAAGAGACCGGCTCCGTCGCATCTTCGGATAGCGCGCCGCCCAGATCGTGCCAGTCGCCGCCCATGGCCAGCGCCGCGGCGCGGATCGATCCGCCGAAGTCGAAAGCAAACACTTGCGCGCCCGTATAGCGACGGAATTGCAGCGTCATCAGTGCGAGCAGCACACTCTTACCTGCGCCGGTCGGACCGACGATGAGGGTGTGTCCAACATCGCCGACATGCAGCGAGAAGCGGAACGGCGTCGAGCCTTCGGTGCGTGCGAAGAAGAGGGGTGGGGCGCCGAGATGATCGTCTTGCGACGGTCCGGCCCACACCGCCGAGAACGGCATCATATGCGCCAGGTTCAACGTCGAAACCGGCGGCTGCCGAACATTGGCATAGACATGACCAGGCAAGCTCCCAAGCCAGGCTTCGACCACGTTCACGCGTTCGCGCATGCAGGTGAAGTCGCGGCCCTGGATCGCTTTCTCGACCAGACGGAGCCGGTCTTCGGCAATGCGGGGGTCGTTGTCCCAGACCGTCACGGTCGCCGTGACGAAGACTTCGCCGACAAAATCCGAACCCAGCTCCTGAAGCGCAGCGTCGGCATCGAGCGCCTTGTTGGAGGCGTCGGAATCCATCAGTACCGAGGCTTCGTTGGTCATCACTTCTTTGAGGATCGCCATGATCGATTTGCGCTTGGCGAACCACTGGCGGCGGATTTTGGTGAGAACCTTGGTGGCGTCGGTCTTGTCGAGGCAGATGGCGCGCGTCACCCAGCGATAGGGGAAAGCGAGGCGGTTGAGGTCGTCGAGCAGTCCGGGCCAGGTCTGCGACGGAAAACCCATCACGGTAAGCGTGCGCAGATGCGCCTTGCCCAGCCGCGGCTCAAGCCCGCCCGCGAAATCCTCGTCGGTCAGAATGGCATCGAGATACATAGGGGTTTCGGGAACGCGCACGCGCTGGTGGCGCGTCGAAACACAGGAATGCAAATAGGTCAGCGTGCCGACATCATCGAGCCAGCCGGATTCCGGCGTGAAGCCTTCGATCAGTCCGAGGACGCGATCCGTGCGATCGACAAAGCCGATGAGCGCCGCGCGCCAGTCTGCGCCCTGGTTGGCGCGTCCTTCGTAGAGCCAGTTCTCGGCGCGCGCCGCATCTTCGGCCGGCGGCAGCCAGACCAGGGTGAGGAAGTACCGGCTCTCGAAATGCGATCCTTCTTCCTCGAACTGCGCGCGACGTTCTTCATCGACCAACCGCGAGACGGAATCGGGGAAAGCGCATTGCGGATAGCGATTGGCGGGATCGCGCTGCGCTTCGACGAAGATCGCCCAACCGGAGCCGAGCCGCCGCAGCGCGTTGTTGAGCCGCGCGGTGATGGCGACCAGCTCGGCCGGTGTTGCGGAATCCAGATCCGGCCCGCGAAACTTTGCGGTGCGCTGGAACGACCCGTCCTTGTTGAGGACGACGCCTTTTTCGATCAGCGCGGCCCATGGCAAAAAGTCGGCAAGGCGTTGGGCTTTGTGGCGGTATTCGGAGAGGTTCATCATGGTTTGAACCTCACGCGACCAGATGCGCGGGATAGCGCAGATGCCGGCGCACCACGTCCATGAATTCCGGATCGCGCTTGGCCGCCCAGACCGCCGCCAGATGGCCGATCAGCCAGAGGCCCAAGCCGACGATCCACAGGCGCAGTCCCAAACCGACCGCGGCGGCGAGCGTGCCGTTCAAGATCGCGACCGAGCGCGGCGCGCCACCCAGCAAAATCGCTTCGGTCAGCGCGCGGTGCACAGGCGCGTAGAAGCCGGGGACGGGTTCGTCGGTGAGCATCAGACGAGTGCTCCGCCGCCGAACTGGAAGAAGGTCAGGAAGAAGCTCGACGCGGCGAAGGCGATCGACAGACCGAAGACGATCTGGATCAGTCGCCGGAAGCCGCCGGAGGTTTCCCCGAAGGCGAGCGTCAGGCCCGTGACGATGATGATGATCACCGACACGACCTTCGCCACCGGGCCCTGGATCGAATCCAGAATCTGGGTAAGCGGCTGCTCCCACGGCATGTTGGTGCCTGCGGCATAGGCGGGCGCTGTCACCAGCGTTGCGAGGGCCAGCGTGGCGACGGGCGTAAGCGCGCTGGTGTTGAGCAGGCGCGCGCGCAAGTTTTTCAGTGACGGGTTCATGGGCATTCTCCAGCTTGGGTGAGGCGGTAATCGCCGGTGGGATCGAGCCCGCGCACGCTTGCGAGTTCGGCGAGATGGCGGGCGGCGCCGCGGCCCGCGAGGACGGCGATGATGTCGATGGTTTCGGCGATGAGGGTGCGCGGCACCGTGACCACGGCTTCCTGGATCAATTGCTCCAGCCGGCGCAGCGCACCGATGGCCGTACCCGCATGCAATGTGCCGACACCACCGGGATGACCGGTGCCCCAGGCTTTGAGAAGATCCAGCGCTTCGGCGCCGCGCACTTCGCCGATGGGAATGCGGTCGGGCCTCAGGCGCAGCGACGATCGAACGAGATCGGAAAGCGATGCCGCGCCGTCTTTGGTGCGCAGCGCCACGAGATTGCGCGAGGCGCATTGCAGCTCGCGCGTGTCTTCGATGAGGACGATGCGATCGGAAGTTTTGGCAATTTCCGCGAGCAGCGCATTGACCAGCGTGGTCTTGCCCGTCGAGGTGCCGCCGGCGACGAGGATGTTCTTGCGCGCTACGACGGCCGCACGGAGTTGATCGGCCTGCGCGGCCGTCATGATGCGGGCTTCGACATAGTCGTCGAGCGAGAACACCGCGACGGCGGGTCGGCGAATGGCGAAACATGGCGCCGTCACGACCGGTGGAACGAGGCCTTCAAACCGCTCGCCCGTCTCGGGCAATTCGGCGGAGACGCGTGGACTTCCCGCATGAACCTCGACACCGACATGATGCGCCACCAGACGCACGATGCGTTCGGCGTCGCCTGGCGGAATGCGGACACCGACATCTTCGAGACCGCCGGAGAGGCGATCGACCCAAACCCGTCCATCGGGATTGAGCATCACTTCGACGACGGTGCCGTCTTCCAGAAACCCCGCGATGGCTGGTCCAAGCGCGGTGCGCAGCATGCGTGTGCTGCGGGCTCTCGATTCGGACCGGAAGGTTTGCGTATTCACGCGGGACCCCAATTTGGCGACGCAAAACGCGTCTTCGATGGGGTCGAGTAGAAAGAGCGCTATTCGTGCGAGCGCAACAACGATCAATGATGAAGCGTGCGCCGTCGCAGAAAGACAAACACTCGACGGAATACACTTTCGAAATGCGATCAGCGTATTGCTCGCACCCCCTCTGTTTGGAGGCGAGTACGACACAGGCGCGGGTGAGGGACGATTGCGGTGGTCAGGAGTTCTTCGATGCCTTGGCGGCCTCGATTTCACGAGTGATGTCGTCGAGCAAGGTATCGCCGTGCGCGAGCCGGCGCCCCACCGCTTCGATGAATCCCGCATAGCGCTCGCGGCCTCGGGTCTGTGCGGCGGGTTCCGCCGTGTCGGGCAGCGGCGGGGTGTGGGTCAGCCAGAAACGGATGAACAGAGCGAGGGATTCGTTGGTGATGGTCGAATGCCGCTCCAGCCGTTCGATCGCGCGCGACATGCGATCGAGCCGCCGCGCGAGTGCCGCTTCCAGGCGATCCGCCGCGTCGGGCGACAGAAACGAGTCCAGCGCGATCTCCACGACCTTGACGCGGGGCACATGCTTGGCCGTCGCATAGTCATCGAGCCGCCGGGCGAGTTCATTGGGAAGGCGGAACGTATGCTTGCCACGCATTAGGCTACATGCCGAGACGATCGGCGGGATCGAGCGGCGTTTGCCGGATGGCATTGCCGGTCTGCAGATCCAAGGCCATTTGCGCCGGCGTCACGGCGTCATCGTCCGCATCGACCGGCTCGAACTCCTGCGCGCAGGATATCGGCTGCGGCGCGACCTCTTCATGCTCGGGCAAGTCCGGCTCGCGCCGGACACCGGCGTTGGCGGCATCGGATGCTTCGGGCACGGAAGTGACAATTGTGTTCATCCAAGTGTCGTTGTTTGGGCCAGGCGCTGAATCCGAGCGCGATGGCGCTAACTTCGGCGGCGGCAGGATGCGCCCCTGAAATTCTTTGTCCCGGAAGTATCGCATCTTCTTCGCACGAATAGGCGGACAGCCGGACACCAGAACGATCTCGTCGCTGGCCGGCAACTGCATGATCTCGCCTGCGGTCAAAAGCGGCCGCGCCGTCTCCTGCCGCGACACCATCAGATGACCGAGCCAGGGACTCAAGCGGTGCCCGGCATAGTTCTTCATCGCGCGGAGCTCTGTGGCGATACCCAACGCGTCAGAAACCCGTCGCGCGGTGCGCTCGTCGTTGGTGGCGAAGCTGACGCGCACATGGCAATTGTCGAGAATGGAGTTGTTTGGCCCGTAAGCCTTCTCGATCTGGTTGAGCGACTGCGCGATCAGGAACGACTTGATGCCATATCCGGCCATGAAGGCGAGCGTCGACTCGAAGAAATCCAAACGTCCGAGCGCGGGGAATTCGTCGAGCATGAGCAGGAGACGATGCTTGCGCCGCCTGGAGTCCAGCTCTTCGGTCAAACGGCGGCCTATCTGGTTGAGGATCAGCCGAATCAGCGGTTTGGTCCGGCTGATGTCGGAGGGCGGCACGACAAGGTAGAGCGTGGCGGATTGTTGGCCTTCGACCAGATCGGCGATGCGCCAGTCGCAGCATCGGGTGGTGTGCGCCACCACGGGATCGCGATAGAGACCCAGGAAGCTCATGGCCGTCGAGAGCACACCGGAACGTTCGTTCTCGCTTTTGTTGAGAAGCTCCCGCGCGGCGCTGGCAACCACGGGATGAACTCTTCCATTGCCCAGATGGGGTGTGTTCATCATCGCCCACAATGTCTTCTCGATGGGTCGGCGCGGATCGGAGAGGAAGTTGGCGACGCCCGCTAGCGTCTTGTCGGGCTCGGCGTAGAGGACATGCAGGATCGTGCCGACAAGCAACGAATGGCTGGTCTTTTCCCAGTGATTGCGTTTTTCCAGCGCGCCTTCGGGATCGACCAGAACGTCGGCGATGTTCTGTACGTCGCGGACCTCGAATTCGCCGGGCCGCACTTCCATCAACGGGTTGTAGGCGGCGCTGTCCTTGTTGGTCGGATCGAACAGCAGCACACGTCCGAAGCGTGCGCGCCATCCGGCCGTCAGCGTCCAATTCTCGCCCTTGATGTCGTGAACGATGGCGGAGTTGGGCCACGTCAACAAGGTGGGGATGACAAGGCCCACACCTTTGCCAGACCGGGTGGGCGCGAAACACAGAACATGTTCCGGTCCGTCGTGGCGCAGATGGCGGCCATGCCAAAGACCGAGCATCACGCCATCGGGATGGAAAAGCTCCGCACTTCGGATCTCCGGCAAGATGGCCCAGCGAGCCGATCCATAGGTGATCGCATGCTTGGCTTCGCGCGCCCGCCACAGCGACATCGCAACGGCAACCGCGAAGGCGGCGATACCGCCAGTTGCCGCGATGTAGCCGCCGTCCACAAAAATCTCGTGCGCGTAAGCGTCGAAGGAAAACCACCACCAGAAGAACAGGAAGGGGAAATAGACCGGACAGCCGAAGAACGTGAACCAGGGCGGCCCAAGCTCCGGCTGAAAGGCGAGTTGCCAAGCCGTCCATTCCGTGGCGCCCCAGATGAAGGCCAGCACCACGAAACAGACGATGATGATCTGACCCCAAAGAATTTTTGTCGCGGACATGTCCGTCCCTTCGGCGCAAAAGAGCGGGGAGGCAAGACCGCAAGCGCAAGTCGCTGACAATCGGATAGAGCGGCGCGCAAATCGGCCAATGCGGCCGATCAGTTCGGTCGGTCCCTGCGGTCGATCTCCGCTTTCAGCGCTTCGACTTCTCGCACCGCGGTGTCGTGATAGGCATAGAAGTTCATCCGGTCGCGGCTGCGCGCGAGGCCGGTCCGCAGCATCGGCAGGAACAACGCGACATCGTCGCAAGGCGGCTCTTGATATTTGAGCGCCCATTCGAGGCGGTGCTTCATGTGCATGGTCATGAAGGCCGCCGCGGCGTCATAGGCATTCCCGCCGCCCTTTTGGGCGGCGGCGACGATGATGTTGAGCGTGTCGGCATCAAAAGGCTGCAAGGGTTCGCGCAAGGGTAGCGCATAGACCGTCTGCAGGATCGAAAGCGTTTCCGCGCGCATGTTTGACACCCGGTTTGTATCGGGCGCTCCGCGTGAACGCTAGCATCGTGGTCGATGTTCGCGCCATGCTTTCCGCCAACATGGAACTGATGTCGGCAGCCGCGGTGCTCGCATCTTCCCCAAATTGGAGCACTGTGCCTCAAAGCCCCAATCCTCGCCTGCGCTCGAAGCTCCAGGCGATGGTTCCATTGGCGAGCGCCTTGCCGCGAACCTCGATTCCCAGTTGCTGTTCCAGGGCCGGACGCCACGGCACGAGCTGGAATCCCAAGCCGTCATCGATCATCGCGAAACGGCCCGAGGCGAGATTGAGCCTCTGCCGATAAATACCGGCCACGGGTTGGCCTTCCACCAATGGCTGATAAGTCAGTCCTGTCCTGGCCGACAGTTTGGCTGCGGTCTCGTCGAGCTCGCGCTGCCGCAAGGTCGCCAGCAGATCGCGGGCGAACTGTACGCGCTGTCCCTGCCGTTGGGCCATCCCATCTTCGATGAGTTGTTTGGTGCGCGCCTTCATCGCGGCCCGCACCTCTTCGCCGAATCCCGCATGGGCGATCACCGGATCGCTCGCGAGCAGCTGTCGGTCCAGCCAAGTGACACCGCGCGCCTTGATCTGGGCTTCGATGGTCAAGTCCGAGCGGACGGCGAGGGACAGACGTTTGCGCCCCTTGTCGTCGTCATAAAGGCGAGTCTCAACAATGGCGCCGGATTTGGCATCCCCGGTCACATCCAGACCGGAAAACCGCACATGATGGGTGCGTCCATCTATGCCTTCGATCACGGCATAGGCCGTACCCTTCAGTTCATCATGCAGCCCGCGGGCAACGAGACGTCCAATCACAGGTTCGGCAGGCGCATTCGTGTGCAGCGCAAATCCGGTGACGTCCGGCTCGCGTCCGCTTCCACTCATGGCGCGATGCATGGTCTTGATGATGTCGCCCCGGATGGAAAGCTCGCGCAGGGTCCGCTCGAGGCTGGGCTTGAGCGTCCATTGGCCGACAGCGATCTGTTCGGCGAGGCCGAAACGCTCCAGCTTCATGGCGCGGCCGACCAGAAGCCGGCGCAACTCGCGATCGTCGTTGAGCGCGCCCGGTCTCAGATCGGCGATGCCGGCACCGTCGTCGGCTGCCTGGCGCAAAGCGCGGTCAAGGCTGGTCCAGCGCTCGGCGTCCACTTCCCGTTCGAGGGCGGATTTGATCTCCAGCTCGCTGCGCGGTCCAAGTTCCAATCCCACGCGCTCGGTGGCGCGGATGCGAAAGCCCTGGCTGATGTAGGCGCGGCTGATGACGAGATCTTGGCCATTGTCCAGCTTGCCGCGAACAAGCACATGGATATGCGGATTGTCGGTGTTCCAGTGGTCGACCGCCACCCAGTCGAGTTTGGTGCCAAGATCCCGTTCGGCCTGCCGCATCAGCTCGCGGGTGAAGCTGCGCAAGTTCGCCATTTGAGGCGCGTCCTCCGGCGAAACCGTGAACCGGAAATGATGCCGGTCGTCCTCGCAGCGTTCGGCGAAGGCCTTGGTGTCGGCGTTATCGGAGGTGGCATCGAACATCCGTGCATCCGCGCCGTCGCGCGTCACACCTTCGCGTTTGAGATAGCTGATGTGACGGGCAAGCGGCGCCGAGCGGAACTTGGTGCCTTTATGACGCACGACGCGTGCCTTCACCACGACGCGGCGGGTGGGCGAGGTCGCTGCCAGGGACAGCGCGATCTTGCGTCCGCGGCCGAAGGTCGAGCCGCGAGCACCTCTGGCTTTGCCGCCGAAGCGCGAACCTGTGTGCCCCGCCTTCTTCGCGGCCCGCATCACCTGGCCGACAAAGCTCTTGGGCTTGCGCGCGCCTTTGTTGCCATGCGCGATGCGTCCCGGGCGAACGCGCAGATCGTCGTCACGCGATGCCACGGGGAAAATCCGCGATCAATGAAATGTGGCTGGCGCTCAAGCGGTTGAAAGGCTTTCTTCTTCGTTCAAGGGAGCTGGCCGCTCGATGCGCGGAAACGTCAATTCTGTCATTCCAACCAACCACATGCCGCGATCGACGATCGAGGCTTTTATCTTGCGCTCCACAAATCGGTCCGTTGCGGTGGTGATATTTCCCGATGCTCTCGGACATAACGCGGTTGTTGGATGTGGTGCTGACGAACACAGCGGTCACCGCTGAGCGGTCGCGTCGACCGGAACGAACAATCCGTTCGACTGCGGTGCGAGTGCAAAGCTAAGCGCATTCGTCTCGCCGGCGGAGGCATGATCGACAGACACATCGTCCGGCTGCTGCGACACGGGCGACCTGTTCGCGAACAGTCCTGCAGCGCGCCAATTGGCGGCCGGCTTTCTGTTCGTGCCACCGCTGCCAATTCCAAGGTCCGGCAACATTTGCGTGAGCTTCGCCAGATAGCTCCGCGTGTCGTCGTTGAGCGGCCGAACGCCCGCCAGATAGTCTTCAAACCGTGTCGGACCGGCATTGTAAGCCGCCAGAAACCCCGCCGTGCCGAAGCGATCGAACAACTCGCGAAGATACGCCGTACCTGCGACGATGTTGTCATGCGGATCGAACGGATCGGCGCCGAGATGATAACGGACGCGCAGCTGCGTCCAGGTTTCGGGCATGAGCTGCATGAGCCCCATCGCGCCCTTGGATGACACGGCTTGCGCATCGCCGGCACTCTCCACGCGGATGACCGCCTGTATCCAGGACGACGGCAGCCCAAAGCGGCTGGATGCCTCCTGAACAAATCTCTCATAGCCACCGGAGTGGCTGGCGGCGCGTGCGGTGGGAGCCGTGTGTGCCGCGCTCGAAAGCTGAGCGGCTGCAGAGTCAGCGCCCTGTGCGGTGCAGAGCATTGCATAAAGAACTGCGACCACCCTGCGGGTGTCGGCGCCTCGCATCCTCTGGCTTGGGAAAGCGCGGAGTCGTTTGAAAATGCGTGGTGGGAACCTTCGCGATTGCGTGGTCATTGTCCGGCCTCCGTCCAAAATGGTGTTGCGCGGGCGGTGACCGTCCGGCCGGACAACACCCCGAAATACCGGCTGTCGAAGGAGTCTGGCGCGACGTTCAGCAGGAACACGTCGCCGGCACGCAGCTGGTGACAGCCATGCCAAACGGGCAACGGACGGCCACGCGAGTCGCCCGCCCGGGCGATCGCGCGCGAGCGTCCGTCGATGGTAACAGCGACCCCTTTGCGGCAGACCGTCTGTCCGCCGAGCGCCGCGATGTGTTTCAGAAGCAGCACACCGCGCGGCACATAATCGCGTGAAGCCATGAACGCGGCGAGGGAAGGCGGTGGCGCGACGCTCACGAGCTCGCCGACATGAAGCGGACGCGCGGCGTGCAGAACATAAAGTCCACGCGGAACGCTGGCACTTGCGTTCCAGAGCAGGAGCTTCGGTGCGCCACCTCGGGCGAGTTGCAGCAGAGCAGCAACAACCGTGAAAGCGGCGAGCGTAATGCGCACGGTCATGGCGACAGCGCCCTGCGCGCACGCCAGACCGCATGACGCTCGCGCGTGTAGCCGCGCGGTTCCTGATTGGCGCTGAAGCGGTTGTGAATGTGGCGCCAATGATCCGGGCAGATGTCGGCCGGATCGAAGCCGGCACGTTCAATGGCGTCGATCTGGTTTAGCACAAGTTGCACTTTCGGCCAGCTCGCCATGCGCAGGAGGATTTCGCCACCGGGACGCAAGAAACCGATGCTGGTCATCGCTTCGTGCGGTTCAAGCGCGCGCAGGATGTCGATGCGCGACAGCACGGTGCCGTAGTCGTTGGCCTGCCAGCGCACGAAGGCGAAGATGCTGTCCGGCGCGAAGGACACAACGCGCCGCCAGCCGTCGACGATCCGGTCGTCGACGGGATGACCGAAACGAATCCAGCGCTCGATCTGGCCTTCCTGAAAGATCAGTTCGACCTCGGTGAGATTGAGCAGTGGCTGTTCGAACGGCGCGGAAGCGCATGGCTTTGCCGTCGCGTCAGCGCTCGCCATGTCGGCCTTCTGCGCATTGAGGTGCAGTGAAGCGGTCATAATGGCTGCCTCAACGCCGCGCTTTGACGGCATAAGCGGGCGCAACGGCAGCGTGACGCTTCGCCGGCAGCACGGTGCCATGACCGGGATCGGAGGTGGAGGTCTTGAGACCGCGGTTCGCCCATTCCTGCAGATCGTCCAGGCTATAGACGACGCGTCCGCCGAGCTTGGAATAGCGCGGGCCGGTGCCATAGGTGCGATGCTTTTCGAGCGTGCGCGGCGACAGTCCGAGGAAGCGCGCGGCTTCCTGGGTGCGCAGATAGCGCGGCGGCAGTGAAGAGTTCTGATCGGCCATAAGACGTCCTCGTCGTCGGAAAAGCGCCGGATAGCGGCGACTGTCGTGACGCAGACTGGCGAAGGGATTGGCCGGAAGGGATGGCGATGTGAGCGGAGCTCGAGATCGCCACCCTCCGAATGCATTTGGAGAGCGATGGCGCGTCGTGGCGCCGTCGCGGCTAATAGAGCCGTTGCCGATAGGGATGCAGCAGGAGCTGGCGGTATCCGCCTTCCATCAGATGGACGCCAAATTTGCACAAGCGGATGGTGCGGTCGCGCAGGTCATGCGTCTTCCAGCCGCGGTCCGGCAGGCGATGCGCACCGAACAGAGCCGCGGCGATTGCGCGGTAGCTGGCACCGTCGAGCCGCCCGTCGAGCGCGCGCAATCCCATCACCAGGCGGTCGCGCTGGGTCTTTGACAGAGCCGCCGGATCGGGTCCGGGATTGCGGCCGTTGGCGGCGAGCCACAACCGCCGTGCCACCTTCAGCCGGACATCGAACAACGCATCAAGCGGCAGGATGATGTTGGCCGCTTGTGCATCGACGATGCCCAAATCATGCACGCGAAACACCGATCCATCGCAGAGGACCTGCAATTCGTCGTCCTGTTGCGCGACGATCCAGCTGCGCCGGAATTTCACAGGATGGCTGCGGGAGAGGTCGAGTTCGATGGGAGCGGATGTTAACGGCACGACGCTCGGCAGTGCCGTCATCGTCCACAGGATCGTCGGATGTTCGGCGTCGCGTATGGACTTCGCGAAATCGCACCCCCCAGCGGCGCGCGTAAGCTTCGCGCATGTGCCGCGTGATCGTGCCGCGCTTCAGATGGCCTTCGAGACGGCGAGTGTCGCGAACGAAGGACCGGTTGCGGCGCAGATACTCGAACGCATATCCCGGCGGATCGAGCGCACGCTTATCGTCATAGGCAGCGTCGGACTGCCAATTGCCCTGCGGCATGCTTTCGGTCTCCGGGACCAGCCCCCGCCGCGCGGAGTCCACAATGTCGCAAAGTCTGGGGATAACAAAGACCGCAGTTGTGCAAAAGGAGTTGCAGTCAAAGCAAAGAACGGCGGCTCAATCTGGTGCGCGGCCTTTGAGCAAGAACTTGTAACCTTGCTCCGTCATCCAGCGCGCGCGGGCGAGGTGGGTTTCCCAAGCCTTGTGCGCGCGTTCGGGTTCCTTGTCCGGGTCGATCTTGAGCACGATGCGCGCCACTTCCCGCCAGTCCGCGTGCTCGGCCTCGGCGTCGAGAAGGCGGAGATAGATGACGTGGTGCTGCTCGTCATAGCCGGTCAACACGGGGTCGGTGGGCGCCGTATCGGCCACAAGCGGTTCGGAGTTCCCTGCTGACATTCTGTTGTCTCCGAATGGGGCAGACATCGCCAGTCCAGCACTCAATCGTGCGTCTGTGAAGCACGTGGGGCGCGCATCGCCGATATGGGCTTGGCGCGACCTTCGCTTCCATCAGTGCGCGACGTCGAGCGGTCGCAATAGCTAACTCATGTTATATAGCGTGGCAATATAGAGCGAGTTGTATGTCCATCCTGCGGATGGATATACGCAAAGTTTTCGGCCTCAATATGCGCCGGTTGCGGCTCCCAACCGGCCTCAGCCAGGAAGCGGCCGCGGACCTCATGAAGCTGGGACGAGCGCATGTCAGCAGCATCGAGCGCGGTCAGGGCAACGTCACGCTGGTGACGGTGGCCGCCGTCGCCAAGGTTCTGCGCTGCGAATGGGCCGATCTGTTCGACGTAACATCCGCCCGCGAATTTGCTGCGAGCGCCACGACCAAGGCGCCGCGCATCAAGCCGTCACGGCGATAGTAACCGATTCAACGCTCACGTTTTCCGAACAAGAAAAACCCCGCCCGGCGGACCGGACGGGGCTTGGGAGGATAAGGCTCAGTTGCCGTTGCGCTTGCCGGCCCGGCGCGACCAGATCGCACTGTAGGTCTCGCCATCCTTGTCCTTGACCAGATTGGCATAGACCGGAGCGGTGAAGCTGGGATCGTCGAGCTTGAGCGAATGATATTCTTCGTTCTTCTCCGAGGACTTGGCCCACGCTGCGCCGATCTCCGCGCGGCCCAGAAAAACGCGATGCGAAGGGGCATCGTCGTTGGCGCGGTTGGATTCGGCCACGATGCGCACCCCTTTTGCCTGCAGCGCCAGCATTGCGAACTCGCCTTCGAACCCGTTTGCGACCTTCTTGAATGTACCGATGATAGCCATGTGTGTTCTCCATTTGCTGTTTCGAGCCCGCGACCATCGCGGCCTCGATGGCGATCGGAAGGCCGAAGGCGATTGCTGACGCACCCGTTTTGCGGGCTTGAGGGAGGACGGCCGACTTTCTTGCCTCGCGAGGAATGGGCGAAGCCCAGGGGAAGAAAGTCGGACGGCCCCCTTGCGTCGAGGCGATCGAGGCGACAGCCGGTCTTTGGCCCGATCAAAGCCAAGAGAGGCGGCATGGCCTCGCGTGCCAAACAGCATCCCGGAGAATTCATGGCGATTGAGCAGCGACACAAACAAGCCCGCAAACGCGCGGATCGAAGAAAGACAGGCGCTGGCGCGGAAACGGAAAGCGCACGCATATCGGCAAACCGCGCAGGAGGAGATCCATCGCTTGATGTTGGGGTGCGCGGGGACGGTGCCGAAGCGTGGCGACGAGGATGTCTGAAGAATTCGCGCGCCAGCACGATCCCTCCGCTCCAGGGCAGACAGATCAGGGCCGGTGGCGAGCGTGCGCTCTAGTTCCGCGCCGGAGACGATAACGGTGGCGCGGCGGCACCATCCGATATGCGCGGTTCGGCGGGCGGAAGAACGCTGGCCATGCGCAACCAAGCCGTGGCGCCCACCAGCAGCGCGCCGATATAGGCGAGCGTGGTGCTCAACAGATCGTGGGGCAGGGCGATATGCGCGATGCCCAGCGTCGCATGATAGCCCGCGACGGCGGCGGGAATCGCGAACACAAGCGCGATGAAGAAGCGCAAGAGCGGCATCCGCACCCGGGCGAACAAAATTTGGCCTATGACGACGGTGAGCGTGCCCGCGACGACGCCGATGACACCGGATTCGAACACGCCGTAGCCGTGGTGATAGGCTGCGAACGCGGCGGTCATGCCGACAAAGCAGGGCAGGGCGTAGACGGCGAGCGCGAACAGAAGCCAGCAGAAGAAGCCGATGGCGAAAACGCTGAGGACGATACCGAGAATAATCATGGTGGCGGACTCCGTGCAAAGATCGACGGGTTCGCGCCTCCACCTGCCGCCACGGCGCGGTCGCAGATTACCAGATTGCGCGTTTGAGGGAATGCGCGGATGCGCGTTGCGCCGACGTTTGCGCGCATCGCAACGAGCATTGCAGACTCCGCAATACCATCTGAGGGGCGGAGCCGGTGAGGATCGGTGTGCTGGACGGTCGCGCAGGTCATCGAAAGAAACCGCCGCGCCCGCGTGCGGGCGCGGCGGCGGTTCTCATGGGATTGCGGGGAAGGCCATCCAGCCGGGGCACCATGCGGGGACTTCGGCGGCGGCCTTGGCGAGCGCGGCCTTGTTATCCTTGAGCTTGGCCGTCACCAGCGTGTCGGCCAACTTCTTGCCCGCGACGTCCGCCAGCATGGCGTTGACGCTCTGCCGGTTGCGCAGCAGTTCAAAGAAAGCCGCATCCGGTGTCCAGTGATCGCGGGTCTTGACCTTGGCATGGGTACCGAAGCCGTCGACCACGCTGCTGCCGGATTGCAGCGTCTCCGCCATCGCGAAGGCCGCGATGCGCAGCACATCCGCATCGCGCAACTTCAACAACCGGTGGAAGACACGCAGGGTCAACGCGTCGTCGTTGCGATTTCCGCACACGCGCGCCGCACCCTCGTCATCGTCGCGTTCCATGCCTTTGAAGGCTGGGGCGAGCAGTGCGCGCACCTTTTTGGCCTCTGCGGCGAAGGCCGCTTGCGCCGGACTGGCCGCGAGGCTTTCGCGCACTGTGTTGCTGTCGGCGCGTTGCGCATCGAGCTTGACGTTCCAATTGCCGCTGGCGGCCACCGCATGGGCGATCAGAAGCCGCAGCGCATCCTTGGGATGCTTCAACACCGCCAGCCGCACGACCGCATGACGATGCAGGTCCAGATAATTGCGCATCGCATTGGTGATGGGCGAGCGGACTTCGCCAGCCTCGTCCTTTCCGTTCTTCGCCTTGGCTTTCGCTTTCTGCGCCTGTTTCTCGGCCTGCCGCACTTCGCGTTGGGTGAGGTAGCCTTCATGGAAGCGCACTTCGCCGGTATGGGTCGGCTCGATATAGACGCGCCCGCCCTCCTTCTTGCTCGCCTTCACGAAATCCCATTGCGGGAATTGCTTGCCGCGTTCGAGGATCACGACTTCGCACCATTTGGCCGCGAGATAGGTGTCGCGCCGCTTGGCGATTTCCGCGTCCTGTGCGGTCCAGAAGTCCTGCGGGTGCTGGAAGTAACGCTCCTTGCTGAACAGGTCGCCCACGATCTTGTCCTTGAACGGGGCTAGATCGAACAACGCATAGTCGGCACGGATGGCGATACCGCCGAACAACCAGTGTTTCAGGTCACTGTGGGTCGGCGCGTCGTTGTCATCCCATAGCTTCAACCAGTCGCGCTGCTGCGTCTTGGTCGCCATCGTCAAAAGCTGCAAATCGCTCCCGTCCAGCTGCTCATCGCGATACAGGTCACGGATGCGCGGCAACAGGTTGGCGATGGCAAGACATTGGGTAATCTCGCGATCCTTCTTGCCGAACAGCCGCGCGATTTCGCCAACATTGCGGCCCTGCCGGATCAACGCCGAATAGGTCTCATAACAGGTGAGTTCGTCGGCATCTTCGCGCGCCACGTTCTCGATCAGGGAGATTTCGATGGCGGCGGCATCGTCAATGCCATCGCGTACATCGCATTCGACTGGCGGAAACGCGCCGGTCTCATTCTCGATCACGCGCGCCGCATAGTAGCGCCGCCGTCCGGCGAGAATTTCCATGCCGTCCGCGTTGGGCCGCACGATCAAGGCGGTCTGAATGCCTTTCTCGCGGATGGTGGGTAGAATATTAGCCGCGATCACGGCCATGCGTTTGAGCGATGGCTCTTTCTTCTCGGCGCGCATATTGAGCGGCGAGACATGGAGGCGTCTTAGGTCGATCTGTTGGGTTTGCATGGTAGTCTCCTTGGGTTGTGCGGGCATAAAGGCGCGCATCAGGCTGCCCGCGTGGCCTGAGCGGTGAAGGCGAGAAGAAAGTCGGATGCCTTGGAAGCATGGGACGCGGCGCTGACGATGGCGCGGGCGTCGTTCTTCAAAACGGTGAGCCAGGTCGCGATGTAATCGGCGTGGCGCACGGTCGGGGTGATGCCGAGCGAAGCACAGAGGAAGGCGCTGCCGATCTCCGCGACCAGTTCTTCGCGCGCGTAAGCTTCGCTCCCGAAGCGACCCGTGAAGTCGCGGTTCAGCCGATGCTTCGCGCCGCTCCAATGGGTGAGTTCGTGTAGCGCCGTGCGATAGAAATTGACCGGCGCGAAGAACTGGTTCTGTTCGGGAATGCGAATGCTGTCGCTGGCCGGATGATAGAAGGCCTGTTCGCCGCCGCGCGCGATGCTTGCGCCGCTCGCGATAAGCAGTTCTTCCGCTGCCGCGATGGGTTCAAGCCGCGAGACCGGTGCGACGGGTGCGACAAGCTCCGGCGCTAGCCCATCGCATTGCGCGACGTTGAACAGGGTGAAGCGCTTCAGAAACGGGACGCTGCGCGCGTCTTCGTCATTGCTTGCGGCGTCGGCTTCGCGTTTGGGAATGAAGCGGTCGGCATAAACGCAGGTGGCGCCACGTTCTCCTTTGCGCACGGATGCGCCCAGCGCCAGCGCTTGCTTGAAGGTGAGCCAGAGATTGCGGTCGTAACCGTGGGTGAACAGCGCATCCCACAACAGCAAAATATTGACACCGGAATAGCCGCGCGTGGTGCTGGCATTCTTGGGCAGAGACAGCACCGCCCCACCCGCCCATGGGTGCACCCATGGCAAAGCGCCCGCCTCGATCTGGGCGACGATCTTGTCCGTGATCTCCTGATAAAGGCTCGGTCTCGATGCCGATGAAGTCTGTTTGCCGGTTGAACGCATGGCCGCTGCTCCGCTCCGTTTCCGTCACGCACCTGCCCCCGGAAGGAGGGGTGGGCGGCGGAACACGCGGCCTTTTGCGGCCCCGTCCGGACGCGAACCGCGCCGCCATGACGGCGCGGCCGGAACGTGAGTGGAGGACCCGTCATGGGCGGGAGGGGAATCGCCCGGCCTGCACGGAGCGCAGCGAAGGAAGGTTGGGGAGACCCACCCATGACGGGTTTCGCCAGGCCGGCGAGGTCGCATAAAAGGACGCGAGCCGCCCATCCCGCCGTTCCGGGAGGCTGGCCTTCAACAAAGCGCGCCGCGGCAGCGGCGCTCGGCCACAAACTTTCGCCAATCGGAACGTTCGCGAGAGGGAATTCGACCTTTCAATCGTCTTTAGACATGCCGAGCACTCGGCGAAGTGTTCCTATGAAGATGCGGCGCCGAGTCCATGACCGTCCCGGAATGTCCGCAATCGCACCGCCTGCACGTCGTTGTCGCGTTCAATGATATCGCGCGCATCCTCGATCGCTTGGTCGTGAACGCATTCGCGGTTGAACGCTTATCGTTTCGACAAGGACGAAGAAGGGGCGTGCTGGTTCTAGATATCGCCGGTCACGACACGGAGAAGCTGGAAGGATTGCGGCAGCGGTTCGTGCAGATGCCCGCCGTGCGCCGCGCGAGGTTGGAAGTATCCGCGCCTTGCGATTGCAAAACAGGGACATGGATCGTCGCGTGAAGGATCGTCACCGCAAGGCCGAGCCAGCGCGCTGGCTCGGTGGCGCAACCGCGCCATAGAGCCTGTCCCGAAGGGCACGCCAAAGCCAGTCAACACGATCCTAGCACGCGGCCCAAAGTACATAGACAATCGATGCCGGAAATTCCCTAAAGGCTTGTCCTTGCGACGCTTATTCGATCGGGACTGTTAAGATCAGACGACAATTTCCTTGCAGTTGGCGCTACGCGGCGTCTGCTTGCCGCATGCGAGGGTTAGCGCTCTGGCCCGGGCCCTTCTGTGGGGCGCGCAAAAATTGATGTTAGGCGAAAAAGCATAGCTTGTTGGCTTACTTCGTAACGCGCGGCCAATGCAGCAATCTCTTCGCTATCGTCAAAATCGACCAACCCGCTGCGAAGCTCAGTTCGCAACCATGTTGCGGGCATCAGCAAATTGGCGGCAAAAGCGTTCGCTTCGATTTCTTCGACGTCTGTGCCGCGGGCGGAGTCGGGATCGCGAAGGTTGACCCGAAAATTATGATCGACGTGGACGGGCGTGCCGCGGTGCAGCGCGAGATGGCCGATTTCGTGGGCGATGGTGAAGCGCTGCCGCGTGGCCAGCTGCTTGTCGTTTACGACGATGATCTTACGGTCATCTTGCCGATAGAGAATTCCAGATACGTCTTCTTCCAAGGAAAAGTGTCGGATTTCGGCGCCGAGCGCAGCGGTAATGGAAAGCAGGTCGACCGGAGGCCGCCGCTGGCCAGCCAGCAATTCCTGCGCACGTCTGCGGACGCGCGCGTAATTGATCGCGACAGCGTTCACGCGTCTTTCTTCGTCTCGCTCTTCAGTATCTCAACGACACGGGCAACATCTTCGCGCAACGGCTGCGATGCTTGCCCATTGTCCGCCGGCATCAAGTCCTGGGGCTTGGCGTCCAAAGCCGCAGCGATATCCACCAGCTGGTGCAACAAAATGCGCTGACGGCCTTTTTCGATGTTCGTGATGGACGTCCGGGAAAGATCGACCCGGCGGGCCAGCTCCTCTTGGGTGACGTTTTTTTCCTCGCGCAGTTCGCGCACGCGATTCCCAAAAAGTTGGTAGAGGGGCTTTTCCATGAGAGAATTTTCGCAAGTTCCAAGGCAAGGGTAGGCGCAAGGCGGACATTTGGCAAGGAAAATGTTTGTAACAGCAACGGTTTACGATACTGTCAGAACAATACGTTTGTATTGTTGACATCTGGAACCGGCTATGAGATACCGCTCCCGTGAATTCTGAAGGAGCCGTCCATGACCAGCCAAGACCTCGAAGTCGTCTTCGCCCTTGAGGGCGAACGTAACCCCCGCAGCCTGAAAGCCCACCCCGATTCGAGCGTGGCGGACTTCATCGCCTTGGTGGTCAAAGACACCGGCCGCGAAGAATTCGTCGAAGTTCTGATTGAAGACGAAGAGGTCGTGGTGCCCGGCGAGAAGCCCATTCGTGAACTGTTCGAAGCGGACTTTAAGCTCATCCACGTCGCGACCAAGGGCGAGATCAAGGTCACGGTCCAGTACAGCACGCGTGCAGTCAGCCACCACTTCCGCCCCAGCGCGACGATGGAAAAGATTATCCGCTGGGCGATTTCGCCGAAGGAGCTCAACCTCGAAGGCGGTCCGGAAGATTTCCAGTTGAAGGACGGGAATGACGTGCTGCCGGCGGACGTGCATCTAGGCCAGGTGGCCAAGGGCCACAAACACGTCACGCTCACGCTGGTCTTCAAGGTCAAGCCGCAGGGGTAACGCATGGCGCCGGACGAAGAACAGCTGCGTGCCGATTTGGCCTCCTGCAGGTTCAAGGTCGGCGAGCTCAAGCAGAAGTGGAAGTTGGTGCAGCTCGACTTTCCCACCGTCCACTTCCGGATTCGTCCGGCGCGCATTCAAGACGGACCCGAGTGGTTTCTTCTTCGCACCGACTGTTCGGGGTATCCAGGTCAGGCTCCGACGGGGCAACTTTGGAGTGGCATCACCAACGCCGCACTACCGGTCGAGGAACGTCCACACGGCCGCAACGGGGTGCTCATCGCGTTCTCGCCTTGGAATGCGTGCCTCTACCATCCTGTCGATCGCATGGCCCGGGGACACTGGCCAAATCAGCACGCAGAACTCGCGTGGGGTCCCAACAAGGACATCACATTCTTTCTGGAGACCGTCTATGGGCTTCTTCACGACCCTCAGTACATTGTTTCGAAAGCCAAAACCGCCGCGGCTTTCCTGCCCGGCGAAGCTTTGGAAAAGCATTCTGCTTGATCTGCGCCGTCGTGGCCGCGGCAAAATCGAAAGCGGCGGCTTTTTGCTCGGCGTCAAGCGCGGCGAACACCGCGTTGTGCGCGCCTTTCTGGCTTACGACGATGTTGATCCGAACGCACTACAGGGCGCAATCCTCTTCGATGGTTCGCGGATGGACATTGTCTGGCAACGCTGCCGGGACAAAGGTCTTGAAGTGGTGGCCGACGTGCACACACATCCGGCGGGCTTCGGCCAAAGCAGCATCGATCGAGCCAATCCCATGATCCCCGAACGCGGCCACCTGGCACTGATCGTACCAAACTTTGCCGACCGGACGTACAAGCCCGGCGAGATCGGCATATATGAATTTCTTGGGAAGCGCGAAGGTTGGGCCAATCACAGTCGCGCGGGTCGGTCCTTTTTCGCCGTGGGATGGTTCGCATGAGTTTGCGCATCGAAGACGACCGGGCATCGCAGCTGGTTCTCGCGGTGGACAAGTCGCTGTCGTATGACGAGGCGCGAAGTCGACTCGAACTCGCCAGTTTGTACGTGACGGTTTCGGATCCATCCGAACCATGGGCCCAAGCCGCGCTTCTCGCAATTGCCGCAAGCGCGACGCGCATGTTTCGGGGCGGCGTTTATTTCGACGAGACGGTTTCGATACCCCTGTTGGTGGGCGCACAGTGGCGCACACCGCTTGGTCGCGCTATGCGAACGGCGGGATGTCGGGCAGAGCTGGCGCCGTCCAACGCTATGCACCTTCACGTGGGTCCATCGAAAGAGACCGACAGTTCGCATCTTTATTGTTGGGCGGATGGCTGGCACGCGCATACGGCACCGAAAGCGGGTTTTGCCTCGACGAACGGGTCCAACGTGCTTGCTGGCGTCGTCGCCGGAGCGATGGCAGTGGCCGAAGCCTTCCGGCGCGCGGTTCTGAACGATGTGCTGGCATGCCGGCGTCATCAAAGTTTCGATCTGTGGCCCGGCGCGAAATCGCCAGTGCTGGCTTATCTACCGAAGGAGCTGTGGTTCCTCGGCTTGGGAAATCTGGGACAAGCCGCGCTTTTTGCCTTGAGCCTTCTTCCTTATGCAGATCCTGCGGCCGTGACGCTGCAATTGCAGGACGACGATGTGGTTGGAAAAGAGAATCTGTCCGTGCAGGTTCTCACGACCGACAATTGGGTTGGCCAGCAAAAGGCCCGCGCCGTCGCTGATTGGGCGGAACGGAGCGGCTTTGCTGCGCGAATTTGCGAACGCCGCTTCAACGCGGGCGACCGCGTTCACACAGGAGAACCCCGGGTTGCGATTGTTGGTGTCGACAATCTCGATGCGCGCCGCGCCGCAGTGGATGCCGGATTTGATTTTCTGGTCGACGCGGGCTTGGGCGCGACCGGCAGCGAAGCGTTTGACATTCGCATCCACGCCTTTCCTGGCGCTCGCAATGGGAAAACGATTTGGCCCGATGTCCCGCCTGCAGGCGAGCAAGCGCTGCCACAAGCCTATCAGGAACTGGTGGATGAGGGACGGTTGGATCAATGTGGGGCTATCACGATCGCGGGAAAGAGTGTCGGCGTGCCATGTACCGCGTTGGCTGCGGGCGCGATACAGCTGACCCAAGTCTGCCGCGCGATCGCGGATGGCAACTATGCCGACCGCATAGATCTCAGCCTTCGCGACACGTCGCGGGCCATGTCGTCGACGTTCTCAGAGCCGGCCACGAGGCGCATAGCATTTGTGCCAAGCGCGTAGCTCATGAGGCTTCGCGTAGGCGACCGCAATAAGGTGTCTCGTCAGGGAAAATCTCGGCGGTCTCGACGAACTCGATATGATCGCGCTTGTCTGCTGGCGGATTGATATCGCGGTTGATCAGGACATGCGGCAGATGCGCCATCAGCAAATCGTTGTTCGGGTCTGTGCTGCTCGTCGCATTCACCACCATGTGTCCAACGAGCTGTCGGGGGCCGTTGCTCGATATTTGCGCCGACGTGGGATCCATTAGCTCGGTGACCCAGACGAAATGGGGCAGTTGCCGGGTCATGAGTTCGGCTTTGATGGGCGCGGACAAGCTGCTTTTTGCCAGGTGATGTCGATAACGGCCAGCACTCGTCAAATAGGTGCGACGAATGAGTTTTTCGTCCCGGACCTTCGCATAAAAGTCCGCTATTGCGGCCTTTGCCGCGGCATCGCTCGCCTCGTTGGCGAGTTTCTCGCCAAAGCCCGCAGCGGCTTGAAGTGTCAAGAAGTCCGCGGCGACGATATCTGCGCGCTCCGCGCGCAGGAACACCCTAGGGGGTAGCGGAACGAACATGTGTGAGACGATTTCGTCGACGACGAGAACTTTTTCGGCTTCCATCAACAGACGATCGCGCGGCAGATGATCGATATCGTCTGCGGTAAGCGGAATGAGTCGATACGGGCCACGCTGGTCATCATGCACAATCAAGGCGCGGACAAACGAATCGTAAGTCGTTCCTGGGCGGACAACGCCACCGGCTACCTCGACATATCCCACTGCTGCAATTGCATGCGCGATGTCGCCGGCGTCGCTAGTCATGCCGAGGACGACCGGCAAGCCGGAATCGAGATATCGCAAGATGATCTCGCTCGCCGGTGTCGACTTCGGTTTGCCGTCCGCATCCCGAAAATAGTGGTGCAGGGGCTGGTGTCCCATCGCTTTGAGCGCACGGATGATGTGCATCGGGTTCAAGCCCGCAGAGCCCGCCGGTAGTTCTTGGCTGACTTCCGCGTCGGTCGGTGTCGTTGCCATCCGGGTGATTTCTGCGATCGAATGCCACGCGGTGCGTTTATGCCTCATATGCATGGGCCGGGCAGCCATCCAGATCGCGGCCTGCGCGCAGGCGCCAATGCGGCGATCCTGTTGGATGAAGGGTGCGGACGTGACCGAGAGTTTCTTGCCGTACAAATGAATCTCGGACGGGGCCCGCGCTGCCATGCGTGCGGTGAGTCCTTTGCCGAGATTGGGAAACCGCAGAAGCGTTCGCCCAATCGGCCCCTGCCGAATCGGACGCACGACGACAAATCCGAGATAGCTGGAGTCGATCGATTTATCGCTGGCTTGATCGGCGAGCGATTTTGCAAACCAGCCGCTGATATCTTCGGTGAAGAGATGGACGCGGCGGGTATACCGAAGGTGGTCTTTGAACGCCGACGCATAAAAGTTGAGGTAGTCGGAACTGTAATCTTGGTCGGTGTAGGGCTCTTCGAGGACGGCAAATTTCGCACCGATATCCGTCGCGTGCGCCACCAACGCCTCCGCGCAGGGGCTTGATCTGTCGCCGGCAAGGATTTGCTTGAGCTTTTGCGCTCCGGCTGGATTAAGCCCGAAGCCGGTGAAGGTGATTCTCATCCAGCGAGTTTGCCCCCCGTGGAGCGACTACCGAAAGGCGAACTTGGTTGACGTCGTGAGCACCAAGCTGGCGCGAACCTCATTCTTGTCGATCGCCTCCAGGGCCGCGTCCGAAACGTAGCCGACGAAGCCCAGGTCGCGCAGGTTCACGCACCGAACGCTTGCACGATCAATGGTCGGCGTGAGCTGCTTGGTTTCGATATCGTTCAACAATTGTGATTTCTGCCCAGTTTCTGATTTTGAGGTCATGGCTGGTGGTCCCCGGAGTGGGCTTTTTTTTGCAGTTTTGCTGACGTTTGTAAAACGTGCGTCGGGCGGCATTGTGTCATCGAGACAGTTAACGGCTGCCTTCTGCTGGCAGTTCCGATCACGGCGACGGTTGAAGCGGGCGAGCCGGAACCCTATAATGTTTGTATGGCAAACAGGCGAAAACCCAGCACCCCACTCTTTGGCGCCCCCACCGGACGTCAGGTCAAGGACGTGCAGGATGAGATTGATGCCTACACGGCAAAGCTGATCAAGAACCCGAGCCGCGCCCGGAAGATCTTCGAAAAGACGGAACCCAAGATCGATGCCGACGATCCGGCCGCCGGCGGTCAATAGTCGATGCGACGCGCGGCGTCGGGCTTCGTTCTCGGCTATCACGGCTGCGAGACCTCCATCGCCGACAAACTGCTGGCAGGTGAGCCGTTCAAGTTGAGCCAGAACGAATATGACTGGCTGGGCGAAGGCGCTTACTTTTGGGAAAACGACCCTTTGCGGGGGTTGCAATGGTCGGAGCGCGCCAAAGAACGCGGCCGCACCGTCGTCAACCCGACGGTCGTCGGCGCCGTCATCGATCTTGGCTATTGCCTCGATTTGACGACACAAGCTTCGCTGGATGTCATCCGGACGGCGCATGACAATCTGGCATTGGTGAGCAAGGCGATCCGTCGTCCGATGCGCACAAATATCGACAAATTCCGGCGACCACTCGATTGTGCCGTGCTCAACTATCTCTACGAGTCCATGCCTTCGCCGAAATACCAAACCGTCCGGGGCATCTTCATCGAAGGCGGCCCGTTATATCCGGGAGCGTTCATTGAGGCGAAAACTCACATTCAACTCGCTGTGCGCGACCTAAAGTGCATTCGTGGCGTTTTTCGCGTTCCACAAGAAGAGCTTCTAGAGTTGAAGCGGCTTGAAGCGGCGCGGTTGAAACCGTCAAACCGCACTGCTTCCACGAAGAAAGGCAAGCGGGTGCCGAAGACTTCGAAGCGCCGAGCCGCCAAGCGAAGGACAAGCCGCGCGTAAATTCGGTTCGTCATCATCATGCAGAGAGGAAAGCACGGCTATCAAAGCAAAGAGCCCATCCGAATGAATCCGTCGCGGGACGATTTGATGGCGCTCCTGGCGCACAAAGAGGATAACTTTGTCGAGCGCAAATCCGAAGGCGTGAAGCCGGGCGATATTCGCAAGACGGTCGTCGCGTTCGCAAACTCGGTCCCAGAGGGACGTTACGCGGTCCTGTTCATCGGTGTTGGTGACGATGGCAGAATTCTGGGCTGTGCAAATACCGACGAAAAACAAAGAGCCGTTCGCCAAGCTTGCGAAGGCGATTGTTATCCGCCGATCGCCATGCGAAGCGAGGTGCTATCTACTCCGCAGGGTGACGTTGTTGCGGTCGTCATTGCGGCCAGCACCAACAAGCCGCATTTCACTGGCCAGGCCTACGTGCGTCGTGGCTCTCAAAGCATGGCGGCTTCGGAGGAGGTATTTCGCGAGCTGGTGTATTCGCAGAACAGCGCTGCCGCAGCGCTGACCAAGCTCAAGAACACCGTAGTGAGCTTTGTCTCGATCCAGCACAAAATCGGTCAGGTGCGCCGGATAAACGATTATGGTTATAGGGAGGGAGGCGAGTGCACTGTGCTCGACGTCGATCCTCATCGTGTCCGATTGCAGCTCGTGGGTGGTGACAGCCGCTATTTCAGTGAGCCATTGGACCACATCAAAATCATGCACGACGAGAACAAGCATCGTTCAATGTTAGTTTTCTCCGGGTACTAGCGGCTTTGCGAATGTAAATGCGCGATTAAGACGAGAGTGGGCAGTAGCTCCGCTGAACGAACTTGCTAGGAAGGCCCAACATTCTCACGGTTATCATGGAGAACCTGATCCATTGGATTGATCGGCGAGGTACGAGAAAGGTACGAGACCTCACCTAACTCATTGAAATTGCGTTGACCGAGATTCAACGGGATTGACCGAAAAGGTCAGCGTTTGGGCCTTTTTCCTCTCTGAAGCCCGCCGCTCATAACGGCTTGGTCGCAGGTTCGAATCCTGCCGGGCCCACCAATCTTCGCTTCTGTCTCATGCGTCAACTTTAACGCCGGAATGATGCCCCATGATGCGGTGGTTGCAGCCGCGGGCCCGCACCGAACAATTTCTCGCGTAATGTTCCGGGCGCATAAGCGGTCTTGTAGGCGCCGCGTGTCTGCAATTCCGGCACCACCAGTGCGATGAAATCCTGGATGCTTTCGGGCGCTACTGTATAGGTCAGGTTGAAGCCGTCGATATCCGTATCGGCCACCCATGATTGCAGCGCATCCGCAACGGTTGCTGGCGAACCGGTGATGATCGGGCTCGCCCCACCCACCGAAAGACTCTCGGCCGCTTCCCGCACGGTCCAGGTGGGCGCGGACCGGGGCCGTGTGAGATTCGACAAGACGGCCTGAACCGCGTCGTTTTTGACGAATCTTACCGGCTCGTCCGGATCGCAGGTGGAAAAATCCACACCGCTCCACCCGCTCAACAGGGTCAGGGCGCCTTCATGGCTCGCATAGTGGCGATAGTCGCGCAGCCGCTCTTCCGCCTCCGCATCTGTATGACCGACGATAACGGTCATCATTGCGAAGATCAGGATGTCGTTCGGCCTCCGCCCTTCCCGCACGGCCGCTTCGCGAATGGCCTTTACGGATGCGGCCAGTGCGCCCTTGCTGCGTGCGCCGACGAAGACGCATTCCGCGTTCCGCCCGGCGAAGGCGACACCTTTGGGTGATGTGCCGGCCTGATAAAGCACCGGGGTCCGCTGTGGTGATGGTTCGGAAAGGTAAATCGCATCCAGCCGGAAATACTCGCCGTCATGATGGATGCGATGCACCTTCGCGGGGTCGACATAAACACCCGCACTCTTGTCCGCGCGCACCGCGTCGTCTTCCCAGCTTCCTTCCCACAGCTTGTACATCAGATCCAGATATTCCGCGGCGATGTCATAGCGGGTGTCGTGCGCCGTCTGTTTCGCAAGGCCGGTCGCCTTGGCGGCGCTGTTGAGATAGCCAGTCACGATGTTCCAGCCGAAGCGGCCATTGGTCAGGTGATCCAGCGTCGTCAGCCGCCGCGCGAACGAGTAGGGCGGCTCGTAAGAGATGTTCCCGGTCACGCCGAAGCCCAGATGTTCCGTTACCGCGGCCATGGCCGGCACGATCATGAACGGATCGTTGACCGGCACCTGTACGCCGTTGCGCAGCGCGGTTTCGGGGCCGCCGCCATACACATCGTAAATGCCCGCAACATCGGCCAGGAAGATACCGTCGAACAATCCACGCTCCAGCGTGCGTGCAAGATCCTGCCAGTACTTCAGCGTTTTATAGTCCGTCGAACGGTCCCGCGGATGCCGCCAAAGCCCCGGCGACTGATGCACGGCACAATTCATATCAAAGGCATTGATCCGGATTTCTTTCGGCACGGAGCATTTCCTGGCGGGATGCGCGCGCATGGTACTGTGTGCTTCGGCCCGGCGGCAATCCGCGGTCTTTAACGCCGCACAGCCTTCAGGCTGACACCCGGCGGCAACGGCATGGTATCGGGGATCATGTAATCCCCGCCGCCCAGATCGTGGCTGGGATCGACGCGATATTTGTCGAAGTCGCGTTCGCCGGCCTCGTACAGCACGATGTCGTCGATCAGGAAGTTGCCGGTGAATTCCCGCGCCTTCCTGTTCAGGATGATATAGGCGGCGTCGGACATGATATCCACCGTCCGGCAGGCGCGCAGGCCCTCCTTGCCGGAGACGGCGAATTCGATCGCTGCCGTCGCGATACCCGTACGCGGCCAAAGCGAATTGAAGGCGATACCGTCATTGCGAAACTCCTCCGCCATGCCGGCCGTGCACATCGCCATCACCAGTTTGGCGGAGGTATAGGCCACGTGCCGCCCCAGCCATTTGGTGTCGAGGTTCAGGGGCGGCGACATGTTCAGCACATGCGGATTGGCCGCCCGTTTCAAATGCGGAATGCACGCCTTTGAGGTCAGAAAGGTGCCGCGGGCCGTGATCTGATGCATCAGATCGAAGCGTTTCATATCGGTTTCCAGCGTTCCGGTCAGGCTGATGGCCGAGGCGTTGTTGAGGCAGATATCGATGCCGCCGAAACTTGCCGCGGTTTTCTCCACCGCGTCGAACACGGCCCCGTCGTTGCGCACATCCACCACCAGCGGCAGCGCCTTGCCGCCCGCTCGCTCGATCTCCTCTGCCGCGGTATAGATCGTGCCGGGCAAATGGCGGTGCGGTGCCGCCGTCTTGGCCGCAATGGCAATGTTGGCGCCGTCGCGCGCGGCCCTGAGCGCGATGGCCAGCCCGATGCCGCGCGAACCCCCGGTCATGAAGATGGTTTTGCCTTTCAGGCTCATCGGCGCTTACTCCCGGAAATGGTTTTTTGAACGGTAACCCAGCCATCGCCGTGGAAAAAGTAGAAAGTGTTATAAGAATGTGAGAACATCCAGGCAGTAGAGGCGCCCCGGCAGAGAGCGCGCCCCATCCGAATTGGTATCGAGGAAACACCCATGCTCGTCAGCGACATTCCGGAAATCGCGGCCCATCACGCCGCGGACAAACCTGCACTTCTGTTTCAGGACCGGCGCTGGACCTTTGCGCAATTGCGCGACCGCAGCTGGCAATTGTCCAATGCGCTGCTGACGCTGGCCAAACCGCATGACCGGGTCGCGATTCTGGCGGAAAACTGCCCCGAATATACCGAGGCCTATTACGGTGTGCCCGGTGCGGGCATGGGGCTCGTTTTCCTCAACTACCGTCTCGCCCCGCGGGAACTGGTTTACATCCTGAACGACAGCGCGCCGTCCGTATTGCTGGTGCAGCTGAAATACCTCGAAGCCATCCGCAAGATCCGGCCTGAACTGACATCCGTTCAGCATGTTGTGGTGGTCGGCGATGGCGCGGCGGATGCGCTTGCCTATGAAGAATTGATCGCGCGCGGCAAGCCGCATGCACCGCCGGTGCGCCCGGATGAGAACGATCTCGCCTGGCTGCTTTACACCAGTGGTACCACCGGGCTGCCCAAAGGCGCGATGCTCAGCCATCGCAATCTGCTTGCCGCGATGCTGAATGCGATGTCCGGCGGGGCGGAGGCGCCGCCCGATGAAATCTGCCTTTTCATGTTTCCGCAATTCCATGTCGCGGGCTATGTGATGCCGATGTATCACCTGCGCAACTGGCCGGTGGTATTGCTGGATGTGTTCGATGCGGTGAATTTCCTTAAAGCCGTGGAACGGCATCGCGTCACCTCCGCCCCCATCGCCCCCACCATGCTGGCCATGCTGCTCGAAAATCCGGAGACGCAGAAATACGATCTCAGCAGTCTGCGCAGCCTTGGCTATGGCGCGTCGTCCATGCCGCTGGAGGTTTTGCGCCGGGCGCGGCGGCAATGGCCGGGTGTCGGTTTCGCCACCGGTTTCGGCATGACGGAGCTGGCCGGCAATGTCATGTCCCTCAGCAAGGACGATCATGAGCGTGCCGCCGAACAGGATCTGGAAATCCTGCGCTCCGTCGGG
>ERZ778029.537-NODE-537-length-62158-cov-12.279358_pt1 | contig 62158 bp, 91 predicted proteins | sample MGYA00375759_ERZ778029 | MGnify/ENA primary metagenome ERZ778029 (study PRJEB29350, sample SAMN05389819) | bioreactor metagenome | isolation source: Ammonium sulfate bioreactor | place: South Africa: University of Cape Town | collected 2014-04-04 ...
TACCCGGCAAAAGATGCGTGGAGGGCCGCGGTACGTCCGCGAAATGCATATAGGCCGCGGTGGCATCAAAAGCCGGCCAGGCGGGCGCGCCTTTTGCAGACGGATGACCCGTTTTCACAAAGCTCGCCCAATAATCAACCATCGCGTTGGACAGTTTTTCCTCAGCCGGCGTTTGCGGAATGGCCGGCCAATGCGGTGGCGTGCGATCAATGGTGCCGAACACAAATGGCAGCTCGCTGGCATGAAATGCGTGCAGGCCTGCATTGTCCGCGGTCGGATAGCCGTGATCGAAGAAGTACAGGTATGAGGGCTCACCCTGCTTCATCTGATCGCGTACCATCCGTTCCGCCGTCCAGCCATAGAGCGCATCGCGTGTCGTCGCGAGAATACTCTCTTCCATGTTTGTGGACGGATAGAGTTTCAGGAATTCGTCTGCCAGATCGCCGTAATTGGCACGAATGATCTTTTCATACGCGGTCTGGCTTGCGGGTACCTTCGGCGCCAGGATTCTGAGCGAGCGGATTTCGCCGCTGTTGAACCCCGCCAGTACCGGCACATGCGCCTCTTCACCCTTGTCGAAAACGGTCACGAGCTGGCCCGGCAGGATGCGCCCATCGACTGCGCCGAATGGTAGAAATTTCGCGGCTGCCGCATCATCGGTGAGCGTCGCCGGGTCCATTGTGCGCAATGCGGTGATGTCTTTTGCGTGCAGTGCCTTGGCCAGCTCCACGCCGCTCTCTTCTGCGGACATCATGCCGTACTTGCTCTGCTTCAGCAGCGGCGTCGACACCATATAGGCGCTTTCCGCGATGGCCTTTGCAAACAGTCCACGAGCTTCCGGCGAAGCCATCAGATAAAGTACACTCAGGCCGCCCGCGGATTCGCCCGCAATGGTCACGTTCCCCGGATCGCCACCGAACGCGCCGATATTGTGCTTGACCCATTTGAGCGCAGCGATCTGATCGAGGAGTCCGTAATTGCCGGAGATGTGCAGCGACGATTCTGCGCTCAACTCTGGATGGGCCAGCCAGCCCAGAACCCCCAGCCGGTAGTTGATCGTGACGACAACGACGCCTCTCTCGGCCAGCCTGGCGCCGTCATATAATGAATCGCGACTAGATCCGCCCCACAACGCGCCGCCATAGATCCAGAAGAATACCGGGGCATTGTGCGCATTGGCCGGTGCCCAGATGTTCAGGCTCAGGCAGTCCTCGCTCATCGGCCCCGGGTCCGCCGTATAGATGGTGACGAATTTGGACGTGGGCTGATAGCAGGCCGGCCCGAATTTCGTCGTGTTTAATGTACCCTGCCATGGTGCAGCGGGCTGCGGCGGCTTCCAGCGCAGCTTGCCGACCGGCGGTGCGGCATAGGGAATGCCCTTGAACACATTTAGCGGGCCCTGCGTTAGCCCCATCACTGCACCGGCGGGCGCGTTCACCACCGGCGCCTGATCCGCGAAAGCGGGGGGTACCATTGTCAAACATGCGGCCGCGAGCGTGAGCAGTAAGCGGCGAGCTGGCCCTGATATCATTGCGCTTCACCCGTCTCTTGTTCTCTTTTCAATATACGCGCCAGCCACAGGAACAGGCCGATCGCGATCAGGTAGCACGGTGTCAGAAGGTAAAAGGCGATCTGAAGAGAATGGTGCGGATGGGCCGCATGAAAAAAATCGCTGACTTCGCCCACGAAGGTTGGCCCCAGGCCCATGCCGGTCAGGTTCATGATCAGTAACAGCAAAGCGCCGGAAGTAACGCGCTGATCGGGGCGCACGTCTTCCTGTACCAGCGTAACGGACGAGGACAAATAGAAGTAATTGAGAAAGAACGGGCCGATCAGGAAGACAGTTGCAAGTTGCCAGGATGGTGCCCACACGAAAGCCAGATAGAATGGGACAGCCAGTGCAAGCGATATACCGGGGATCAGTGCATAGGCCTGTTTCGAGCGCCGGGTGAAGCGATCAATGATCCGCCCTGAAACGAAGATGCCCGCGCTCATGCCGATACCCATGATCACGGCCAAATAGACGGCGACTTCCTCAAGTGTCATGCCCTTTTCGCGCATCAGGAAGAGCGTTGTGAAATTCCCCGCACCATAGGTGACGATTTGCGTTACACCGCTGGCAATGGCCGCCAGCACGAGCGATGGGCGCGAGAAGAACATCTTGATCGTCTGTTCGAAGCTTGATGCCGCTTCTGCCGTGGCATGGTTGCCCGTAGCGGGATGATCGAGCCCGCCGCGGCGTGGCTCGCGCACGATCGTGATGACTGATATTGCCGCCAGTACGCCCGCTGCGCCGAGGACGAGAAACGCATCGCGCCAGCTATAGACCACGGCGATGGATGCACCGAAGGCAACGCCCAACGCAGCCCCGATAGGCGGGCCGAGATTGAAGATGCCGAGCGCGGTGCCGCGGCGGCCGGAAGGGAAATAGTCGGAAATGATCGCGTAGGACGGTGGCACGCCACCGGCCTCGCCAAAACCCACGGTCATCCGTGCGGCAGCAAGCTGGGCATAGTTCATCGCAAGGCCGCAGGCCATTGTCGCCGCGCTCCAGATCGCGCAAGCCGTGGACAACACCCAGACCCTGTTGGTCTTGTCAGCAATCCAACCCACAGGAATGGAGATGAACGTATAGAAGACGCCGAAATAGAGCCCGCCTATCAGGCCAAGCTGGCCATCGGAGATGTGCAGGTCATCCTGGATCGGTTTCGCCAGGATCGAGAAGAGCTGTCTATCCAGGAAATTCAGCACATAGACGAAGCACAACATGCCGAGCACGACCCAGGCTCGTGCGCCGGGGGCCGTTGGCAAGGCGCCGGTCACGACTGTGGGCGCTTTCGCTTCCATCGTTTATTGGTCTCGCCCGGCGCAAAGATTGGCGCGCACTCTTCGCGGTGTATCGCAGGCGCGTTTCGTCATAGGCGCAGTGGCCATTGTTCGCACCGGCATTTCCCCCTTTGGCATTGCCGTGAAGGCCGCCCTTTCCAGCACTATGGGGGTAAAGCGCCGGATCTGTCAATTTCATTATTGTGTGAATGAATATCCTGCTCATAAAATTCAATTATGAGGCACGGGTGCGGCCAGGCCGACATTGAAGAACCATTGCTGGTTGCCAGCGCGCCGCCTGCGCGACACCCACTCCTCATGCAAGCGATACATGCCGGGATAAAGGTCGTGCGATTCCGTGGGCTGGTTGCCAAAGAGCATGGTGCGCTTGCCCGGCGCAAAGCGCGGCCAGGACGGCTGCCCCGGTGCTGTGGGAACGCCATTGCGTGCGAAGGATGTCCAGTAGTTCATCATCGCGTCCGACAGCTTCGTATCGTCAGCGCCATCAGGGCGCGGCCAGTTGGGCGGCAGCTTCGCCTGAGACCCAACCTGGCCGAAGACGAAGGGCAATTCGCTGGCATGAAAGGCACGCAGCCCCTTTTCGCGTGCGGCGCGGTAATCATGATCGAACAGGTAGAGGTAGGCGGGGACTCTGGCTGCTGCCTGCTTGCGGACCATCCGCTCAGCAGCCCAACCGAAGATTCCGTCACGGACCGTCGCGCGCATGCTGGCGGCGATATCGTCACCCGGATAAAGCTTCAAGAATGCGGGCGCCAGATCGCCATACCGCTTCCGGATTTCCTGTTCATAGGCTGCGCGGCTCGCCGGCGGTTTGGGCAAAAGCATGCGCAGGGTCTCGATCTCGCCAGTGTTAAATCCGGCGATCAACGGTACGTGGGCCTGTTCGCCCCGATCGAATATTTCAACGATCTGGTGCGGCAACGCATAGCCGTCAATTGTTCCCTGGGCCCGGAAGCCAGCTTTCAGGGCCGCCGTCGTCAGTACCTCGGCACTCGCCGCGCGCAAGGCTTTCAGGTTGGATGCGCCCATCGCCGTCTCAAGCTTCATTCCGATCTCTTCGGCAGAGGGTAGGCCATGATCGGCGTGCTTCAACTCCGGAAAGGCCCGCATGTTCGGGCTTTCGGCGATCGCCTTCTGAAACAGCCCGCGTGCCAGCGGGCTGGACAACAGATAGGTCACGCTCAACGCGCCAGCCGATTCCCCCATGATCGTGACATTTTGGGGATCGCCGCCAAAGGCCGCGATATTCTTGTGTACCCATCTGAGTGCCGCGATCTGGTCGAGCAAACCATAATTGCCGGACACGCCGTGCGGCGACTCCTTACTCAGTGCCGGCAATGCGAGCCAGCCGAGCGGACCCAGCCGGTAATTGAACGAAACGAACACAACGCCATGCGTGGCGAATTTTGTACCATCATACATAGGCTCTGCGCTGCCGCCGAATGTCAGCGAACCGCCGTAAATCCAAACGATAACCGGTGCTTTGTGCGCATGCGGTGGCGCCCAGATATTAAGCGTCAGACAATCCTCACTCATTTTCTCCGGGTCGTCGGAATAGATGCTGTCCGGCGGATAGGTGGGTTGAATGCAACTCGCACCAAATGTTGCTGCGTCGCGCACGCCCTTCCAGGACGTGGCCTCAATTGGTGGCCGCCATCGCAATTCGCCAGTTGGCGGCTTGACGTAAGGAATATCCTTGAATGTTTTCACACCGTTGGCGCCAGCCCGCCCTGCCAGCATGCCTTGCGAAATCGTGACAACGGGGCGCGTATCGTTTGCTGTCGCCGCATTGCTACCAGCGGCATAAAGAGAAATCGCTATCATCAGCGCAAGGCACGTTATTGTTTTCGGCATCGGCATTCCAACCACTGTAGGTTTGTCGAAAATCTTTCCTGGCGTTCCGAAGGCTGTCAAGGCGTATCGGCATTCAAAATAGGATAGTTGATGGGTTCTCGGATTCTATGTCGTAGAACGATTTTATAGGTGAATCTTCGGCTACCTACAAAATGGGGAGGGTATGACATGCATGACTCTATAAGCCACCCGACAAGGCGGCATGTGTTGGCAACCAGTGGCATCGCGGCCAGTTTTGCGCCCGTTTCCTACGGCCTCTCTGGCACTTTGGAAGATCTCATTCATCAGGATCTGCTGCGCTATATCGAATTCGGCATAAAGGCTTCCGGTGGTCCGGGCGACAATGCGTGCGGTGAGTGGATGGCGTCAGAATTGGAAAGTCAGGGATTCAAAATTTCGCGTCAGACCATCTCTGTTCCCTTCTTCAACCTACGCCGCGCGGAGCTGACGGTGGGAAGTCGTGTGGCTCCTGTTATTCCACAGGCGATTGTTGTTCCCACCGGTGAAATGGGAGTTACGGGCCGCTTTGTTCGCGTCGATCCTGCGATCCCGCCGGAGCACTCGCTTTCCGATGCCATTGCGCTCATCGATTTGCCGTTCGCGCGCCATTCGACGGCTTTGGCGAAGCCGATCCGGCAGGGCGTCAACGGCGCTATCGCGAAGGGCGCTCGCGCCGCGGTGATCGTTACCAACGGTCCGACAAGGCAAGGCATTGCTCTTAATACGGATGGCAACAAGCCGATGTTCGATGTGCCGGTAGCCGTTCTGGCTCCGGAAGATGCAAACCCGTTTCTTGCCGCGGCCATCCGCGGCGAAACAGGCACGTTGTTCCTGACCGGCACCGGTGGGCGGCGCGACGCCTTCAATCTCGCCGGGCATCTGGACCGCGGGAAATCCAAATGGATCACCATCTCGACGCCAAGATCCGGCTGGTTCACTTGCGCGGGTGAGCGCGGTCCCGGCGTCGCCATTTGGCTGGCGCTCGCGCGCTGGGCGCCCAAAGCGCTGAGCGAATATAATCTCTGCTTCGTTGCCAACAGCGCGCATGAGTATGAGTATCTGGGCGCGGAGCGGTCTATACAGACTGTTGCTCCTGCACCGGAGCAGACGGCGATGTGGCTTGCACTCGGTGCCGCTATCGCGGCGCGCGACTGGCACGCGTTAATTCCACCCCTGCTGCCGCTGCCCGACGCGGATTCGCAACGCTATCTTGTGGTGAGCCCGGCTTTGCTGGACGTGGCTCGGCGTGCCTTTGCGGGGCAAGTGGGTATCGATGCTCCGTATGAGACCAGCCAGTTTACCGCTGGGGAACTCACACCGATTCACGAAGCCGGATACAAGACTGTCGCCGGCTTCTTTGGCTGCCACCGCTTCCACCATACGCAGGGCGACGATACGCGCTGCATCGTCATCGAACCGACACGCAAAGTTCTGGCGGGCTGCCAGTCTCTGCTGCGATCGATTCCGTCGCAAGGGTAACCTAAAGTCTTCGGAAGACGATGCACAGCCAGAGGCGTCATGAGCAGTCCGCATACGATCCGACCAGATATGGGTGATTGATGAAGCCCGGCACTGCGGACTTCCAGCCCTTTCCAACAGAACGAGGCGTAAGCTGGCTGGGGGACTAGGATTCGAACCTAGACTGGCGGAGTCAGAGTCCGCTGTCCTACCGTTAGACGATCCCCCAACAGGATCAATGGCTTAAAAGCCGATTTAGAGAACGACTTAACACTTTAGCGTTTTGGGAGCCTAGATATAGCCCTATCCGCCTGCCGTTCCTGGCTCGCCTGTCTAATGTAATGCTCCACCAGCTTCAAGGACTTGTGGCCGGTAATGGCCTGGATTTCCGGGGCACCCGAACCAAGCTCGGCCAGCCGGGCCGCTGCCGTATGCCGAAGGCCGTGAAAGCTCAAATCCGGCTCCAGCCCTTCCACCGCCTGCCGGGCCTCCAGAAACTCCCGCGAGAATACCCGGGGGTGATAGGACCGCCCCGTGACCGTGGTCAGGATGGTGAGGCCGCGCCGGGCCGTCTCATCCAACAAGGCTTTCAGATCCGGGTGCACCGGGATGCTGAGCGTGGTGCCTGTCTTCTGCTGGCGCAGTCGGATTCGGGCACCATCATAGTTCGACCATGCCAGCCGGATCACATCGGAGAGGCGCTGGCCGGTGTAGAGGCCCAGTTCGAACGCCAACCGCATCATGGGCGGCGCCGAGGCGCGGAACAGGGCTATCTGGTGCTCATCCCAGCGTCGGTATCCGTCGCCGCCACGGAGCTTTGTGATTCCTCTGGTGGGATCGGCCGACGCGATGCCACGTATGACGGCAAAACGGAACAGAGCCCGGATTACCGATATGGCGTGATTGGCGGCCACAGGCGTGCTCTTGAGCCGGTCGCGTACGGCATGGATATAAGCCATATCTACAGCGGTGATCGGTTTGTCTCCCACGGACCGGTCCAGCCGGAGGAGGTAGCGGCGGTAGTCGCGCTTCGTGGCCGGCGCAAGCTGATCGAAGTCGGCACTGTTCAGGTAAATCTCAATCGTGTGGGCCACGCTGCCTGGCGTGTACCGCCCTAACGGCGCCTTCTCGGCCAAGAGCGCAGCATAGGCGGCGTGAAAGGCCGGGGTGTCCACATCTGGCAGGCGCACGGAACCGCCACCGGAGCGACGGAAGCGGTAATAGACGTGCTTTCCGATCCGCTGCTTGTAGACATATCTCGGAAGCTTAGAATCTCTCGACCGCTTCATGCCAGTCGATCCCCGCCCCATTCCGCCCCGTCAGGCCATCAATATAGCGGTCCAAAGCTTCCCTTTCCCAGAGGTCGTTTGGACCAAGCTTGACCGGCGGCAGGCGGATATAGCGCCGGAAAGCGCGCGGTGTCAGCCCGCAATAGTCCGCAGCCTCATGCAGAGTGAGGAGCCTGGGCTCAAGCTTGCGGGCAGATGCTGCCATCACCGCCCCATTGCTCTATGTGGGGGGAGGGTCACTGACCTTTTCTCCATGTGAGAGGATGAGGCTCCGGCAGAACGAAGATGTGCCGCATATTGGCGACGTTCACGACCAGAGCGTCGGCAGGGTAAATCTCGATAGCGTCTTTGTCGCCACGTCCGCATTCTGATTTAAGACGCTGGATATCGTCCCATGGGATGTTGTCGGCCCACGATTTTCCGTCATGAGATGTTCTGATGATTGAAAGCCGCTCAACGCCATCCCGTTCATAGAATATCTGGACTAGATAGTGTCGTGACCGCCAGCATTCATCGGGTGGTTTGACGCGGAAATTGTCGATGATAGGCCATTCTTCCTTGGGCCAATAACGCAAGGTCATCGGCCACGCTTTATTATCGCGCTCTAACTGCTTCCGCTGGCGGCGACTCGGGCTCGGAGAAAGCTCCATCATCCCGCACTCTCTGTGTGTGGTGGGGGAGGGAGAGGTTGCCAATGTGTAGGCGCGCCCTCTATTGGGCGGAAGCCTGAGCGACTCGCCGTCCAATAGCCCGCATGCTTTTCTGCCAGCACGATTGCATGCTGCGGAGGCGTGTGTTTCGGGCCACCTACTGGCCCGTCGCACCACCAGATTTCCCGTTGATGGGCACAATTGTGCTTTAGTCGCTTGCCATTTTGCTGCGGTATCGTTTTGCGCGGAATATAGGCCCAGATATGCGTTCCGTCTTTCGGTGCCGTCTCAATCGGTCTCCACTCATCCATCGCCCATCTCCTTCTGTGCGCGGGTGATCATTGATTGATACCTCTGTCGCGTTGCTTCGAAAGGACAGTCATTGTCAGCATGTAATCTATGCCATCTTGATCAGTCACAATTGCCGCAGTCATGCTTCCCACGGTCTTATCATCGATAAGCATAATTTCGTCTGGTAGCCGTTGCGGAGATGTCGGCCATAGTCGTTCACATAGCCTCTTCGCCGCCTCAATCAGTTCGCGCGCGGTCTGGTCGGTGAGAGCCATTATTTCCCCTCCAGCGTGGCGCGGATGCTTTCGATTTCCGCATTGACACAAGCCTCAAAACCGGAGGCGTCGTTCGAGCCACGTACTTGCGCCACGCGTTCATTCGCCAGCGCCTTCTCCAACGCCTCAATCCTTGCAGCCTGGGAAAAAATGCAATTCCGTTCGGCGTCGATAGCTTCCGCGATCAACTCTGCGACTGCATATTGCTGACCAACCAGCTTCCCCCGCAGCATCACATTCGAGGGCCACCCAAACTGGTCCACGATGTCTTTGGCGATCCTGGCAGGAGCCTTCGGAGGTTGAGCCGCCCCCTCCATCCTCGCGGCGTCGGCTGCGGCGAGGGCGGCCTTGGCGTGCCCTAGCCACATTTCGCGGGTCTCTTCGTCGAGTCTTTCCCACAAAAACATACGAATGGGCGGCCCGCACGGCGAAATCCAATTCTCACGCAGCGCCCGCGCCGCAGCTTCGACAGGATCAGTCATTGGTGGTCTCCAGTTCTGAGAGGAGGGCGCGAAACGCAATCGGGTAGAAACCCGCGGGCAAGGGCGACCAAAGCCATCCCGTCGCGCTATTTGAGGATATCGTGTCGATATCGAGGTTGACTGGTTCGTAGGGTTTTTTACTTCGCCGGAACCAACGCTGCGCGGTCGGATGCCACTTCCCAACAAAGGGAATCCAATCCGACATGACCATTTCCCATTCGCTTCCGTCTGTTGGGCAATGGATGATATTGCGCCACTGCTTCTCAAATTGTGCCAGCGTCTCCCGCAGCTTGGCGTGCTCGGCTTCCAGCCGGTTCCGATCTCTGGCGGCGGCGCACATGCGTGCAGTAACAGAGCCATATATAACCCTATCGCGCTCGATCTCATCAATTTCAGCGTCTGTGGGGTGGGTGGTCATGGCTTCTTGTTCCACATCAGATCGGCAAACATGAACGCTATAAAAGCGCCTGTTGCTGCACCGACGAGATAAGCAATCCCGACTACGGCTCCCATCACTCCATCTCCTTCAGAATGGCGCGGTATTCGGATGCTTTTGTCGCCGCCCCGGCACGTAAGCCAGCGAAGGCCACATACACAGCGCGGTGGCTCTGTGGGCGAACCTCGGTTCCCTGTTGCTTCCAATGCTGCGCGTACTTTTCCAAATCCTCGCACACCGCCTCCAGCATCTCTTTCGCTGTCTTTGCTGATTTGATGGTCATGCGAGTGTCCTTTCAAACAACGTCTTTGGCGTCGTCGGATGCTTGTCGTCGCGAAGGCGCTTGGCGCGCGACCAGGAACCGCCTTTTGTTTGTCCGATCAGGCGCCAACCGGCGGCACGCAGCGTCACGCCGTCTTCACTCGCGAGAATGTAGGTGCCGATCCGTCGAAACCCGAGGGCGAAAGCAGCGCGAGCTGCGGCGCCGTACAGGAACGAGCAAGCGTTTTTGGTGCCATCCGTGCAGAGCCGAGTGACTTCCGCTGTTTCTCCATCGTCGCGCATTCTGGCGACGGGTCGGCCGACAATTGCCACGCCGACAAGATCACCACCCGCCAAGGCACCGAGCGAAAAGAGGTGGCCGACGACGGGCTTATGATGACGGTGCAGGCGTCCAACGAACTCGTTCGCTTCCACGAGGCTGACTCGACAATGAGAGAGGTGGCTCACTTCTTCCTCCTCTTCATCACCACGACAGGGACAGCGCGGTAGCCCATGCGCCTTAAGTCGGCGCGCGTTGCTCCTGGATCGGCGCTCCACATCTCATGTGCGCGCCATGCTCCCGCTCTAGTGCTGCGGATGTCGTCAAAGTAGGGGAACCTGCCTTCCGGCCCCACCACGACCCATCCCTTCACAGGCTTCAGAGGTTTGCGTTTGATCGTCATGAGATTGCCCTCGGATATGTGTTGTGTTCGACGCCGTCGAGCAGACGGCCAGCGCGCTTCTTGCCGAGCCGATAAACCCATTCGCCGTTGTCTTCGAATGGGTATAGCTCGTAACCGTTACGCGCATATCGCCACGCTTGGCCGCTCCATACGGCGCATCTGGCTTGGCCGGCCATAATGGGGTCTCGTCCATCGGAGGTTGGTCCGGTATCGGGCGCCCACTCGCCCCACTGTTTAAAGTGGTAGGGCACATCATTGACCGCGCATTGATCGCGTAGCGAGCGTGGCCAATCGGGATCCATAGGTCGTGCGTCGGGGCCGCTCTCGCCGCCGCAGATCACCCAATCGGGAATCGTGCTTCCCATGTCGATGGGACCCAGCATGGGTTCGACGCTGACGAATGAAAACAGAGCGCCTAGATATTTGCTGGCGTATCTCAGCTTCTCGGCGTCACGATCCCATTCGGTCTGATTGACCATTGTGGAGCCAAGCGCTGCGTTCGCTGGCAAGCCTCGGCCAAGGTCGTAGCAATGTCGGATTGCATTGCCGATGCGCTTGGATAGCAAGAGCCAGATAAGCCATGGCGTCTTATCCATCAGATCGAATAGATCAGCGCGCCACTGCTGCGGAACCTCTTTGTCCCAGATATCGCCAAGCGAGAGACAAAAGACGGTCGCGCGCTTCCCTGATTTTTCCGCAGCCTTGTTCCAGCGGATCGGCTGATGCCAATTTGACGGCGACGTGCGCTTGCGCGGTCCGCCCCATGTCACCTTGCCATAGCGGTGGTCCATCAGCGCCTCGGCATAGCAGTGATCACATGCCGGGCTCACCTTCATGCAGCCAATCCACGGATTAAAAGTGTGGTTGCACCATTCTATCTTGCTGTTCGCGCCCATTAGAACAGCACCTCGCTTGCGCGCACGGCTGCGCCGTCGTGTTCCCATAGGCGTTTTGCCTTCATCCGCTGCAGGTACGCGTCACGGCTGGAACGCTTGTATCCGGTCATTTCATCCAGATCGGCGCGAGCGACCGAACCGGGATAAGCGTCGATCAGACATTGCAGGATTTTGCGTTCGCCTTCGGGGAGACGGGATAGCCAATATTCCTGAAGGCCAGCACCAGTCGGCAGCGGCTCATAATCGGCCGGCAGAGCAGCTTCGCCATCTGGCGTCATGCGGATGGTCGATCCATCCACTTCGACAAAGCCCTTTTCCCGAAGCCGCTGGATATAGGCGTCCCGGGAGGATCGCTTGTAGCCGGTGAGGATCGTCAACTGCTCGCGCTCAACGCCGCCGAATTGCGCCGCGGCGATCAGGACAGCGCGCTCGCCGGGAGGCAGTGTGATATAGGTGCGGCGGCCGATATGAGGGGCCACAGCCTGCGGGCGATTGTCAGGCGGCGAAACGCGCTTCACCGACGCAGTGGGCGCAGTGGCGAATTTCAGATCAGGCGAGACATTTGGTGCGTCAGGCGCCGCTGCCATTGGCAATGCGCTGATAGCAGCCATCTGGTCCTTGGCACCTCTCTGATGCCCGGCACGCCATCCGGCCTTCCATCCGGCGCCGTAGCCTTCTGCCAGGCCTTCACGTTTCCCAGAGCCAAATGCGGCCTCACGGTCTTTGAGGGCGGCGGTGCCGTCACCCGCCGGCGCAGACTTCTTCGCGAGTTCGGCCCGGAGCTTTCCGATCTCCGCGCGCAGCGACTTCGGGTCGTTGGCCGTGACCTCTGCTTCGACGGTCGCCAACTTGTCTTTCAGTGCCCCCAGATCGATGGGCTTGAGCGTGGCGGCCCGGACCCGCTCACCACGTTTGGGCGTGCGGCTGGAATCGAAAGTCGTCTTCGACGGAAAGGTCGCTTCCTTCAGAATACCGCGCGCGGGAATCCAGATGACCCCTTCGCCCCGCTTCTTGGTGGCGAGACCGGCACGGATTGCCTGCCATTGGGCCTTGTCGGCCGTGGCTTCGATCCAGCCGCCGACCGCATCCTGATCCTGCTTCGCCGTGAGTTTGAGGGCGATAATTCCGTCTGCCTGGCTCAGCACGTCCTTGCTGAGCACGGCCGGACGCTGGGTAAGCAGCCAAGGAATGAAGCCCTGTACCCGCCCACGCCGGACGATGGTCTCCATCATCCCGAGCAGCTTGGCGGCATCCCCGTCCTTATCCAGTAGCCGCTGGGGCGCGAACATATCCGCCTCATCCACGATGAGATGGACAGGCTCTTTGTCGGCGTTTCGATAAAGGGCTGTCAGGAACGCCAGCATGAACCGGCGTTCCGCCGCTTTGGTTCCAAGCTCGCTCAGGTCGATGATGCAGGAATCGCGTGACGTGGCCACGGCCTCGCCAATGATCGCGCCGGCATGCTCATTGATCGGCAGATCGCCATGTGCGCCGCCGAAAATGACCGGCTGAAACCGGGAAGGTGTCTTGCCATCCGCATCCAGCCGCAGGCCCCAAGCCACGCCGAGGGGGTCCACCAAGATCACACGGGATGAACGAGCCTGCAGGTGTTCGACCGCGCCAAGCGTCAAATAGGTTTTGCCAGCCCCCGCCGTGCCGATGACGGCCAGCCGGTCGTCTAGGGCTTCATCTGGAAGAGGATATTTCATACCGCTGCCGCCTCTACATTGGCGCGGATCACGATGGAGACCACTTTCGCGACCTCGGCCCGGCGACCATCAGGGAGGCCATCGATCAGCTTTGCGACCCGGATGGCATCGTCGCTCAGTATCGATTGAGGGGGCACTGGTTCGGCCTCAAGACCGGCGTAAAATTCTGTGACGGGCACGCCCAGATGATGCGCAATCTCCAGCAAGCGTCCTGAACCGATCCGGTTGATGCCCTTCTCGTATTTCTGAACCTGCTGGAAGGTGAGGCCGAGGTGTTCGGCCAGCTTTTCCTGGCTCATCCCCGCAAGCATCCGCTTGGCGCGGACACGACTAGCGATGATTCGGTCGAAATCGGTTGCCATTCTTTGACGCATCAAATGTGCTCCTTGTCTCGCCGCACGGCTGGACCGTTCATCGGCTTCTTCCATGGACTGTTCCGGCCGCCAGCCATTGTTTGCTTCGGCCATTCCCGCTTCGGATTGCCTTTGGTGCGACCTGTAATCCGGTCAATCTTCGCCAACATGTGAATATCGGAACCGGCGGATGTTGCTTTCGTGCCCGATGTTTTCTTGCGATGACACTCCGCCCGCTTGGCGAAGATGCGCGTCGGATCGTTCGCCGGTGGATCGAATTCTCCCGTCATTTCGTCAAAATCGCGGAACGCCAAGGCGGGAACGTGATCGAATTCTGTTTCGTCGAGCGTCCCCAACTTCTGCCCGCAACCGCATGCGCACTTTCCTTCCTGCCGGATCACAACATCGAGCCTGATGCGCATAGGGATGGCTGGCCGCTTCATACCGGCCTCTCGAAATAGAGCGCGCCGTCCAGAAACAGGTCATTCACTTCACGATTGGCGAGCGCGGTTTCCAGAGCTTCGCCGTCACCCTTGCGGACGATCTCCATCACCCGTTCGCAGAGTTTCCTGTCCCGGTCTGACAAGTCATCCCAGCGCACGCGCAGCCATGCCCTACAATTCCGCACCACACGGATGCGGCTGAGCCGGGCAGCTTCTGCAAGTTCGACGTCAGTGGTCATTTCTTGCGCTTCAGGATGTGGTGTTTGGCGTTCGCCTTGGTGTCGGCGTCCATGTCGCTCTTGTAGAGCAGCCATTCGAGGTAGTCGGTGGGGAGGTCTTCCCATTTCGAACCTTTGTGCTTGCCAAAGGTCACCTTGCTCAGAAGAGCGGGTCCGGCTGACCAGCGCACCATGTCCTCAAAGGATGCACGGCCGTCGTTGAGCATGTGAGCCAAGAGGTGCGCGGTCACAAATGCATCGGGTCCGGCGCGGTGCGGCGGCATGGCCGAGGCTTCCGGCAGATCGAGGTTCAGCCAGTACCGCAGGAACTGGTTGCTATGCCCCGGCGCATCCGGCCAGAGGCGAAGGGCGACCTTGTAGGTGCAAATCCATGGGGTCTGTCCGCCTCCAAAGAACGCCCTTTCGAAAACCGCGTTATGGGCGGCATAGGCAGCAATCTCGCCTTCGCTGAGCAATTGCAGCGCCGCGGTAGGATCCATTGCTCCCGCCACATCCGCATCGCTGATGTGATGGACCGCACGGATTTCGGGCGGTATAGGCCGGCCCGGATTGACGAGATGATCTGTGGCGCGATCCGCGATCACCGACCATTTGCGAAGCCCCGAGGTTTCATCGACGATGTGCTCGATGACATCGCACCAGCCGACCTCGCAAATGGCAGCGCCTTTTGGATCGTCGGGAAGGCCGGTGGTCTCAAAATCTATGACCTTTATGGTGCGCATCGGTCCTGTTACTCCGCTGCCTGAGTGACAGGTTCCTGGCCGCGGACGTGACCATCTTCCATGACGATGCCCACCGTCCCCGAACTATCCACACGTTCGATCCAAACTTGGAAATCGCGCTCGTCCGCAAACTTGGCGAGCCGCTCCATCGCGTCATCGTCCAATAGCGAACCATCGCGGATGCGCAGCACCCGCAGTTTGGGGTTGAGGGCGGCGGCAATGGCCATCGAGACTTCAAGCTGTTCGGCATCGCTAGCCTGATCGAGCGGCACGCCGTTGTAGAGAACGATGCCATCCCCGAAGCCCAGGCCAGAGACCGGCATTTCAACCTGGTCGATCGCTTCCAGTTTGGACTGGTTGCGGGCCTCCATGGCATCGGTGAGCTTCTGCGCCTCGATCTGGGCATGCTCCGCATGAACGAGTTCGGCGTTGCGCTTGACCCGGCTGGAAATACCGGCGTTGATCTCGTTCGCCTCGTCGATCTGCGCGCGGAGCGCCGCCACGTCTACAGGATCGGGCAGTTCGCCAGCGGCCGTGAGTTTGGAACGCAACTCCTCGATATTTGCCTGTCGCTCACTAGTTTGCTGTTTGAAGGTATTTACGAGCCGCTTAGCTTCTTCATCTGCCTCTTGCTTTGCTGCTTCAATTTTACGTTGGAGGATTTCGATCTGTGCCGCGTAATCGCTGACAATCCTGTCGCGGGCGTTCTCGACGCTCTGGAGCTTGTCTGGGAGGGCTCGGTGCATCCCGTCGATAAAGGCCTTGCCAGCTTCTATATCCTTGACCGCTTGTTCCCGATTGGCCCGGCGCCGCTCGATATCGGCATTATGCTCGGACGCCTCAGTCATCTGGTTGAGCAGGGCGTTTATGTCGACAGGTTCTTCGGGGAGGCCTTCGGGCACGGCAATGGATTGCGCCGCGGCAAGATGCTGCTTGGCGGTGCGGTTGAGGTCCGTGCGCTTGGCGTAGTCCTGCTTGTTCAACAGGTCAATTTCATCAAGGTCCACCTTGAGCGGAACCAGTTTGCGCAACACGTCGAATTGCCCGCGCTCGTCCTTACGCATGAAGGCGAGCGGATCGAAGGTCAGTGCGCCCAGAAGGTCATCCAGCATCCGTTGCGGGCTGGGGTATTTCGCGCCTTCAGCGGTCTTGACCGCCAGCGTGGAGGATTTCTCGGTGATCCTCCGCTCCACGATCAGTTCGGTTTTGCCGTGATCGCCCAGGTGAAGTTCGATACGGGCCTTGTCCTGGCCCTGCCGGATCGGCTGGCGCTGGATGTTTTCTGTGCCGGCGATGGCCCACCAGATCGCATCCAGCACCGAGGTCTTGCCCTGTCGGTTTTTGCCGGTGATTTGCACCATGTTGCCGTCCGGCGTGATCTCCACCGCGACCAGCTTCTTGACGTTTTCTGCCGTCAACGAGATGATTTTCATGTTCCTGCCTTTCAGAAATCGTCCCCGGTGCGCGCGGGCGCGGCATCGGTTTGGAAGGTGTTGGTGTTTGAGAGGACTTGGCCGAACGTCGTGGGCGGGGCGTCGTCTTCTGCCATCTGGTCAGCGGCGTCCGCGATCGAGCGTAGGTTGGGGCCGAACGGAACCAGCTTCTTGCGCTGGGCGTGCTCAAGCCGTTTCCAGAAGACCTCCAGAACCGCGCTACCGCCCTCCGCCGCTTCTTCGGCGTCGCGTTTCAGGTTCGTCAGTTCCGCGTCGATTGGAACGCCGCCGCGCACCCATTCCGCGATGCGAGCGCCGGTCTTGACCGATACCTGTTCACCTTCAGGAAAAGCGCCCAACAGATCGTCCGGGCACTTCAGAAGCTGAGGCACACCCTTCTTTCCGCTATCGGTGAAGAAAAGGCGCACCGTCATGTCATAGGGGAAGTATTTCTCCTGAACGGGTGTCCAGCCGGCGGAAACGATCTCTTCTTTGCCATCAGCCCCTTTGCGCTGGATCATCTTCTCCTTGGCGCGGAGACAAACAATAAGGTGCATGCGCGTGGTCAGAAGGGTCTGCACAAACTTCTTGTGCCGAGCCTTCGGGTTTGCCCACTTGGCTAGACCGGAGAGGGGAGTGCCCTTCTTTGTGGTGCCGCTGTCCGCGATCTCCACCAGACCACCGATTCCTTCCCATTCGTGGGAGCCGGAATCGATAATCAGGCATTCATAGCCTGCCGCTTCCGCGGTCTTGATGGCCGCGATGTAGCGCTCTGGCGTGAAGGGTGGGGTCAACTCGCCGTAGTCGTAGCCTCCAGCCAGGTCCGCATAGATTTTGCCGCGCCCGGTCTCGGTATCGAGCAGTGCCAGCTTTCCTTCGGGTCCAACAAGGCCCCGGCCAAGCAAGATGGCTGAGAATGTCTTCCCGGCCCCGGAGTTGGCCTCCATCGTCACCAGCACATGCGAGCCTTCACGCTTCGCGCGCGCGAAGGTCACGATTGGACCTTTGGAAATGTCTTTGATCGAATCCATTGTGCTTCCTCAGGCGAAGGGGCTTGCGCCGGTCTCGCGGGCCAACTGAGCGGCGCGCATCGGATTGACGGATGTTTCGCGCTCAGCCGCGGCCTCAAGGCGGTAGTAAGCCCAATCGGCCAAGCCGAGTTCGGAGATATCGGTCTCGTAATCAGGCCAGAAATCCTTGCGGCAGCATTCCGCATAAATCTTGAGCGCCTTGTCGTTGAGGCGGGCGCCATGGATCAGAGCGGCTTCCGCCGGCCGGATCACGCGCACGGCGTGAGGCGGCTCCATTTCGATGATGGCCCAGAGATAATCTTTGATGCCAAGTCCGTTTACTCGTTCGATGACATGCGCGTGCCATGGCGCTTGCTGAAACCAGCCGCCATCAAAAATCCGGCGCTGGATAAATTCGTCGCTGGCTTCTCCGACGCCTTTGACATCCACAACAACGCCATCTTCAGAGATGAAATCGGGGCGAGCCTTCACCCAAATCCCCGTCGCCTTGTCCTTCGCGAAGAAACACTTCTCCGCCTCGCCAGCCTTCATGACTTTGGAGAGAACAGGATGGCTGAGCACCCGTTCTGCCGCCGCTTGCGCCAGTTCGTAGTTTTTTTGAAGGATGGGTGTCTTGCCCATTTTGATGGCAAGGTCACGGTGCTCCTGAGCCGCCTTGGTTCTGAAATCAGGCGCTTTGATGATTTCGACGGCCGAGGCGCTCTTGAACGGCTCCAGAATAAGCGAATGGATGACCGTACCCAGATCAGGATTGCGTGCGCTCTCGCGAATAGTCAGGCGCTCCGCGATGAGATGGGCTGGCGTCTTGTTGGTCAAAATTCTCGCTTCTGTGGAAGAGAGCGACGGCCCATCGCAGCATTGCGAATGGTAGACCTCCATCGGCAGGTCGTAGATTCCGGGTTGTGTGATTTGTGTCATTGCTCAGCCTTTCAGCATGATCACGAGAACGTCAGCCGCGACGAAGCTGGCAACGAAAAATGCGACCAGGCTGATCGCGGCCAGAATGTCGTCAATCCATTCGCGCATCACATCACCCCATAGTGGTAAGCGTTGATCCCGTGCGCGATGACGAGCGCAAAGATGATGATTGAGGCGATCAGGATGGTGAGACAGATCAGTCTTTTGATGTGGTTCATCATGCGGCCTCCGAAAAATATTCAGGCCATGGGCCGCCATGCACGACCGAATGTTCGGTGTAGGGGGCTCGCACAGGGCAGAACGGTTGCTTGCAAACCAGCGCTTCAATGAATGCGCCCACGTCCCAGACGGGAGGTTGCGCGCATGTGCGCGTCGATCCGTAATCATCCAGATCACCGCAGGCGCCGTTGTCGCGGGCATATGCGTCCTGATACCAGCAGCTCATCAGCCTTCTCCCGCGCTACGGTCGATCAGCACCGAATGAGCGCATTCAGTGCACACCTCTCGCGTGCCGAATTGCGTTTCGATGCGATGGATGCGGCCGGCACACGTCTCGCTATGGCGTAGACCCAGCGCGATCAGGATGCGGGTGAGGAAGCGGCGGATCATTGCGCACCACCCTTGGCACGCTCTGACAACATGGCGTCGGCGGCGGCATAGGCGCTTTTTGCAACACGTTCCCAATAGTGCGGATTGTCTGAGTTTTCGTGGATACGCATGTTTGCAAGCGCCTGCGCCGCGAAGTAATCGCGGAGTGACATTCCCGGATCAACGCGACCTGCACCACCTGGGTAGGACACTGTCTGAGCCGGAAAAGCGGGTCCGCCGTCATTCTTCATTGCGCACCGCCTTCAGCCTTGGCGATGGCGGTGCGAGCGCCGACAAGGATGGCGTCCAAGCCGTAATCCATGGCACGGTCCAGCCCTTCTTCGCCGGGGAATTCGTCAGCGAAGTCTTTCAGCGCCGCCAGTAATTCCGCGCGCTGCTCGTCAAGCTGTCTGGGTGTCAGATTGGTATTGAAATAGGCGACGCCAGCCTCCGCGATGAACTGCGCGGTATCATCGCTTGCCGTTGTGCAGACGATGGAACCATCGGCCGCTCGAACCTCTGCAGGCCCCTCAGCAATGTGCTGCGGAAACCATATCCAGGGTGTGGGCTGAACGGGCTGCGATGCCATCACATAGCCTCCCGGCGGGCGAGGACGTCCCGAACCGCTTTAATGGCTTTGCGAGTCTCGGGTTCGAGGTTGTCGGTGTTGAGATCGGGTGCGGCGAGCAGGTCCTCAATCGCGCGTGTCAGATCGCTGGGGTAATCCGCACGCTCGATGGTGACGCGATAGGGAGCGCCCAACACCTCACACCGGATCGCCTTGGTGCTGCTGATCAGATAGCCGCCGGTGGGGTGAAGGTCAGATTTGACCCGGCTCACGTCGCGGACAAAGCCGTCCTTGGCGCTGTCTTCCCGAAGACCGGCGGCGATGCGCAGCGCGATTTCACCGGAATAGTCGGTAAGCCTCGCAATGCGGTCCGAAGCCTTCGAGAAGGCGTCGAAGACCGACTGGGGAGCCATGACGGTCATGCCGCACTCCCGGCCAACTGGCGCTCAGCAAGCTCTACGATCTGTTCGAGGTGATCGAGACGGACAGGCGCCCGGCCGTAGCCGAGGGCCTTGGACCGGCGGATACGGGCCCGGAGATAGGCCAGCGTGGCCGCGGTCAGAACCGTTCCGCGTGGCGCTTTCGGGGTTGAAATATCGGGTTGCAATTCGTCCCTCCGACAACGGTATGGAGGGAAGGTAAGAATTGCTTTCGTTGTCGTCAAGTGATACTTACGTTGATGACGTCATTTTTTCTGCCCCGCGGCCCAGATGGTCGGCCGGGTAGGCCTGACGGCCGCTTTTCAGGGATATAGGCTATGAAAGCCGGACCACGATTCACCTTTATCGAAGCCCTCACGGGGTTTCGTCTCACCAGCCGGCACTTCAAGCCGGATGCCAACTACGTGGTGATGGACAGTTATTGGGATGAGAGCGGTACCCATGGGGAGGGTTCGCCCGCCGTGATTATGGCCGGGTTTGGCGCCACGGCAGCCCAATGGGTGGGCTTTGAGAAGCGACTGACCAGGCTCTTTGCGGACTACGGTGTCAAAACCTTTCACGCCAAGGACTTACGCGGCACAAAGGGGGACTTCCGCGGTTGGGATATGGAGAAGAAAGGAAGGTTCAACAGCCGCTTTCTTCGGATTATCGACGAGCAATTGTCGTTTGGTGTCGCCACCGTCGTCGCGCCAGAGGACTACAAAGCTCATTACGGTCAGAAGCCTTTTCCGCGAAAGGCCCGGAAAGATAGCCAATATGGACTGCTGTTTCGGATCGCCTTGGGCCGCTCCATCATGTTCATGCGCGAGCGGCCGCGGTCGGATTGGCCTCTGAATGTGGTGCTGGAATGCGGTCACCCGAACGCCGGGGATGCGCTTCGCATCTTCGGCGAAGTGAAGGCGATCCCGAGAAACACCGCAATTCTTGGCAGAATATCGTTCGATACTAAGCAGGGGTGTCTGCCGTTGGCGGTAGCAGATTCCCTGGCCTATGCCATGTTTCGAACCGTGGGGGGATATGTGGGGCATCCAACCGATCCCGATGCCGTCCCCGTTGGGCCATCTGATCCGCCCTATTACACGCACAAAGTGCCCACGCGATGCGTTCAAATCCGAGAGAAGGCCCTTCGCGCGCTCGATCGGGATCATCGCCAGGTAGCGGGAAAGGCAGGGCGCCGATGATCAGTTTAACGGCTACAGCACTCGTTCAGATCAGCGTACTCCTGTTTTTTGGTGGCGCGATCTCAATGATCTACAAACTCGATCAGCAGTTGCTTCTCTTGGAAAAGCGTGTGGAGGATCTCGAAGATCAGCGCACGGCCGCTAGCGTGGTCTCGCTCAGGCCGGGTTCGCCGGCGCCCCCGCCCGATTGGGACAATGTACTGACTTAGGGAGCATACGGGCCAGACCAGTCCCAGAGAGGGGCGGGAGCGTCCCGGAGCGTGTCCGGAATGTGGCTGCGGCGGGACAAGCGCTCCTGTCCGGCCTGTTTCCACATTCGTCGGATGCGTCGTCCGGTCACTAGCCTTAGTTCGACCTGCGACTATCAGTATTATCAATAGGTTATATGATATTTGGGGTATGGGGTGGTTTGCGGAACATCACAATACTGTTAGTGCTCTTTACAGAAGCCTCCCAGATTCCGATATAGTTAACGTGGAATCCGTTGAAATCCCTGCTGTGGCTTAGTTTTTGCAAAAGTCACGATATCGCCGCGCGGCCCACATAATGCTGTCAAATCTTAATCGCAGCTTAACCAGCGCGAGGCTTTGATTGGGTGCGCGACAGACTTTGGTGCTTTGTGGGTACAAGAATACAAGGAATGAAGCGATGACTGGGCTGAAGCGTTCGACAGGATCAAACAAGGGCTACATCCGGCCGGAGATTGTTCCCTGCGATCATTCCGATGAGATTAGCGATGAGGCGTTCACAAAACTGCGCAATGCCGTCGCTGACATCAACGATCCGAACCATAAGCGTGTGATCGTAAACAGCATCGATTTTATCGAACTGCTGTAAAGACGCGCGCGTGTCGTGGTCTTATTACCCGGTTTCGACGCTGCCGGCGCCTTACGATGTCGTTCTTTGCCAATTTCCGGAAGATCTCGATCTTCAAAAGCCGCCGCTCAAGATGCGGCCGGGAATAGTGCTTCAGACAGCACACAGCGAAGAAGGTTTCATACCTGAGGTAAGGCTCATCTACGGGACGTCTAAAACCAAATTGCAGAAACGGCCGTTTGATCTGATCGTGATGAATAATCAGGCGATGTACGATGCCGGACTTAATCGAGCAACACGCTTTGATTTAGATAAGATCATTTGGATGCCCTGGGCAGCCGAGTTTTTCAAAAAACCAGACCATCCACATTATTATGGTCCAGTTATCGGTCATCTCAATGACAATACGCGGCGGCTACTGGGTCATTTGCTTGTTGAACGAGATCGTCGCCGTCGCGCCGGACTTTGAGTTGCTCCTACCTCCCACACCTAAGTGAACGTCAGCGTTAGCGGAGGGTGACGCATTAGCGGCCTTTTATCTGACTGATGATGTTGTCCGGACGCACGTAGCAGATTGCAAACGCTGGCTCTCCCCGCGCTGCAACGCCCATTGCCGCCATGGGCAAGCTGGCACGCCATCCTTTGCCGGTCTGCGTCATCGCACTGTCGATATCCGATTTGACGAGGGTCGCGTTGGCGCTCGCATCGCCTTTGCTGTGCAGGCAATCGACGATCCTGTCGACGGCGCTCGACTTGGCAAACCCATCAAGCCCAACCCAAATTATAAAAACCAGAAAGAGCGCCAAAACCACCATGGCGGCAATAAATGCACGGTTGTCCTTGCGGCGGGCCGCTTCTTCTTTGGATGGAGGCTGTTCTCGCGCGCAGACTTTACAGACGGTCGCGCCTTCGTTCATTTCTTCAAGGCAGTAGGCGCATTTCACGACGTTTCTTCCTCTCCATCGCCAGCACCGCCATCGATCACCTTGAACCGCTTCAGCGGATCGTCTGGTTTGAGATCAACGGCAATCGTGACGACCGGCCCGCCTACAAAGTCTCGAATAAGGCTGAGAACTGCCCCTTTTTCATGATCTTCCAGTTCTTTGAGAGGTGCCGTAAATATGCGGCCCTTGAAGCAAAGCAGATATCCCTCCAGCCCAAAGAGAGGCTTTGGCCAATTCGTCTGTTCGAATAGGAAGGGTTTGAGTGCCGTTTCATCGCCGATTGCGATCGATACTGGCCGTGGCGGTTCGCTTATAAGAAGTTCGGCCTGAACCATTCCGTCCTGGGTTCGAGTGAGGGTGCCGACTTCCTTGATCGTCAGACCCTTCTTTAGGTCGAACGGCATAGCGAAACCTACATCCGCCGAGCGTGCCAGACCGCGCGCCCGATGATAATCGTTTCTGACGCGGGGACCTTGTACGAGCCATGCAGGGGATTGTCCGAAATTCTATGCAACTTCAGCGGCTTACTATTGGGTACGATTTCCAGCCTCTTGATGACCGTCCCGTCCCCATCCCATAGGACAAAGATGCCCGGCTGACTCACGCGCTTATCGGCGAGATTGACCAGCACGCGATCACCGCTACGGAGCGTTGGCTCCATGCTGTCTCCCTGAACCTCAACGATCACGAGCTGAGAGGTTGAGAGCCGAAGCTGGTTTTCTATATAAGAACGCGAAAACGGCCAAACATCCCGTTTCGTCTCTTCGGTCACCACAAATCCCCCTCCCGCGGCAACCCGGACGTCATATTCGGGAATGTAGACCATCCCGACGCCAACCTGGCCGTTGGTCTTGTCTCGATCTCCGTGCTTGCCAGTAAGAAGCCATACCGGATCAACGTCGAGGGCTTCGCAGAGCGGCTCGATCTTGTCCATGGTAGGCGCAGATGTGCCAGCCTCCCATTGCCCGACTGCCGCTCGCGTAACGCCGCAGGCTGCGCCTAGCGCTTCCTGCACCACGCCTCGCAGCTCCCGCGCCGCCTTGATGCGCTTGGATAATCCGCTCTGTCCGCTCATGGGCGCAATGTGGCAAGCGGCCAGTCAGCCGTCAGCGTAAGAATAGCTTGACACATAGGTAAGTCATTCTTACGTTCCGGATATGCGTGATCCGGCTCTCCAGCGAGCAATAGATGCCATGGGCAATCGCAACGGGAATCTTGCGGCCTTGGCGGAAAAACTCGCCATTTCTCCCCAGGCGCTCTCTCAGTGGCAGCGCGTGCCCTCGGCCCGTGTGCTTGAAGTGGAACGCATTACCGGCGTTTCGCGTCACGAGCTTCGTCCTGATCTGTATCCGGTGGACGACTTGCCTGATGCGAAAGACGTCGCCGATTTGACCTCTGCGCAATCTGAAGGCGCGCCGGCATGAAGATGCCGCGGCGCTCCACCATTCCTCTCGCATTGCTCTCTGAGAAGGGCATTGAACCTGTCATTTCGGAGCAAGCGTTCACGCGTGCCCCTGAGGACGCGGCATATACGGCATCTCCGCTGTTTTCAGTAAATCCTCGGCAAGTTCGCGTGCTCGATTTCGGGTCAAGGAAATCTGCACCAGAGATCGCTCAGACGTATTCAGTGCCTCTGGGCTTGGTACGAGCGTCAGGAAAATCGCTATCGCGCCGTCCGGCAGGGTTGCCAACTGATATTCGTCAAGGGGGAACAGAATGACGTTCCCGTCTTTGTCGAGCTTCAAAGTCATTGTCTGCCTTTCACTTGAGTCGTCCAACCCAAGTGTATCTGCGACGGGAGGTGCCATTACAGGTGCCTCCCTGACCGGATCGAGGCGGCGGGCATGATCGTTATGTCCGCCGTGTCGAACCAGGCAGCAGCTTCAAGGCTGTCGATCGTTACCGAAACATCTCCATTTGGCGCTGCTTTAGGCGCAATCAACGAGATTTTCGCGAGGGCTTCTTCCGGCGATGCGTCGGCGCGCAAGATTGCCAAGCGCGTCCGTTCCTTGCTGTTGGCGGGGAAGGCGCACGACATGGTTGTCGATATCCGTCCTGATCGCGACACGCTGCGGTTCACTCTCCATCCCTCGCCCGATCTGAAATCGCTTCTCGGCAGGGGAGGGCTGTCATGCTGACACCGCGACAAGCCGAACTTCTCAGCTTCCTGACGCGCTACAGCGCGAAGCATGGCGTCATGCCCAGCTACGACGAGATCGCGGAGGCACTGAATCTCCGATCCAAATCCGGCGTTCACCGCATGGTCGAATGTCTCATTGATCGCGGCTATCTGCGCCGCATGCCAAAGCGCGCCCGCGCGCTGGAGATTATTCGTCATCCGAGCCACCTGCGGTGCCCGCATTGTGGTGAGGGCATTCATCTCGAAACTCTGGCGATCCCCCACGGCCAGAGCGCCCGCGACGGTCTCTCAGCCCTACGCCCCGGAGCATCCGTCGCGGGCATAAATTCCACGGTGTCGCCATGAACGCGACCCTTTCAAAAAGCCGCCCGGCCGATACGCAGCCGGGCGCAGTTGCCGGACAGGACCGCGCAGCACAAGCGCGGCCCAATTACGGTGCTATGGCCCGGGGCCGGACGCCATTGACCGCGAGGGGTACGAAATTCGAAGGGGGTTCGAAATTCGAGCCAACAACCGAAAAACGGGTTGCGGAAGACCTTTCGATTGCGCTCGCCGAATATTCGGTTGGGCAGATTGCGCAAGCCGCGCAATGCACCAAAGACGCTGCAAAATCATGGAAGAAGGGACGCCGCGCGCCGCGCAGTTCGCACCTTCTCAACATGGCTGCGCTGCTTCCCCGAATTGCGGATTACGTGGAGAAGACCGCTGGCGTCCGGCTTACACCGCCAAGCGCATCAATCATCGATCAAAAATCCATCGCGGCCTTTATCGGAATCATGCAGGTCGCCGCGCAGATGCCTGGCGCAGATGGCGCACAGGCGCGAGCTGCGCTTACCGCAATCGGGCATAAGGAGGATCAGGATGGCGATCAGTAATGAGCGTCTGGATCAGGCATTCGACCTTTTGGTTGAAACCGCGTTGAAGAACGAGCGGTGCCCGCAGAACCACACCTATTTGATTGACAGCACTACAATTGGAACTCTGGCGCGCCTTGGCAAAATTCGCGTCGATATTTCCGGGCATAATTGGCGGCGCGTCATAATTCTGACCGGACCGCACAAAGGGCAAGCGACGGCGCCCGATCCAACTGGCGCCCATGTGTGGAAAGTCGTCGGCAAAGACACCCGCATCAACGGAAAGGTGTTTGTCCGGCGAGCGAAGGGATATGCCCAACCATCAGTCCCGCGCGACTATTCCCGCGACATCATTGGCGGCGCATCATGAACGTGCCGCAAAAAAATTTGGCCGATCCCAACATGGTAAGCGGCCGGTTAATCGGCCTTTCCATGCGCGCAAGTCATGAAGGCGAAGGCGATATGTGCGCCGTCATGACGGAACGGTTTTCGGATGGCGTCCGCCGCCGCACCTATTTCACGGGCGAACAGGCTGTTCGGGTCTATTCGGCCTACGTCCGCAAGACGCGGGAAATCAAAGCCAGGATCGCAGCAGAGCGCCAGGTCCCGGCCACACATGCGCGCGCTCAAACCCAGCCACAGGAGAATTGATATGGCACGAGCCAAGAAATCTGGCACGCGCGCGACACGCGGGCGGAAGTCAAAGGCCGAAAGCATGACGGGCGCGAAGGAAAACGCGGTCGAAACCCGGCAACCGAAAATGGACCTGAAGATCGCCTCAGGCGAGAAGATCGTTCATTACCTCAAAAGTGTTAAGGGCTACAAAGAGAAGCTCACCACAATTCAGGGCCAGTTGCGGAACGTCTACAAAGCCGCCAAGGCCGAAAATGTCCCCAAGGCCGTCATTGACGAATTGCTGGCGCTGGAGCGCGGAGACGCAGATGCGTTCCGTTCGGAGATGGAAGCGCTGGCGGTTGGGCTCAAGGCAGTCGGCGCCCTCTTCCAGCTCAATGTCTTCGATACCGTTTATGGCAGTTCTGTCGAATCGGCGGCGGCGAAGGGGCGTCGCGATGGCGAGTCCGGCGCATTCGCAGATAATCCTTACGCCGAGGGCACGCCCGAAGCTGAAGCTTATGGCGAGGCCTATATGACGGTGCAGGCCAGCCGGGTTCCAGGCATGCAGAACATGCAGGCCCAAGAAGATGGCGCATCGGAAGCATCCGATCATGGTGACGGCGAACCGTGGCCTGACGACGCGGCCGTGAATGGCGCTGAAGCCGAAGACGACGGGCTGGATATTCCGGCTTCTCTCGACCGCCGCGCCAACCGCGAACCGGCACACGCCTAATCCACTTCGGGGGCTGAGTGATGCTCATTGCGCTGGACGCCAGCACGGTAAAGACCGGCTTTGCCTTTGGGGGGCCTGATGATGGTGCCCCCAAAGGCGGCGTCTGGCGCGGGCTGGGTGCGGACGAGATGGTGTTTGACCGCACCCTTGCCGGGTATTCGGAATCCCTCAGCCTTCTTATCCGCGCCACCAAAGCAAAACGGGTGCTGATCGAAGCCCCCATGATGATTTCAGATCGCAGCGCACACACCGCGATGGCGCTGATCCAACTGACCGGGGCACTCCGGGCATCTGCCCACCGGGCGGGCACCATTGTCTCGCTCGTGGCCGTTCAGACCGTTCGGAAGCATTTCGTCGGCAATGGCCGGCCGGAATATCCCAAGCGCGCCGTGCAGGACCGCTGCAAACAATTGGGATGGGGAGTTGAAGACGATAACGCTGCCGATGCGGCAGCCCTCTGGAGTTACGGGATGAGCCTCTACTACCCATCATGGGCTCCCCGCGCCACGCCACTCTTTGCAGAGAGGCGGACGGCATGAAGCCTGGCACGCATCTTTCCAAAGAAACCGCTGCCATTGTAACGGCTCGTCTCGAAGCAGGCGATGACCCGCGTGAAATAGCGCGCGACACAGGATGCAATCAGGATACGATTTACCGCAGACGCAGGGCGATGCGCGGCGGCGATCCATATAAACAATCGCCTGTAACAAAACCGACGCCCGATCCCAAGCCAGAACCATCGGAACCGAACTGTATTCCTTCCGTGCGGGATAAATTGATGCGGGGACGGGCATGACGGTCGTGGCTTCAAACTATGCTCGCGCGGCCAATGACCTCTATCAAACAGAGATTTGGGCCACCGAAGCTTTGCTGCGGCATTTTCCCGTGACCGGAAAGACCGTCTGGGAGGCTGCAGCCGGTAATCATCTGATGGCCGATGTGCTGCGCGAGAATGGTGCAAGCGTCATCACCAGCGACATAGCGACATATGACAGACGCCATGACGCACATATTGATTTTCTGGAAAAACACTTCTCTTACAAGATCCCGAAGCACGATGCGATCATCACCAATCCGCCTTATGGCAAAGGTAATCGGGATGCGGTGAAATTCGCCAGCCTCGCTCTGGAACGGTGCGATGGCATGGTCGCTCTGTTGCTGACAGCGAAATTCGATTTCGGGAAAACCCGGACATCTTTATTCCGCGATAATCCGCGGTTCGCCGCCAAGATCGCGTTGATCGACCGCATTCAATGGTTTCCCGGCGATACCACAGGCACAGAAGATCATGCCTGGTACATATGGCGGCCGAAGTCTGAACTTCTGGCGCCTCCTGTCATGCTTTGGGAAGGGCGGCCCGCATGAGCGCGTCTCGCAAAGGCCTGAAGCGCGTCGGTTTTCGCCCGTATCTGGTCGAAGGCCAGAAAGGAACGCTGGCGATAGATAGAGATTCTAATCGGCGCTGGTTTGTCCTTCCGCCTGACTGGCCGCGGAACGGCTTCTTCGCATTCCAATTTCCACGCCTTCGCGATGCGCGGGCCTATGCCGAGGGGAGGGTCTGCCGATGAAATGCGAATTGTACCTCGTTGAACAGATGACCGCGGAGCAATGGAGCGAGACGTGGCCCGAATTGCGCCGATACATCGTGGACGCCCCAAGCATGATCCTTCAACAGAGTTTGGAACGTAAGCACTTCGATCCTGACCAGATGGACTTGATGGACCGCGCACGCCGGCGGCGAGCAAAGGCCGAACTTGAAATGGAACGGCGGATTTCGAGGGGAGACGCTGCATGAAACTCCGGTGGCGCACACATCCTCGCATCGCCCGTGCACAGCTCGAATGCTGGCAGAGCGAAAAGCAGCTTTGGCTGTTTGAGCGTATCGCTGTTCTGGTCCGGCTTGCCGATAGGTATGGCCTCGAACGTGCGCGCATCGCCAGGGTGCTCAAAACAATGGCGCAAGCGATGGAGAAGAGGCTTTGAACGCAGAAGTTCCGATCCATGCCCGCATCGAATACCGCCCGTTGCCCTTTGATATAGAGGCTGAGCAGGCTCTGCTGGGCACGCTTATCCGCGACCCCCGGAAATACTGGCAAGTTGCCGATAGGAATATGCTGGCTACGGAACACTTCTACGATGCCCTTCACCAGCGTCTGTTCGCAGCCATTGCCACCGTAGTTCCGCGCGATGAAACCATCTCCACGGTGAGCCTCAATTCCGCGATGCGCGGCGATAAGGGATTGGAGGAAGTCGGCGGGATCGAATATCTGGAGGGTCTCGCGTTCTCATCTCCGGCCGGGCTCAACGTCAAAGCCACGGCCAAGATTATCCGGGATATTGCCACCCGGCGCACGCTTCTGAAGCTTGGCGAAGACATGGCCGATGCCTGTATGGGTGAGGGCGCCGAGATTGATCCCGACACACTGGCCGACCGATTTGGCGAACAGATTTACGACGCCACGCACAAGGAAGAAGCCGGGAAGGGGCCGCAGGACATTTATCAGGTCGCGTTGCGTGCGGCCGAACTTGCCGATGCAGCCCGGCGCAATCCCGACAAGGCCAAAATCTCCACCGGCATCCGGTGTGTGGATACTGCGCTTGGAGGCATCTTCCCAAAAGATTTGACGGTATTGGGGGCAGCACCAAACCTCGGCAAATCGGGCCTTGTTGCTCAGATCGCGCTTTCGGCGGCTTCTGCGGGTCACGCCACCATGTTCTTCAGCCTCGAAATGGCGGCGGAAGAACTCGGTATGCGCTTCATCGCCAAGGAGGTGGGAGTCCCCTCCAACCGGCTCACCGAGGGCCGAACCAGCGAAGCTGATGTGACCAGAGCGTTCGAAGTCGCGCCAGCCATGGCCGAACTTCCGCTACGGATCGACGATACATCTTATCTCACCACGGCCCAGATGCGGGCCCGGTGTCAGGCTATGCGCCGACGCCAAGGTGGGTTGAGCCTCGTCATCATCGACCACCTGCGATTCATTCGTTCCGAAGACCGCCGTGCCGATTTCACCGAACAGATGCAGCAGATCACCCGGGATCTGAAAGCGCTCGCCAAGGAAATGGAGGTAGGCGTCCTCTTGGTTGCCCATCTCAACCGGGAATTCTGGAAGCGGAACGATCACCGGCCAATCCTCTCCGACCTCTATGGCGCTAGCGCGATCGAGCAGAATGCGGACCACATCTGGTTTCTCCACCGCGAAGAATATTTCCTCGAACGCAGCGTGCCGCCCGAGACCGACCAGAAAGCCTACGGTCAATGGCAGGAAGCCTGTGAGCGCGCTCGCGGCTGGGCCGAACTGTTCGGCGCCAAGCGCCGGGGCGGCCCGTTGGGCAGCGCCAAACTGAAATTCGATGCGCCTTTTGTCCGGTTCTCAGATCCGGACGATGGCCAGCCCACCACTTCGGCACAGGAGATGATGCTTTGAGTGGAAGCTATAAAAAGATTCAGCAAATGGCCGAACAATTGGCGGCCCAAACGAAGACCGATTTTTTCGAGCGTTTTGAATGTCTCGGTTATGACGTTTTTGCGTGGACACCTATCGAGGAACTCATGGCCTATGGGCTGCTCCACGTCATGCGCAATTACGAATACTATGGGGGGTGCGGCGACAATGATTTTGTCGATACCAGGGATTTTGAACGTCTCGATCCGCTCAATTTAGCGTGGGCGCCAAGAACATTCGGCATCAAAATTTTTCCGCAATGGCCTGTCGGACGTTATCGCGCCGATTTTGTTATCTCCATTAAAGATTCTAGAGGTCCCACTGTTGTCGGTGCCATCGAATGTGATGGCCACAACTTCCATGAAAAGACGAAGGATCAGGCGCAGCGTGACAAAGCGCGCGACCGATATTTCCAACAGGCTGGAATGATGATCCTGCGTTATTCAGGCAGCGAGATATGGGCTGATCCGGTCAAATGCGCTGTGGAAGCGCTAGGGATATTGCATGGTCAGGCGGCCCTGCTCGCGCGGAGGCAATAATGTCCAGAATTCGCTCCATCCATCCCGGCCTATTCACCGACGAGAATTATGCCGTCCTCAGCTTTCCGGCCCGAGAGCTTCTCAAGGGGCTTTGGGTTGAAGCAGATGACAATGGTATTTTCGAATGGAAGCCACTCACATTGAAGATGCGGATATTTCCAGCCGACAATGTGGAAGTACCGGTTCTCCTTCAGGAACTTGAAACATCATGGGTTCGGCAGTTTGAAGCGGATGGAAAAGTCTATGGCGCGTGCAAGAACTTCTGTCAGTTCCAGCGGCCGAAGAAACCGAAGCCGGTTCATCCAGTACCTGAGGAGATCAAGCCATATATAAAGCATGGTTATAAGGCCCGCGGTGCGGAACAAGAGGATGTTGATGAGGATGAAAAGGGGAATTCCCCTCCCAATAAGCACTCTAATTCGCCCACCGGTACCGAACCGGTTCCCCACCAGTTACCCACCGGTGGGGAAATCTCCGGTCAGATGGAGGATGAAGGATGGAAGAGGGAGGATGGAGAAGGAATAAACCTCACTACGTTCGGTCTTGCCCTGAGGGCTGCAGGAGCAGCCGCTCAAGCGCGAGGTCCTGAAATCATCCGTCTTCCCACAAACCGCTACGAGATCGATGGCGAGGAAGTGCCGATCTTCCAAGCCCAAGGTCTTGAATTCGAAAAGTTATATCCGAGCGTCGATGTTTCGACCCATCTGCGGAACATGCGCGGCTGGCTGCTCGCAAATCGAGCGAAGCGGAAAACCCGCAATGGCATGATGCGATTTGTCAATTCATGGCTCCAGCGTTGCCAGGACAAAGGTGGCGATCCTCATAAAGCCTCGCTATCGGAAATTACTAACCCCGATCCCAACGCTCGCGCGCCCTGCATTCGGCAGCCCGGCGAGAGCGACGAGCACTACAAGGTTCGCCGCTACGTCGAACGGAAATTCTGGCTATCGACGGACGGGCCACCTCCAGATGATCCCGATTGCCTGTTTCCCAAGCCGATCCTGGTCGAATTCGGATTTCGTCAACAAAAACAGTATGCGTAGAGGACAGAAATATGGGACGGCGCTGGTATGTTGTGCAGACGCGGGCAAGAGCCGAGATCAGCGCCGCCACGCGCATTGCAGCGATTGGCTTTCCGACATTTCTGCCCTTCGAACAGCGGATGCAACGTCAGGGCAAATGGTGGGTGCCCGTCAATGCCGGCCCGTTGTTCCCGCGCTACATCTTCGCCGCATTCAACCGGCAGAAGGACGATTGGGGTCAAATCCTGCGGGACCCGCTGATCCCGGCTTACCAGATTCTTTGCGATTGTCGCGGCCAGCCATGCCCGGTTCCATATCCCGTCATCCGCGCGATCCGGCGCATGAACAGGCCGCAGGTACGGGAAAAGCACGGAGCAAAGTTCAGCGAGGGTCAGGAAGTGCGGATCAAAGAAGGTCCATTCAGCAGCTTCTGCGGTTTGGTCGAGGGATCGTCATCAGAACGTGTGCGCGTGTTGCTCTCGTTATTCGGCCGCGAGACGCCGGTAGAGATGTCGGAAAGCGATCTGGAAGCGGTGTCGGCGTGACGCACAAACTTGACATCGAATTCACAAAGCGGCATTTCTCATGCGTTAACTGTGATTTGTCCGCCCAGCGCGGACGGCGGAGCGTGGAAAAACGCCGCCACAAAATTCCTGAAAAATCAAGCACTTACGGAAATTGTCGCGACCGGAAATTGACGGTGAGATCATGGGATTGAAATTGTCCCATCGTCTTCTGTGAGTTCATCTGGCGCAAATTTCCCCTGTCTCAATTCGTTCTCTTCAAACCAATGGCATTCCACTACATTTCTGTCGCTTTCCCAATGCTTTTTAACCGTCATGCGCGGACCACCCGACTTAAGCCGAACAGTGTCGCCGACTTGCCAGTTCGTCATTTGATTTTTCCTTCCCCAGTGAAAAACAATCAAAGGTAATCAAACATGGCGCGTGGCGGCAAGCGTGACGGTGCCGGCAGAAAGTCTGGCGTGCCGAATAAGGCGACGGCGGAACGGCAGAAGGAGATTGCCGCGAGCGGCGAAACCCCGCTGGATTATATGCTTAGGGTCATGCGGGACCCGGAAGCGGACCCTTCGCGTCGCGATGATATGGCGAAGGCCGCTGCCGCATACGTTCATCCCAAACTCGCCGCTGTCCAGCATAGTGGCAAGGATGGTGGGCCTATCGAAGTGAACATCGTTCGCTTCACCGACTCCACCACAACCCCGAAAGGATCGTAATCATGTCGTCACCCGGCCAGCCGATGCCTCCTGGAAATGGTGGGCCGCCGCCGCAGTTGATCGCGCTTGCGGTCCAATTGCTCCAGATCGAATTGCAGCGGGCACAAATCCTCGGCGCTGCGGCCCAAATGGTGCAGCAGATGGGGAGCCAAGGCGCTCCGGCTGACGCAGCTTCCGGCCCTGTTCCGCCTCCCGCTGGGCCGCCGCGCCCGACAGGCCCTGTGCCGGTACCGACCGGCCCGCGCGGTGCAGTCTCGCCAGTTGGCATGCGGCCGACACAGTAGGAGGCTCAAATGCCCAGCCGCTCGCCCGCCCAGCACCGCCTCATGGAGGCCGTCGCGCACGATCCGGCCTTTGCGGCCAAGGTCGGTATTCCGCAAGACGTGGGGCAGGAGTTCTCGCGCGCGGATGAAGTGAAACGCCACGATCTGCGCCATCCGAAGACGGGCCGCTTTGTTCCGGCCAAGACGGTGCCAGCGCATTCCAAGGGCCGGGTCGGCTATGGGCTCCACAAAGGGGCGGTGGTGACGCAATAGCGAGGCATCCATGCCTGTCGCTCATAGCCAAATCCGCGAGACCATCGCAGACGCAGGCCTCAACCTTCGAAGCCACCATGTGCGCGAGGAAGGTGAGGTCTACATCGTGGAAGACGCGCACAATGGTCACGCCGCTTCGATTGCGCTACGGGCCGAAGAAATGGTGAATCCGTTCGTCGTCCTCGGCCGCATTCGACACGTCGCCCGGTCACTGGCCGAAGACTGAATGTCTGCCATAACCTTGCCTCACGGCGGCTGGCGACCGCGTGACGATCAATTGCCGCTATGGTCATACCTTGAACATGGAGGATTACGGGCGATCGAGGTCGCTCATAGGCGATGGGGCAAGGACGACGTTGCCCTCCATCGCGCCGCCTGTGCCGCCTATGAGCGCGTCGGAACTTATTGGCACATGCTGCCAAAGGCCAACCAGTCGCGGAAGGCAATCTGGGAAGCCGTCAACCCGCGCACCGGCAAGCGTCGCGTTGATGAAGCCTTTCCGCCGGAAATTCGCGAGGACTTTCGCGAGTCCGACATGTTCTGCCGCTTCAAAAACGGCTCAACGTGGCAGGTAGTGGGTTCCGACAATTTCAACAGCCTCGTCGGTTCGCCGCCGGTCGGGATCACATTTTCAGAATGGGCGCTGGCCGATCCCCATGCATGGGCCATCCTTCGACCTATCCTCGACGAAAATGGCGGCTGGGCATTGTTCATCACCACACCGCGCGGCCGCAACCATGCACACCGCACACTCGAACTGGCGCGATCCGAGCCGGACTGGTTCGCGGACGTAAAGACGGCCTACGACACGGCGGTATTCAGGCCGGATCAATTGGCCCGCATCAAGCGGGAACTGATCAAGGAGTGGGGCGAAGAAGACGGCGAGGCCCTGTTCGATCAGGAATATGGCTGCAGCTTCGATGCGCCGCTGGTCGGCGCCTATTATGCCAAGCAGATCGCACAGCTTGAGGCCGCGGGGCGCATCGTTGATGGGATCGAGCACGACCCCAACCATCTGGTCGAAACGGCGTGGGACCTTGGCTATAGCGATGACACCACAATCTGGTTCTTCCAGACGGTTCTGAATGAGCCGCGGGTTCTGGGCTATTACTCGGCGCATGGGCAGGACATCACCCACTACGCCGACAAGTTGACCGAATATGCGGAGCGCAAGGGATGGCGCTACTGGAAGACGGACCCGCGCGAAGCCCTGCATTGGGTGCCATGGGATGCCAGACCGAAGACTCTGGCAAGTAGGGGCAAGTCCCTCCTCGAAATCGCGTGGGAAGAACGGCAGCTTTCGCTGCGCGTGGCACCCAATCTTTCCGTGCAGGACGGCATCCAGGCGACCCGGAAGTTTCTCGCCAAGGCATGGTTCGACAAAAGCGAGTGTGCCGACGGCATCGAATGTCTACGGAACTATCAGCGCGAATGGGACGATGATCGCAAGGTCTTCAAGTCCACGCCGCTGCACAATTGGGCCAGCCACGGCGCGGACGGTGCTCGCATCATGGCGATTGCACAGGCCCAGCGCGAACCCATTGAGCGCCAGAAGCCCAAGAGCATCAAGCGCATCGAAGACATGACTTTTGACGAACTTGCCGAGATCGGATCGCGGATGCGGCAGCAGGAGTATCGGGTGTGAATGACGATCAGACCCCGCCCGATGTGCTGGCCGAGGCCAAACTGGTCAAGGAATGGCTCAACCGCATCACCATCACGATGGAGTATTTCAAGCCGTACTTCGAGCGCGGCGACAAGATCGTCAAACGCTATCGGGATGAAAGGTCCGACAGTCTCGCCGTGGCGCGGGACAGGCGCTTCAATCTCTTGTGGTCGAACGTGCAGACCTTGGGGCCTGCCGTCTATGCCAAACCGCCGAAGATGAACGTGACGCGGCGGTATCACGACAAGGACGCCATCGCCCGCATCGCCAGCATGGTCTTGGAACGCGCAGTCACCTACGAGATGGACTGCAGCGACTTCGATGAGGTGATGACCCAGGGGCGGGACGATTACTTGCTGGTCGCGCGCGGCACGGCTTGGCAGCGGTATGAGCCAATCATCATCAAGGTTCCTCTCACCGCGCCTGATGCGCCCCAGGCGCCCGAGGACGGCAGCGGACCGGCGCCGAATGCGCCGACTGGACTTCTTGCCCCCGCGCCGCCGGGCACGGAGGGCACCGAACAGCAACCCCCGCAGCCGTCCTATCAGGAATCGCTCGCTGGTGAACACGCACCACTCGATTACGTCCACTGGAAGGATTTCATCCACGATCCGGCGCCGACGTGGAAGAAGGTGCGCTGGGTCGCGGCGCGCACATTGCTCGACAAGGACACGGCGACGAAACGGTTCGGCGCGGAACTGGCAGGACAACTGAAATACAATCGCCGCTACCAGAAGGATGATCCCCAGTCCGGTTCCAAAGCGAATATGCCGGCGACGGTAGATGACCTGACCTTGGTGTGGGAAATCTGGGACAAGAGCACGCAACAGGCGCTCTGGCTCAGCCCCGACATTCCGACGCAATTCCTCGACCGGCGCGATGATCCGTTGCACCTGCGCGATTTCTTCCCGTGTCCAAAGCCGCTTTATGCCACGCTGACCAATGACCGCCTGATACCGGTGCCCGATTATGCGCTCTATCAGGATCAGGCGCATCAGATCGACGAACTGACCGAACGCATTGCATTGCTAACCAAAGCAATCGCGGTGCGCGGCGCCTATGACAAGTCGAACAAGGAACTTGCCAATCTTCTGAATGAGCGGCCGGAAAACTTCCTTGTCCCGGTCGATAACTGGGCGGCATTCGCGGAGAAGGGCGGCCTCAAGGGCCAGATCAGTTTCGTCCCGCTCGACCAGATTGTGGGCGTCCTCGACAAGCTGACTGCGATGCGGAACCTGCTCAAGCAGGACGTGTACGAGATCACCGGGATTTCCGACATCGTGCGCGGCGCTTCGATGGCGAGCGAGACGGCGACAGCCCAGCGCATCAAGGGAAACTTTGCCACGTTGCGGCTTGACGACCGGCGGAAGGCCGTATCCCGTTTCGCCCGCGATGGGCTCCGTCTCACCGCCGAAGTGATTGCCGAGCATTTCGAACCCGCCACGATCCGCCAGATTTCAGGCTTCGATCAGATGACGGAGATTCTGGAACGGGTCGCGCAGGGAGAAAATGCCGACGAGATATTCGACCAGGTCATGGAGATGCTGCGCAACGACCCGATGCGGCTCACCCACCTCGATATCGAGACAGATTCGATGGTGGAGGCCGATCAGGCCCAGGAACAGCAGGACCGGGTACAGTTCCTGAGCGCGGCGGGATCGTTTCTTCAGCAGGCGGTCACGGCAGGCCAGCAATTGCCGGCGCTCGTTCCGCTTCTCGGCCAGATGCTCATGTTCGGCGTGCGAGGCTTTAAGGCGGGGCGCGAACTCGAAGACGTGTTCGAAACCACGATGGCGCAATTGGAGCGCGCCGCGGCCCAGCCCCCACCACAGGCCGCAGAATCGGCGCCGGAACCGGACACCAGCATGGCACAAATTCAAGCAGATACGCAGCGCGCGCAGGATGAACTCGCCGTGAAGCAGGCCGGGATTCAGCAGGACGGCGAGATCGAACAGAACAAGCTGCAGCAGAAGGACGCGATTGAGAAAGCGGAACTTGCGCTGCGAGAACGCGAACTGGAAAGCAAACTCCAACTCGCCCGCGATGAACTGGCGATGAAGTTCGGGCTCAATCCTTTTGACGGCTACCGCCCCTTCGCTCAACCGGCTGCGCCGGTGCCAGCGCCCACCGCTTAAACGCTACCCAAAACGAAATGGCTGTCATGTCCGACGCTCTGATCGAGCGGGGCGCGTGGGTGCTCGACCCCGACACGCTCCGCTGGGTTCCTAAGGATCAATATCGCCGTGCCGTCCAGCGCAGCCGCGAGGCGCGCCGGATGCGCTCCGATCTGCCGTCTCCGCAGGTCATGCGGGACATCCGGCCATTTGTGAATGTGGCCGTGGACGGCGCCGAAATCTCGTCGCGTAGCGCCAAGCGCGAAATGATGAAGCGGCACGACCTGATCGAAATCGGCAACGAAAAACGCATCACGAAACGGCAGGGCCTCAAGCGTCTGCCGAGCGTGAAGAACAGCATCAAGCGCGCGGTGCAGGAGTTGAGCTGATGGCACGAAACATCCCCGTTTCCGGCGCGTCCAAGGATTTCCAAGCCGAATGTGATCTTCGCACGCTGATCGAAGCCGAGAAGATCAAAAGGGACAAATCCCGTTTTCGCGCGGCCCTGTCCCTCCGCGACAAAATGAAAACGGACATGGAGAAGATCGATGGACGATGAGACGCAAGACCCAGCGCTGACGACTGACGACCTTGGCGCGGTCTCTGATCTCAAAGCTGAGCCGCGCACCGTGCGCGAAAGCCTTGAGGAAGCCCAGACCGCGTTGAATGCCGGTGGTGACCAGCCAGCCGCTACGCAAGCGCCTGAAGGTGGAAAGCCTGACAAGGCCGCCGCGGTTATGAAGGAAGCGCCCGAGGCGACGATGGGTGCCGGGACGCAGGCACCTCAGCACTGGTCGGCCGAAGACAAGGCGATGTTCGCCAAGCAGTCGCCCGAAGCCCAGCAGTGGCTGCTGGCCCGGCACAAGGCCATGGAAGGCGACAACACCCGCAATTCGCAGGCGCTGGCCGAAATGAAGCGCCGGTTCGAACCGATCGATCAGATCTTTGCGCCGCATCGCGAACGACTGACCCAAACCGGCCAATCCGAGTCCGACGTGGTGCGCAACCTGCTTGCCGCACAATTGTTCCTCGAACAGAAGCCGGAAGAAGGCCTGATCTGGCTGGCGCAGAACCTCAACGTCGATCTGCGCAAGGTGGCCGGGAAGCTCGGTGGCACCGCGAACCCCGATGCCGATGACGATCCGTTCGGTACGCTTCATCCCAAGGTGGCCGAAGCCTTCAAGATGCTCACCTCGAAGGTCGAGCATTTCGAAACCCAGGCGCAGCGCGCCGAGCGCGAAGCTGCTGAACAGGCCCAGCACCAATTGCATCAATCCATTACCGAGTTTCGCGAGGCGAAGAATGCTTCCGGCGAACTCCTCTATCCTCATATTGCCGATCAAGAGGTGACCGCGACGATGGCGGCACTCATCAAGTCTGGCAATGTGAACATCGAACAGTGCGGGGGGCTCATTCCCGCTCTGAAGACCGCCTATGAAAAGGCCATTTATGCCGTACCGGGCACCCGTGACGCCCTTCTGAAGGCCGAAAAGGCCGCGAGCGAAAAGAAGGCAGCAGACGAACGGGCCCGGCAGGTGGACAAGGCCAGGAAAGCGGGCGTGAGCGTGTCCGGGGCATCCACCTCGGCGGCTTCACCGGTTTCGAGAGGTTCGGTCGGCGCCACCCTGCGCGAAACAGCGCGCGAGATGGGGTGGAACGTTTAACCAACCCAACCAAAGGAGATTTCAGCCATGGCTTCACCAGGCCTGTCCGAAATCGTCACGTCCACGCTCGAAAACCGCAGCAAGGACATTTCGGACGCTTTCACCAACAACACCGCATTGATGTTTCGGCTCAACGACAAAGGCAACAAAAAGCTGCTGTCGGGCGGCCGTACCATCGTGCGGGAAATCGCATATGCCGAGAATGGCACCTTCGGGTTCTATTCGGGCTACGACACGCTCAATGTCTCGCCGTCTGATGTATTCACGGCGGCGGAATATAACTGGAAACAGGCTGCCGTCGCGGTGTCCTGGTCCGGTCTTGAGCAATTGCAGAACTCGGGCCCGGAACAGGTGTTCGATCTGATCGAGGAACGCATTACCAATGCGGAATCGACCATGGTCAACAATCTGTCCGATGGTCTTTATTCGGACGGCACCGGATTTTCCGGCAAACAGGTCGGCGGCCTTCAATTGCTGGTCAGTGATGCGGGAACCGGTACGGTCGGCGGCATCAATGCCGGCACGTGGGACTTCTGGCAGAACTACGTGTACTCGTTCGCGGCGCAGTCGGGTGCACCGACGCCGGGACCGACCACGATCCAGCGCGCCATGAACACCACGTGGTTGTCCACCAAGCGCAATCGCGATCAGGTCGATCTGATCGTCGCGGACAACATCTTCTACAGCTATTATTGGGAATCCCTGCAGGCGCAGCAGCGCTTCATGGATGCCAAAATGGCTTCGGCGGGCTTCGACAATCTGAAGTTCAAGAACGCCGACGTGGTGGCGGATGGCGGCCTCGACGGCGATGCACCGGCAAGCCGGATGTACTTCCTCAACACGAAGTATCTGCGGCTCGAAGTTCACAAACAGCGCGACATGGTTCCACTCGGCCCCGGCGAACGGTCGTCCGTCAATCAGGACGCAACCGTCAAGCTGCTCGGCTGGGCAGGCAACATGACGACCTCTAACCGGCGCCTGCAAGGCGTCATCCGGCCGTAAGGAGGTGCGAGATGTCTTTTCAGACTGAACAACTGCTCGGCGCGGATTTCTCCCGCGTCGATGATACGGCAGCCTTTGCGGTCGGGACCGTGGCGCACGGGACGGACGGCGGGGAATGGACTTACGGCAAGGCAGGTGGTGCGATCACCGGTGCTGACTATGTCGCGGTTCTCGATGCGGCGTGGTCGGCCACTCTGGCTTCCACCACCAATTCGCCGTTTGGTCTGCGCATCGGCGTTGCACCCGGTGCCATGGCCCAGAACCAGTATGGCTGGTTTCAGACCGGCGGCGTGCGTCCCGGCATCCGTGTCAATGCGTCGTGCGCGGCCAACGTCAAACTGAATACCACCGCCACCGGCGGCCAGCTTGACGATGACGGCACCGGCGGCGCGAAGACGGCTTCAGGTATCGTGCTCACCACGGCCAATGGTGTCGCGGCGGGCAGTGCGCCGGGCGTCATCTTCAACCCGGTGGTCGGCGCCACCCTCTAACCAATCTCATGAGCAAGTAGCGGGTGCGGCAGCGATGACCGCACCTGCTTTTGCCGGAAAGGACAATCATGTCTATCCAGAACGGCGCATTTCTCGCGGGCTCCGGCCTTGACGCCGACAGTCTGATGAGCGCCGACGATCTCACCCGCTCGCAAGGTGCGGCCAACATCATCCCGAAGTTTTTCAACCGCACCGTTTCCCTTGGCGATGGCCAGTTCGCGGATGAGGAACTGGTCGAATTGCTGGTGCCGGGCGATGCCAAATCAGGCCCGGTCCATGTCGTGACCGAAACCATCAAGAAGAAATTCCCCGGCGCTTATCGGGCCTGGAAAGAGGGCCGCGACACGGCCCGCGAAGGCACTCCGCTGGAACTGATGGTGGGCGATGGGGCGCTTCTCCATACCCTGAAGGCCGCCAATGTCCACACGGTCGAACAACTGGCCGGTCTCACCGATGGACAACTCGATATCGTGCCGATCGATGGCCGGGGCTTGCGCGAGCGCGCACGCAAGCGGCTGGAAATGCTGAAGTCGGCCAAAGACGCTGCGGCTGAAGAAGCCAAGGATGCCGAGATCAAGGAATTGAAGGCCAAGGTCGCCGAACTGTCCAACCTTCTGAAGCCTTCGGCCACGGCCAAAACTGAAGATGACGATGGCGCAGCCGCCATGGGCCGTCCGCCCGAAGGTGCCGTGCCCGCGCCGCAGCAGCGTCCGCCACGCCCAGTCCCGCGTCCGCAAGCGCAGCAGCGGTAAGCCGTCATGGACAAGGCCTTTCTGGAAGCCCGCGCCCAGCAATATCAGCAGGCGCGGGCCAATGCTGCACAACTCATGGACCAGTCCATGCGCACCATCATCGAATGCGATGCGATTTTGCGTGAACTGGCTGAATTGACGGCGGCAATCGATCAGCCTCCCGAAAAACCCAAGAAGCCGTCCAAAGCCCATGCCTGATAGCGTGCTCCAGATCATTCAGGACGCCATGGACGAACTCTCCCTGCCGCGGCTCGCGTCTGTGGTGGGGAGTTCCGATCCAATGGCCCGGCAGATGCTTTCCCTGTTCAATGCCCATGGCAAGGAACTGGCGAGTGATACCGACTGGACGATTCTGGATCGCGTCAACGTCTTTCCGACCGTTGTTGATCAGGCCGAATACGATCTGCCCGGCGATTTCGATCATCTGGTGATCAACACGGTGTGGGACCGGTCGCAACTGACACCGGTGCGCGGGCCCATCAGCCCGGCCATGTGGCAGACGATCAAATCCGGGCTGATCGGTAACGGCATCTACTTCCGTCGCTATCGCATCGTCCGCGGCGTCAATATGGCGGTGCGGAAATTCGTGATCGACCCGACGCCGGGAACAAGCGGCGCCGATCTGGTCTTTGAGTACATCTCCAACGCATGGGTAAGCCTGAATGACGGTTCATCCATTTGCACGCGCGTCACGAACGACACTGATTTCCCGCTGCTCGACGCCACGCTGATGCGGCTTGGCCTCAAATGGCGGTTTCTGCGCGCCAAGGGTCTGCCGTTCACGACCGAACTGAACGAGCACAATGAAATGCTCGACAAGATTTCTGGTCGCGACCGGCCGGAGCCCGGCGCTTCGCTGGTCGGGCCCGGTCTGGTCCAGCGTTTTCTCGGCTATCTCAATATTCCCGAAACTGGGTATGGCAATTGAGACTTTCTGCCGCCCTCAAGCGCACGCCGCGCAACTCCGTCATGCTCGCGCCGACCGGCCAGATCACATCCCAGCCGGCGCCGACGCGCGGCTGGAATGCGCGCGACCCGCTGCCAGCGATGAAACCTGCCGATGCCGTGGTGCTCGACAATTATTTCCCGGATACCGCCGATGTCACGCTTCGCGGCGGATGTGTCTCCCATGTCACGGGCCTTCCCAGTCCGGCCGAAACCCTCTCCGTCTATGGCGCGGCTTCGGCGGAAGAGATGTGGGCTTGGGCGGCGGGTGGCATCTACAATGTCTCGTCGGGCGGGGCGGCCGGAGCCGCGGCCGTTACGGGGCTCACCAATTCCCGCTGGGAAGCGGTGAATTACAGCACCTCGGGGAATCATTTCATCGAAGCGGTCAATGGCGTCGATGAACTTCTGATCTATGACGGCACGACGTGGCAGAGCGTCAACGGTTCCAGCACGCCTTATGCCATCACCGGCGTCGATACGACTGATCTTGCCTTTCTGTTCGTATTCAAGAAGCGGCTGTTCTTCCTGGAGAACGCCAGCCTGAAATTCTGGTTTCTGGCGGTCGATTCCGTTGCGGGGACGGCTACCGGTTTTGATCTCGGCCCAGTCTTCAAGAGTGGGGGGCATCTCGTTGCCGGTGGTTCATGGACCCGCGACGGCGGCGACGGCATGGACGATCTCGCTGCCTTCATCACCAGCATGGGCGAGGTCGCGATCTATTCCGGCACGGACCCTGCTGACGCCACGAACTGGTCCCTGATCGGTCGCTACGACATTCCGCCGCCGATTGGACGGCGCTGCCTGATCAAGACGGGCGCCGATCTGGCGGTAATCACCATTGACGGTGTAATTCCGCTGGGACGCATTCTGAGCCTCGACCGCGCTGAAACCAACAAGGTGGCGCTGAGCGATCGCATTCGCAAAGCCTTCAGCAGCGCCGCCAGTCTCTATCGGAACTCGTTCGGGTGGGAAGCGATCTCCTATCCGGGTGGGTCGCAGGTCCTGTTCAATGTTCCTGTGCAAGAAGGTGTCGAGCAGCATCAATACGTATTGAACGCGACGACCGGCGCATGGTGCCGCTATCTCGGCTGGAACGCGCGGACCTGGGCCGTCTTCAAGGAAAAGCTCTATTTCGCTGACAACGGCGGCAACATCATTCGTGCCGATGAAGGCAATGACGACAATGGCGAGCCCATCGTCGGCTCTATTCAGGCAGCATATGCCTATCACGGCGGCAAGGGACGGCAGGCCAGTTATCAGATGGTCAAGCCGATCATCGTCAGCGGACCATCGCTGAAATATGGACTGGGCATCGCGGTCGATTTCGATACGGATGTGCAGATCGGGGTTATCGACACGTCCGGCGATGATGCCGCGCCGGTATGGGACGAAGCGACGTGGGATGTGAGCGCGTGGTCCACGCTGACCACGTTGAAAGAATGGCGCAATACCCCAGCCATCGGAACCTGCGGCAGCATCCTGTTTCGCACTTCGACCATCGGATTGCCGGTTTCGGTCACCGCCTTTGATCTTCTTCTCATCGCCGGGGGGCCGCTCTGATGTTGAGCCTCGTCTTCTCCAAGAGTGCGGAAGACCCGTTCAACGAGGCCATTGCCCGTTGGGTGATGGAGCGGACTCATATGCACCGCGTGCTGATCCCGCGCACCTATACCGCAATCGGTGTGATCCGCGTCGGCTCGCAGCAAGAACCAAAGGTGATCGCGGGCGTTTTGTTTCACGATTTTTCGCATGTTGGGAGTGGCGCGCGCATCGAAGTGAGCATGGCGGCTGATGATCCATGCTGGGCTCGGCGCGGCGTGATTTCCGCCATTCTTCATTACCCATTCGTGCAGCTTGGCTGTCATGTGCTTTGCGCCACGACCGATCGCACCAACCGCAGGACGCGAAAATTCCTGCAGGGCTTGGGCTTCAAGGAACGCGGCATCATTCCGAACCGACCTTACGCCGACGACACCGTGATCTATGCGCTGCGCCGGGAAGATGCGGCGCGCTGGGTGCATTTTCCAACTGAACAGGTGGCGGCATGAAATCAGCAGGCTCACCCCCGGCCGCGCCCGATCCCGTTCAGACAGCGGCGGCGCAAGGCAAGGAGAACCGGCAGACGGCGGCCTACGAACAGGCGATGAACTTCGTCAATCAGACGACGCCTCTCGGCAGCCTGACCTATACGCAGTTGAGCCCCGGCAATGCCAACACACCGCCGCAATGGCAATCGACTGTCACGCTTTCGCCGGAGGGGCAGAAATCCTTCGATCTGCAACAACAGGTCGGGACCGCGCTGAACAACCTGGCCCTGAAGGGGACAGGGCAGGTCACCTCTGCTCTCGACAAGCCGCAGGACTATTCCGGGTTGCCTTCGGTCCCGTCGAGCCTAGACCTTTCGGGCCTGCCGCAGATTCCGGCCTTCGACACCAGCAAATTGCCGTCCGCGCAGCAATCGCTCGACTTCTCGAACCTGCCCGCGATGACCGGCATCGATCTCTCCAAGTTGGGGGATATGCCGGCCGGGCTCGACCTTTCGTCTCTTGGCGCGCGCCCCACGGCCAATGCCGATGTTCTCAAGGGCGCACAGGATGCCGCCTATTCCAATGCGACGGCGATCCTCGATCCGCAATGGGAAAAGAGCCAGCGCAATCTCGAAACACAACTGGTCAACAGCGGTATCGCGCGCGGCACTCCGGCGTGGGATCAGGCCATGTCCGAGTTCAACCAGTCGAAATCGTCTGCATACGGCGCGGCCCGCAACGATGCCTTCAATCAAGGCTTGGCAGCGGAATCGAACCAGTTCGGCATCGAAAACACGGCCTACAATACCGGCCTCAACGCGCTGCAACAGCAATTGGCGGACGCTCTCGGCATCCGGTCGCAAGGATTGAACGAACAGGAGACAGCACTCGACGCCGCGATCAAGGGTCGCCAGCAGGGCATGTCGGAACAGCAGTCGCAGTTCAATGCCACCAATCAGGCCCGCCAGAATGCATTGGCCGAAATGCTCACTGGCATCGATGTGGCGAGCGGGACGCGTCAGCAGGGACTTTCCGAGGCTGAGGCGCAGGCGGCGCAGGCGGCAGCCGCCCGCCAACAGGGCATCACCGAATCCAATTATCTGCGCGAACTGCCGATCAATGAAATCTCGGCGCTGCTCAATGGCGGACAGGTCCAGTTCCCGCAATTTGGATCGACCGGAAACACGCAAGTGCAGCCCGTCGATATCGCTGGCCTGATCAACCAGAACTACAACCAGCGCTACCAGCAATATCAGCAGCGGTTGCAGCAGCAGAACGCGATGTGGGGCGGTCTTGCCAGCCTTGGCGGCACGCTCGGCAGCGCCCTCATTCTTGCCTAGGAACGCGCCTATGCCCATCAACTACGCCCCGCCTCAGCATCAACCGAACTTCATCCAGTTCCTGCAACAGCCGCAGTTGCCGAATGTCCCGATGCCGTTTCAGGACACGCGACGGATTGATCATCAGGAAGCATTGGCTAAAGCCATCATGGGGCATGGCCTCGATGCCTCACCGGCAGTCGGCGGTCCCGGTGAAGCGCTCGCGCGCGTCGGACAAGCCCTTCTCGGCAGCTACATGGCGAAGCGCGCCGGTGACAGGCGCGACGAAGCCAATGCGGAAAATGCGGATGCGCTGCGGTCAGCGCTTCAAAGCGGGGATATATCTGGGCTCATTTCGAGCGGCAATGACACAGCCGAGAAGGTTGGCGCGGCCATCCTCGAAAGCCAGATGAAGCCGCGCACCGAATACCGCGATCTGACGCCCGAAGAGATTGCCGCAACCGGATACCGCCAGCGCGATTCCAACGGGCAACTCGTTTCTCCAGTCAAGCCGCCTAACACCGGTTTACCGCCTGGCTACCAATGGAATGCCGATCATACAGGGTGGGAACCCATCCCCGGCGGACCGGCCGATCCGAATAGCCCAAAGAACAAGCAGGCTGCGGATATGCGCCTTCGCGCGCTTGCGCTTCAGGAAAAGGCGGTCAAGGCCGGGATAGCCGACAAGACCTCAAACCTGAACCCGTGGGCAATGGACTGGGGTAACTGACATGCCAATGCCGGATGTTGGCCAGGTCGTAAACGGCTTTGTCTTTCAGGGCGGAAACCCGAACTCGCAGGCATCATGGAAACCGGCGACAGGAAATGATTTGTTGCCGTCGCTGAAGCCGAAGGAGCGGGTTGAATACCAGCAGTCGCAAAACAAGGCGCGTGCCGCCTACATGGCGCTCACTGCGGAGCGTCAGACTGTTTATGACGCCATCGACAAAGCGCTAAAAAATACCGACTGGTATACCGCAGGCCCTGCCGGATGGTTGAATTGGGTGCCTGGTTCGCCCCCAAAAACGCTCGCCTCTGATCTGAAAACAATCAAGTCCAATATCGGATTCGATAAGCTGCAGCAGATGCGTGAAAACTCGCCGACCGGTGGCGCTCTTGGGCAAGTCTCAGATCGCGAAAATGAGCTTCTGCAATCTGTGATGGGAAACCTCGATCAGGATTTGGCGCCATCACAGTTGCGTGACAATCTGATCGCCATCCGCGACAGGTTACGGGCAGGGGACAAATTGCGGGCGGAAGCCTATGAGCGTGACTTCGGCGCTCCGCCGCCAAACATGGCATCAGTTTCGGGCGCAACCCCGCCATCCACTTTCGGCATGCAACGGCCGGCAGCGCCGAACTCTGCGTCCCCAGTGCCGAACGACATCAATGCGTTGCTCAAGAAGTATGGCGGTTAGCAATGGCGGATCTGGACCGGCTATATGACGCGTTGCGCAAGGCAGATGCGGCCGGAAACGCAGATGATGCGCGTGCGATCGCGCAAGCGATCAGAGCGCAAACGGCTTCTGATAAAGACGAATCGGCAAAGCAAGTCATGCAGGTGGCTGCTGGAGCGCCGACGCCTGCGGCATCTGGCGTTGAGCGTGCTGCGACCGCGGCTGGTATGGGTGCCAAGGGTTTTGCCGATAGCGCGCTCGAAGCCATCGGCCTTGTGCCAGATTTCGTTGCATCGGGCTTCAAAGCTGTTGGCTTACCTGCGCCCGAGGACCCACATTTCTACACCAAAGGTTTGAAGAAGGCTTATCAGACAGCCGGAGAGACCTTAGCTGCGCCTTTGAAGGCGCTTGGCGTTCCCGATGTGACGCTTCCCGATAAGCCGCAGAACACGGAACAGCGACTTGCCTATGGTGCGGGGCGCGGTGCGGCCGATGCGCTGTCTTTCATGGTCCCGGCCGCTGCTGTTGCCAAGACGGCAAAGGCCGGTTCGACAGCCGAACATGTCGCCAATGCACTGATGGCAGCGCCCGCTGCGCAGATTGGGGCCGGCAGCGTCGGCGGCGCGGTCGGACAGGAAACCGATAGTCCCGCCCTCGGCATTCTCGCAGCGTTGGGAACGGCCGGGTCGGCAGAAGGTCTTCGCAACCTCTCCACGCGTGCGTTTCGGCCAGACCTGTCGGCTTTGACCTCGGCTGAGCCGGGCGCGGCGCGGGCTGCTGCCCAATACGTCTCAAAAATCGCTGATACGGCCGGGAAGGGAACAAATGCAATTTCTCGCGCCGCGGCGGACTTCGAAGGCAAGCCGGTCACCGCGGCGGAAGCGATCGGACGGCCAGGTGTTGGAGCATTGGCAGCGCTCGGACGGCGGGCAGGCACAACACCGGATGCATTGGAAGGGGTGCTGGGTGCGCGCGCCGCGGCTGCGCCTGACCGGATGCTCGCGGATTTTGCCGACACGCTGGGCGTATCGCCCCAGGCCGCTGAAGGGAATTTCGAGGCCCTGATTCAGGCTGGTCGTGAGAAGGCCAAACCGCTCTATGCCGAAGCCTATAAGGCCAATCCAAACATTGCGTCGAAAGAGATCGATCGCATCCTTGAAACACCGGCTGGAAAGCGCGCGCTGACCGATGCACGCAAGATGATGCAGAACGATATGACGCTGATGGGTGTCACCGATCCTGAACTGCTGGCGCAGGCCAAGGAAGCAGGCCAGAAGCTTCCATTCAAAGGCGGTGTCGCATCGGGCCTGAAGATGGAAACGCTGGATTATGTTAAGCGCGCGCTCGACGATCAGATCAATGCTGCTTTCCGTGCCGGGAACAGACAGGAAGGCGGCGTCATCGTTGGTCTCAAGAACCGTATGGTGAAGGAACTGGAGAACGCCGATATCACGGCCCAAGCCGGTCCGAATTCTCTGAAGCCAGAAGGTGGCAAATACGCTCAGGCTCGAAAAGCGGCCGGCGAATATCTCGGCGCGCAAAACCAGTATGCCGTAGGTCAGAAAGTCCTATTCGACCCGAATACCAGTGTTCGGAAAATGACCGCCATGTTGGCGGACATGGACGGCCCCAGCCTCGAAGCCTTCAAGGGTGGTGTTGCCCAGCGCATCTTCACGATGCAGCAGAATGGACGGCTTCGACCTGCCGTGCTCGATGTACCGGCTGTGCGTGGCAAGCTGGCCGCGTTGTTCGGACCAGAGAATGCGGATGCGTTCATCGGGCGTGTGAAGGCCGAAGCGAAATTGGCCGTCACAGGAAATCGCATGATGCCTGGCAAAGGATCAGCCACACAGGAACTGAACGACGCGATGGCCGATCAGGACAACGGAAAGCGGTTGAGGCAAGCCGCAGACATTGCCTCCATAGGCGTTCATCTCGGGAAAGGAAATGTTCTGCCCGCGTTGATGCGAATGGGGCAGGTGGCTTTCGACACGGCTGCACATCCCCGGCGCGCCGTGATGCCGGTGGCGACCCGCGACGAGGCAGGACGGCTTTTGATGCTGAGCCCGGATGATCTCGCCAACTATTTGACCCAGGTCGATGCGACGAAGACCGCGGCTGTGCCGCAGATATTGCGCGATCCCGCACTGTCGAGAGATGTGGTGGCGGCGCTATTGATGGGCAGAAACAAGGATATCGCGCTCAACCCGCGTTAGGGGTCAAGGCTCATGGAGCGTGCCGCGGCGCGGCCAAATCGAAGCCAGACATAGAGCTTCGTCAGGAAATAGGTCGCGGCGAATCCACAGAATGCCGAACCGAAAAGCTGGGCCTTTGGCGTGAGATCGGCGGTATGGGCAAAGACCCAAACCCCGACCGCACACGAGATCAGGAACTGAATCATCATTCCCAGATATTCGGAACGTTTGCTCTGCATTTCGAAGCCCGCCGATATCTCACGATTATAGTCCTCTATGAGGGAACTTAAAGATGCCCTTTAACGGCTCTGGAACTTTCAACCGCCTCTATTCGTGGACATCGGATGCCGCGAATGGGATCAAAATCCGTGCCGACCGCATGGATGGCGAGATGAATGGGTTTGCAGCCGGTCTCAGCGACTGTGTGACCCGCGACGGCCAGAGTCCGGCGACGGCAAATCTGCCGATGGGCGGTTTCAAGCACACCAACGTGGGGGCGGCGGCCAATCCGTCTGACTACGCCGCGGCCGGGCAGGTGGTTAACGGGGCCATGCTGTATGCCACGGCGGTTTCGGGCACGGCCAACGACATCATGGTTTCGACGCTGGTCCATCCCACAGCGCTGGCCGCCGGGCAGACCATCATGTTCAAGGCGGCGGCTGACAATACCGGGGCCGTGACGGTCAATCGGGATGTGCTGGGCGCAAAGGCGGTGAAACTGCTCGGCGCCGATCTACCGTCCGGCGCGATCAAGACCGGCGATATCGTCGTCATCCAATATGACGGCACGCAATATCAATTACTGTTTCCGCACCGGGTGATCAATGCCAACAGTTTGACCGGTACGCTGCCTGATGCGGTATTTCCTGCAACATTGCCTGCCGCTTCCGGCGCAAACCTGACCAACCTTCCGGCAGCCAATCTGACCGGCACGCTGCCTGCGATCTCCGGCGCGAATCTCACATCGCTGAACGCTTCCGCGATGAGTGGGACGTTAGATGATGCGCGTCTGTCTTCGAACATCCCGCGTCTTAACGCAGCGGCAAATTTCAGTGGCGGCACTATAAATATAAGCGGACCCAGCACTCTTACGCTCGGTTTCTACCCAGCAGGTTCGCCCGTCAATTACCTTTTGAGGGCGGACGTACTCGGCAACATCTTTTTCGATAACGGAACCTTCGCGCCATTGTCGATAAGCGCGGCGGGCGCAGTCGGCATCGTCAATCTCTCCCTGAGCACGCCGCTGCCGGTTGCATCTGGCGGCCTTGGCTCAAACACGGCCGCTGGAGGCCGCGACAATCTCGGCCTTGGTTCTCTCGCAACGCTTTCCACGATCAACAACAGCAATTGGTCTGGCACTGATCTGGCGGTTGCCAATGGCGGCACCGGCGCAAGCGATGCACCCACTGCCAGAACAAACCTAGGCATCAAGTCTGGCGGTACGATCAACATCACCGTCTCCAGTGCCGCCCCGTCGGGCGGCAGTGACGGTGACTTCTGGTTACAGGTGTAGAGCATGGCTGGACCCTACGGTAAATCAGGAGGCGTTTGGAGCGCAGCCAATCCCTATGGTAGATTAGCGGGCGCTTGGCAACCAATTCAGAAGATATTCGAGAATGTGTCTGGCTCATGGGTGCAAAGATGGATTCGCTTCACGCCGGTCACGCACACCTATACGGCAGGTAGCGGCACTGAGGTCGTTCCGACCAATGCTTCGCAGGTTGTCATTTCAGTGTCCGGCGGCGGCGGTGGGGCGATGTCAGCTTCCATCAATGGGCCCGGTGCTCCCGGTGGTAACGCGACGCGAACCGTGGCTCTTTCCGCGAGCGATTGGGGGGCAGGCATCGCCTATCACGTCGGTACCGGTGGAGCAGGCACAACCACAACTCCAGCCGGGGCAGGCGGGGCCAGTACTGTCACAGGGACGCTTTCGGCCATCACACTCAACATGACCGGCGGTGGTGGTAGTGGCGCTGGTGGCACATTCACTCCGGGTACTGCATCTGGCGGCACAACGAACACGACGGGCGGCGGTGGCGCAGGCGGCCAACCAAGCGGGGAGCCCGGCGTTCCCGGCGGTTACGGCACGAACGGCGCCGTGAGCTTTTCCTACACCTGACTCTCAAAAGTTCATTCAGACAGGAGCAAATCATGCGTCCGATCTTCGGCGGCGCGCTCCGCGCTGCTGCAATCATCTTTGCGCTCTGCGCATCGTCACATGCTTATGCCGACGGCTTTGTTGGTGTCTGCGATCCGGCGACTCCGGGACATTGCATCCAGCCGAACGCAGATGGGAGCGTGAACGTCAGTGGTTCGTTTGCCGCCACGCTTTCGGGCTTCACGCCGAACGGGAATGTCGGCACGCCGGTCAGCGTGACCACGACCAGTTCATCACAGCAGTTGCCTGCGACAAGCGCGGTGGTCCTGATCGGCAACAAAGGTTCTTCACCGGCCTATGTGCGGCTGGGGGATTCGTCGGTTGCGGCCACTGTCAACGACATCATGGTCCCGGCCGGTGGTGGATGCGCGCTGACGGTTGGTGCGAATACCTACATTGCTGCGATCACAGCTTCGGCCTCCACCACGCTCAATACGGCCGGTGGCACTGGGTTGGGACAGACCTGTTTTGGCGGGGGTAGTGGAAGTGGTGGAGGCGGCGGTGATGTGAACATCACGGCGGTCGGAGGGAATTCCGTCTCCACTACTCTACCTGTTTCCGGCACTGTGACTGCCAATCTCGGCACGCTCAATGGCGCGGCCACGGCTGCCAATCAGACCACCGGCAATTCCTCCCTCTCGAATATCGATGCGAGCACGGCGGCGACGGCTTCCGCTGTTTCGGGCGTTGCGCAGGATACGAGCCTGACCCAGGTCCAAGGCACCTATTCGACGGTGACGGGCAACAAGGTCTATGTGATGGACCCGTCCACCGGGAATCCGCTCACATATACCGGCGCGACCGATACCAATCTGACGCAGATCGGCGGCACATCCGCTTCGGTGAATAGTGGGTCTGCGGATGGTGGCACGCTGCGTGTGGTGCCTGCCACGGGATCGAGCGTGTCTCTGGTTCCGGCCACGAGCGGTGGTCTTTCGACAGCCACGGCTGCGCTTTCGACAACCGTGACATCGGTCAAGGCGTCCGCCGGGCAGGTCTATGGCTGGTACGTCTATAATGCGAATTCTACGGCGTGCTATTTGCAGGTATTTAATACCGCTTCCGGCTCGGTCACGCTTGGAACGACCACACCTACCATGTCGCTCGGCATTCCCGCTGGCGGGGGCGCCAATGTCGCGATGCCAAACGGAATTGCATTTTCTACAGCAATCTCCATGGCCGCTACCACGACGCGCGCAGGCTCTACAGCCTGCACCAGCGCGATCGATGTGAACATCCAATACAAGTGAGAGGCGACATGCGCTTTCGTCTTGCATGCCTTGTCGCGGCTTGCCTGTTTCTGGCGAGCCCTTCACAGGCCGCTTTTTCCATCACATCGTTGGGCGCCGATGGCTCTCAGACTGGGGCGACGGCTACGCTGGCGACGGTTGCTTCCTGTGCAGCGGGTAGCACTATTGTTGTTGGCGTATCGGATCGCAATACCAGCATAGGTTCTCAAGCTGTCGCGGACAGTGCGGGGAATACATACACCCGCATCAGTTTCACGATAGGCAACAACGTCATTGCTGCCTTCTATTACGCATACAACATTACGTCCTTGGTATCAGGCGCGAATATCCAGCTAACCAAGGCCAGTTCTGATCAAGGTTCACTTTCGGCGGTGTGTATCACCGGTATGGCTTCCGGCGATCCGTTGGATACAGCAGTGACGAACTTCGCAGGATCGGCGGCCATCGGTCAGCCAACAGTCACTTCCGGGATTCCTTCGGTAAGTGGCGAGATGTTTATCGGTCTCGCGGCAACGCCGGGTGGCCTCGGCGCAGGCACTGAACCATCTGGCTTTTCTGCGCCGCCTGATACCTATGAGACGCAAGCCGCCGGCGCCGGTCGCCGCGTCTTTGGCGGCAATATGGTTGAGGTAGGAACGTCTGCTCATGTCTATAATCCCACGTTTGCCACCGTGCCGAATGCGTGGGCGGCTGGAATTATCGGCATCAAACCTGCGGGCGCGGCGCCCCCGCCATCAACATTGCATGGCTTCGGTCTTCTTGGCGTGGGAGGTTGACGATGCCAAAGCCTCTCTGGATGACAACGCAAAAGGGTTCTGCGCCCGCGCCGACTGGCGTCAGCACGACGCCAGGCACTCTCTCAGTCCTTGCTAATGCGTCAGCGGGTACGATTGTCGCTTCATTGGCGATGATCGGCGGTACCGGTGGCGTGAACCATTTCACCGTTTCCGGCAATGCGAACTTCGCGATTTCCGGCAGCAATCTCGTTGTGGCGTCTGGAGCCAGTTTTACGCCGGGCGTGGATCAGGCGGTTACCATCGGCGTAGTGGATAATAATGGTGGCACCTATACCGATCCGGTACCGCGCGCGCTCGTTGTTCCTGCAGGGCCTTCGGTTGTCGCACTCACCGGCAACACGATTGCCGATAATGCCGCTTCGGGGTCGATTGTCGGTTCGATCTCGGTCACCGGTGGCACCGCCCCATACACCTTCACCGATCTAACAGGGAATTCGAATTTCAGACTTTCTCCGACCTCTGGTGCATCGTCCAGCTTGGTCGTAAGCAGCACTGGCCCTGGCTCTGTCGGCACGCAGAGCGTCAATATTCAAGTGACAGATGCGGCTGGACTCATAGCCTCCACCGGAAGTCAGACGATTACCGTCACTGATCACACCGCATCACAGACGTTATTCTCTTTCATTCTCGCGAATGACGGTGCCGCTGCCCCAGCCGGGTCACCATCTGATCTGGAAGGCTTCGGCTTCGTCAAAGGGGATATTCCTTACGGCACCTATCCGGCCTTCTCCCTGAAGGATGGTACGGCGGTCCCTTATTCAATGACCACGGAAGACTTTACCCTATGGGCGCCGAAGGCCGCCTTTGTTGGATCAATCTCTGGCACGACTCTCACCGTCACGAAGGTGTTCAACGGTGCGATTGCCGTCGGTGACAATCTAGTCTGTTACGGAATGACCGCTGGCACAAAGATTACGGCGTTGGGCACCGGCTCCGGCGGGACCGGCACCTATACGGTGAACAACTCCCAATCGCTCAATCTCGTTCAGATCATATCCAAACATTCGCTTTGGGAAGCTACATTCCAGTTTCGCTGCCCGATCGCGATCCCGGCAAGCGTGACGCTGACATGCACGCTTGTGGCAGGAAACAAAAACGTCACGGTCACCGCAGGAAATACGTCTTCCATTGCGGTTCACATGGGTATGCAGTGCGCGACCAAACTGTTGCCGCTCAAGCCCACAGGCGTCGAGAGCATAACTGACGGCACGCACTTCGTTATGACGCAGCCCGCGGCCGTCAGTGGGACGGCCAGCGTTGTCTTTTCCGGGTGGCTCGTGGATTGCAAAACGAACGGCACCGGACCTGGCACGTGCTCGCGCTCGCTAACGGATTTTTCGGCCGGCGGCCTCAACATCAAATCGACCGGCATCGGTCTCACCAATATCTCCGGCACGAATGTCGCAAGTATCAACAACAGCATCGCCAACAATTCACCGGCGAACTACCTGTTCATGGATGGCGCGGTAGGGCGCACCTACAAATTTTATGATCGTTATCGAGTGAGCGGTACACCAGACCCCTGCGTGTATGCCAATTTCTATGCTCAGGTGATTGAGGATATTGCGGGCGGCATGTGGGGTATCCGCAATCTCACAATGGTGCGCAACGGATTTTATGACGGATCGAGCAATCATCATTGCGCCTTTTCATCCATGATTACAGACGATGGACTGGGCACTTCGTATGATGTTTATCCGTCAGGCACATTAGGACGCAGGCGAACCTGCACGATGCGGGCAGCCAACAATGCGACAATCGATTCGACCGGTAGCACTTTCGCTGGCGGCGAATATGCGATGGTAACCGCAGATGAAGGCACTACGCCCCCTGCGCCGCTTGTGACGGGCAATATGTATTGGGTGCAACGGGCCAATGACAATTCGTTTTACCTTGCGACATCATCGACACTCTCAGGCTCTCCGCAAGTCAAATTGACCGCAGATAAGACCGGTAGCGGCAACTGGTATGTTACGCCATATCCGTGGGCAGTGTCTTTCGCTGCGATACCAGATGCCAATTCCGAAGGTCGCGCAAATTTCTTTAAAGGAACGGGAAGCGCCGACACAGACGTTCAACTGCGCATTGTCCGCGATCCTTACTATGATCGCAAAGTTGGCTTCATCCCCGCCTTTGATCTGGAAAGCGCGGAGACAAAAAGACCAAATCACTATACATCTGACAACCCCTACTATCTGGGTACCATCAATCCTTATGGCACACGTGGGATGGCAGGCGGCCCAGAGCAGACGCAATGGGATGCCTGTTCGGCCAATCAGATATTCACCCAGGACCAGATTTCGGCGCGCTACGTCCGCATGTTTGCTCTGCTTGGCACGTTGTTCGGGTATCGTTATCGTTCCGTGACGTATCCGGATCGCTATCCACCTCTCAATAACGGCACAGATAGCGCAGGGTCGCTCTATAGAGACCTGCCAGCACCAGCTCCGACGCTCTACCGTTTGAACATCGCCAATCCGCCTTCCGGTAATATTCTGCCGGGAGTAGATGGGAACGACCTTTCCCATCTACCGCAATTCTTCGTCGGCCCCGTCGTCAAGTATCGAGAGCCTTGGATGCTGGAAGGGCTTCTTGATTTCGGCATGTATGCAAACATGGATCAGGATTATTCCTTCCTCCACACTGATCCGGTTAACTGGACGCAGAGTTTTGCCAAGCCGAACACATGGAAGGTTCGTGCTCGTCGGCAGACGAGAAACCCCAGTTTCGGAAACGTGCTGCGCTATGGCATCGTTAACCTTGGGTCTAACGATCAGGCGGGCCGCTACGATACAGGCCGATTGATGGCGCAGACGGCAGCCGCCCTTCACACGCCATCAGGGTATGCGGAATCATCTGTCATTTATGACATGATGAACGACACGCTTGTGACCTTGAAGGAGGTTATCACCGATCCCAATCGTCCGAATCTCGGCGAGGAAAGTGGATGGTTATTCAAGGGCAATAATAACCTCACATGGCACGACAATTGGCAGGCTACCAATTACACAGGCTTTGCCCTTGCTGTGGCCGCGAATTGGAAGGAACGCAACCCAGACATTCTGCTGCCGATGAGCGAATTGGTGAAATACAATTGCTGGCTCGTGAAAAACCTCGGGCCATGGGCGCTGAAACAATATATCCAGAATGTTGGTAATACTGGTGACGGCAAAGGGTACGATCTTGTTTATGACCATGATGGCATAACGACATGGAAGCGGATGGGCTTCCTGTCGAGTTTCAAGTTAACGTGGACGGCTGGAAACGCGCTCATCACATGGGCCAATCAGTCATCGTCGAGCATGACGACATGGTATGGCTATTCGCTGACCAGTGGCGATATCCTGAACTTCAATCATACAGACAATGAGCCTTCCACGTCGTTTCTTGGGGCGGATCACTTCCCACTTACGGCTTCGCGGCCATATTTTATCGAGCGTGTTTCGGATACCACTTTCTATCTTCACCAATTTGATAACCAGGCCAATTGGGACGCCGAAGGCACCGATCCACCGCTTATTCCGTCACTCGATTATGGCGGTGCACATGATGGTGTATTTTTCGCTCCCCACACGCCGAGCGTTCTTTCATTCCCCGCATCGGTGAACTTGTCGGATCCTGATGATTTTTTCCTGCGCGCCGCGGCCATGACAGGTGCCTGCATCGCTCATGGCGCCACCGGATATGACACGGATGCTTATGCGACGCTTCAAGCGGCGTTTACAGCCGCAAAGGTCGGAACGAACATCCAATTCGAAAGCAATACGGATAACTGTATCAACTATGTGACCGATCATCTTTGATGAAGTTCTAACCTTCGCGAAGACCCTTTTCGCTTTCCCAGCCATTTATCGTGTGACAGTCGTCGCAAACAATTGCGATTCCGAACTGGCGCTCGACTTTATTGAGATGACCACCGCAGACATAGCAGGACAGATCAAATATCGATCGAAGGCGGCGCAGCCAGCCGCGTTTCCGTTTGGTCTCTGCCTCGCTAACGAAATGATTCTTGTCATTTTGGACGTTCATTGCGCCCCCACCATTTTCATCCCCGATATGATCGTATGGCGATCTCGTCCGGAAACAAGTGGCATTTGGCCTGTCAGGTTAACTGACTTAAATCTCTGGTAAATTCCGATGCAGACTTTCCGGCTGTCCCGGCAAGACGGGACGGATGACGCGACTCGTGGCGAGATAACCGGTTTTAACGGTGGTCACATCTGCGCCACGCTGGAGGATGCAGGACGGACGGAGAAGGTGCCGGGCCGGACCCGGATACCGGCTGGGACCTACCGGCTGGGCTTCCACGCCTCTCCCCGGTTCGACAAGTCGTACCGGTCGAGGATCGATCGGGCAGGGGAACGCTATCGCGGCATGATCGAGGTCCGGGGCGTGCCGAACTTCACGGCCATCCTGATCCATTGCGGCAATACGGTCGAAGACACGGCGGGATGCGTTCTTGTGGGCGAGCGCGTGATTGCCACGACCAACGGTCTCTACATCCCCGGCGGCGAAACGTGGCCTGCCTTCCTCCGTCTCTATCCAATCCTCACGGAAGCGATCGAGCGCGGCGGGGCCGAACTCATCATTACCGATCCTCACAAATAGGACCTATCCATGCTCCACGATCCAGCCGTGTGCAGGCTCGGCAAGCGGCCTGCACGCCATGACGCACGTACATTGCGCTTCTCGACCTATGCCAAGGAACTACCGCCGATCCCGGCTGCCATTGCATGGGGTGCGGCGGTAAAAGACTGGCCGATGCTTGGGAACAATCGTTTTGGCGATTGCGCATTCGCCGGAGCAGCGCATATCGAACAGCAATTCGCTGGCGCCAATGGCAAATCCTTCGTTCCGGCCGAAGCCGATGTGCTGAATGATTATTCCGCCGTCACCGGCTTCGATCCCGACAAACCCTATACGGATCGGGGCACCTTTCTTCTCGACGCCCTTAATTACTGGCGCAAAACCGGTGTCTGTGGCGGACGCAAGATCGACGCATACGTCATGGCAAAGCATGACGATCCCGATCAGATCAGGGCCGCCATCTATCTGTTCGGTGCCGCCTATGTCGGCGTGCAGCTACCCATGTCAGCCTTCGATCAGAAGGTTTGGGACATTCAAGGCAGCATGTTCAATCCCGACAATAAGCCGGGTTCGGCCGGTGGTCATTGCGTGTGCCTTGTCGGGTATGACGCTGACGGCCCGATCTGCATCACGTGGGGACAGGTCAAGCGCATGACGTGGCGCTGGTGGCTTCAATATGCCGACGAAGCCTACGCGTGCGTTTCGCACAATTGGTATCCAACCGGCATAGCCCCGAACAATTTCAACTATGTCCAGCTTCAGGCCGACGCCGCCGCGTTTGGCTGAGCCGCGGCGCGGGCGGTTTCCCGCGCATCTCACCACCAAGGAGAAACCAGAATGACTGGTTATCGTACCATCGTGGCCGCCGCGGTGCTGACCGTGCTGGGCGCGCTGCAGGGCCTCGACTGGGCCCAACTAATCCCCAACAACCCCGAGGTTGTGGGTTGGGTTCTGACCGGCATCGGCGCCGTAATGGCCGTGTTGCGGGTCGTCACCAAAACACCGGTTGGGGGCCAGAAATGAGCCGCAACAAAACAGCCATGGCATTCGTGATCGGCGCAGCCCTCCTGCTCGCGTCGTGTTCCTCCATCAACGGCATTTTCGTCTCGCTTCAGTCGGGTATGAACTACATCGGAGACAGCGGTCTCATCTTCAACGGCTTCCAGAAAGTCTATTTGACCCTCTGCGACGTACCGGAAAAACCGGGTTATTGCGATCAGATCGCGCCGAAGATGAAGGCGGCCGATGTCGCCGCCATCAATGCCTATCAGGTGGCTATTGACGGTGCGCTCGCCGCCAATGCCGATCCACAGGCCGTCGGTAAGCTGGCAGCCGATACCGCGAACGCCGTGTTTTCGGTCGAGCAGATCGTGCTTCTGGCTCAAGCCAAATCGGGCCTGAAAGGTGATGCGCTCCATACAGCCGTGACCGTGGCAGGTGTCACCTTCACGGTCGGACTGCAAACCGCAATGGCGGTGACTTTCTTAAACCAGAAGGGCGCGACTGCCGAGGACCTTCAAAACATCCTCGACACCATCAAAGCGGATGACGCGCGCATTCAGGCTTTGTGAGCGATGGACGGCGTTCGGAAATCCCTCGCGGTATTGCTTGCGTTGACAGGCGGTGCGGCCATGACGGCCGCGCTCGTCCTGTTCACGCTTCAAATCCAAATGGGCGTCGTCATTGTCTCCACTGTGATCGGTGGCGTCTGCGCCTTCGCAGCAATCGGAATCAGTATCGTTCGGGAGTAATAGCCAATGGACGCAAATCAGGGCGGGGGCCCGGACGTCTGGGATTATGCGTGGATGACGGCGTTGAGTTTCGCCGGCGCCTTCCTCAGATCCCAGCGATGGCTTGGCCCTGATGGAAAGATTGTCTGGCTTCGCGTGATCTCCGAACTATTCACGGCGATTGCCATGGGCGCCGTCGTTATCGCTGTGGGCGACAAATACCAACTCGACCGGCCCATTGTCGGCGGTCTCGCCGGGTTTGCCGGATTTGTCGGACCAGCAGCGCTGATCGAAGCACTCCCTGCCATCATCAAAGCCAAGTTCGGTATTGGAATTGGAGGCGTGAATGTATCAGACGATGGAAAATCGAAGTAAAGCGACCCATTGGTATGACGCATGGTCGATACGGATCGGCTCGATTGTCTTCGCCTTTCTGTGCGGTATGGCAGCCAACAATGGCTACGTCACCCAAGGCGCGGTTTCCGACCATATAGAGCGACTGGCGCATGACCTGAGACAGGATGGCTGTCGCGTCAGCCAATATGAAGTCGATCAGGCCCTGACGCGGCGATGATCAGTTGGCGCAACAGCTTGGCGGCGTAGCCATGGCACAGGTCAGCAAATACCTCCGCCGCGTTGGAGGCGGCTACGCGCACTGGTGTCCGGGTTGCGGCGAGACCCATGTCATATTTGATCGGTGGGCATTCGACGGGAACGTGGACAAGCCAACGTTCAATCCCAGCGTCAAGATCACCGGCAAGCAATGCGTGATCGTCGACGGAGAATGGACGGGGGAATGGGTGCGCGATGCCAACGGCAATGCGGTGGATATGTGTTGCCATTACTTCCTTCACGCGGGCCAGATCGAGTTTTGTGGTGACTGCACGCATTCCTTGAGCGGCAAAACCGTGCCGCTTCCAGAGTTGAAACCCGCGCCCGGCGGTTCTGGGCAATCGCAGAAGCAGGAGAAGTAGCATGTTTACGATTAAGCACATCAACGCCGCAGGAATTGAAGAGCTCTATTCGAGCACCAAATGTCGTTTCCACCCGAAAGGGCTGTGCAACGGTACAGCACTCAATAGCGAGAGTTCTGGGATCATTCATTTAGACGGCGTGACCACACTGCACGGCGGTACAGTTTTTGTAATGAATGAGACAGGAAAGACCGTCGCGCGATATGATCTCGGCGCATCGCCAGTTCCGATTGTCGGAGACGGATTAAGCGACCCCCGGCCGTTGGGCACCGGAATGCCGGACGCATTTCCCGTCCAAGACGTTGGGATCTGCCACCAAACGATTCCGCCCAATCAAGCATCGTGATATACTGAATTGCTGCGGCGGCGTGGAAGCAGAAGGTCTTGAAGCGGCTCGTCCGCGTAGGGATTAGAGACACGCGATGCCATAGCCTACCGGCCCAGATCAGGCCGTCCCTTATGGCTGGTGTAAGGCAGATTGCCGAGAAGTGCGCACATCGAGAGATGGCCAGGGAGTAGGCAGCCTCATTAGCGCGAGGCCCGCAGCACCACTAGCTCCCCGCCGGACATGACCTGAAAGGGTCCCCGGCGGGGTTTTCATTACCTTCCGTTAGCTACCTGTGATTCAGCCCGCTCACCTCACGGTGGGCGGGTTTTCTGTTATATGGGGACGCCTACAGCGCGTCCTTTGGCATCTCCTGCCAGCCCTTCTGCATGTTCTCCCAGCTCGGCACGGTGAAGGTGGGATTGTTCTTGCTGCACTTGCTGCACACAAGCGCGCGCTGTGCCCGGCTGTAGGTGGCGTCAGGTCCTAGCTTTGTAATCAACGTGGCGATGCGCGCGGCGCGCGGAGAGCGGCGGCACTTATTGCAATGAACCCAAATCCACCGGCTGTTGAGAGCCATCTGGGCGAGTGTGATTTCGGGTTCAGCGTCGCGTTTGCGCATGAGAACGAGAGAAGAACAAACGTCCGGCAGAGTCCAGCCGCTACATGTTGTGGACGAGGCCATTCTCAACATTTAGCACTGTATATTCTAACCGATTGAATCTGCTCAGGCGGTTTTTGAGGACGATTGCTATAAGTCTTTGATCTGCAATCTGCGCCGCTGTCCTACCGTTAGACGATCCCCCAAAACTTCCATTCGGGTCAGGGGCGCC
>ERZ778029.550-NODE-550-length-60509-cov-56.640818_pt1 | contig 60509 bp, 46 predicted proteins | sample MGYA00375759_ERZ778029 | MGnify/ENA primary metagenome ERZ778029 (study PRJEB29350, sample SAMN05389819) | bioreactor metagenome | isolation source: Ammonium sulfate bioreactor | place: South Africa: University of Cape Town | collected 2014-04-04 ...
TGAATACCGGCTGGAGGAAAGCTGAAAAACCTCCGGGGTTCCATTGCCTGGATACCAGTCTGCAACAGAAACGTCTTTAAAATCTCTCTCTATCGGTCAGTGACGCCTCCTGAACTCGCACTCCCCCGCCCCATGACACTCGTTCTCACGGCCGGGGAGCCCGCGGGGATCGGTCCGGACTTGTGCGTGCAAATTGCGCAGCTTGACCTGCCGTGCCGGCTGGTCGTCATCGCTGACCGCGGCCTGTTGCAGGAACGCGCTCACTTGTTGCGGCTTCCGCTGGAAATAACCCCGAGCCATGGCATCGAGGGAGCGCCGCACAAAGCGGGCAGCCTGCAGGTGTTGCATATGCCCCTTACCCGGCCAGCCATTCCTGGCACACTTGACCCCGCGAATTCGGGCTATGTTCTAAAGACTCTGCAGCGGGCGATAGAAGGTTGCAATGCCAGCGAATTTGATGCGCTGGTCACTGCGCCGGTTCATAAAGGCATCATCAATGATGCAGGCATCGCTTTCACCGGGCATACCGAATACCTGTCCGAGCTTGCCCACAGTTCCGTGGTCATGATGCTCGTGGGAGGCGGGATGCGGGTAGCGCTTGCGACCACGCATCTGGCATTGAAAGATGTTGCCGCTGCCATCACGGGGGAAATGCTGGAAAAAAAACTGCACATCATCCAGCATGACCTGGTGAGACGCTTCGCCATTCCCGTTCCGTGCATCGCAGTGGCGGGATTGAATCCTCATGCCGGAGAGTCAGGCCATCTTGGAAGAGAGGAAATAGACGTCATTATTCCCTCCCTGGAAAAGCTGCGTGCCGCGGGCATGAATCTGCTTGGTCCGCTGCCGGCCGATACCCTGTTCCATCCCGACAGGATAAGGAATTATGATTGCATATTCGCCATGTATCACGATCAGGGATTGCCAGTGCTGAAATATGCGAGCTTCGGCGCCGGAGTGAATATCACTCTCGGCTTGCCCTTCATCCGTACGTCGGTGGATCATGGCACGGCACTGGAACTGGCGGGGACGGGCAAAGCCGACGCTGGAAGCCTGGTGGCGGCAATCAGGATGGCGTCGGATCTGGCTGCAACTCGAAAACCGGTAGCCTGAGTTGCTTCCAATCATGATCCGGGGCGTAAAATGCAGCAGCGGTTAATGCAGCACGTTCCCCGCAAGCGTTTCGGCCAGAACTTTCTCATCGATCCAGCCGCCATAACGGGAATCATTACCGCGATCCATCCCAATAATGGCGACCTCCTGGTGGAAATTGGCCCCGGGCTGGGCGCGCTGACCCGGCCGCTGCTACGATCGCTCGATCATCTGCACGTGGTGGAAATCGACCGTGATATCGTCGAACGCCTGCAGCGCCAGTTCCCTGCGGATAAGCTGTCCATACATATGGGCGATGCGCTGGAATTCGATTTTGCCTCTCTCGGCCAGAATCTTCGTGTGGCCGGCAACCTCCCCTACAATATCTCCACTCCCCTGCTGTTTCATTTAGGTCAATTCGCGGACAGCATCCGGGATATGCACTTCATGCTGCAAAAGGAGGTCGTCGATCGCATGATAGCCGCTCCCTCAACTTCCGATTACGGCCGGCTTTCGGTCATGCTGCAATGCCGCTTTGAAATGGAACAGCTTTTCGTTGTGCCGCCGGAAAGTTTCCATCCCATTCCAAAGGTCGAGTCCGCCGTGATCCGGATGATCCCGCTACGGCCAGCCGCTATCGCACCGGACAGGGAAAAGGCGTTCGCGGATATTGTCTCCGCTGCATTTTCTCAACGGCGCAAGACCTTGCGCAACACGTTGCGAAATTATCTCAAGCCGGACGATTATCAGAAGCTCGAAATCGACCCGATGGCACGGGCGGAGAACCTGTCGGTAGCGCAATTCGTTGCAGTTACGGAATATGCGGGCACCCGGCCATGAGATTGTAGTAATACTATCGCCCTATCGGTGGCTTTCGTATCCATGGGGAAGCCACATTTTGATTCCATATCCCCAGCACGAGGCCAGCACCGTTCCTCCAGCACCGCTAAAATAAATTCCCGATTTCCGTTTTTACCCGAACCGAACGAGAAATGGCACTATTATCCTGCATCCGGCAGTTGACCACTCATTTCCAGTTTGGAGTGATGATCCACAAAAACTATCCACGGTACTCGGCGTTCACCTGTATGATGAGTTCGCTGCAGGGCGGATTCTGGATCATTCTCTTCACATCTCCTCTGAATATTTAAGGATATTTATGAAGACGCTCAAGAGATTGATTATTGCTATAGGAATCGGTATCTCCGGACTCGCCGTGTTCATCTATTCCGGTGCGTTCAATATTGCCGCTGATGAGCCGCACTGGCCTGCGACCTTCAAGATCCTCAATATGGTACGCGATCGCTCGGTCGAGGTGCGTTCCGGCACGCTGGCGCCACCGCCCGATTTGAGCAACGAGACCCACGTCAGGCTGGGCGCCGGGAACTACGACGCGATGTGCACTGCTTGTCACCTGCGGCCCGGCATGGAAGAATCCGAGTTGCGCCTGGGCCTGTATCCCAAGCCGCCGCAATGGCGCGAATTCGATATGCTCGATTCGAGCAAGGCTTTCTGGATAGTCAAGCATGGCATCAAGATGAGCGGCATGCCAGCCTGGGGCAAGAGCATGAACGATGAACACATCTGGAATATCGTCGCCTTCTTGCGCAAGCTTCCGGAACTCACTCCTGCTGCCTACGAGGGACTCGTCGCCAGCAGCAGCGGGCACAAGCATGACAGCGAGGGAGCCGAACCACATCATCACGATGAAATGTAAAGAAAGTATGGTATCTGGTTGATCCTGATGTCCCAGTCCTTCCGGGATACATAAACAACCATACCGGACTCTCTTCGATTCAAAATGCTGCATAAGTCAAGATTGGCCTCACAATGAAGAATAATCGCGATGCGTTCTTGAAGGCATGAGCAAAAAATCCATCCTGCAGGCTCTTATCCTGTCAGCCTTGCTGGCGTGCGTTGCGCCGCAGCCAGCCTTCGCCGAAATCTACTGGTTCACCGACAGCGAAGGCGTAATGCACTTTTCCAATGTGCCTACAGATAAACGTTATATTCCATTTGCCGGTCCCAATCGTGCCGTGGACGACAAGACCGGTGCCGGACGAAGCGCCAGGCGAGCCGGATCACCGGCCAAGGCCCGGTACGAGGCCGCCATCAAAGCGATCGCCGATGCTTATGCCCTTGAAAGCGCGCTGATCCACGCAATCGTATCTACGGAATCAGCCTATGACGCATTGGCGGTTTCGAAAAAAGGGGCGGCTGGCTTGATGCAACTCATGCCGGAAACCGCGCAGCGCTACGGTGTGACGGACCGGTTGGATCCGGTACAGAATCTTCACGGCGGCGCGCGCTACCTGCGTGACCTGCTGAGAATGTTTAATGGGAATCTAAGCCTGGCGCTGGCTGGCTACAACGCCGGGGAGAATAGCGTCGTCAGGCATGGTTATCAAATCCCGCCCTATGCAGAAACCAGGACTTACGTGCCCAAAGTGCTGGAGCTGTATCACCAGTATCGGAAAAGCACCAGGATCGCTCAAACGAAACGGGAAAGCTGATCCGTTCATTTTCCAGGCACGCACGTCGATACAAAGCAGAAAATCAAAACCTGAATGCCGGAATTCTACTTCCTCGGCATATAAAGATCGGTAATTGTCCCCTCCGCGATTTCGGCAGCAAAGAAGACCGTTTCGGATAGCGTCGGGTGGGGATGGATGGTGAGGCCGATATCTTCCATGTCCGCACCCATTTCCAGTCCCAGCACGGTTTCGGCAATCAGCTCGCCCGCATTGACGCCAACCACGCCCGCCCCGAGGATGCGCCGCGTTTTCTTGTCCAGCAGCAGCTTCGTCATGCCTTCGTCGCGCGCCATTGCGATTGCGCGGCCGCTTGCGGCCCAGGGGAACGCCGCCTTTTCGAATTCGATTCCCTGCTTGCCGGCTTCCGTTTCTGTCAAGCCCATCCAGGCAATTTCGGGATCGGTATAAGCGACGGAAGGAATGGCGCGGGCATCGAACCTGGCCGACTGGGCTTCTTTCCCGCCCGCGATTATTTCAGCGGCAAGCTTGCCTTCATGGGAAGCCTTGTGGGCCAGCATGGGTTCGCCGCAAATATCCCCTATGGCAAAAATATGCGGGATATTGGTGCGCAACTGCTTATCCACCGGGATGAATCCGCGTGGATCGACATTGACGCCCGCCTTATCCGCCCCAAGATCGCGTCCGTTCGGCTTGCGGCCCACAGCGACCAGGATGCGGTCGTATACCTGCGGCTCGAGTGCCGGCGCATCCGAAGCACTCTCGAAGGCCACTTTCAGGCCACTGCCGGAAACCTCGATGCCGGTAACCCTGGTCCTGAGATAGATGGCCTCGTAGCGTTTCTGTATGCGCCGATGCAACGGTTTGATGAGATCCGGGTCCGCACCGGGAATCAGTTGATCCATCCATTCCACCACGCTCACCCTGCTGCCGAGCGCATCGTATACCGTGGCCATTTCCAGGCCGATGATGCCCCCGCCAATGATGAGCATCCGCTTCGGAATATCCTCCAGTTTCAATGCGCCGGTCGAATCCATGAGGCGAGGATCGCCGTAGGGAAAGCCTGGTATGCGCGCCGCGCTCGAACCCGCGGCAACGATGCAGTGTTCGAACGATACCGTTTTCGGGCCGGTCGAGGTTTCCACCTCGATCATATGGGGCGAGCTGAACCGGCCTTTCCCCTGCACTACCGTCACCTTGCGCTGTTTCGCCAGAACCCCCAGGCCCTTGGTAAGTTTACCTACGACGGATTCCTTCCAGCTTCGCAGCCTGTCCAGCTCTATGCCGGGCTTCGCAAAACCGATACCCTGGCGCCCAGCCTCCTCCGCATCGGTGATGACCTTGGCGATATGCAGCAAAGCCTTGGAGGGAATGCATCCGACATTCAGGCATACGCCGCCGAGCGTAGGATAGCGCTCGATCAATACCACTTTTTTGCCTAGGTCGGCAGCACGAAATGCCGCCGTGTAGCCGCCCGGACCGGCACCCAGCACCACCACCTCCGCATGGATATCACCGCTCGGCACAAAAGCCGATGTCGAGGACGATGTGGCGGTGGCCGAACCACCCGGTTCCTGCACCGAATCGCTTTCTGGCGCAGCAGAAACAGATCTTTTGACCGGCTCGGCCGACTCTGCAGCTACGGTGGCTCCAGCGGATCGAGTTGCCTGTGCTGCGTCCTCTACCGGTGGCGCCTCTGCTTCCAGGGTCAATATCAGGGAACCTTGAGAGACCTTGTCGCCTATCTTGACGTGGATTTTATTTACCACCCCAGCTTGAGGCGAAGGAATCTCCATCGTCGCCTTGTCGGTTTCCAGCGTAATGAGTGATGTTTCCTTCTCGACCATATCTCCCGGTTTTACCAGGAGTTCGATGACAGGAATATCCTTGAAATCGCCAACATCGGGGATACGTATCTCCACCAGATTATTCATGATCTCTTTCAGTAAATTCAGTAAATTTATCCATGCTTCCCGATTATATCGCCCCTTCCTGCTCACCTTTTTTATCATGGACGAGCATCCAGTCGGCCAGCGTACGCAAACCGGCTGGCAGCGGCCGCCTTAGCAAGCGCTGCAACTGTTCCTTATCGTCCTCGCTCAATGACAGACAGCAGGGCAGATTGGACAAGGTTTCCACATCCATGCCCCAGGGCTCCCAGGATAACCCTGCTGCTTCCCAGATTCCGGCCGTCTGCAATGCGATTTCGATTCCCGCAGGATCAGGATCGCAAGCAAGCAGCGCAGGTGCCGGGCACAATGCCAGGAGCTGCGCGACACTTTGTTGCCACCATAAAGGCGCAAAGCCCGGCAGCCACACCACAAAATCCCTGTCCCCATGGCTGCGGGCGACGCGCTCAAAACTGGTACGGTTTTCGAGTATTCGCCAGTAGCCGATATGCCCTTTAATGCTGGTCAGATTGCGCAGCGTGTCCGGCGTCAGCGCAATGCAATCATCGACCAACCCGACATCGAGGCCGAGATCTCCGCGCAACAATATGACCGGTCCCCGTATCCAGATCGCCGGGGTATGCTTCTCGATCCCCAGCTCGACCAGGTTCAGATGGTGCTCCAGCCAATCCCACTCGGCGCTGGAGACCGCTTTGGTGGCGCCACGCGCAAACAGGGAAAAATCGCGGCGAGTACCGCAGCGCTCGCCAGCCAGCCAATCATCAAGCGCGCGCAGTAGCGCCAGCCGGCGCAATGCCGATTGCGGGGGAGACGCATGCAGGCTTTGCTGCGCGTTCGCAAGGCGAAAGTCCTTGAAGGGATGCAGCACTTCGGTGCGAAACAACCGGTCCAGCGTATCCTTGTCCGGCAACCCCAATTGATGCCGTAATGCAGAAGATTCAAGAAAATTCACCCATACCGGCAGCCAACGCCCGAATTGCCACCGTTCCTCCACCTCCACCCAGCCACCGCGCAGCAGCGCGTCCAGCAGTTCATCCGCAAGATGCACGCGACGGCTTCCCGCCGCTACCAGCAGGGTATCCCATTTGCGTTTTGGAGATGATGCCTTTAGCCAGTCAATGAGCAGCTCCCGCCACTCCATCGGCCAACTGCCAATAGTGCGCACCACGCCGGGGAAGGCTCGACGCAGGCGCTTTCCACGCAACGTGCTTTTGGCTCCCACGTCGAGATTACGGATACGGACCCCGAGCGCGTCCGGTCCCCCCCAGGTTTCCAGCTCATGCATGCAGCACCTTCTGCCGGCTGACCTGTGCAAGGGGAGGCGCCCAAGGCTCTCCCGGACGTTTCTTGTAAGTAACCAGCGTCAGTTCCGCGGGATCATAGACATTCACATTATGGGTAATGGGCGTGGTAATCAGGTATTGAGCGCGCGTGGCCTTGAGAAAGCTGCCGACGCGATCGATATTGAAGATGTCGAGATGCGCAAAAGGTTCGTCAATGAATACGAACCCGCCGGGCTGGCTTTCATCCATCATCAGTCCGACCAGCAAAATAAGTGATTTCATTACCTGCTGGCCGCCGGAAGCTTCGCCATCATTCAATCCGGTCAGTCCCTTCTGATCGAAATTGAAATGCACCGCCAATCCCGCCTGCGCCAGCACCAGGTCGTCATTTTCCAGATGTGGTGGCTCGCATTGCACCTCGATTCCCGCAAGCTGACCCAGCTCCCTGATATTTTTTCCATAACGCCGGATCGTGGCGCGAAGCCGGTTGATATAGGCATCGCGGGCTTCGTGGGTAAGACTCTGCGCACGCTCATTCGCGGCACGACGCCTCGATACGTCCGCCTGCATTTCCTCCAGATCCCTTCGCAATTTATCACGCAGCGCGATGATGCTTTCGTCGGTTTGCCAATCCTCGTTATCCAGGCGGTTTTCCAGTTGGCGCAGATGCAGTTTTACTGCTTCCGCCGAAGCGAACTCTTCGCGTAACTTGAGTAGCGCGGCAGGAACATACCAGGCGAGCGGCATGCCTTTGCGGTCACGGCGCAGCCGCTGGATACGCTTGACGTTTTCGATACGCTGGTTTTGCAGTTGGGGTATCAACACTGCTGTTTCCTGCGCCAGCCGAGCATGCGTAATACGGGTAGTTTCCAGTTTTACTTCGATCTGGTGGCGTGATTCCACCGCCTCCGCTCTCTTCCCCGAGGCAGCCGCCACTTCGCCGGCCGCTCGCTGAGCCGTTTCTCTCAATGCACCGACAAGATCTGCTGCACGCGAAAATTCGTCAGCCCGCAGCGCCAGCATTTGCGCAGCATCGAAACCGTCGAGCTGCGCCTGTTTCCGGGCAATGCCGCCACGCAAATCCGCCTCTTCTCCAGTCAATTTCCCGATTTGAGCGGATAACATCTTCGTTTCCCCCGTCCAGGCGTCCAGCCGGCTTTTTCTGCCCCCCTCGCCAAAATGATAATCGGTGGAGTCAACGCCGATAAAACGTCCGCCGCGCCGCTCTCGATGATAACCGGCGCGAGTGATCCAGTTTTGTACTGCCGGGAATTCGGCGCCTGCCTGCGTGTCCTGGACACGCTGCACCTGATTCAATAGCTGGATCAACCAGCCGGGAGCGTCGGCCGTGAACCACACGATCTCAAGCAACGAACCGGACTGGGGGACGGAAGAGGCCACCCGGCCGGCTGCCACAAAATGCCGGTAGCGCAGTTTTTCACCAATGCGCCACGCCTCGACCCGATCCGCTTCGTTCTCCAGCAGAATCAGCTGGCGATAAGGCGCAAGCAGCGCTTCCACCGCCGCTTGCCAAACCGGATCGGTGACCTCGACGATTTCGGTCAACATGCGATGGGGGATCCCCTCCCGGTTCAATGCGCCTCGGAACTCCCTCACATATTCGGGCGGAACCTGCTTACCGCTTTTGAGCGCGTCCACAAGGACATTGAGCTCATCCAGACGAGTACGGGCTGCCGACAATTCGTTCTGCAATGAGGCCAGACGCTGGCGCTCGCAACCCAATGCTTCAGCCAGGGCAGCCAAATCTTCACTGTGCCCTGCCCGGCTCAACGAAACGAGGTGATCGCGCTGCTCCAGCAAGGCGGCGGTTTTGATCACCGCCTCCCGTGCCGCATGAAAATCCTCTGTGGCACATCTTTCCGCCAGTTGCAGCGCCTCTTCCCGTTCTTTCGCCGCTCGCAATACAACACCGAGGGCGGCAAGGGCAGCGTCTTCTGCGGCCAGCAGCCGTTGCTTCTCACGCGACAGCCGCCTGTTTCCCTGGATCTGGCTGCGTGCCCCATTGATGGATTCCTTCAGATCGAGCACCTGCAAGCGCGGCAGAACCTCGCTCTGCAGTCTGGCCTGCTCCTCCTTCAGGCCACGCCACTGGATAAAGTTGTTGACCTTGAAAGTCATTTTCTCAACTTTGTTATCGAGCGCTTCCAGGTTATTGCTCATCTCCTGCAATTCACGTTCGATTTCGCGCTGCTGCCCCTTGGCTTCGAGATAGGCATCCAATACCTGCTTATCGCCGAATACCTGAAAAACCAAGTCCAGCAAAGCCTTCGGAGAATATTCGCAAAGCTTGTCGGTATCACCCTGTTCCAGCGATAGCACTTCTGCCATGGCCTTCGTGAGGCCGGCGCTATCCATGCGCCGCTGGTATTCGATGACTCCCAGCCAATCGCTGGAAGATTCGAGATTTTCGATGGTTACGTTGCCCGGAACAATCAAGTATTGACGCTGCCACTCGCCTCCCTGCTTACGGATACGGCAGGCCAGGGTTACTTCATCGTCCAGCAACGGAAAAAAAGGATGGCGCCGATTATCCATTCGTCGGTTGTCCACTACCGCGCGCAGCCAGGCGAAAACCTCGCTGGAACGGCGAACGTAGCGCTTGTACTCGCGTTTGCCGGAGCATTTCAGCGCAAGCAGCGTTCTCAGGGCATCGAGGAGCGTGGTCTTGCCCGAGCCGTTGGGCCCGACGATGGTAACGATCTGGGCGTCCAGCGGCAGCATGAAGCGCCGCCAGTAGTCCCAATGGACGAGTTCAAGGGATTTGATATGAAACATCAGGCATCCATCAACCGTTGTCCTTCTTCGCCGGATTCGGGATCAGCAGCGTTCACGATACTGTCGTCCGCTGGCGCCATTTTGTCCGGGTAGCCTCGATTGGACAGCATGTCCGAAAGCGCTCCATCGATAATGCGCGATTCCAGAACCGGATATTCCATCAGCAAATCGAGTGCCGGCCCCTCGTAAATCATCTTGTTGCGGCGCTGGATGAAACCCAGCCGGGAGAGTATTCCCAAATTCACATTGACCCGCATCTTGCCGCCCAGTTTAGGAGCAAAATCGGCCAGCAGCGTGCGTTCAGCCACACCGGCGGAAACCCCTTCGCCGCGCGGCAGAGGCTTCTCCGCAGCAAACATGTCACCCTGATCCATCGCTTCCTTATCATGCCGGGCGACCTGGCGCTCGCGCTTCGGCAAGATGATGAGCGCCCACAATACCACCAGCAGCGCCACGCCATCGCGTTGCAGGCCCATATTGTTACTCAGCCAGTTATCCTGCCGGCCGAATACCGGGTCTTCCATCTCGCGCTGAAGACCCACGGCAATATGGCCGGCATAAGGATTTTCCAGCAGATGCAGCCCGCAGGCGGCCAGCCGCAAGTCGAGCTCGGCCCGGAATGCTTCGTCAGTCAACGCACGCCGGGCAAGGCTATCCTCGCGCTCGACATAGCGATGCGCCAGCAAGCGCGCAATCAGAGTCTGGATTTCCATATTCATGGGCTTGGCAATTTCTGTTACGAAGACCGGGTGCGCTCCAGCATTCCCACGCTGATTTCCTCGACACCATCACGCTGAATCTTGCGTGTGTCGGGCGATACCTTCAGTTTGAACGGCGCAGCCGCCAATTCCGCCATGGAACCAGTCAGGAGGCCGCCATCGATATCGTTAAGCATGGCCAGCAGCGACATGCGGTAGGCTGCCTGGGGATAGGCGCCGCCTATCACGACATCTCCGAGGTCTGCTTCGGTTTCGATGCTATTCATATTTCCTAGAAACTGTTCCAGCAATAGCAGCCGTTCGGCCTCGATACGAGCCGTTTCGGGAGCAGCATTGGGGGGCGGCAGGACCGCGAGGGCGGCTTTTTCACGCTCACGCTCGATCAGCTCATACTCCGCTGTATCCAGCATTTCGTGGGGGGTAATAAACACGGGCTGCGGGTAGGCGAATAAGGCAAGGTCGGCAACAGAAGCCAGTTGCTCCTGCGGCTGATTGCGCAGCCAGGCCATGATATCCGAGGAGGAAAGGCCACTTTGTCCCAGATGCACCCGTTGCCGCTCGAGACTGCTGAGCGCGCGCTGAAAGACGCCGGTCATGCGCAACATGCGGCTCTGTGCCTGGCCGACGGATTGGGCGACGCGATAAGTAGCGGTATCCAGATCGCCATCGCCCGTCATGGTACGGATGATCTCGGTACCTTTTTCCACCCAATGCCACACCGAGGCCAGTTTCGCCTGGGAGCGCCGCAACCGGAATTCGGAACCCGCCAATACGGCCTGATCGAATTCATTTTGCAATTCATTCAGCCTGCCGAGCAAGTGCTGCAACGTTTCGGCCGACACTCTCCCGATTGCCTGTCCCGCGGCCACCTGGGCCGTAATGTAACCAAGTTCCGCATCGCTTTCTCCAGCGAAATTCAACAAGGTCGCCAACGCCGAAAGAGTGAGGCGGCCGATGGAACTCAATTGGTAGATGCGCTGTTCCGGGTCCCAGACCAGCAAATCATTTTCGCGCAGGCGCTTGAGCACGGTATCGAGCTTCACCGGATCGAGATAGCCAAAATGAGCCTGCAATTCCTGTGGGCTCCAGCATGGCGCGTCAGCTCGTGTTCCAATTTCCCGCAGCACCATGAGACGCACCAGGACTTCATCCTCGCCGCCCCGGAATAACGTGATGAGCGCGTTGAGAGCCTCGCGCGCCCGGAGAAGCGGGAATAACGCAGGCAGATCGGCCGCTTCGATTCCTTGCGCAAAAAATTCGCCTAATCCTGCCGATAGGGAGCTTGCATTGCCGGTTTCGGGCGAAGAAAAAGAAGTCATGAATATGAACCTAAATCCGGTAGTTGACCGCTTTCTTAGTTTGGAACCATGATCCACAAAGGCTGCCGGATTCAGGATGAAAGGAACCGAATGACTGCGCGCCGGGCCTTTGTCACTCCTGCCTGCTCCTTCCCGTTCCTGCTAGCCCAAGCGTCGGAAACAGTCGGATTTTCTGGGGAGCAGGCTTGAATGACCTGCAGGTCAATGAGAAGACTTCGGGAGTGATCCCTGTTTTCTCCCTCTCATCGTCAAGTTCGTTCAAGTTCGTATGTGCCCGTCTCCCAATACGATGAATTTCTGGCTGGTCAATCCTTCCAATCCGACCGGGCCTCGCGCGTGGATCTTGTCTGTGGAGATGCCGATTTCCGCGCCGAGCCCATACTCGAATCCATCGGCGAAACGGGTGGAAGCATTCACCATTACCGAACTGGAATCCACTTCGCGCAGGAAACGGCGAGCGCGGCTGTAATCCTCAGTAACAATTGTATCGGTATGCTGCGAGCCATATGCGGCGATATGGTCCATGGCCTGATCCAATCCGCTTACAATGCGAATGCTGAGGATCGGCGCCAGATATTCCATGCCCCAGTCTTCTTCGGTCGCCTCGTTCGCCTGCGCAAGGATGGCGCGCGTGGCCTTGTCGCCGCGCAACTCCACCCCTTTGTCGAGATAAATCCTGGACAGCGGAGGCAACACCTCGCTCGCAATGCCCTCATGCACCAGCAGGGTCTCCATCGTATTGCAGGTGCCGTAGCGCTGGGTCTTGGCATTGTCGGCAATGCGTACGGCCTTCGCCACATCGGCGCCCTCGTCGATATAAACATGGCACACTCCGTCCAGATGCTTGATGACGGGAATGCGGGCTTCATTGGCGATCCGTTCTATCAAGCCCTTGCCTCCGCGCGGAACGATCACATCGACAAATTCCCGCATGGTGATCAATTCGCCCACTGCTGCGCGATCGGTCGTTTCGATCACCTGTATGCCGGTTTCCGGCAATCCAGCCACTCGCAATCCTTCTTTCACGCATGTCGCGATTGCCTGGTTGCTGTGCATGGCTTCAGAACCGCCCCGAAGAATCGCCGCGTTTCCCGATTTCAGGCACAACCCGGCGGCATCCGCCGTGACATTGGGACGCGCTTCATAAATGATGCCAATTACGCCCAAGGGGACACGCATTTTTCCAACCTGTATCCCCGAAGGCCGGTAATTCAAATCGGTGATTTCTCCAACCGGGTCCGCCAGCGCCGCTATTTGCGCCAGACCCTCCGCCATTCCCGCAATACTCCTGGGCGTGAGTGTCAGGCGGTCTATCATTGCGGGTTCCAGCCCCCGGCTTCTCGCCTGCTCCACATCCCTGGCGTTGGCATCCAGCAAAGGCTGTTCATCGCGTCTGATGGCAATGGCCATGTGGGCAAGCGCGCGATTCTTTGTCGCGGTCTCAGCCCTGGCGATCGTGCGTGCGGCACAGCGCGCTTCGCGCCCTACCGACTGCATATAGGTTTTTACATCTATCACGTCCATAACCCCGCTCCATTCGACAATTATCCCAAATCCGGCAGTTGACGCTCATTTCCAGTCTAGAGCCATGATGCACAAGACTTTCCGCAGCACTCGGCGTTCATCTGCTCACCTGCTCACCTGCTCACCTATAGGGTGAGTTTGCTACAGGGCGGATTTCAGGATTATGATCCCCTCGCATTGCCGCTGCCGGGCAATGCGACTATGCCTGCACGCCCAATCCCACTCATGTGGAATGTGGACGCGTTTCATTCTACCGCCGAGCAGGGGAAAAGCGTAACCCCAACTGCAACAACTCATCCCAGGCATCCCCCCTGGCAGCGCCCTTGCTGATCCTGTCTATTTCCGCCAAATGCACCAATGCATTCATCAACTGCCTGAAGCTGAGGCGCGCCGCCGCGCCTTCCATCGCTTTCTGCTGGGTTCCCCAGGCTCCGACCTGCTTCATTATCTGCGTGACAGACTGGCCCGAATCCGCTCCCTTGCGAACCGCGATGAGCGAGCGGATGCTCGTGGAAAGGGTACCGACGATATGCGGCAGTGCCGCTCCTTCTCCCTGCAATCCCTCCAATATGCGAGCGTAGCGGCCCATATCTCCCGTCATCATCGCACCGGATAACTTGAATACATCGTAGCGCGCCACATCCAGTATGGCATGCTTCACCTGGTCGAAAGACAAAGTGCCTTCGGGATAAAGCAATGCCAGTTTCTGTATTTCCTGATAGGCCGCAAGCAGATTTCCTTCCACTTTCTCCGCGATAAATTGCAAGGTATCCGGCCCCGCGTCTTGTTTCTGCAAGGTGAGCCGCTGGCCGATCCATGCCGGTAGCCGGCCGCGCTCGACAGAAGCGATAGGCACCGCCTCTCCCGCCTCCTCGAGCGCTCTGAACCACTTGGCCGCGGAGCTCTGCTTGTCCATTTTGGGCAGCGTGACCAGAGTAACGGTATCCATCGGCAGCGCGCGGCAATATTCCTGTATGGCCTCGCTGCCCTGGCTCCCCGGCTTACCGGAAGGAATGCGTATGTCCATCACGCGCCGGGCACCGAACAGCGACAGGCTGCTGCTGCGATACTGCAGTTCCGTCCAGTTGAAGCGATGGTCGATATTGAAAACCTCGCGCTCGACATAGCCAGCCTGGCGTGCTGCGGCACGAATCAGGTCGGCAGCCTCGATTGCCAGCAGCAGCTCGTCGCCAAAGACTGTATAAAGCGGAGCGAGCTGCTTTCGCAGATGCCGGGCAAGATCATCGGCATGAATGCGCATAGTGTGCTTGTCGTGTTCGTCATGTCACAGGCTGATCAGCCTGCACACGGAAAATAGCACGGAACGCTGCCGCAGAACGCGACAGGTAGCGGGAGCGGAACAGCGGCCCATTCCGCCGATTGCTTGCACGGCGATGTCCGGAAAGACAGGAAACGGGATCCCATAAGAAATAGGGCAATAAGGAAGACTACAACCGCAATGCATCGCACCGCCACCGGCACGCATCAACCCTTGAATCGGTAGCCTGTTCGCAGCAAACCCGACATTCAATCCGAAGCCACTTTGACGGCCTCCAGCCGCCGCACTATTTGTGCCGCGGAATCATTCTGCATTTCCCGCACAAGCATTGCCTCCTCTCCTTCTTTGGCCACGACCTGGGCATCGGTAAAGGGAAGAATCCGCCGCAAGGCGATCTCGTTGGTCGGGATCAACTCCGTGCCTTTCGCATCGAGAAGACGAAACGACACGCGGTAGCGCAATTCGAACTCCCGCACCCGGCCGCCTCCGGAAACCGACATGATCTGCTTGTCGTTTACGACGCTGATGATCTCCAGCAGGGCCTGCGCATCCTTGGGCTTCTCCACGATGCGCGTATTGGTTCCCGCCTTGATGAAGCGTATTACGTCAGTGCCGATGGGGTGTCCCGTCGGGAAAGAGACATAGATCGTCTGAAAGGGAAGGTTAGCCGTGCCACGCAATTGAAAGCCGCAGGCGGCGAGCAAACCGCAAAATAGCACCAGGATGATTTTCTTCATGGCATGAATCTCACGCTAAACACTACTCCAGGGACCTTTATACGACGATATTAACCAATCTGCCCGGCACCAGTACAATCTTTTTTACCGTTCCGCCAGCAACAAATTTTTTCACCTGATCACTTTCAAACGCCAGACATTCGATGGCGGCCAGATCGGCGTCCCGCGCAACCCTTATCCTGTCGCGCAGTTTGCCATTGACCTGGACTATCAACTCGATTTCATCCTGCACCAGGGCCGTATCGTCTGCGCGGGGCCACGGCTGGTCCAGAAGGTCGGTGCCCGGCCGCAACTCGCGCCACAATGCATGGCAAACATGGGGAACGATGGGCGAAAGCAGCAACACGATGTTTTCCAGGGCCTCCTGCATGAGCTGGCGCGCTTCCGGGCCGGTGTTCCGCAACTTGCCCAGCGCATTCATCAATTCCATCACCGCCGCGATGGCGGTATTGAAGGTGTGGCGCCTGCCCAGATCGTCGCCGACCTTGGCAATAGTCTGATGCAACCTGAAACGCAACGCTTTGATCTCGGCAGCATCCTCTTCATGCTGCACCAAATCGCCAGACCTCTTTTTACCTTCTTCCTCTTGAACATGAATATGCTCGTATACCTGCTTCCACAAGCGCTTTAAAAAACGGAACGCTCCATCGACTCCCGTATCCGCCCATTCCAGCGTCTGCTCGGGAGGGCTCGCGAACATCATGAACAGGCGCGCGGTATCGGCGCCATACTGCTCGATCAGTTTTTGCGGATCGACGCCATTATTCTTGGATTTGGACATGGTGCCGATACCGCCGAATTCAACCGGTTCGCCATCCGTGCGTAAAATTGCCCCGCTGCGCCTGCCTAGCTCATCGGTTTGAACCTCCACCTCCGCCGGGTTGAAATAGTGAATACGCCCGCTATCGGTCTTCCGGAACATGATTTCGTTCAACACCATTCCTTGGGTAAGCAGATTCCTGAATGGTTCATCGAATTTTACCAGGCCGAGGTCGCGCATCACTTTGCTCCAGAAGCGGGAATAGAGGAGGTGCAATATCGCATGCTCGATGCCGCCAATGTACTGGTCTACCGGCAGCCAATAATCCACGCGCCCGTCTGTCATGGATTTATCCTGATCTGCGCAGGCAAAACGGGTGTAATACCATGAGGAGTCAACGAACGTGTCCATGGTATCCGTTTCCCGGCGCGCGCTGCCGCCGCAACGGGGGCATGCGCACTCGTAAAAGGACGGCTCTTTTGCCAAAGGATTGCCAGAACCATCCGGCACCAGGTGTTCGGGGAGCACTACCGGCAAATCCGCATCCGGCACAGGTACTGTTCCGCATCGACCGCAATGTATGAGGGGGATCGGACAACCCCAGTAGCGCTGGCGGGAAATACCCCAGTCACGCAACCTGTAGTGCGTGCGCTTCGCTCCCAGCCCCTTCTTTTCCAGCTCCGCCGCAATTGCCTCCACCGCAGCATCGAATCCCAGGCCCGAGAATTTCCCCGAATCAAAAGTAACTCCCTGTTCCATGTAGGCCTGCCGCAGGGGAATGGCGAGATTACCGTCGTGCGGCTTGATGACGGGCTTGACCGGCAGCCCGTATTTCGCCGCAAACTCAAAATCACGCTCATCGTGGGCAGGAACTGCCATGACTGCGCCCTCGCCGTAGCCCATAAGCACGTAATTCGCGACCCAAACGGGAAGGTTCTCCCCCGTAAGCGGATGCGTCGCGCGCAGGCCCGTATCCATGCCCTTCTTTTCCTGAGTGGCGATCTCCGCTTCCATGGCGGCTCCGTGCCTGCACTGATCCAGGAATTCCGCAAGCTCCGAGTCATGTTCAGCCGCATGGAGCGCAACCGGGTGTTCGGCGGCTATCGCCACGTAGGTCGCGCCGAGCAGGGTGTCGGCGCGGGTGGTGAATACCTTCAATGGCTGCAGCATTCCCGATGGAATATCGGGTGGAAAGACGATATCCACGCCAAAACTCTTTCCAATCCAGTTCGCCTGCATGGTTTTGACCCGCTCCGGCCAATCAGGCAGACTGTCCAGATCCTCGAGCAATTCGTCGGCATAGCCGGTAATCCTCATGTAATACATGGGTATTTCGCGCTTTTCGACAGGTGCGCCGGTGCGCCAGCCGCAGCCGTCTATCACCTGTTCATTGGCAAGCACAGTCTGATCGACCGGATCCCAATTGACGGTTCCGGTAGTCTTGTAGGCCAGTCCTTTTTCCAGCATTCGTAGAAACAACCACTGGTTCCAGCGGTAATATTCGGGACTGCAGGTCGTCACCTCGCGGCTCCAGTCGATGGCAAAACCCAGGCTCTGCAGCTGTTGCCGCATGTAAGCGATGTTGTCGTAGGTCCATCTCGCCGGGGGAACATTGTTTTGCATCGCTGCATTTTCAGCGGGCAACCCGAAAGCATCCCAACCCATCGGTTGCAGCACGTTGCTGCCCTGCATGCGATGGTAGCGCGACAACACATCGCCTATGGTGTAGTTACGCACATGCCCCATATGCAGCTTGCCGGAGGGATAGGGAAACATGGACAGGCAGTAGTATTTTTTTTTGTCGGAAATTTCCACCGCCTTGAAGGCAGAAGTTGACCGCCAATACTGCTGGGCTTCCGACTCGATTTGCTGGGGGTGGTATTTTTCCTGCATGAACTTCCGCTTTCCGCGTTAAAGCCATGAATTATACCGCGAATAAAAGTCCTTCATGTTCCCGCATCTCACCGCCTGGGGGATAACCCAGGAAACGAGGGAAACGGGATTGGAAAAGGAAGAGCCGAACAACTCTCCGGATGAAAAACCTGCAAACGGCTGAGATCGCCGAGAGATCGTAAAGACAGGCCCAATAGCGAAATTAATCCGCTATTCCCGGCAGATGGATCGGGCGAAGGATAAACGTCAGCGTATCATGATCCTCAGCCTGAAATCGCCGCGCAACAGGCTGAGTATGATCGAATCCTGGCTTGCCTGCACGGCCGCAAGGAATTCCTGCACCGAGCGCACTTTTTTCCTGTTGACCCCGACAATGATATCCCCGGGCCTGAGGCCATGCATCCAGGCCGGGCTATTGCCCTCGACTTTTGTTACCACGACTCCCTCCGGCCCGCGTGCCGACTCGGCCTTGAAATTTGCCACCGTTGCGCCGGCAAGCTGAGGCACCGTTTCGGCCTCGGTACCTGGCACGTCCAGCGGCTTGGCAATCTTGACCTTGGTCGTGAGAGGCTTGCCGTTCCTTATCAGTTCCAGGGTCACTGTCTCTCCAATCGGCATCAGCCCTATCTTGTTGCGCAAATCGAGAGAGCTCCTGATATTTTTTCCATTGACCGCAATGATGACATCTCCTGCCTTCAGGCCCGCCTTTTCCGCTGGCGAGTTGGCATCGACTGTACTGACAATGGCGCCTGCAGTGGAAGCAAGTCCAAGGGACGCCGCCAGGTCATGCGTAATGTCCTCGCTGCTTGCCCCCAGCCTGCCGCGCCGCACCTCGCCGAAGCGCACGATCTGATCCACTACCGCCTTGACCATGACACTGGGCACCGCAAAACCAATCCCGACATTGGCGCCGGAAGGTCCGATAATCGCGCTATTGATTCCGACCAGTTCACCCTTGAGGTTGACCAGTGCACCGCCGGAGTTTCCGGGATTGATGGATGCGTCGGTCTGGATGAAATCCTCGTATCCTTCGATGTCGAGCCCGCTTCTGCCCAGCGCGCTGACGATGCCGGACGTCACGGTCTGCCCCAGGCCAAACGGATTGCCGATTGCCACGACGAAATCGCCGACATTGAGCAAATCGGAATTGCCAAGGCGCAGCGCCTGCAATTTTTTTGCATCGATTTTCAGCAAGGCGATATCGGTGCCGGGATCCGTTCCCACCAGCTTTGCCTGAAACTGACGCCGGTCTTTCAGTGTCACCGTTACCCGCAGGGCATCCTTGATTACATGAAAATTGGTCACTACATAGCCGTGAGCTGCGTCGACAATCACGCCTGATCCCGCGCTCTGTTCAGGGCGCTCCGCCTGGTCGGGAATATTGAAAAACCGCCGGAAAAAGGGATCGCGGAATAGCGGATTGTCCTCGATGGCGGAACGTGTCTGAACTGAAATATTGACCACTGCCGGCGTAACCTCCTGCAGCAGCGGAGCAAGTGTCGGCACTCCATTTTTCCCGTCCATGACCGGCATGGCTGAATAGGCAGATGATATCAGCAAGGAGCCCGCAATAAAAATGACCGGAAGCCAGGCGAATTTATGCTTCATGAGTATGTTCGAATTTTTTCGGATTTATGCTTCATGGATATGCTCGATTTTTTTTGGCTCGGTGACAACACCTTGGTCTGGCTTATTGATAACCTCTTGTACGGGAAATTTCTTCCACACGCGACTCGAAGATCTCCGGATCGAAGGCCTTGTCCCCATCGGGGAACGGCTCGTTTCCAGTCTTGAGCCCCTTGAAATCATAAAGCTCCGGGTCGAGCAAATGCGAGGGCTGGATATTCTGCAATGCGGTAAACATGGTTTCCAGCCGGCCGGGATACTTCCTGTCCCAGTGTTGCAGCATTTCGCCCACAACCTGGCGCTGAAGGTTTTTCTGCGAGCCGCACAGGTTGCATGGAATAATGGGAAAATTTTCCATCTCTGCATAAGCAGCCAGGTCTTTTTCCTTGCAATATGCGAGCGGGCGTATCACGATATTGCGGCCATCGTCGCTCACCAGCTTGGGTGGCATGGTTTTGAGCTTGCCGCCATAAAACAGGTTTAGAAACAGCGTCTCCAGTATGTCGTCGCGATGGTGCCCCAGCGCGATCTTGGTCGCGCCCAGCTCACCCGCAACGCGATACAGCACTCCCCGGCGTAAGCGCGAACAGAGGCTGCAGGTCGTCTTTCCTTCCGGAATCAGCCGCTTCACCACACTGTAGGTATCCTGCTCGACAATGCGAAAGGGCATGCCGATCGCGGAGAGGTAGCCGGGCAGCACATGCTCGGGAAAGCCCGGCTGTTTCTGATCCAGGTTTACGGCAATGAGCTCAAACCGGGTTTCAGCATGAGCCTGGAGGTTGCGCAGGATATCGAGCAGGGCATAACTGTCCTTGCCGCCCGAGAGACATACCATCACGCGATCCCCTTCCTCGATCATATTGAAATCGGCAATCGCGGTGCCGACGAGGCGCCTCAACCGCTTGTGCAATTTGTTGGCATTGTGTTGATCTTTTCTTGACAAGCTTTCCATATTTGTCCCCGTTGCACGAAAAGGGCTATTCAGTCAGGCAGAGCATCAGGCCACCAGCGGACGGAACTCTACACCTCTTACCTCCAGCCGCGCCAGCTTCCAGGAAAACCCCGGCATGTGGCACGGATTCGGATTTCTCTACAAAACCAGCCTCCGAGCCAGGCCCGTGCCTGGATAGGAGCTCATCAAGCCGGCACCGTTAATTGAATTCTTTGTTGCCAGGCTCCCCTGGAAAAATGATGACGAAAAGTCGGGCACTTACAATTTTTTGTCCTTTGTGGATTTGTTTGTTCGCGCTTATCCTCCGGCAGAATCTCAGGAGTGATTTCTACTGCTTCAAATTATGAAATCAGTTCATTTTCTAATGCAAATATGTTGTTTTCATTCCCCCGGTTTTTTTCCTAGGATGCGGGTGTAGTTCGGTCACTTGTTCAATTGAAATGAAATCAAGGAGTGTTTTAATGAAATCCAATAAGATCAAAACCCTCGTGGCCGCCGTGGCCCTAGCCGTCTCAGGCACCGCATTCGCCGCCTTCGACGGCTCTGCGGGAAATAGCTCGGTATTGTTCAATGCCTATGAGTCCGTAAGCGGTTATTCCTTTGCACTGGATACCGGCTTGCGGAAGGACGATATTACATCGTCATTTTCTGGACTTTCCGTCAATCTCGCCAATGATGCAAATTGGAATTCTTTTCTTTCCCATGTCGGCTCTGCACATCTTGCCGATATCAGATGGAATGTCATTGCGGCGGATACCAATGCCGGTTCGGTGGATGGAGACCCTGTAAGCTACCTGACCACGGGACCGGCTGATGGAGTTCCAGCAGGCACCCGCAACGCGCAGTTGAATTCTTGGGGTGGCAACTTCAACTCTTATGTTACCGCAAGTGGCAATTGGGGAGCCACCGGTTTCGAAAATGGAAATTCAACGCTCCATTTAAAAGAAGGACCAGCCGACTATGCCTCTTTTGAAGTGGCAGAGGGTAACAATTGGAACACCAAATCCAATTTCGATACGACAGCTGGATTAGGCGGCTCTCTGAGTTTCTACGAGATTACCAAAAACGGCGTGCCGGTAACCAATGTCGTCAACGCGGAGCTATTAGGGAAAGTGACGTTAAGCGAGTCCGGAGCGCTGGCAATTTCTTCTGTTTCTCCTATTCCCGAAGCTGACAGCTGGGCAATGCTGCTGGCCGGGCTGGCCCTCGTGGCTACTATCGCGCGGCGCCGTTCCGTTTCTCCAGCCTAGATCATCCCACTCCTTGTTTTATCAGGCCCGGCGGATTATGCCGGGTTGAAGGGAGGATTTTGTCCAAACAATGCGATCCATTCGGCATTCAACTTTTTAAAAAGGAAACTCCAATGAAACAGAACATCGTCGCTGCCACGCTTGCGCTGGCATTTGCCGGCCATGCATATGCGGTTGCCCCGACCGTTACCCCGGACCTGACTCTCTATGTGGGCGGTGGAGCGGAACAAAACAATGTATTCGAAACCATAGCAAAATCCCTGTTCACGCCGGGCACTATAGACTATTACACCGATCAGGCCGACAACTCCAAGGGCCGAGCTTTCCGCGCGGTGTACGGCAAGCTGGCCGCCGCGGCGGGGTCGTTGCCGGCAGGTTCGAATGTGCTGATCGTCTATCGCTCGCTCGGGGGCGTTTTCGCCAATGGTATCGGACCGCTGGTCCGCGGCCAGACTTTGCCCTACTATAAGATCATTGGCAATGCGACGCTCATTTCCGCTGGCGGCAATCCGTCCTACCGGATCACGAATACCAGCCTGACTGATCCGAAAGCGCCGGACATCGGCCTGGCAAACGAGGAACTGGCCCTCTTCACAGGACTGAATCTCCCCGCCGGCACCACACCGGTCACGCCTGCAGAGCTGAGCAAGGTGACTTCGCAGCCCCTGTATGACGTTGTGAACGGAATTGCCGTCACCAACAACCTCGCGACACAACGCCCCAACGGATTCAGCAAGGCTGAGATTGCCGGAATTCTGTCAGGCAACATCGTGGATTGGAGCCAGATCGGCCTCCCCGCGGGCGACGTTATCCTGATAGACCGGAATTTCGGTTCTGGCGCCAAGGCCGCAGCCAACCAGTATTTCCTGAATGCGCCCGGTGGCTTGGCCTTTGGAGGAACGGTCGACCCGATCAACCTGAACGGCGACGTCGGCGATCCGGTCAATTACGGCGAATATACGGTCCGTACCGAGCCCAGCGCGGGCAACGTCCCAGGCGTACTGGACGGTGTGTTTGCCAAGGGCAAGCGCGGCATCGGCATACTCGGCCTGGAAAACCTCCCGACGGGGAGCAGCAATTGGCAATTCACCAGTATTGATGGAGGAAGCGTCGGCACCACGACCTTCAACAAAGCGCAGGCCATCAGCGGAAGGTACGACTACTTCTACCAGGCTTCCATCAATACACGCAATAGCGCAGTGAATGGCCAGCGCTTCAACCAGAGTGGAACAGCCTGGGGCGCGGTAATCGCCGCGTTCACCAACAAGGCGCTGGATCCCGCCGTGATTACCACCGTGCCTGGCACCATCCTCGACCCGATCACCTTTCCCGTCACTGGCAATGCGACGCTCGATGCATTCCGGGCGAAGGGTACCCGCTTCGGCAATTCGGCGGCACCGCTGCAATTGGTGGAGTAAGAAGCCCGTAATCCCCGTGTTCTGCGGGGATAAGCCCGGGCCCTACCTCTCCTGGGGCCGGGGCTGATAGAGATAGATGTATACCGCCCGGCGTACGTCTATCTTCCTGTTTTGAAGCTTCCAACCATTTTTTAAGAATAACTATTAGAAGTTCTACGGCATGCATTCTCGAATACCTGACCCGCTCGGCAGTTTTTCATCATCCCGCCGCCTGCGCGAACAGTTGGGCGGCAGCTTCAAACTGCTGTGGGCGGCTACGGCGGTAATGCAGGCATGGTCAAATGCCGCTTATGCCGTTGATCCAGCTTCACTCCCCATACCTTGCGCAGGCGGCACATGCGGCGGGGGAGGCGATCTTCCATTCATCAGCGCCGGCCAACTCAGCCACGGCGGCGCACCCGTCATCGACGGCAATACGATGACAGTGCACCAGTTGAGTGAACAAGCCATTCTCAACTGGAAGAATTTCAATATCGGAGCAGATAAGGCCGTGGTCTTCGACCAGCCCGGTTCGACCTCCTCAACGCTCAACCATATTTGGAGCCAGGACGCCAGCATCATTGCGGGGCAACTGAAAGCCATCGGGCAAGTTTACCTGATCAACCAGAATGGAGTGATCTTTGCAGATGGCGCCCAGGTTAACGTCGGCGGATTGGTAGCTTCGACTCTCAATATCAAGGATTCGACCTATCTCGGCGGATTGCTCGCAGGCAACGTAGGCGCAATCGGGGATACATTCCCAGCCGTGTTCGAAAGCGGCCCCGGCGTGACCGGCAATATCGAAATCAAGCCAGGCGCGGTTCTCGCCACCGCAAATGGCGGACGCATCATGCTGCTGGCGCCCACGGTGACCAACCAGGGCAAAATCGATACCCCTGACGGCCAAACCATACTAGGCGCGGGGAAAACGGTTTATCTGGCGGCGAGCAGCGATCCCGCGCTACGGGGTCTCCTTATCGAGGTGGACGCGGGTGGGCTGGCAAACTCCAGCGCAAACAATCTGGGAACGATTACGGCGGAGCGGGGCAACATTACCCTTGCAGGCTTGCTGGTGAACCAGTCGGGCCGGCTGACCGCAACGACATCCGTCAATGCCAACGGCTCCATCCATCTGGCGGCCGGGGATGTTTCCCGCAGGAATCCCCTGGACAACAGTTTATCCGCCGGCTTTGTCAATGTCTCTGAAAATGGAAGCAACAGGTTGCTCCCGAACCAGGGAGGCAACTTGACACTATCGCAAGGCAGCGTGACACAGATCATCGCGGATCCAGGAGACAGCAATACCATTACCGATACGCAGGTTTTCCTCTCTTCGGATGTGTCGCTGGTCGGCAAGACGATCAGCCTCGAAGGGAATGCTGCCATTATTGCGCCGGGCGGCAAGGCAAATCTGCTGGCAGCGGATAATCCTTACGACCGTTTTCTCAACCGCAATAACATAAAGATGACGCCGGTCGAGCCCGACGGCAGCCGCATTTTTCTCGATGGCGCCAGCCGCATAGACACCTCCGGATTGCAAGGGGTGCAGCTCTCCGCAGAGCGAAACCTGGTGCAGATAGATCTGCGCTCGAATGAACTGCAGGATGCTCCTCTGCAACGAGATGGCTTTCTCAGAGGCAAGACGGTTACCGTTGATCTGAGAAAAGGCACGCCCCTGGCGGATATCACCCCGTTCCTCAACAACCTTGGTCGGGGAATTTCCGAAAAACTCACGCAAGCGGGAAGCATATCGCTGGATTCGGGTGGCGATATTATCGCCAAGGCCGGCTCGATACTCGATGTTTCCGGAGGCACCATACAGTATCAGCAGGGGTTGGACCGTAGCACCACGCTGCTCGGAGCCGACGGCCGTATCTACAACATTGCCGATGCGCCCATCGACATCAATTACGTCGGCTTTGCCGACGACTATACCGTCAAGTCCGGCAAATGGGGTACCACGACCATCGTGGCAGCGCCCCGCCCAGTGCTGCAGGGATATGCGGAAGGACAATCGGGCGGAACGATTTCCGCAAGCTCGCCCTGGGCGGCGTTGCAAGGCGAACTACAGGCGGGCGCAATCCCCGGACCGCTGCAACGAACGGAAACCCAGGTGCCAAAAGGCGGCACGCTCATAGTCGGCGAGGCGAGCCAGGAAATAAATGGAGCCGAAACACCCGATTTTCGCGCTCGAAACATTCTTATCAGCAAATCGATACCCAGCCTGCCTCCTGGGTTTAATTCCGGTGACACAGTCCCGGCCGACGCCCGGCAAAATCTGTTGGTGTCCACGGATTTGATAAGACTGGGTGGTTTTTCCACTCTTCGGCTGTTCAGTAATGGCACCATCAATGTCCCCGCGGGAATCGATCTGCAGCTCGCCGGCGGTGGAGCTTTTTCTGGGCTGGCAACCTCGGCCATCAGCGTCGCAGGCAACATCCATATCGTTTCAGGCGACGTTCGTTTTGAAAGCCGCGAAAGCAATATACAGATCGGGCCGGACGCCCAGATCGACGTGCGCGGAAGATGGATCAATAATTCCCCCCTTATTTTTGCTACCGCAGACAACACGCCGGTTTTGATTAATGGCGGGAGTGTCACGCTCTCCGCCCTCAAGAATGTAGTGGCGGGCGCCAGCAGCCGGATTGATGTATCCGGAGGGGGATGGGTCGACAGCAATAACAGGCTGACCGCCGGAAAGGGCGGAGACATTCATCTCGAATCCACCGGCTTTGACGGCGGCGGGAATCCCCTGGGGATGATAAGCGCGCAAGGGAAGCTGCTGGGCTACGGCTTGTTCGAAGGCGGCACGCTCGCCGTCACCGCCCCCACCGTCAGGATAGGCGGCTCTCCGTCAGGAAACGCGGGGGAATTCTGGGTCGATCCGGTTTCCTTCAGGCAGGGGGGATTCGCCTCGTACAGCCTGACCGGTGTAAATGACCTGAGGATTGCCAACGGTACGCAGATCCGTCCGCAGATGCAGAACCGGATTTTGGATACCAGCTATCTGATCCGGCCCACCGGCAGCGATATCGCAGCTTTCGGCAGCCTTGGCGTGCTGGACGAATTGTTCCGTAATCCTGTCAGCCTGACGCTTGCATCCACCAGCGCATTGAGTCCTCAAGGACTGGGCAACCTGACCATGGAGACAGGCGCTTCCATTATCACCGACCCCGGCGCTTCCGTATCGCTTTCCGCGCGCGAAAACCTGAAGGTTTTTGGCTCCATCGATGCGCCCGCGGGCCATATCAGCTTGCGAGTCGCCCCGGGTGTGGTAGTGGGAGCCGATGACGTGCTAGGGGGAGAAGGGTTCGTGAATAACCAGCATCTCCTGCTCGGAAGCAGCGCGCGGCTGCAGGCAGGAAGCATGGCGCAGATCCGCAGGGACAGCGCGGATGGCTTGCGCAAGGGAAGGATGCTGGATGCCGGCAGCGTGGAGCTGAGCGCGAACAAAGGCGATCTTATTCTGGAGTCCGGTTCCTTGATCGACGTTTCCGGTGCGCGGGGCGAGATCGATCAGTTCACTTCCATGGGCGTGCAGACCCTTGCCATCGCGGGAACAGGCGGTTCCATCAGCCTGCATGCCAGGGAAGGCATAGTCGCCAACGGCACTCTCCAAGGCAAAGCCGCGGCAGTAGCCGGCGCAGCCGGCGGCAGCCTGTCCATCGGGCTGGATTTGTACGATCGTTCCCAAAATCCGAATTCCTCGATCAGTGGTGGCGCGATCCCATTCCCGACTGAAGACCGTATCCTGACCCTCACTTCGGACCCGGCCACCCTCCTGCCCGGCTCGGCAGCCAACGGCACTGCTCATATCAGCGCCGTGCAGCTCCAGGCCGGCGGGTTCGACCAGATCGAGTTGAAGAGCACGGATGTGATCGCAATCGACGGTAGCGTGGACTTCGGCGCCAGGCGCAGCCTGGTGCTGGACGCGCCGGTGCTGAGAGGCAATGCGGGTGCGTCCGCCAATCTGCATGCAGCCTACGTGGCACTGGGAAATGCGAATGGAGCCAACCAGTCAGGGGCCGGCGATACGTTGCCGCAACGCGACCCGGCAATGGGCGATGCGACCCTGACCGTCAATGCCAAGCTGCTGGATATCCGCGGCAACAGCATACTCGACGGATTTTTGACGGCACGCTACCGTAGCGACGGCGATATCCGGTTTTCCTACAGCGTTACCGATTCAACCACCAATTTTACCGGTTCCCTCAAGTCCAGCGGCGATCTGACATTTCAGGCGAATCAATTCTACCCTGTCACCCGGGCGGACTTCACCATCAATCCGGCAGGCGCCTATACTCCCGGCACAGTGACTTTCCTCTCCAGTGGAGGAAGCATTGCCGATACGCCCCTTTCGGCGGGAGGCAAGCTTACCGTCAATGCGACCACCATCAATCAGGCGGGGGTTGTACGCGCGCCGCTCGGCCAGATCGCGTTTAATGCCACTGCCGGCGTCAATCTGATGAACGGCAGCGTCGCCTCGGTGTCCGGCGACGGCAAGCTCATCCCTTTCGGCAGCGTGCAGAATGGAAAATCCTGGGTGTACCAGGTCGATCCCGCCACATCGAACCTGATCTCCTCACCCCTGGCCAAGCAAATATCGCTGAATGCGCCGACTGTGACCATCGCAAGCGGCGCAACCGCCGATCTTTCCGGCGGCGGCGACCTGTATGCATACGAATTCGTGGCGGGCCCCGGCGGTTCCCGGGATGTACTGGATAGCCGTTATACCGCGGCGATTCTTCCCGGCCTCGGCTCGACTACCTCCCCTTCGGTTTTTGCTCCGCTCGACCATCAATACCAGATCGGCTCGGGGGTGGGTATCGGCGATGCCGTCTATCTGAGCGGCGTACCCGGCCTGGCGGCAGGGTATTATGCGCTGCTCCCCGCCCGCTACGCCCTGCTGCCGGGAGCTTATGCGATTTCCATGGTGAGCGGCATACAGGACATGCCGCTTCCTGCCCTCACCGCCACGCTCGGGTACCAGGACCTCCCGCTGGGCACCGTATTCGCACAGACGGATGGCTCCACCATCGTGGCGGGACGGATGGCGGTGGCGGGCACGGACATCGTCGACAGCCGGACTTCGCTGTTCCATGTCACTTCGGGCAGCATCGTGCGCACCCAATCCCAGTACAACGACAGCTTTTCCAATCAGTTCTTCTCCGACGCGGCCATTTCCGCCGGAACCGCCATTCCGAAAATCGCGGCGGACGCGGGGCAGCTCCAGCTCGCGGCAACTGACGCACTGCTGCTGAATGGAACGATAGGATTCGGCACGGCCAACTTCGCTTATGGCAAGGATGCCAAAAACAACCCCTTGATGCGCGCCGGCCGCGGCGGCGAGGCCTCGGTGGAGGCACCTTCCATCAGCCTGGTGGACAGCCTGGGGCCCGACGATGGATCACTGCAACTGCAGACATCGAAGCTCAACGGCCTGGGCGCCCAGAGCCTGCTCATAGGAGCCAGACGCACCGACACCCCGTCGGGCGACCAGCTGGTGGTGGGCGCCGATCGGGTGGAACTGCGCAATACCATGGCATCCACCCTCCTCGCACCGGAAATCATCCTGGCGGCAAGGCAGCAGGTCATTGCAAAATCCGGCAGTTCCATCATGAGCCAGGGATCGCTCGACAACAGTGCCGGCACACTCCAGGTGAATGGAGACGGGGCTTTGCTTCGCGTTGCGGAAAGTCCTCAGCTCCAGTTCAGCCGCTCTATCGTCGATTCCGCGGAAACGCTCGCCGGTATACTCACTGTAGAGAATCAGGCAAGGATCGCGAGCACGGGCAGCGTTATCCTGGATGCCGCTGCGGACAGCAGGGTTGCGCCGTCCGCCCGGATCGACGCTCATGCCGTCGCTCTTTCCTCAAGTAAAGTCAACATAGGCGACCTGCCCGCAGGCACCTCTACGGCGGGGCTGAACTTGACATCCACCCTGCTGTCGGGTCTCAGTGAGCTGACCGAACTGACCGTTCGCAGCTACAGCACCATCGATCTGTATGGTCCCCTGGTGCTGGGAAGCCTCACCTCCGAAGGAAAACCCCGCCTCGACAGCCTTCACCTCGATGGATGGGGATTGGTGGGCCATGGGGCTGGCAGCAAGCTGCTGCAAGCAGCCGCTGTCAATCTCACCAACCTGAACCAGGCAACTTGCATCGTAGATTGCGCGGGCGACGGCAGCGGCAGCCTGATCGTGCGGGCGCTCGACAGCGGCGCTGCCGGTTCCGGCCGCCTGTTCATCGGCGAAGGGAAAAAACACATAGCGGGTTTTTCCGCCGTTCAACTGCAGGCACAGAAAGACATCGAGGCAACGGGTGATGGAAAGCTGGAGCTGACGAACTCAGGGGATCTGCAGTTGCAGTCAGCTAGATTGGGCACATCGACGGGCGCTGATTACAGCATTACCAATGCGGATGGCGCGGTCAGTATTGGCTTCCCGCAGGGCGGTTCCGGCACGACCCTGGCGGAAGCCGGCATAGGCGGAAAGTTGATCATCACGGGAACCCGGATCGACCAGGGTGGCCTGATCTCGGTGCGTGCGGGAGAGCTGACGCTGCAGGCCAATGGCACGCAGGCGCGAGACAGCGTCACCCTGCAGACAGGCTCGCGCATCGATGCCTCGGGAGTCGGGAAGGAACTGGGAGGAGCCGGTGCTTACGTGCCCGGCGGCAAAGTGAGCCTTGCGTCAGCCAGCGGCAATGTCACGCTCCAGGGCGCCAGTGCATCGCAATCCGCGGCGATCATCGACCTTTCCGGGGCAAAAGACCCGCAGGATGGTACCGCCGGCAGCGATGCAGGAACCTTGAGCATCAGGGCGGAACACGGCCAGCTGTCACTGGAAGGCGACCTTTACGCCAGTGCCGCCGCCGGCAAGCGCCAGGGCACGTTCGAGCTCGATACCGGCAGCCTTGGCCCAGGCAACTATTCCGGACTGAACCGGTCGCTGGCGACGGGAGGCTTCACCCAGTCCGTGGATGCGCGCATTCGCACCGGCAGCGTGCTGATAGCCGCCTCCGACGCCATCCGCGCTCAACAATACAGGCTCAGTGTGGACCAAGGCACAATCACCGTGGCCGGTGCAATCGACGCCAGCGGTTCCGCCGGCGGGCAAATCGCACTTTATGCCGAAGATGATGTCACGCTGGCGAGTGGTGCCATTCTGCGCGCCGATGCAACCGCCAGCAATGCCCAGGGGGGCAAGGTCGTATTGGGCACAGCGGCGGGCGTGCTCGATCTTCTAGCCGGCAGCCGCATCGATGTGAGCCCCGGCACGGGCGGTACAGAAGGGAAGGTGCTGTTGCGCGCGCCGCGCACCGGCGACGGTGCCGGAAATGGAGTGGCCGTGAACGGGCTGGATCCAACCATCCAGGGAGCGTCCGCCACGATACTGGAAGCTGTCCAGGTATACCGCAACGTGGATACGCTCACTGCCGGCAGCGGGGGCGGTGCTACGCTGGGATTCGACCGGGTCGATGCCGATGTCGCAAGTTTCATGGCAAACAAGAATGCCATCCTGGCCGCTCTGGGCAAGGCCGGCGACAGCACCTTTCACCTCCGCCCCGGAGTAGAGGTTCAATCGCCCGGCAACCTCACAATCGATAGCGACTGGAATCTTTACTCGGCCAACCGGGCGGGCGCCGAACCAGGCGTATTGACTCTGCGGGCGGGAAACAACCTCATCGTCAACGGCAGCATCAGCGATGGCTTTGCCACCTCCATGCCACGCGCGGCATTAGGTGCAGGTCCCTCCTGGTCCTATCGGCTAGCGGCAGGCGCCGATGCCACGGGAGCCGATCCACTTGCGATTTCCTCAGCCCCATCCAGCCACTTCATCCTGGCGCCGGGCAAGCTGATAAGGACGGGCACGGGCGATATCGATATTGCTGCCGCGGGAGACGTGCGTATCGGCTATGACGTGGCGACGGACAGCTTCAACCAGCCCAATGCCTCAGCCTCGGTTATCTATACCGCCGGGGAAAAAGGCCTCGAGATAGACTCCGATCTTTTCAAAGTTCCCACGACCAAGACGGGCACCAACCCTGCCAACTACACGACTGGCGGCGGCGACATCAGCCTCACGGCAGGAAACGATATTACCAGCGCACCCAGCAAGCAACTCGTTGCGGACTGGTTATGGCGGCGGGGAAAAGTCAATCCCGATGGCACTATCGCTGCGAATCAAAATACTACCTGGTGGGTAAACTTCGCCAATTTCCAGCAGGGAATAGGAGCGCTCGGCGGAGGAAACATAGCAATATATGCGGATGGCGATATCAATAACCTTTCCGCCGTCATTCCGACCAATGGACGACTTGCGGGCGCGGCTGGCTCGACTCCTGATCCTGCGAATCTGGTGGTACAAGGCGGCGGCGATCTGACTGTGCTGGCAGGCAGGAATATCAACAGCGGCGTATTCCAGGTTGACCGCGGCGAAACCCTGATCAACGCCGGCGGGTCGCTGGGCTCCGCGCGAACGGTGGTAGACACCAACCCGCTCAATTCCGATACGACCCCCATATATACGCTGCTGGTCCTGGGCGATAGCGAAATGGATGTCCGAGCCCGCAAGGATGCGATACTTGATGGAGTATTGAATTCAACTGCCTTGCCCGCATCGGTGATCAATACTACGCGAAATACCGGCGCGTTGAGCAGTTTCGGGGACAATTCCAATATTGCCGCGTCCTTCTTCTACACCTACTCCGCGTCCAGCAAGCTCGCCCTCGCAAGCGTTGCCGGCAACATTGCGTTGAATAACAACGACGGTGCGATCAGGAGCAGCTTGCCGAGCGGAGGCTTGATCCCGTACGCGTCTCCGAATTACTCGATTTATCCCGCGAGCCTTGAAGCACTCGCGTTTTCCGGAGATGCGCAGATCAACAGCACGCGGCTGTTTCCGTCCGCCAACGGAAACCTGAACCTGGTGGCAAACGGAAATATCAATTTTGGTGGTGGCGTGCAGATGTATGAATCGGATCCCGCTACCGTGGCAACCCCGCTGCGGCCCATCGGGTCGCTCCTGAGTAAACCTGGCTTACCTAATCCGATCCCGGGCGCGAGTACGGAGATTTATCTGGATACCGCCGCATTTCCCCTCGTCCCCTTGCATAAGAACGATACCCGCCCGGTTCGCGTTGTCGCAGAAACCGGCAGCATTTCGGGCAACAGCCAAATCATTATCCTGCCCAAGCAGGCCCAGTTCATTGCAGGGAAGGATATCAGGAACCTGAGAGCAGACGTTAAAAATCTGAATACAGTTGACTTGAGCTCCTTCCAGGCTGGTCGCGATATCATTTACGACATCAGGCAGGATGAGAACAGCAACAAGCTGCTGACCAACACGGATCGTATACGTGTTGGGGGCCCTGGCCTGCTCGAGATATTGGCGGGCCGCAATCTCGACCTGGGCAACAGCGCAGGCATAACCACCCGCGGCAGCACCGATGACGCACGCCTGCCGCCGGGCGGTGCCGCCATCGTTGCGGCTGCAGGCCTGGGCGACAAGGCAACCGGTGGAGTACGCGAGCCTGATTACACCGCTTTCATCGATCGCTATCTGGTGGCGGGAACGCCGCAATCGGACAAGCATCCGGCAGAGCTGACCGCATACATGAGACAACTTACTGGCCGAACCGACCTGACCGAGGCACAGGCGCTCAATATGTTCTGGAGCCTCCCCGGCCTGCAGAAGCTGCCCTTTGTCTCCCAGGTCCTATACAGTGAATTGAGGGCCACCGGCCTGGAGCACAATCTCAGGGGAGCAACCTATGACCGGGGCTATGACGCCATCCAGACGCTATTCCCCGCAACCGATTACGCTGGCGATATCAACCTGTTTTTCAGCCAGATAAAGACTGAGCAAGGCGGAGACATCTCCCTGCTCGCCCCGGGCGGATCGGTGGTGGTCGGTCTGACCAATCCGCCCGCCGAGCTGGCCGACCTGAAGATCGACCAATCCGTAAATCCCAATATTCCGGCCGCGGCCAACCTCGGCATCATGGCTTTCGGGCAGGGCGCAATCCGCGCCTTCGCCGAGGAGCATTTCACTGTCAACCGTTCCCGTATCCTGACATTGCAGGGAGGGGACATCCTGCTTTGGTCTTCCGAAGGAAATATCGATGCGGGCCGGGGCGCAAAAACAGCGTCGGCCGGTGATCCAGACGGATGCGAACGGCAACGTCTTCGTCAATCCCAGTGGCGCGGTTTCGGGTAGCGGCATAGGGCAACTGCTGACCGGGACTGCCACCACCGTAGGCTCCGTCGACCTGCTGGCCCCCAGGGGAATCGTCGATGCGGGGGATGCCGGGATTCGCGTGGCGGGGAACCTGAACGTCGCGGCCGTGCAAGTGGTCGGCGCGGACAATATCCGCGTCGGCGGGGTGGCGACAGGCACGCCGGTTTCCGATGCGGGTGTATTGGCTGGCGCGGCAACCGCGGGGAACAATGTCGCGGCAGCTGCGGCGAGATCGGCGGATCAGTTTGCGCGTGATGTAGGAAGCAGTTCCAATCCCGGCCTTTCGCCCATACGTCAGCCAATGCCGTCATTCATTCGCGTCGAGGTACTGGGCGTGGGCGAATAGTTGCTGCGCAGTGCTCGTCGCATGCTGATGAGGAAATATCTTCATGCATCCAGGCCCTTGAATGACCAGGAGATATACGTACTGGACGATAACCTGCCTTGCGAAATGAAAAAAAAGAATGCCGTCATGATAAAGGATACGATATTCCGTCATTCGGAATCGGCGGATGCCCACCTGGTGATTGACGATACAGTCGCCCAGTTACGTGAACTCCGGATAGCCTCGCTCGAACATCGGCAAAGGCGGAATAAACCCAACAAGCTTCCGTCCCGGAAGATGCTGGTGCAGATCGTAGAAGGATTGAGCGCCGCCCTATTTCCTAACCGCCTGGGTTTGCCCGACCTCACCGACGAAAGCATTGATTATTATGTCGGGCATACTCTGGATATGAAGCTGAGAGAATTGCTGGCCCAGGTTCGCCGGGAACTTCATTTCAATTCGGGATTGAATATTTCAGGTGATGAAGATCGGAGGCAGGCTGCCGCGATCGTTCACGCATTTGCAAAACAGCTGCCGCATGTACGCAGTCTGCTGGAAAGCGATATCCGAGCTGCCTATGAAGGGGATCCGGCGGCACGCAGTATCGACGAAGTGCTGGTATGCTATCCAGGTATCACTGCTGTCACGCACTACCGGCTTGCGCATGAGCTTTATAAACTGGGAGTGCCTCTCATAGCCCGCATGATTGCAGAAATAGCGCATTCCGTGACTGGCATTGATATCCACCCGGGAGCGCAGATCGACGAGAGTTTTTTCATAGACCACGGCACCGGGGTAGTCATCGGAGAAACCGCCGTCATTGGCAAGCGTGTACGTCTTTATCAGGCGGTAACGCTGGGTGCCAAGCGTTTTCCAGTAGATGAATATGGAACGCTGGTTAAAGGCAACGCAAGGCATCCTGTCGTAGAAGACGACGTTGTCATATACGCTGGAGCCACGGTCCTGGGGCGCATCACTATCGGCCGCGGCTCGACCATAGGCGGCAATGTGTGGCTCACGCGCAGCACTCCTCCCGGCAGCAATATCATGCAGGCACAAATCCACGATGAGCCAGGCGGCGCGGGAAAATAACTTTTATGCCGTGATGATAAGCCGGCATAAAGGATAAGGGAAAGTATCGGTTTCCGATTGGCAATGGGGCAAAGCAACCGAAAACCAGACTCTTACCGCCTCCTTTTCCCCGAATTTTGCCCAGGCATACGCGCATCAGGGCCGCGGCGGAAGTTCTCCATCTACTCATCTCTCCTTCCATTAAGCACGTCGTCTCCTTAGCACCAAAAGTCATAAGATAACCTTTTTTTATAAGTTCATTTACGGCTGGGTAGACCGTATATTGCTATTCCCTTCGGGTACGAACGGGATGGCAAATGGGTTTTTATGACTTTTGATTGAAAAATCCATTGCCTGAAAAAAAACGGGAGCTCCTGAGGGGCTGTCATATTTTTTACTGGAATTGATAAACAAGAGATCGGCATCGCGATCCTTTCCTTACACGCATTTCATCTATCCAGGAGCCTGATGGGAGCCAGGGCGGAGTCGTCCGCTTCAAGGGATGAGATTGCGTCGCAAGGAGTCGAAGCAGTCCGTTCGTGCTGGACAATGAACTTGATGAATTGTGAAAAGGTGGCCAGGGGCAAGCGCGGCGCGCCTGCATTGATTGTTATGGTTTGGAAATACTCTCTGGGTCACCGGACGTCCCGTTGCTTCAGGATATTTTGCCTGCTTGCCCTCGGTCCCGGCTCATGGCCAACCATTTCCATGGCAGCGGAAATGACTTCACCCCCCATGGAAGAAAACAAGGCGGTCTCGGGTGCAAAGGACAGCGTGGCCTTCGATATCCTCGACATTCAGATCGAAGGCAATACCGTGCTCCCGCGCATGGAAGTGGAAAAGATCATTTATCCCTTCATGGGGGAGAACAAGACGATCGATGACCTGGAGACTGCCCGCAAACTGCTTGAGCAGAAATACAAGGATAGCGGATTTGTCACCGTTTTCGTCGATATCCCCGAGCAGGATGTCAGGGATGGCGTGGTGCGCCTCAACGTTACGGAGGGAAAAGTCGGACGCCTGCGTATCAAGGATGCGCGGTATTACTCGCTGGGACGGATTCGCGAGTCGGCCCCTTCACTCGCCGAAGGAAGTGTTCCCCATTTCCCGACGGTCCAGAAGGAAATGACGTCCCTGAACCGCTCGGCCGGATTACGGGTTTCACCCGTTCTTCGCGCCGGGGTGACGCCGGGGACCGTGGATGTCGACCTGAATGTCAAGGATCAGTTCCCTCTCTATGCAAGCGTCGAACTGAACGATCGCTTCAGCCCCAATACCAGCCGGCTCCGCATAATCGGAACCCTGCGCTACGACAATCTGTGGCAGCGGGGACATAGCATCAACTTTCAGTACCAAACCTCCCCCGAAAATCCGGACCAGGTTCAGGTCTTTTCGGGAAATTACCTGATGGGCCTGGGGAGCAGCGGCATGATGCTTACCGTCTACGGCGTGCATGCAGACAGCAATGTTGCAGTGCTGGGAAATATCAATGTGATCGGCAAGGGCAACATCGTGGGAGCCAGGCTCGTACTGCCTCTGACAGGTCTCGACGGCTACTTTCACAGCGTGACCATCGGACTCGACTACAAGAATTTCGGACAGGCGGTACAGCTGGGAACCGGAAGGTTGACTACGCCGATACGCTATTTCCCCGTCAGCTTTCAGTATAACGGAACGCAACAGGATACCAGCGGAAGTACCCAATTTGGGGTAGGAGTGAATTTTTCCACGCGTGCGTTCAGCGAGCGCTTGATCGAGTGCCTCCCCGGAGATTTCGAGGATCAGTTCGAATGCAAGCGGCATGGGGCGCAAGCGGATTACATCTATCTCAGGTCGGATCTGCAGCGCCAGCAGACCCTTCCCAGGAACTTTCTGCTGTTCGGAAAAATCTCCGGGCAGATCGCCAATCAGCCCCTCGTCAATAACGAGCAATTCAGCGCGGGAGGATTCGAGACGGTGAGGGGTTATCCGGAATCTCAGGTACTGGCCGACAACGGCTTTCAGGGATCGATCAGCCTGCAGACCCCCCGCCTTCCGGTCGAGCTGATCGATTGGCGCCTGCTCGCATTCGTGGACGGCGCCCACGCCAGCAACTACAGGCGGCTCAGCACCGATCGCTCGTACAGCATCCTGAGCGCGGGAGTGGGCCTGCGCATGAAAGCGCCCCGAGGGTTCGGCGGCTTCGGCGGCATTACCGGCGCGCTTGATTTTGCCTGGCCTCTGCGCGGCTTCAGAAACGCGACCACCCATATTCAGCCGGGCGACATGCGCCTGCACTTCAGGCTGCTGATGGAAATGTAACGATGATGACGCACAGCGTCTTACGATACGGGAACATGATGAATGAATAAAATGCCATCTGCTTTGCTCATGCTGGCCGCAACGCTGTTTTCCCAGCTTGCCGGCGCCTATTGGGATGCGGCCTGGACAGCCCGTGCGAAGATTTCCCTCAATCCCGGCGGCATATCGGCCACCGTCGACGACGTGCCGGTCGTGGTGCGGCTGCATTCCGGCAACTTCGATTTCCTGGATGCCGATGCGGAAGGTGCCGACCTGCGATTCATCGCGGCGGATGACAAGACCGAACTGAAGTTCCAGATCGAAAAATACGACTCGGTCAATGAACTGGCGGTGATATGGGTATTGCTGCCCAAGGTGAACCCGGCAGATAAAGCTACTCACTTCTGGCTTTATTACGGGAACGAAGCAGCCGCGGCAGGCGGCAGCCAGGACGGCTGGAATCCGGGGGCGGCAGCGGTTTTCCATTTCAGCGAAAAAGCGCTGTTGCGCGACTCCTCGGTAAACAGGCTGACCGCATCCGGCGAAATATCCGTGCAAAAGGCAGCGCTTCTGGGAGAAGCCGCCATATTCAATGGCAAACCCGTTACCGTCGATCCGGCGCCGGTTCTCAGCCTGAAAGCCGGCGGGGAATTCACCTATTCGGCCTGGATCAAGCCGGGACCGGTGCCTCAACAGGCGGTGCTTTATAGCCAAGGGCCGCTCTCCTTGAAGATCGACAACCAGAAACTATCGCTGACATCGGGTGCCGGCGGAGTTTCGGGAGGAGAAATAAAGGGGGGCACCTGGCAGCACGTAGCTGTGACGGCCGCTGCGGGGAAAGCCAGATTGTATATCAACGGAGCTCTGGTGGGAGAAGGCAGCGCGGCGCTGCCCGATGTGCAGGCTCCGGTAAAAACCGGCGAAGGCTATGCCGGCGAGCTCGATGAAGTTCAGATCGCCGGCGTGGCGCGTAGCGAGGATTGGCTGAAACTGGCTGCCGCAGGCCAGGGCGCGGATAGCCAGCTCCTGAAAATCGGGAAGGGCTCCGCCAGTGGCGAGGAGGAGGCCGACGAGAGCATTTCCTATTTCGCCATCCTGTTCCAGAGCCTGACCGTGGATGCCTGGGTGGTGATCATCATCCTTGCCGTCATGTTTGCCATCAGCCTGGGGGTAATGGTTGCCAAGGGCAAGCTCATAAGCCGTACGGATCGCAGCAACCGCCTCTTCCTGGAACGCTTCGGCAATGCGGGCAGCGCGGAGCTGCTGGCGCTGGACGAAAATGCAAGCTATCCCGATTCCACCTTGTTTCACCTTTATGGCGCCGGCTTGAGGGAAATCCGCAAGCGCTACACCAGCAGCAGCGAACTTGCCCTGACAGGCGCCTCGATCGACGCCATCAAGGCTTCGATCGATGCCAATCTCATCCGGGAAAACAAGAAATTGAACGCCAATATGGTGCTGCTCACCATCGCCATCTCCGGGGGCCCGTTCCTGGGCCTCCTGGGCACGGTGGTGGGGGTGATGATCACTTTTGCCGCCATCGCCGCCGCGGGTGACGTCAATGTCAATGCGATCGCCCCGGGCATTGCAGCGGCGCTACTGGCAACCGTTGCAGGGCTAGCCGTCGCCATTCCCGCCCTGTTCGGCTACAACTACCTCGCCAGCCGCATCAAGAACATCACGACCGACATGCAGATTTTCGTGGACGAGTTCGTGACACGGGTTGCCGAACTGTACGGCAGATAGGACTGAAGCATGTCAGCGGATATCAAGGAAGACAACCAGCCGTACGATGAAATCAACATAACGCCCATGCTGGATCTCGCCTATGTATTGCTGGTGATATTCATCATCATGACCACGGCTTCGGTCCAGGGGGTCAAGGTCGAGCTTCCCCGCACCAGCAATGCCGCAAGCCTGGCCAAGCCGCAGATACGCGCGATCACCATCACGCTGGACGGGTTGGTTTATCTCGATGCCTACCCCGTGGATATGGTCATGCTGGAGCAGCGCCTGAGCGAGTTCAAGGAGGCCAACCCCTTGCTGCCCGTCGTGCTAAAGGGGGATGCGGCGACGCATTACGAGAGGATTTCCGAGGTACTGGAAGTCTGCAAGAAGCTGGGGATCACCGAGATCGGCCTGGTCACAAAAAAGAACGCGCAATAATGCAGATTCAAAACGAATCACAACCTTATGACACCATCAATATCACGCCCATGCTGGATCTGGCTTATGTGCTGCTGGTCATTTTCATCCTGATGACGACAGCAGGAGCGCAAGGCCTCACCATGAACCTGCCCAAGCCGTCCAACAAGTCCAGCACGGAACAGCATGAGGTGAAGATCGTGCAGATACAGGAAAGCGGCGGATTGCTGATGAATGGGGTGGGCGTCAGTCTCGCCGAGTTGGAAATTCATCTCGGCGCGACAAAAGCGAGAGATCCGAAATTCGCGGTCATGATAAAGGGCGACGCGAAGGCACCGTACGCGGGAGTAATCGCGGTAGTGGATCTGGTTACACGCTTGGAGATAGAAAACGTAGGGCTGGTCACGGCAAAAATAGGTAGCTGATGGATACCATGGCACATGGCATGCCGTCTGCGACAAAAGCAGAAAAAAAGGGCAGCAAAACGTTGGGAAGGATTGCGCTCTGGCTGGGGTTGATTCTGAGCCTGGCAGCGGTGGGATTGATCCTGAAGAATCTGCTTACGGGCAATACCGTCGGCAAGAAAGCGCCCACGACCGTCAAGATCATGCCGGATACTCCGCCACCACCTCCCCCGCCGCCGCCCAAGGAACAGCCCAAGGAGCAGCCAAAGGAAGTGAAGGTCGAGCAACCCAAGCCGCAGGAGGCGCCGCAACCTCCCGCCGAGACCTTGAAGATGGAGGGAGCAGCCGGGGATGGACCGAGCCCGTTCCAGGCAGGAACGGTGACCAACGAATACAAGGGCGGCACCACTATTGGAGGAAAAGACCAGTTCGGGTGGTTCACCGGCCTGCTCAGGGGCCAGATCGAGAACGCCCTGGCCAGGGACAAGGAGGTCGCCAAGGGGGATTACCGCTTGGTGATCAAGGTGTGGATCGCCAGAAGCGGGAAGATCGAACGAATAGAGCTGGAAGGAAGCACCGGGAATACGCAAACCGACGGCTTGATCAGGACAGCCTTGAACTCCCTTTCATCGCTTTCCGAACCCCCACCGGAGAATATGCCGCAGCCGGTGAAATTGAGAATCACCTCCAGATCCGCTGGCGCTTAACGGAAAGATGTTTAAAAAACAATGAGAATCAGTGCTTTATCAAAAATGATCCTCGCCGTTTGCTATACGCTGGCGGCAGGCACGGCGCTGGCTGACGCAAGCACGGTCAAGCTGGTGAATCTCCTGGTCCAGGAAGGCATTCTTTCCAAGGAGAAAGCAGACCTCCTGCTCAAGCAGGTGGAAGAGGAAGCGGCATCGGCAAAAGCCGAGCCCAAGGATGTGCTGGGCGATCCGGACGGCAAAGGAAGAGTGATTCGGATGCAGTACGTCCCGGAATTCGTCAAGCAGGAAATGCGCGAAGAGATAAAACGGGATGTGCTGGCTCAAGCAAAAACCGAGCAGTGGGGCGATCCCGGACCCCTTCCCTCGTGGCTGGATCGCTTTACCTGGAGTGGAGATGTCCGCCTGCGCCATGACAATGACTACTTTTCCGCGGCGAATGCCCCGCCGGGAGTTTTCCGGCTGGGGGGAGTCGACGTGGAAAATACCCAGGTGGACCGCCTGCGCTGGCGGGTGAGAGCCCGAATCAACATGGATGTGAAGCTTGTTGACAACTTCACGGCGGGGGTGCGCCTCGCAACCAATGGCGCCAGCGAAAATCCGGTCGCCGCGAACCAGACGCTGGGAAACAGCGATCGCTCGTTCCAGGCTTTTTTCGACAGGCTTTACATCAACTACAAGCCTTACGATTGGCTGCTTCTAAGCGGCGGCAAGGTGGCCAACCCGTTTTACCGCACCGATATGATATGGGATCCGGATCTCAACTTCGACGGCGTGATGGTTTCGGCCAAGCCAAAAATCAACGACCGCCTGGTGGCGTTCGGAACCGCGGGCGCATTCCCCATACAGGAAGTCGAGTTGTCCAAAAATGATAAGTGGTTGTTTGCGGGACAGACCGGCCTGGAGTGGAATTTGACCAACAAGGCCAAGTTTACCCTGGCGGCGGCTTATTACCACTATGAGAACATGTCCGGAAGAATCAGCGAGCTGAATGGCGATATCAGGCTGAATACCACGGCGGTGCAATGGCGCCAGAAAGGCAATTCCCTGATCCAGCTCAATAATCCCCCTGTGGCAGGGCTGGATGGAGGAGGTGTCTACGGGCTGGCCTCCGAGTTCCGCGAGCTGAATTTCACGGGTGGAATAGATTTAACCAACTTCCATCCCGTGCGTATCCGGCTGATGGGCGATTATGCGCGGAACCTTGCATTCAATCCCGCGAAGATGCGACAACGAGGCGCCAATCTCAGTGGAAAGGAAGGCAATACTGCCTATCAGATACGACTGGATATCGGTACCACCATGCTTCAGGACATGGGGCAACTGCTGGCAGCGAAGCGGCATGACTGGCTCCTGTTCGGTGCATTCAAGCGCATGGAATCCGATTCGCTGTTGGATGGTTTCACCGATTCCGAGTTCTATCTAGGAGGCACGAATGCCCAAGGATGGATTGGCGGCGCTGCTTATGCCGTCGCGAATAACGTATGGATCCTGGGGCGCTGGCTCAGCGCCAACCAGATCATCGGTCCCAAGCTGGGCATCGACGTGCTTCAAATCGACCTTACCGCGAGATTCTGATGTGAACCCGGGGTCAAGATCACGATCTCCCTATGCTCGATATACGATCTGTCTGATGATGGGATTGGCGATCTTCTCGGCAGGCCCTTTGCCGGCAGCGCAGGCAGCCGACGACAAAAAGGATTCGCGCCAGCGCGAATCGCAGCGCCGAGCGCAGCAGGCGGTAAGGCAGGCTCAAGCCAAGACCGCCGAGCTGGAGCAGGCAAATGCCGAACTGACCAGCAGGCTCAAGGAAAAGGAGCAGCGTGCGGACGAAGCCGCGAATGGGCTGGAAAAGTCGGTGCGCAAGAATAAGCAACTGGCGGAAGATATTGCAAGAGAACAATCCAGGACGGCCGACCTCGAAGCCCGGCTCAAGGAAACGGAAAAAAATCTGGGGCAGGTACGGGCGGAATTGGAGGCCAAAAGCGCGTCCCAGCGGGAAACGGAGTTTCAACTCAAAGCCCAGTCTTCCGAGGCAACCAGATTGAGCGAAACCTTGGCCATTTGTGCGAGCAAAAATGAACAGCTATACCAGTTGGGACGCGAATTGATAGATCACGTGGAGAAACCGGAAGGATTCACCCGACTCTGGCGCGCTGAGCCTTTCACACAAATTGGCCACGTGGAGCTCGAAAAACTATTCCAGGAGGCGCGCGACAATCTCGACCAGAACCGTATGCCGCCCGCGAGCTCTTCCAGGAGAGTCCCGTGATAGGGATCCGGTATTGCAAGGGCATGACAACTTTACTTCTTTACCTTCTAAATCATAAAAACTCATATTAAACGCATTTTTTTTAACTTTATACCTGCCGCTTAACCACGTAGATTCTTGCTTATGAATTTTCAGCAATTAAGAATTGTTAGAGAAACGGTTCGACAGAACTTCAACCTGACCGAAACAGGGAAGGCCCTCTTTACCTCACAGTCGGGCATCTCGAAGGGACTGAAAGAGCTGGAAGACGAGCTTGGCGTCGAGATCTTCTCCCGGTTTGGGAAGCGCCTGATCGGGCTGACCGAAGCGGGCAGCGATCTTCTCAAAGTAGTGGACCGCATTCTGCTGGATGCCGAAAACATCAAGCGCGTGGCCCTTCAGTTTTCCAGACACAAAAAAGGGAACCTGACCTTGGCCACCACCCATACCCAGGCGCGCTATGTGCTCCCAACGGTCATCCAGCGTTTCATGCTCGACGTACCGGAGGTCCATCTTTTTTTGCATCAGGGAAGCCCCAAGGAAATCGCGGAATTGCTCCTCAACGGAGACGCGGATATCGGGATTGCGACCGAAACGCTAGCCCAGATTCCGGAATTGATCAGCTTTCCATGCTATGAGTGGGAGCATGGAATAATCGTCCCCCAGGATCATCCTCTCTTGAAGCTCGAGAACGTGACGTTGGAAGACTTGAGTAAATTTCCGATCATCACGTACCATCCTTCATTCACTGGCCGGTCCCATGTCGATCATGCCTTTCGGCAGGCAAACCTCGAGCCCGATATCGTCATCACCGCCATGGATGCGGACGTCATCAAGACCTATGTGCTGCTGGGTCTGGGCGTAGGAGTCGTCTCTTCGCTGGCATTCAGCCCCGAACGCGATCTGTCGCTGGCGCTGATCCCGGCCGGCCATCTGTTCGGTTCCAATATTGCCCGCATAGCAGTGCGCCGAGGTCACTATCTGCGCGGATTCGCCTACGATTTCATTGAAAGGCTGGCGCCGGGACTGACCGAATCCACCTTGAGGCCGAAAATATATGTCTGAATATGGGAATGTCTTCCCCCGCAGACCCGATTCCGGCTTCACTCTCCTCGAATTGCTGGTTGTTCTTGTCATTCTCGGACTGCTCGTGGGATACGTTGCGCCCAAATATTTCGCTCAGCTCGGCAAGTCAGAAGTAAAAACTGCGCGAGCCCAGATCAACGCGCTGGAAAAAGCGCTCGACCAGTACCGTCTCGACGTGGGCCGCTACCCCACGGGCGAACAAGGGCTGGCTGCGCTGAATATTCGGCCACAAGGAGAGGCGAAGTGGGCAGGCCCTTATCTGCAGAAAGCCGTCCCCGCCGATCCCTGGGGGCGCTCCTATATCTACAAGTCGCCCGGCGATCATGGCGAATATGACTTGTCTTCATCAGGTAAGGATGGCCAGCCCGGGGGTGAGGAAGAGAACGCAGACATCGTCAACTGGTAAAAATGCGATACGTCGTTCGTGCACTGGCTGCCGGCCAGCTGATATCGCTGGATCTCGACGCTCCACATGAAGAAGACGCGGTCCGGCAGGCCCGAAACAAGGGGTATGAGGTCATCTCGGCGGAAGCGCGACCCGACCGGTTTCGCTTGAGGCGGACCGTTCGGTTTCCGCTATTGCTGTTGAGCCAGGAGTTGCACGCCCTGATGAAGGCGGGACTCGGTCTGATAGAATCTCTCGAAGGAATTGCCGAGAAAGAGCATCGCCCGGAAATCCGCGCGGTTCTGAAAAAAATACTGGATTCACTCTACGCCGGCCAGACGTTCTCCGCGGCGCTGGCCAATCACCCCAAACAATTCCCCCTGTTGTACTCGGCCATGGTCCGCGCGAGCGAAAGAACCGGCGATCTGCCGCAAGCGCTGATGCGTTACATCGGCTATGAACAGCAGGTGGAAGCACTGAGGAAGAAACTCGTCGCGGCTTCCATCTATCCATTGCTGCTGATCACGGTTGGCGGTCTCGTCATCTTGTTTTTATTGGGCTACGTGGTGCCGCGCTTTTCTCAGATCTACGCGGACGCGGGAACGTCGCAATCCTTGATGCTGCGCATCGTGCTGGCATGGGCGGGAATAATGGATCAGCACGGCAGCCTTATCCTGCTCTTTGCGTTCGTGTTCGCCGTCGCGGCGGGATCCGCATTCTCCATGACAAGCGTACGGGCGCGTATCATCACTGCGATGTGGCGGCTCCCCATGATAGGCGCGCAGATGCACACCTTCCAGCTGGCCCGTTTCTACCGTACTCTGGGGATGCTTCTGGTCAGCGGCATAACCGTGTCCCAGGCCCTTGAGATGGCGCGGGGACTTCTCGCCGCTTCCTTTCATTCCAGTCTCGGGCGCGCCGCGGCGTTGATTCGCGAGGGGCGTGCTTTCTCAGAGGCGATGGAGGCAGCAGCGCTCGTCACCCCCATATCCTTGCGCATGCTTCGGGTTGGAGAAAAAAGCGGCGAAATGGGCCCCATGCTGGAGCATATCGCCACCTTGCACGACGAGGAAATTGCGCGCTGGCTGGAATGGTTTACGCGGTTGTTCGAACCGCTGTTGATGATCTTTATCGGACTGGTGATAGGCGTGGTAGTGCTCATGCTCTATATGCCGATCTTCGAGCTGGTGGGCAGTCTGCAATGAGTGAGGCCTCATCCGCAATCGACATGCTCCTCTCGCCTGGAGGCATAGTGGAAGCCAGATCGCTGGCTCAACGCAGCGGGCGTACCCTCGTGGAGATACTCGAGGCTCAGTCCGGCCTGGACGCTGCCGCCTTCGTCGCCACCCTGGCGCGGACAGCGCGGCTCCAGGCAATGGATATGGAAGCACTGTATGCAGCGATTCCTGCATTCGAGGCGATGAACTATGCGCTGGCGACCCGGCATGAATGCCTTCCCTTGCGCCTGCCGGGAAAGCGCTTGGCCCTGGTGGTAGCCGATCCCTTCCATATCGCTTTTTTTGATTGGGCTATGGAAGCGGTGCATGAGCCATTCGATCTGTATCTGGCGCATCGCGCCGATATCCAGGCCTATCTGTCGCACCATGAGGAAGGCCTTCGCGCCATGGATGGCGCGATGCTTGCCCCGACCGGGGAAGGCAAGGGCCATGCCGGGGATATAGAGCATCTCTCATTGAAAAGCATCAACGAGGATGCCAGCCCCGTCATCCGCCTGGTCAATTCCACGCTGTATGACGCATTGAAGAGCGGAGCAAGCGACATCCATCTGGAAAGCGTGGCATCCGGGCTGGTCATCAAATATCGCATCGATGGCGTCCTGGTTCAAATTGGCGCCATGCAGGGAGCGGAAATGGCCGAACAGGCGATATCCCGCATAAAAGTCTTGTCGGAGCTGGATATAGCCGAGCGCCGGGTGCCGCAGGATGGGCGCTTCAAGGTAATGATGCAGGGGCGGGACGTGGATTTTCGCGTGTCGATCATGCCCAGCATCTTTGGCGAGGATGCCGTATTGCGGGTGCTCGATCGCAAATCGCTATCGGACCAGGCAGCCGGCCTCTCGTTGACACAACTCGGTTTCGACGAGTACATAATCGAGGGTTTTCGCCAGCTCGCGAGCGAACCCTATGGCATGGTGCTGGTCACCGGCCCCACGGGGTCGGGCAAGACGACTTCCCTTTACGCGGCCATCAGCGAAGTCAATCATGGACATGACAAAATAATAACCATCGAGGATCCGGTCGAATACCAGTTGCCCGGCGTACTGCAGATTCCGGTCAATGAGAAAAAAGGCCTGACTTTTGCACGCGGCCTGCGCTCCATCCTGCGACACGATCCGGACAAGATCATGGTCGGTGAGATCAGGGATGCGGAAACCGCGCAGATCGCCGTGCAATCCGCGCTCACGGGCCATCTGGTCTTCACCACTTTGCACGCCAACAACGTATTCGACGTAATCAGCCGTTTCCTGCATATGAATGTGGAGCCCTATAGCCTGGTAGCGGCATTGAATGGAGTGATGGCCCAACGCCTGGTACGCCTGGTATGCCCTCATTGCGTCGAAGACCATCAGCCCTCGCCTCAACTGCTGGCTGCCTCGCGTTTGATTCCCGAGAATACGAAAGATTACCGCTTCCGCCGCGGGCGGGGCTGCGGGCATTGCCGTGGCAGCGGATACCGCGGGCGCAAGGCAGTAGCGGAGTTACTGGCGCTGGACGACGAACTCCGAGAGATGATAATCGCTCGCGAGCCCCTGCGAAAACTCAAGGAAGCAGGTCGCGCGCGTGGAATGAAGAATCTGCGCGAGGCGGCACTGGCAACAGTTGCTCAGGGAAAAACCACTCTCGAGGAGATCAATCGTGTCACCTTTGTGGCGTGACAGGCTGGTCCTGGCAATCTACCCCGACCGCATCGCCTGGATGCGTGCAACCGGGATAAGGCAGGCACGTGTTATCGCAAAAGATGTGATTTCATTCGTTGCGGACCCGCAGGCGCCGTGGCGCAACGCGTTATCTGCGCTGCCGGAAATCCTGAATATGGCAAAGGCGGGTGGATTGCGGGTAATCGTGCTGCTTTCCAATCGCCTCTCCCGCTATGCGATCGTTTCCAATCCGGACAGCGCACGCACTCCGGACGAGCTCAACCTGCTGGCGCGTCACGCTTTCGAGCGCGCGCATGGCGATGCTGTAAACGCCTGGGATATCCGGTTGAGCGATTCCGCGCCTGGCCAAGCAGCATTGGCCAGCGCGCTGGATCGGGAACTCGTCTCGGCGCTAAAAGATACCGTTGCCGTATCAGGGACCCGTCTCATCTCCATTCAGCCCTATCTGATGGCCGCATTCAACCGCCATCAGCGGACACTTGCGCCTCGCCATGGCGTATTCATACTTGTGGAACCGGAACGGCTGACCCTGCTGGCCTGGCAAAATGCTGGCTGGCATGGCGTGCTGCAGATGCATGCGATGAGTGACTGGAGGGGGGATGTGGGCCGCGCGCTGGACCGGCTGGCGGTCACCCTGGAGCTCGATGAGGATTATCCGTTATACCTGTTCGCTCCGGAACTGGCTGAGGCAGGGTCTGCCACAGAAATTGCCGAAATCGGTAAAACTGCTGACACCTCGCCGGAGAAAAGCAACCAGAGTATCGAGACGCTCATGCCGGCGTGGCCCCTGGGGTTGATACCGAGCCAGGATCGGATTTTCGCGGGTGCGATGCTCGCCTTGCCCTGATCAAACAGTTATTGTGAAAATCCATCTGGACTATGCCAAGCCGCCACAATCCACCCCATCCTGGACATGGGGATTACTGCTGTTTGCCTTATTGGTCGTTTCCTTTGCCGGCGGAGAATATATGCAGCTCGAGGACAAACGGACCGACCTGGAATCGAGGCTGCGAAGCACCGGCCCTGGCCGCAATGCTTCGGCTGTAGCCCCGCCCTCGCCGGAAACCCAGAAAGCTCTGCGCGAACACGTCCTCCAGGCCAATGCCGTATTGAGTGAATTGAGCCGCCCATGGCCGATGTTGTTTCTGGTGCTTGAGGAAACCGCGCGGCCAGAGATCGCATTGCTTGCAATCCGCCCGGATGCGACGAAAGGACGCCTGCGCATTGCTGGCGAGGCACGCGAGGTTGCGGATGCGCTGGATTACATACGCAGGCTGGCAGCGTCGGGTCATATGACCGATGTGGTACTGGAAGAGCATGAAGTGATGGTCACAGATTCTCAAAAGCCGGTGCGTTTTGTACTCAGCGCGCGATGGATGGGTTGATGGATAAGGCGAAATGGAAGATAAGGCGCATCAAGCGCCGGCTGGGTCCGCAGGGATGGATCGCCATCGTCCTTCTCCTGATTGGGTCCGGCATCCTGTGGAGCGGCGTTTTTCCGTTGCGCGAGGAAACCGACCGTCTGCGCGGAGAACTGGATGCCGGATTCCGGAAACCCGCTCCGGTCGCGGCGGCCCTGCCGCCGGATCAGCTTCTGGCGGAAGAGCTCGCCACATTTCAGAAACGCTTCCCCACGGTACACGAACTGTCGGACCAGCTGGGAGCACTGTTCATATTGGCAAGGGAAAAGGGACTTGAAGTAAACAAGGGTGAATATGCGCTGGTGGAAAAGGCCGGAGGGCCAGTGCGCCGCTTTGAAGCCACTTTGCCGGTAACGGGAAGCTATTCGCAGGTCCGTGACCTCGTGCTGGAAATCCTGGAAAAACTGCCGTCCACCGCGCTTGCCGATATTGCCCTGGAACGGGGAAAAGTAGCGGAAGGCCAACCCGCGGTAAATCTGCGTTTCGTATTTTTCGTGAGAAAAACTGCATGACGAAAGCATTCATCGGACGGCGGATGATTCTGGGTGCGGCCCTGATGGTTACGGTATGGCTCGCCATCCAGGCTGACGATGGAGAAGAAGATAGCGTCATCCCGCCAGCCCATTCTCACCAGGGCGGGGCGAATCGTGCACCGATCAGGACCGGTAATTCAGCCCCACGCTCACCGGTTTCTCCGTCGGTTTCCACGACGGCCTCGTCATCCCTGAACTGGAGCGGACTTGCCCTGCGCACAGCCCAGGCGCGCCAGGGAACGGGAGAATCACCGGATTTATTCAAATCGCATGACTGGTACGTGGCCTCAAAGCCAGCCGAGTCCTCTGCACCGCCTCCCCGGCCTGTCGCACCGGCCGTGCCGTTCGCCTACTTGGGAAAGCTGGAAAATGCCGTTCAGGGAACAAGGTTCTTTCTGTCCGGGAACGGCAAGGTATACGTTGCCGGAGCCGGAGAGAACATCGACGGGACCTGGCGTCTTGATACGGAAACCGAAACCTCCCTGAGCCTTATCTATTTGCCGCTCGGAGAGCGGCAGCTGCTTTCCAAAATCCCCTTGGCCGTATCTGCCGAAAATGGGAATCAGGGGGCGTATTGATGAATGTGGGTCAGTATGGCTCTGGTCTGGCTACCTGCCTCTCCTGCATCCCGGTATTTATGATATCCGCTTGCGCCTTCGCCCCCTGGCAAAAGGACGGGGTGCCGGGAGATACGCCGGAAGAACGGATCGCAACTGCGCAAGCAGCCCAACGGGCCAAGCCGGAGGATATGCCCACGCGCCGGGATCTTCATGTCACCCATGAACGGGCCATCTACGAATTGCAGCAGGAAGCCGATATTGCACGCCGCGAAGGTCGAATTGCGGATGCCGAGGCACTGTTTGCGCGCCTTAAGGGAATCGATCCCGCCAACCAACGCGCCGCCGCAGGCTTGCATGCGATAGCCAATGAGCGGAAGCATGCCACCACGGTGGAAGAAGTCTACGCTTTGCTTGGCGAGGGAAACCTCGATGCCGCGCAGGCCCGTTTGCGCGCAGTGCTTCTGGAAGCGCCATCCCATGCGGGGGCTCTGGAATTACAGGCCGAAATCCGCCGGAAACGGAATTTCGCGCGTAACGAGCCTCCCCGCCTCAGGTCTCCCTTCGACGCACCGGTTTCGCTGGAACTGCGCGACGCCAATATCAAAATGGTATTCGAAGCACTTTCGCGTACGACCGGGATCAACTTCATTCTCGACAAGGATATCAAACAGGATGCCAAGGCGACGGTTTTCATTTCGCAGTCCCGCATCGAGGACGCCATAGACATGGTATTGGCCACGAACGGCCTGCAAAAAAAAGCGCTGTCGGAAACAACGGCGCTGGTATTTCCCAATACGTTGCAAAAACTCAAGGACTACCAGGACCTGATGATCCGCAGTTTTTTTCTGATCAATGCCAATGCCAAGCAGATGGCCTCCCTGCTGAAGACCATGCTCAAGAGCAAGGATGTGCATATAGACGAGCGCCTCAACATGCTGGTCATACGCGATACACCTGAGGTGATCCGCATAGCGGAGAAACTCGTCGCCATCAATGATATGGCCGATCCGGAAGTCATGCTGGAGATGGATGTACTGGAAATAAGCCGCAGCCGCTTGCAGGAGCTGGGAATCGAATATCCGACCACGATAACCAGCGCAGCGGGGCTGACGCTGCAGGCGCTGAGCTCCAACCTGATCTCTTCTCCGCTCGACTTTCTCAATATCAACAGCAATCCTGCCGCCAACTTCAAAAAAACCATCAGCGATATCAATGTGCTTTCCAATCCCCGCGTCCGCGTGCGCAACAACGAGAAGGCGAGGGTGCAGGTAGGCAACAAGGTGCCGCTGATCACCACGAATGTGGCCGGCACCACCGGCACCTCGTCCGAGAGCGTGCAATACATCGACGTGGGACTCAAGCTTGAAGTGGAGCCGCGCATCGCCCTCGATAGCCACGTCCATATCAAGGTGGCGCTGGAAGTCAGTTCGCTGGGAATATCGACGACGTTGACGAATGGCTCCCAGGTTTTCCAGATCGGCACCCGTAACGCGACCACGCTTCTGCGTTTACGAGATGGAGAGACGCAAGTTCTTGCAGGACTCATCTCGGATGACGAGCGCAGGAATGCCAGCAGAATTCCCGGACTCGGCGATATTCCGATGCTGGGGCGGCTGTTTGCGAATCAGGAAGATAAAAAGGATAAGACCGAAATTGTCCTCGCCATCACGCCGCGCATACTCAACAATATCCATCGTCCGGAGTCGGAGCTTTCGGAATATTGGTCCGGAACAGAGTTGAGCATAAACGACAAGCCGCAGATCGTGGTTCCGGGCGCCGCAGGAAGCGGTAATGCGCGCAACATGTCCTCGCGGCCGCCCTCGGAAGTTCCCGCGGTTCAGGAAGAACCCCTGGCTCAACCGGAGGTTCCGGTACAAGCGCCGGCCCCCGTTGGAGCGGGCCAGCCCCAACCGCTCGCCGATCCCTTCGGCTCCCCGCCGGGTATCCGATGAAAGGCTTTACCTTGATCGAATTGGTCGTGACCGTGAGCATAGTCGGCATTCTCGCCGCTGCGCTGCTGCCGCTCGGGCAGCTCAGCGTCAAGCGAATGAAGGAGGCGGAACTGCGGGCCGCATTACGTGAAATCCGCACTGCTCTCGATGCGTACAAGAAAGCCACCGATGAGGGCCGCGTAGAAAAAATAGCGGAAACAGCCGGCTATCCCAAGTCACTGGATATACTCGTGGCAGGCGTACCCGATATGCGGGACCCGAAGAAACGGTTGCTGCGCTTTTTGCGGCGCATACCGCGCGATCCAATGAACCCCGATCTTGAGGCAAGTCCGCAGGAAACATGGGGGATACGCAGCTACGACAGTGAACGGGACGCCCCCCAAGGGGGAGATGATGTTTTTGATGTCTTCTCGCTGAGCCATGAAACCGGGTTGAACGGCGTTGCCTATCATGAATGGTAATAGCGCGAACACGCGGCCTCACGGCTTCACGCTAGTCGAATTGCTCGTGGTCCTCGCCATCCTGATGCTTCTCGTGGCGGTAGCCGCACCCCGTTATTTTACCGGCGTGGATCGTGCCAAAGAAGCAGCACTGAAGCAGAATCTTCTCGTGATGCGCGAAGCACTAGACAAGTTTTACGGTGACCAGTCACGCTATCCCTATACCCTGGAAGAACTAGCGAAACGCAAATATATACGCAGCATACCGGTGGACCCCATCACCGAAAGCGCAAAAACCTGGGTCATCATTCCACCGTCGAACGATATTCCTGGCGGCGTGTACGACTTGCAAAGCGGCGCCGAGGGGGTGGCGCTGGATGGAACAAATTATGGCGAGTGGTAGGGAAGCGCTTGCCCGCAATCAGCAGGGATTTACTTACCTCGGCCTGCTCATGTTTGTCATGGTCTCCTGTATCGGCCTTGCGACCACTGGGCAGGTCTGGCATGCGGAGGCGCAGAGGGAAAAAGAACGCGAGCTCCTGTTTGTCGGGGAGCAGTTTCGCAAAGCAATCGGAAGCTACTATGAAAGCACACCTGGCGGAGCGAAACATTACCCGCTTACACTCCAGGAACTGCTCGAAGACAAGCGTTTCGTTACGGTGCGGCGCCATCTGCGCAGGATATACCGCGATCCGATTGTCGGTAGATCTGAATGGGGACTGGTCAGGGAACAGGGGCGGATCACCGGCGTTCATAGCCTATCCGAAGCCAAGCCATTAAAACGGGGGGGCTTTTCCGGCGCGTCCGCCGATTTCGCCAATGCGGAAAGTTATGAGGATTGGCGCTTCATCTATTCGCAAAATGCTGCAGTGCTGAGCGCTGCGGTAACCGCATCTCCCAGTGCCGGATCAAATCGGGCAAACCCTGTTCAATCCAATCCCAGTGCCCCTCCGAGAAAACCAGGTAATCGCTTTGCCCAGTGCGGAAGCCAGCTTGCCATTGAAAATGCCCAGTGCCGTGAAAGCTGCGGAGATTTGACCGGCGCGGCATGCCATGCCTGTTTCACTGCTGCGTTGGATGCCAACCGCACCTGCCTGCGTAATTAAAGCTGTATTTCCCGCGTCCCAATTGCTTATTTGCGCATGCCCCCGGCCCCGGGAGTGGAAGTGGCGGAGAAGTATTAATGACAATTAGTATTTTCTATATCAGAAAAAGGGATAAGCAAATCCGATTTTATTGTTTGTTTGCATGAAGATGGGCTGGTAACGTTCTGTTGCTCGCCGTTCCTTCTCTGTTCTCCCTATGCCGAATGAGTTAGTGTCGCTGCCAAAGGCAGATAGCGTCATAAACAGTGTTGTCGTCAAAATTAGAAACAGCCATTGGGCTGCTGGAAAAGCAGCGCTCGGAATCCTGGCTGCGGCTTTGTCATTAGCCGGCTTGGCGCAGGCAGAAATCCGGCAGACCACGCTGCTGAACGTTTCCTACGACGTCACGCGCGAGTTCTACAGGGATTACAACGCGTTCTTCGCAACTTTCTGGAACGAAAAAACAGGCAAAAAAGTGGTCATCCATCAGTCCCACGGAGGTTGGAGCAGGCAGGTTCGCGCCGTTCTCGATGGTCTGGAGGCTGATGTCATCACCATGAGCCAGGTCAATGACGTTGACATTCTTGCCGGAGACGGACGCCTCATCCCTCAGGACTGGGCTGTGCGTTTTCCTTATAACAGCGCGCCTTATACTTCGACCACCGTGTTTCTCGTTCGCAAGAACAATCCGAGGAATATCCTTGACTGGAACGATCTCATCAAGCCCGGAGTCTCCGTGATAATCCCCAACCCGAAGCTTTCCGGAAACGGACGTTACAGCTATCTTGCCGCATGGGGATATATAAAGAAAAAGGGCAGCAGCGACCGGGACGCGAAGGATTTCGTTAGCAGCCTGTTTAGAAATACTCCCGTACTCAACGGCAGAGGCAGGGCGGCGACAACCACATTCGTCCAGCGAGGTATGGGTGATGTACTAATTACTTTCGAAAATGAAGCGTTTCTCGCAAGAAGGGAATTCGGGAACGATAAGTTCGATGTGGCGTATCCATCGGTCAGTGTATTAGCGGAAAATCCGATCAGCGTCGTCGACAAGGTGATCGACAAGCGCGGCACTCGTGAACTCGCCACCTCCTACCTGGAAAACCTGTATTCCGAAGAAGCGCAGGAGCTTGCTGCCCGGCATTATTTCAGTCCGCGTAACGGCAGGGTCGTGGCCCGCCATGCGGCAACCTTCAAAAATATCGGCTTGTTCACTGTGGATGAATTGTTTGGCAGCCGGAGCAAGGCACAGACCGCTCATTTCAACGACGGAGGCCTGTTCGATCAAATTTATCACGTGAAGTAGTGAAATAGAAATGACTGCTTCAGTGATTCTTTACAGATTATCAGCGCAACATTTGAGGGGGAAGTCGATGAAACACCTTTGGAGAATCTTGCCGGCCTTCGCAATAAGCCTTTCGGTCGCCGAGCCATCGCTGGCCAATGATGGGCAGTCCATGAAGTCCGAGCGTTATCCAGCAGTGCATGAAGGCGGACAGAAATCGGCTCAGGCCGAAACAGCCGCCGACAAATGGCCGATCAAACCCTCTTCCGAACACTATACATGGACGGCCTCGGACGAAAACTATAAATGGGCGCTCCCGTCTCCTGCCGCAGCCGCCGCTGCGGCAGATAAGCAAGCTGCCTCCGTCAAGCCGGAGTCGAACAAAAAACCGGCGAGCTATTTCGTCCCATCCAGCAGCTATTCCACCCAGCCGGAATCCGACCCGCCACGGTATGTACGGAACCTGAGCAAGACGGGTATCGAAGCTTTCAAGGATATCACGTGGCTGGATGTGGGCCTGGACCACCGGACCCGTTACGAATTTCGCAGCAACGACATACGGCGTACCCGGTTCCTGATCGATGAGCCCTTTCTGTTGCGCACTCGCGGATATCTTGGCGTGAAGGAAATTCTCGATCCGCTACGCGGCGCCGTGGAGTTCCAGGATTCGCGCCGCTACAACGGACACTTTCCGCATGATGATCGCGATTTCAACGAATTTGAATTGATCCAGGCGTATGGAGAGCTGTACTTCAGGGGCGCATTGGGCGAGGACGCGCGCGAGCAACAGCGCCCAATCAGATTCCGGGCGGGACGCATGGCTTATGAGGCGCTGGATCGGCGCCTGATCGGCCGCAATGAATGGCGCAATACAACCAATACTTTCGAAGGCTTCCGCATCAATCTCGGCCAGGAGGCCAACAATTGGGAAATCGACACATGGGCTTATCAACCAGTGAAACGGCTACTCACCGAGTTTGATCAGCGGATCGAGAATGTCTGGTTTTACGGGGTGATCGGCCACTGGCGCGAATGGTCGCAAATCATCACGTTACAGCCGTATTACATGGGCCTGGTACAGGACGGCAGCAAAGTGCCAGGACAGATTGACCGGGAAATTCACGCTCCTGCCCTGCGGGGTTACGGAAAAATCCCCACTACCCGCCTCGACTACGACTTCAACCTGATCTACCAGTTCGGCCAGAATGCAGGGCAACGCCATGAAGCCCATGGCTATACCCTCGAAACTGGATATACCTTCCAGCATAGCTGGAAGCCGCGCCTGAGCGCTTTTTACGGCTATGCCTCGGGCGATCGCCATCCCAACGACAACGTGGACAACCGTTTCGAGCGATTCTTTGGCTTTGCGCGACCCTGGTCGGCGGATGACTATATCGTGTTCGAAAATGTCAAGGTGCCAAAAATCAAGCTCGAATTCCAACCCGCCAAAGACCTGCGCATCGATGGCGGCTACAGCTGGTATTGGCTCGCCAGCAGTACCGATCGCTTCAATAATCTGCTCGATGGAAACAACAGCGCCATCAAAAACCCCGGGTTCAATCGTGATCCCACCGGGAGAAGCGGCGATTTCATCGGGCACAACTTCGATATCCGCGCACGCTATAAGCTCACTGCAAACATCGATACGACCGTGGGCTACTCGCACTTCACCAGCGGCGATTTCACGCGTAATCGCCAGATTGCGGCCCTCGGCAAAAGTCCTGGCAGCTCGGATTTTTTCTATGTCGAGGTTGTAATCAGTGCTTTTTGATTGGAAATACCACTTTTCTCAGCTAACTCACTAAAAGGAAAAACGATGAAATTCAAAGCCCGGCTGGCATCCGCCCTTCTCATAACCAGCTTCACGATCAGCGGCGGCGCATGGGCCGACAAGACCATCTTGAACGTCTCGTATGACCCGACGCGGGAGCTGTACCAGGAGTTCAATGCCGCCTTCGCTAAATACTGGGAACAAAAAACAGGGGAGAAAGTGGCCATAAAACAATCCCACGGGGGCTCCGGCAAGCAGGCACGGTCGGTTATCGACGGTCTCGAAGCCGATGTGGTGACGCTCGCTTTAGCCAATGACATCAATGCTATAGCGGAAAAAGCCGGGTTGCTTCCAGCCGACTGGCAGAAGCGCCTGGAGCACAACAGCACGCCCTATACCTCGACCATCATCTTCCTGGTGCGCAAGGGTAATCCAAAGGGCATCAAGGACTGGAATGACCTTGCCCGGCCAGGGGTGGCGGTAATCACCCCGAACCCGAAAACCTCTGGTGGTGCGCAATGGAATTACCTGGCTGCATGGGAGTTCGGAAAGAGGCATTTCGGTGAGGCTAAAGCAAAAGAATTCGTCGCGGATATCTACAAAAATGTTCCGGTGCTCGATTCAGGGGCGCGCGCCTCGACCACGACCTTCGTGGAGCGGGGCGTGGGGGATGTCTTTATTTCTTGGGAGAACGAAGCTTTCCTGGCGGTCAAGGAACTGGGGGGTGAAAAATTCGAGATCGTTGTGCCGTCGCTGAGTATCCTGGCGGAGCCTTCGGTCGCAGTAGTGGATAAAGTGGTAGACAAGAAAGGTACGCGAGCGGTGGCCGAAGGCTATTTGAAGCATCTCTATTCGGAAGAAGGCCAGGAAATCGCGGCGAAACATTTCTATCGCCCCACCAACGCCAAGGTTGCGGCGAAATATGCCAGCAAGTTCCCATCCATCAAACTGTTCAAGATCGATGATGCTTTCGGTGGATGGAAGAATGCTTATAAGACTCACTTTGCCGATGGCGGCACCTTTGATCAGATTTACCAGAAATAGCCGTCTCGCTTGAGACAATCATATGACCGGAGACAAAAATGACCGTATTGCTGGTGGGTGGGGACCATATAGAGGCCTTCAGGCGCGAACTGCTTGCGCACGGGATGAAGCGCGTGGAGCACTGGGACGGACGGCGTCCCCGCTTCACTCAGCGCCAGATCCCCAGCAGCGCCAAGCTGGTGGTAATACTATGCGATTATGTTAGCCACAGCGTCTCGAATGCGCTCAAGCGGCAGGCGAGCAAAAGCGGCGTACCGCTGGTGTTTTGCCGCAGTTCAACCCATGAATTGCGAGGAAAACTGGAAAAGATGAATCTCAGCGAGATTCCCTGTCGCTGCGGCGACATGATCGATTACCTCAAGAATTTCGTTAGGCACGGCTTTTGGGCGAAAATGATAATCATGCCCTACCAGGGGGAAAAGCAGAAATATGAAGGAAAGGAATGGCCGCGACCCGTTGGCGGATGTGCAGGCTACGACGGATTATCTGCTGCAGCGGCTGGAAGATGACTGGATAATAGGGCAGTTCGCCGATAATCGGCTGTCGAGTGTATTTCAGCCAGTGGCCGCTGCAAGTTCCAAGCAGGTCATTGGGCATGCCGCTTATGTCCGTTGCGAAAGCGACGGGGAACATGTGGTTTCCCCGTGGGGGATTTTTGCCCTGGCAACGGAAGATTCGTCGCTGGTCAAGCTGGATCGCTTGTGCCGCACATTGCATGCGCTCAACTACTTCAATGCCGCTTCCGGAGCTGGAAATCTTTTCGTCAGCGTGCAGCCTCGTCTTCTGGAAAGCGTCAAGGATGATCACGGACAGGCATTCGCAAAAATCCTCGACCTCATGCAGATTCCGACTTCCCGAGTTGTTATCGAGATTCCGGCAGAAGTTAACCGTAACTGGAAACTGCTCAGGCATGTGATCGGCAATTATCGTTCGCGTGGCTATCGGATTGCGATCAACCACAGCGTGACAACGGAGGACAGGATGGCGGAGCTCGCTAGCCTGTACCCCCTTTATCCTCATATAGTCAGACTGGAGGCTTCGGCCCTCCAACGTTGCGGCGGAGCCGAATCGCTTGTGGAGGCGGCTCATCACTTCGGCGCCTCGGTGCTCGTGCATGATATCGAAACAGCACAGCAAAAAACTGCCGTTGTCGAGTCGGGAGCCGATCTCCTTCAAGGCCGCGCGCTTGGCCTGCCGCGTCGGGCTATTGAAACAGCGTTGCCGGAGATCACGGAGGAACGCTATCCGGCACCCATCGGAGCCTATCGGCAACCATCGTTTAAAGGAGCTCCTGATTGATGAAATTCAAGCAGCATAGCGTTCTGCCGGGATTCAACCTCGCGCTTGGATTCACACTGCTGTACCTCAGCCTGATTGTGCTGATTCCCCTTTCCGCCTCGTTTATCCGGACGGCTGGCCTCACCTGGCCAGAATTCTGGACGATGGTAACCACGCCAAGAGTGCTTGCTTCGTATCGGCTCACATTCGGGGCGTCTTTTGCGGCAGCACTCGTCAACGCCGTGTTCGGCCTCCTCGTCGCCTGGGTGTTGGTGCGTTACCGCTTCCCAGGGAAAAAACTGGTGGATGCATTGGTCGATCTTCCGTTTGCGCTGCCGACCGCGGTCGCGGGAATTGCGTTAACGGCACTCTATGCCGGCAATGGGTGGATAGGACAATTTTTCGAGCCTCTTGGCATCAAGATTGCATTTACGCCCCTTGGCGTCTTCGTGGCGCTGACGTTCATCGGTCTGCCGTTCGTCGTTCGAACAGTCCAACCGGTGCTCGAAGACATGGAGACGGAGCTGGAGGAGGCGGCGGCAACGCTGGGCGCCAATCGGTTCCAGACTTTTTCCCGTATCATTTTCCCCACTGTGCTGCCTGCCTTGATGACTGGGTTTGCGCTGGCATTTGCGCGCGCGATCGGCGAATACGGGTCGGTAATCTTTATTGCGGGCAACATGCCCATGATTTCCGAGATCACGCCCCTGCTGATCATTACCAAGCTCGAGCAATATGACTACGCGGGTGCGACAGCCCTGGCGGTAGTCATGCTGGTCATTTCATTCATCATGCTCCTGATCATCAATTTCCTGCAATGGTGGGGTCGGCGCCGAAGCGCCGCAATATAAAACTTGTGAAGGCACAACATTGAGTACAACACTTCTTCCTGCACCCGCCGGTCTCGACCGGGCGCGGACTACCACGGAACCCGTATGGATAAGGAGAAGCTTGATTGGATTGGCGCTGCTCTTTCTGACCCTTTTTCTCTTTGTCCCCTTGATCTCGGTATTTTATGAGGCATTGAAGAAAGGGTGGGATGTCTACATGGCGGCGATCACCGATCCCGACGCAATAGCCGCCATTCAGCTTACCTTGACTGCCGCGGCGATCGCCGTTCCCCTTAATGTGATATTCGGTCTGGCAGCGGCATGGGCCATCGCCAAGTTTGAGTTTCGCGGAAAAAGCGTGCTCATCACGCTTATCGATCTGCCATTTTCTGTTTCTCCCGTGGTTTCAGGGCTGATATACGTGCTCATCTTCGGCCTCCAGGGCTGGCTTGGGCCATGGCTGGCGGAACATGATGTCAAGATCATTTTCGCGGTGCCGGGCATCGTGCTCGCAACCATTTTCGTGACCGTTCCCTTTATCGCGCGGGAGTTGATTCCGCTGATGCAGGCACAGGGAACCGAGGAGGAAGAAGCCGCCGTCGTTCTCGGAGCCAGTGGCTGGCAGACTTTCCTTCGTGTCACGCTTCCTAACGTAAAGTGGGGCGTATTGTACGGCACCATTCTCTGTAATGCGCGCGCAATGGGTGAGTTTGGAGCAGTGTCGGTCGTGTCCGGACATATTCGCGGCAGCACCAACACGCTGCCGCTGCATGTCGAGATCTTATATAACGAATACAATTTCGCCGCAGCGTTCGCGGTAGCATCACTGTTGGCCTTGCTTGCGTTGATAACGCTCGCGCTGAAAACGTTTGTCGAATCACGCAACAAGCAGCAACTGGAGAATACCAATGAGCATTGAGGTACGGGGCCTTTCCAAGCAATTTGGCACATTTGCCGCACTGCGCGACATCAGCCTGGAAGTGCATTCCGGTGAGCTGTTGGCATTGCTGGGCCCTTCCGGTTCAGGGAAAACCACGCTGTTGCGGGTGATCGCGGGACTCGAAACCGCGGATGCGGGCCATGTGCTGTTTCAAGGAAAAGATGCGACAAATCAGCATGTGAGGGATCGCCAGGTAGGGTTCGTGTTTCAGCACTATGCGCTATTCCGCAATATGACTATCCGGGAGAATATTGCCTTCGGCCTGCGGGTGCGTCCAAAAAAATTTCGTCCATCCGATACTGAAATCCGGCGAAAAGTGGACGAATTATTGAAGCTCGTGCAACTGGACTGGATTGCAGACCGGTATCCGCATCAGCTTTCCGGCGGGCAGCGCCAGAGAATTGCGCTGGCGCGGGCACTGGCCGTCGAGCCGAAGGTTTTGCTGCTGGATGAGCCCTTCGGAGCGCTCGATGCCAAGGTGCGGAAGGAACTGCGCTCATGGCTGCGCCGGCTGCATGACGAAATGCATATCACCAGCGTGTTCGTAA
>ERZ778029.556-NODE-556-length-59958-cov-63.009081_pt1 | contig 59958 bp, 55 predicted proteins | sample MGYA00375759_ERZ778029 | MGnify/ENA primary metagenome ERZ778029 (study PRJEB29350, sample SAMN05389819) | bioreactor metagenome | isolation source: Ammonium sulfate bioreactor | place: South Africa: University of Cape Town | collected 2014-04-04 ...
ATCTCCCAGTGGCTGAATGGCGCTATCTGGGTCCGAAGGAAAGGTTTTGAATGACGTCAAAGATGCTGGTCAGACGTGTTCATCAGGTAAACACCGATCCGGCGAGATCAAAATACTGCACTGAACAGCCAAATCTGATCTGACATACTGCACCTGTCAAATCGGGTAACCGTCAGATAAAGTCGCAACTACTACAATTAATCCATTACGAAAAATCCGAGTCAACATCGCTCAAGCACATGCCCGCTTCCCCTCCTTTTTCTGGTGGTTTTGCTACGCATCATTAGTCGAGATTTATTGGCGGAGTGCCGCCACGCACCGTTACAATATCCGCTCAGCATCTGGCTGAAGATCTTATTCTTCGGGAAATGACGAAATGCTTCTGGTAACTGGCGGGGCGGGCTTCATCGGCGCCAATTTTATTCTGGATTGGCTGGCGCAAGTTGACGAAGCAATCATCAATCTGGACAAACTGACGTATGCTGGCAATCTGGAGAACCTTGCGGTACTGGCTGGGGACGAACGCCACATCTTCGTGCATGGGGATATCTGCGATACAGCGCTGGTAAGCAGCATGCTCGATCGCTACAGGCCTCGCGCCATTCTCAATTTTGCGGCGGAAAGCCACGTGGATCGATCCATTCACGGCCCGGAAGAGTTCGTGCAGACCAATATACTCGGTACCTTTCGATTATTGGAGGCAAGCCGGGCATACTGGAATGGCTTGAATGACAAAATGAAACGCCGTTTTCGCTTTCTCCATGTTTCCACCGATGAGGTTTACGGGTCTCTGGTACAGGGCCAGCCCGCTTTTTCCGAGACTTTTCCTTACCAGCCTAACAGTCCTTATTCAGCCAGCAAGGCTGCCAGCGATCATCTCGTTCGAGCTTATTACCATACCTATGGTTTGCCTGTACTCACTACCAATTGCTCCAATAACTACGGTCCTTATCAGTTTCCCGAGAAACTCATTCCACTGATGGTCGTAAACGCGCTAGCAGGAAAGCCGCTGCCCGTTTATGGCGATGGCCAGCAAATTCGGGACTGGCTGTATGTAAAAGATCACTGCACGGCTATTCGCCGCGTGCTTGAAGCCGGCGTTATCGGCGAAACCTATAATGTAGGCGGCTGGAACGAGCAGCCGAATATAGAAATTGTCAGGACGATCTGTACATTATTGGATACATTAAGACCCTTGGTTATCGGCTCCTACCATAGCCTGATCACCTTCGTTTCGGATCGTCCCGGCCATGACCGGCGCTATGCGATCGATGCAAGCAAGATCGAACGCGAGTTGGGCTGGAAGCCGGGGGAGACATTTGAAACAGGGGTGACCAAAACCCTTCGTTGGTATCTCGATAATCCTGCCTGGATCGGCAATGTGCAGTCAGGGGCTTACAGGACCTGGATGGAAAAGAATTATGCCGGACGCCAGGCATGAAAATTCTGCTGTTTGGAAAAGGAGGGCAGGTAGGATGGGAACTGCAGCGCAGCCTAGCGCCCCTGGGCGATCTCGTCGCGGTGGATTTTGATACCCGGGAATTTTGCGGGGACTTTACCCATCTGGACGGCATAGCAGAAACCATTCGAGCAGTTGTTCCGGATGTCATCGTGAATGCCGCCGCCCACACGGCGGTGGATAAGGCCGAAAATGAGCCAGAGGCGGCACGCATGGTCAATGCCCTTGCCCCTGCCGCAATCGCCAGCGAGGCTTCCAGGCTTGGCGCGTGGTTGGTGCACTATTCGACCGATTACGTGTTCGACGGTTCAGGAAGCCGCCCCTGGGTCGAAACGGATGACACTCGTCCGCTGAATGTCTATGGTTCCACCAAGCTGGAGGGCGAAGTGGCCATATGCAACTCCGGCTGTAATTATTTAATCTTCCGCACCAGTTGGGTTTTTGCCGCGCGTGGGGGAAATTTTGCCAGGACGATGTTACGCTTGGCCCAGGAACGCGATCGCCTTACCGTGATCGATGACCAGACAGGCGCTCCTACCGGAGCGGATCTGCTGGCCGATGTGACCGCTCATGCTATTCGCACTGCCATGCGCAGGAAAGAGGTGGCGGGACTATACCATCTGGTTGCAGCAGGCGAGACTTCGTGGTTTGGCTATGCGCGATTTGTGCTGGATTTCGCACGCGAAACCGGCCTGAAACTCAAAGTCGATCCGGAAGAGATTGTACCCGTTCCAAGCAGCGCGTTTTCCTCTCCTGCCCGGCGGCCGAAAAATTCGCGGCTGAACGCGGCTAAGCTCCAGACAACTTTTGATTTACGCATGCCGCCATGGCAAACTGGGGTCGTGCGTATGCTGACTGAAGTTCTAGAGAAACGAGCATGAATCCAAAGCGTAAAGGTATCATCCTGGCCGGCGGATCGGGTACCCGGCTCTATCCGGTGACGAAGGCTGTTTCCAAGCAGCTGCTGCCTATTTACGACAAGCCCATGATTTATTACCCGCTGAGCACGCTCATGCTGGCGGGAATCCGCGACATCCTGGTCATATCTACGCCGCAAGACACGCCTCGCTTCGAGCAACTACTGGGAAATGGCGAGGATTGGGGTCTCAGTTTGCGCTATGCGGTGCAACCGAGCCCCGACGGATTGGCCCAGGCATTCACTATCGGCAAGGACTTCATCGGATCCGATCCGAGCGCGCTGGTGCTGGGCGACAATATATTTTACGGCCATGACCTGCATGCGCAGCTCCAGCGTGCCATGAGCAGAACGAGCGGTGCAACCATATTCGCCTATCATGTCCAGGATCCACAGCGTTATGGTGTAGTGGCCTTTGATTCGCGGAATCGCGCCACCGCCCTGGAAGAGAAGCCTTCAAAACCGAGAAGTAACTACGCCGTCACGGGTCTGTATTTCTATGATAACGAAGTCATCGATATCGTAGGCACGCTTAAGCCCTCGGCGCGCGGAGAGCTTGAGATAACGGATGTGAACCGCATTTATCTGGAACATCATCAGCTTGAGGTTGAGATAATGGGTCGTGGTTTTGCATGGCTGGATACGGGTACGCATGAAAGCCTGATAGAAGCCAGCAACTTCATTGAAACCATCGAGCACCGCCAGGGTCTGAAGATCTCCTGTCCGGAAGAAATTGCTTACCGCCAGGGTTTCATCGGGCCGGCGCAACTGGAGAAGCTGGCGCAGCCACTGGCGAAAAACGGATATGGCCAATATCTTTTGCGCCTTTTGTCGGAGCAGGTGGTCGAATGAAAATCATTTCCACGGCCTTTCCGGAAGTTCTGATCATCGAGCCTGCTGTTTTTGGAGATACTCGCGGGTTTTTTTTTGAAAGCTTCAACCAGAAAAATTTCGCGCAAGCTACAGGGCTTGACGTAAACTTCGTACAGGATAACCACAGCCGATCCGCCAAAGGTGTCCTGAGAGGTTTGCACTACCAGGTTGTTCAACCCCAGGGCAAGCTGGTTCGAGTGGTGCGAGGTGCCGTATTCGATGTTGCGGTAGATATTCGTAAATCCTCTGCCACCTTTGGCCGATGGACTGGAGTCGAGCTTACTGAAGACAATTATCGCCAGCTTTGGGTACCTCCCGGTTTTGCCCATGGGTTTTACGTGCTGAGTGAAAGCGCTGATTTTCTATACAAGACTACCGATTACTATGCTCCTCATTTCGAGCGCTGTCTGGCATGGAACGATCCGGACCTTGCCATTGAGTGGCCGATAGGCGGAGCCTTGCCTGTAGTATCTTCGAAGGATATGAGCGCACCGGCGTTTGCCGATACCGAAGTCTTCCCATGAACGTTCATCCGCCTCATATTCCCCCTCTACGCGACCTTGATGCCGGTTCGAAGTTGCGCCCGCTCCCGATTATGTGCGTTTGATCGTGGGAAAAATCCTGGTGAGGTTTTCCGAATGATAGATACCACAGACGGTCGTGAATTTCCCCTGCGGGAGGCTCACAATCTTGTCCGCGATTTGATGACGCCCAACCCCTGGATTTATTGGGCAGATTTTCTCTTTCACGTTACTTTGGGATGGTCCGCTTATATCACGGCACTGCTAGCGCCGGTACTGTCGGTCTGGCAGATCGCGGCAGGAATCGTTGCCATTTTTGCCTTTTACCGCGCTGCAATCTTCATTCATGAGCTGGCTCACCTGAAAAAGGGCACGTTCGGGACGTTTCGGATTGTCTGGAACATCATATGCGGCATACCCCTTTTGATGCCTTCCTTCTTGTATGATGGCGTGCATAACGATCACCACAAGCGCGATGTGTATGGTACGAGCAGGGATGGCGAATATGTTCCCTTTGCCACTCTCAAGCCGACCGCGATGATAGGATACGTTTTGCTGTCATTTGCTTTGCCCTTTTTCTTTATCGTTCGTTTTCTCCTGCTTACGCCGCTTTCCTATCTGATTCCGCCACTCCGGAAATTATTGTGGGAACGCGCCTCCTCCCTTACCATCGACATGAGCTACATTCGTGCCGCGGATGCTATCCGGAACGATAGGCATTGGCAACTCCAGGAATTCGCCACGTTTTTATTCATTGCCATTGCCGTTATCTGCATGGTGGCGGGCTTGCTGACTTACAAGGCAATTGTGCTCTGGTATGTCATAGCAATGTTCATATTCCTGATCAATTCCTTGCGTACGCTCAGTGCTCATGCATACCGCAATCCCGGAAACCAGGAAATGGAATTTGCTGAACAGTATCTCGATTCCATCAATGTTCCCGGCCACTGGCTCATCACCGGCTTATGGGCCCCGGTAGGACTGCGTTACCATGCCACCCACCATCTTTTCATGAGCTTGCCCTACCATAACCTCGGAGAAGCGCAACGTCGGCTGGTAAACGGGCTGAGTGATAACACGCTTTATGTCAGGACTCTGCGAAAAAGCATGTGGGATGCGCTTCGGCGCATATGGGGTGAGGCCTCCGCGTCGACTCGTATCCCTGTTCCGGACACAGCTCTGGATGATGCGATCCAGAGGCGGAAAAATGCATGATTGGAAAAAAGCCGGGTTCGCTGCCGTTCGCTGTCTGGAAGGCATGCTGTTCGGGATGATCGCGCGATTGCCAAAAAAATTTCCATCACCGGAGTAAGCGCCGGATAGGGTTAGGGGTAAAGTATCTGCCGCCTTGGCACCTATATTGGCGGGCGATCCGTTTGTTTTGAGGCTTCATCGCCCCATTTACCGCCCAGCTTCCAGATCCTGGAGACGCTACCCTGGCTTCATTGCACCTGTTTCAGCAAAGCCCTGGCTTCCCCGATATCAGCAAAGTTTTTCCCGGTGGCGATGAGTTGTTCCAGTTCCTTGCGGGCGCTGGCCTTGTCATTTGCCTTGACCAAACCCAAAGCGAGATGATAGCGGATTTCAGGCATATCCGGGGCGAGCGTGGCCGCTTTTCGCAAGAAGGGAAGGCCGCGTGTGGTATTTCCCTGTTCTATCAATATCGATCCTAAAGTGTCCAATACCGAGGGATTGTCTGCGGCAAGCTGGTGTGCTTTTTCGGCATATTCCAGAGCCTGGGAGTCTTTGTTCTGCTGCAAAGCCATCGCCAGGTTATTCAATGCCGCCACATTCTGTGGATGCGTTCGCAGGACGGTTTGATATTGCTCGATTGCCGGCTTGATTTCCCGATCCGTTATATAGGTTTCGGCAAGATACATGCGAACAGTCGCATCGCCCGGGTGCTCCTTGAGCCAATGCACCAGACGCGAATTTGCTTCACTCTTTTTCCCTGTCTGCCTGAGCGAGGCATGCAGCTTCATCAGAAGCAGCGGATCTTTTCCAAGGGAAAGAGCATGTTCATAGGCCTTGGATGCGAGAGCAGGATTGTTTTGCTTCAGTTCCAGATCACCTTCCGCCACATAGCCCACCGGCAGTTTTGGATATTGCTTCTGAATCTGTTTTGAGACCGCGAGCGCCCCAGCATAGTTTTTATTTCGAGTTTCCAGCAGAATCTGCGTCAGCTCCGCATCCAGATAATCTGGTTTCAGCGCCAGGGATTTTTTGAGTGCGTCCGACGCGGCAGGCAGATTATCCATTGCAATATGGATTGCTGCAATTCGAAAATGTGCGAGCGGAGACCCTGGCAGCATGGCGACGAGCTTGTTGTAGCTTTCCAGGGCTCCTGCCTTGTCATTGTTCGCAAATTGCGCCTGGGCCAGAAAATCGAGAACATCCGCGTTATCAGGATACGCCCCCCTCAGCTTCTCCACCAGGGAGAGCGCTTTCTGCTTTTCTCCCAAACGAAGATAATGAGCTTCCAGAAGCAGGGCGGGTTCCAGTACATTCGGGTTTTCCTTATATGCCCGTTCCAGCCACATGGTGGCTTCCTTGTTATCCTGGCGATTGAGGGCAATACCGGCCAACGCGGTCATCGCCTGTATATTCTTCTTGTCATTCTTTAGAAGTGCCTCGAAACGCTGTTTGGCTGCCTCGGGCTTGTTTTCCTGCATATCGAGCTGCGCGAGGTTGGTCACAGCAGGGAAATAGGAAGGCTGCAGGGAAAGCGCCTTTTCAAAGCTTGCTCGGGCGCTGGCCGCGTCTTTTTTGCTCAGATAAATACCGCCTTTCAGATTCTGGATGAGCGGATTGTCCGGATGCTCCTTTTCGACGACTTTTGCCGCTGCAAGCGCCTTATCGAATTCCTTGAGACGAAGATGGGCCATTACAAGCAGAATGCCGGCTTGGGATGACTGGGGGTCCAGCTTTCTTGCCGCTTCCAGCTCGGCTATGGCACGATTGTTATCGCCTTGCCCCATCTTGCTCATGCTTAAAGCAGCATGAAGCGTCGCATTTTCCGGTGCCATGCTGCTCGCTTTTTCAAAATACTCCGTCGCTTTTTCGAAATCCCTGGTTTGCATATAGGCTTCCCCCGCCAGGGCGAATAGCTGGGAATCGGGCTGGATGTTTTTATTCTTCAGTACAGGAGTCAGGATACTAATAGCCCGTTGCCCATCTCGGCTCTTCAGGAGAACAGAAGCCAGCAATTTCCGTGCATAGAGGTTTCCAGGATCTTTCTCCAGATATTGTTTCAGATGCGTTTCCGCTTGTGGCAAAGATCCGAGCGCCAATTGGACCGCACCGCCCAGCAGCAGGCTCGGCAAGTGATCGGGTGCGGCGCGAAATACCTGCTGCAGGGATTCCAGCGCGGCAGGGTATTTGCCCTGGCTGTAGTCGAGCAGCGCCTGGGTATAGAAGACCAGCAAGCTACCGGGAGTTATCTTGCGCGCCGCATCGATGTCCGTTTTCGCAGAATCGAATTTCCCCGCCCCAATTTCCAGGAAAGCCTTGTTGAGGTATGCCGCAGTATTATTCGGTTTTATTTTAATGACTTCGTTGTATGCTGCGATTGCCGGGTCACTTTTGCCAAGGACGCGTAGCAGGTCCCCTTTGAAAAGCCATGCATCCGAGCTGGAGGGATTTTTCTCCACCGCTTCGTTCGAAAGGCGGGTGGCCGTATCGATATCCCGCTGCATGAGCGAGTACTTCGCCATTCCCACCATCGCATCAGGAAAATGTGGTTTCTTTTCAAGTGCTTGCTCAAACAGTTTTTTTGCGTCGTCAGCCTTGTTCAGTGACAGCAGGGCATTGCCCCGCAAGGTGGAAATTTCAGCGGAAGCATCATTGCCGGAAAGTTTTTGCGTATCGTCGAGAAGTTGCTGAAACTGGCCGAGGCCAAGCATGACCTGCCCCAGGTCAAGCCATACTTTGACCGGACTCATTCCCAGGCTCAGGGCTTTTCGCAATTCTTTTTCCGCAGACTGCAAATCGCCGGTTTTGTTATAGATGGTTCCCAGCAAATATCGCGCTTCCGGATCATCCGGATTTTGCTGAAGCGAGTTCTTGAGCTGAATGATGGCGGCCTTATTATCTCCTTTTTGCTGATAATTCCTTGCATCCGCCAACAGCGTTTGCGCATCCTGCGGCTTATTGCAGCCCGTCATGGCAAGGCTTGTGAATGTGGCAAGGATCAGCAGGTTCACCAAGGTTGTCTTTATCGCGGGCGATTTGCTCGAATAATGCATAAAAGTCCTTTCTTCCGTAATTACGGATGGATACAGCTCAGGGTTCGGGGAGGTGTTCTTTTCACTCGCCTGAAAAATCCGCTTGTTAGGATACTATCGTTCTGGTCGTTATTTCTCAGTATGATATGCTGGCACAAACTGCGGGAGAATTGGCCTTTAGTACAGTTTATTTTAAACAAATCCGGGTACATCATGCGCACTACGGTATGTTTGCAATGTTTATATCTATACTAAGAAAATTTGAATATAGAAAGAATTTCGAAATAGAACGGAGATAACTTATGACTGTGGTAGCGGTGGTTGGACTGGGTTATGTAGGTTTACCCCTCGCAGTAGAGTTTGGAAAGAAACGGCAAACCATCGGGTATGATCTTTCCCGCAGCAAAGTCGAGAGCTACCGGCGTGGCGTGGACCCCACTGGAGAAGTCTCGGTCTCCGACATGCGCGCAGCCGGCCATTTGCATGTGACCAATGATCCATCGGAGCTGAACCGGGCTGATTTTATTGTGATCGCGGTCCCGACCCCGGTAGATGCCGCCCATCAACCGGACTTTGCCGCTCTTACCGGAGCGAGCGAATCCGTCGGGAAGCATATGAAACGAGGCGCAATCGTTATCTATGAATCCACCGTTTATCCTGGAGCAACCGAGGAAATCTGCATTCCGGTGCTGGAGAAATTTTCAGGCATGAAATGGAAAAACGACTTCCATGTCGGGTTTTCGCCTGAACGCATCAATCCCGGCGATAAGCAGCATACCCTCACCACCATTCTGAAAGTGGTTTCGGGAGATGACGAAGGCACGCTGGAGAAAATTGCCGCGCTTTATGAAGAGATCATTTCTGCGGGGGTGCACCGCGCATCCAGCATCAAAGTCGCAGAGGCAGCGAAGGTGATAGAAAACACGCAGCGGGATCTGAACATTGCCTTGATGAACGAGCTGGCGATTATCTTTGACCGCCTCAAGATTGATACGCTGGAAGTTCTCCAGGCTGCCGGCACGAAGTGGAATTTTCTGCCCTTTCGCCCCGGCCTGGTGGGGGGGCATTGCATCGGAGTGGACCCCTATTATCTTACGCACAAGGCCGAGATGGTCGGCTACATCCCCCAGGTTATTCTGGCGGGCCGGCGAATCAACGACAGCATGGCAAAATTCATAGCGGAACAGACCATCAAGCAGATTATCAAGGCCGATATCAGCGTCAAGGGTGCCCGAGTCAACGTTCTCGGGCTCTCTTTCAAGGAAAACTGCCCGGATTTGAGAAATTCCAAGGTGGCCGACTTGATAAGCGAACTGAAATCCTACGGAATCGAGATTCATGTCCATGATCCTGTAGCCAGTCCCGAAGAAGCACGCCATGAATACGGAGTCGAACTGGAGGCATGGGATGATTTGCCCCGTGCCGACGCGTTGATCGTCGCGGTTTCGCATCGTGAATTCGTTACGAGGCCTTTGACCGATTTTCACAATAAAATAGCCCCCAATGGTTGTTTTATCGATGTCAAATGCCAGTTTGATCCTGTGGCGCTGCGCGACTCGGGGCTCAATCTCTGGCGGCTTTGAGGAAGAACAGTCAAGGATGACGCATTATCAAAAGGTCCGGGAGCATCTGGAAAATCATCAGTACCGCTGGCTGGTTACAGGAGTCGCGGGCTTCATCGGGAGCAATCTGCTGGAAGCATTGCTACGGCTAGGGCAGAAAGTAGTGGGGCTGGACAACTTTTCTACCGGCCATCGGCACAATCTTGCTCAAGTCAAGGCGTTGGCGGGTGAAGAGGCCTGGCTCAACTTCCACTTTATCGAAGGCGATATTCGTGTACTGGACACATGCAGGGATGCATGCGAAAGCATTGATTTCATACTTCACGAGGCTGCGCTTGGATCCGTACCCAGATCGATAGACGATCCCATTCGTACGAACGAGAACAATATATCGGGTTATCTGAACATGCTGGTCGCGTCCCGGGACGCCAATGTGAAGCGGTTTGTATATGCCGCTTCCAGTTCCACATATGGCGATCATCCCGGCCTGCCGAAAACCGAATCTGTAATTGGCCAGCCTCTTTCCCCGTACGCGGTCACCAAGTATGTAAATGAGCTCTATGCTGACGTATTCGCCCGGTGCTATGGAGCCCAGTCCATAGGCTTGCGTTATTTCAATGTTTTCGGGCCGAGGCAGGACCCGAATGGAGCCTATGCGGCGGTGATACCGCAGTGGATCGTGGCGCTCATACGAAACCAGGTCCTGCGCATCAATGGGGATGGCGAAACGAGCCGGGATTTCTGCTTCGTCGAGAACGTGGTTCAGGCCAATCTGCTGGCAGCCCTGGTGGAGGATTCAGAGGCGGTCAATCAAGTCTACAACGTAGCCCTGAACGAGCGCACTAGCCTCAATCAGCTCTATCAAATGATGCAGGCATTGCTTGTGGAGAAGTTTCCCCATGCACGCGACCACCGGCCCGAATACGGAGAGTTCCGGAAGGGGGATGTGCGGCATTCACAGGCGGATATATCCAAGGCGCGGAAGATGCTGGGGTTCGCCCCCACTCACCGGCTCCAGGAAGGCCTGGAGCAATCGATGGGCTGGTATATCCGGCACCTTGCCTCTTGATCAGGCGTTTCGGCAAGACGAAAACCTTGATGTTTTTTCCTCAGAGGCATCTATCTCAGAAGGCATCTACTCCTGCCACTTTCCAGCACTGATCAACTGGTTCTTGAGCCCGGGTAGCGGAAAACCCAGTTCGTAGGCTTTTTTCGCATAGTTTCTCGCTTCCTCATAGTTTTTTCTTTGCATGTACAGCAACCCGAGATTGTAATTAATCGTGGGATTATCGGGCTGAAGATCATGTGCTTCTTTTAGCTGTTCCGTCGCCTGGTCGACCTGCCCCGCTTTCAGCAAATGATTCCCATATATCATTCTTACTATCGCGTCGTTGGGTTTGAACCGGATAGCTCGATCAAAATAGCATTGGACGGAATAGGTGGCGCCTGCCGGTTTCGAAGTTTTTTCCTTGAGCGAGAGTTTGGCCATGGCAGCCAATGCGCGGTGGTGATTGGGGAACGCCCTGAGCGTGTAGTCGAGGTCTCCTCCTACCTTTCCGGAACTTCCGCTCGTTAAGCTTTCGACACTTTGAGTAAAGTGATAAGCCTCGACTACCGGCAAATGGGTCGTCCTGTCCGACGCGTTGATATAGTCGAAGGGGCCGAAACCTCCTGGCTGACTCAGTTCGCCGCAATGGGGCGCCGAGTGCGAATTGAAGGAAACGGCAAAAATCATAAACGCGGCAACCGCAGAGGTTGATTTCATAACATCTCCCTATCGGGATCGAACAGATACAAAAAATGGCTAGTCCTGGAGTTTCGGTCCGACCGCTTCAAATAACCTGGCCAATTCTCCAGTACGAGACCTGCGCGAGTTTCTTATGATTCTATCCATTGCCGCAACCGGCGCCGCGTTTTTTTCGACCAATTCCAGGAAACGGGTTAGCGCTTGAATGATATCCGGCTCGGAATCCAGAGGGGCAATCGTATCTATGCCCATTTTAAGCAATTTCTGGGCTGTATTGCCGGCCGGATCAGTCAAGGCAAGTATGGGGCGGCGCGTTCGCAAGTACTCATAGAGTTTTGCGGGAATCTGATTATTGCAATTGGCCGCCTGCAGAATCAAGAGGCCATCGGCCGTCAGCATTTCCGATAACGCTTCCTTGTAGGGTACAGGAGGTGCAAGCGAGACAATATCCCCGATGTGGTGTTGATCGATAAGACGCTGGAGATATTCGTCATGGGCCGTGGCGCGCAGGATCACGCTCAATTTATGCGGAGATATAAGGTCTTGCTGGAGCATTGTGGCCAGGGCGCGGAAAAAATGAATGGGATCCCTTTCAGAAGGGTAAATAATGCCGCTGTGCACCAGGACAAGAGGTCGCTTTTCCCTTGCCGCAGATACAACGAGGTTTTCCGCTGAAGCAAAATTTTCCTCGTCATATCCGTTTTCGATAAGGTGGAACCGCGATGGTGGCGTTTGGGGAAATCTTGCCTTGTAATCGCTTACCGCCCCTGACGTCGTGAGCACCGCGCGAGTACAACGGGTGACTGTTTCCCGCTCGATCCAGCGGTATACTCTCCGCACAAGCGGATCAGGGGGATAATCGACATCCGTCATCGGATCTCTCATATCGGCTACCCATGGGAGCCCTGTAAGCCGGCTCAGGCTGAGCCCTATCAGGTGCGCTGTTGCAATGGGATAGGTCGACCAGATGACGGTGGGCCGATATTTCCTGATCAGGTATAAACCCATGGGGACGGCCCCCAGCCACCAGGAAACCCAGCGGTCGGGAAGTGCGCAGGACTTTGGGTAACGCCCAAGGACCGACAAATGGCGAGAGGAATCGAAGGAGAAGGCGCGGTAGACCGCCGGAAGATGCTCGATCTCGCCCATCAGGTCATTGCTGGTGCTTGCGTATGACCTTGCATGCGCGGTCAGGACTATGGGCTGCCAGCCGAATTCCGGCAGATATTTGGTAAATTTCAGCGTTCGCTGTATACCGCTGCTTCCCCGCAGAGGCGGATAGTGAAAGGCGATCATCAAAACGCGATTTACCACGAGCGAATCCACGCGCTGGTCCAGGTGACGACCTGATCCTTCCATTTCTGGCGCGAAAAGGTATGGTTGGCTTCGGGTATCTCCTGGCGCGAGACTGCAGGAGAGGACAGCAACCGCTGCCATTTCGCCGAGCCCTTCACCAGGTCCGAGAATTCCTGGGCTGTAAGGTCGTTGCCGCTCAGGATGAGAAGTGTTTTTCCATTGAAACGGCTCAGTCCGGCGAGCATGCGTTCCGGCAGGGGAGCGGTCGCATGGGGTTCGCCATTGTCCGCATTTCCTCCCGTCATCCTTTCTTTTTTTTCTTTCAATACCGATCCGACGATCTGGGATAGCGACCCAATGGCTTTACCATAGCTGAATTTCCCTTGCCGTATTTTGTTCCAGAGGTCAGGCTGGAGCAGGCGCGCCATGTAGTAGTGTTTCAAATAAACCTTTGCGGCACCGTGGTCCGTTCTTACCCAGGGATTCAGCAGTACGAGGCCGGTAACACGTTCATCGCGATGGGCGTAGAAGAGCGCGGCGGATGCGGCGTCGCATAAGCCCCAGATTACCAGATCCTCGAGCGTTGGCACTTCTTCGAGGAAAGTATCGATCGCGCTACGGACATCTTCTTCCATGTCTTCGAAAGTTCGAGGTTCCCCCTCGCTATCCCCCATCCCTCGGCAATCGAAGCGCATGGCGGGAATACCGTTTGCAGCCAGGTGACGGGCGAGCAGCGTGAACTGGCGATGGCTTCCCACGCGATATTGCGGTCCACCCACCACGATCAGGACCCCCCTGGGACCGATATGCTCCGGCACGTGGAGTATCCCATATAGCCATGACTCCCGGCACTGGAAGGCCACGGCGCGTTCTTCGTTATTCATGTCCGGGGAGATAAGCGCTAGTCGTGGCTGATACCAAAGCGGCACATTCCGAAATTTCCTGGGTCGCCCAAAATGGCAGGCAGGCTACGAGATGCATGTGCAGATCGACTTCATTTTGCTTCCAGGCATCTACCACCTTTTTTGCCGAAGGCGGGAGGCCGCGTCCTTCCTCCGCTACTACCTCAAACCAGTGAATGCGCATACCTCTCACTGCCAGCTCCATGGCTTTCAAGCCATCGATGGCGCTGGCAAGCTCGGGTGGCAGCTCATATCCCGCTACTTCCAGTATTTTCCCCGCTGCCAAGGCGGACCGAAGAGCATGCGTGCTCCCCTTCTTTTCCTGACCTCCCACCAGCATTTCATTTGCCAGTTGCAGCCTCAAAAACTGCGTGAGGAAGGATTCTCCACTGATGACAGGCTGCCACAGGATGATTCCGTGAATGCCCTGGGGCGAGCTTCTGGCGAAATCCAGGGCAAGCAGCGCGCCGAGACGCAAACCCCAAAGGCTGATCGGGGCCTTGGTTCTGTCTCCGATCCATTTCCTGGCTGCCAGCAAATCCTGTTTCCAGATATTCCAGCGCGCCTCCCGGAATTCTCCGCTGCTGTCGCCACAGCCGAACAGATCGATTTGCAGGACGCCGAATCCCGCGGCAGCGAATGCTCTGGCCTGCATGGCAGCCATGCGGCGGGATTTATTCATTTCATCGCCAAAAGGATGAATATAAATCAATGCACCGCGGCATTCGTGCGTAAACCGGGGGTGGTGGTAAAGACAAAAACGCGTTCCTTGATCTGTCTTTAAAAAGAATGGTTCGGCAGGAAGGTCTGGAAGCGGTGCCCTCATCCGACCAGTTTCTGCTCGACAAAACGGGTCAGGCTGCCCAGGGTTTCAAAAGTCTCGGCGCTGATCTCATCATCATCCACCGTGATGCCGAAATGATCCTCGAGCGCGGTGATGACGTTGACCACAGCCATGGAGTCCAGTTCAGGAATGTTTCCCAGCAGGATCGAATCCGCCTTGAGCTGGTTTTTTCGTTCACCGAGGCTTAGCACGTCAGACAAAATATTTCTCACTTCTTCAAGATGCTGCATAATTGCTCCAGGGTTGATTTGTCTTGTATAACGGATCAGGTTTTACCGAGCTTTCGGGTATCCAGCCGGAATTCCGGAAAAGAACCCGGGTACGATGAAAGATGGAAATAAGGAGAGAGGGAAGCGAGCGTAACCTGCCACCGGCCGGCGTAAAAGAAAATGGCGCTCCCCAGGCGGACTGTCCCGAGGCGCGCATGAGCGCTGAGAGAACCGGCGTTGAAAGCCGAAATCCGGCTACAGGACCACGCAATATCATGATGCTTCAAAAAATGGTTTGCCTCGTCCCACAAACGAAGGAAGGTGAATCCAAGGCGTGATCCCGGCTCGACATATACGTCGAAATCCCACGCAGTCCGTTCTTTCGGCAGGGGAGTATACAGGGCTCGCACCTCATCTTCCTGATAACTTCCCAGTAATAGCCACAGGAATCCCACGAATTGTCCTTCCTTGAAGGCCACCAGGCATTTCGCTCCCTGCCTGAACCGTTCCTTTATCGCTTCGGCCGGCCTCGGAAATTGGCCGATGACCTCGTCCTGTTCATCAATGAGGCGAATTTCGATATTCCTGCCCCGTCTCGGTGGAAGCAAAGCTTCAGCAGGAACAGGCTGCGCGACGAAATGATATCGATAGATCCGCCAGGAGCCTTTGGACAACGTGGCGATGAATTTGTTGAGTATGAAAAGACCGAGATTGAACCACCCCCACTGCTGCAGCATCTGAGAAAGCGCGGTTTTCCATCTCGCTATCGCGGCCATCGCAGCCGAAATACATAAACGGATCGGATCTTCGAATTTGCGGCTGCCATTTTTACCCTCATCTCGGAAGACTGCACAAAATATTTTAACAGACTAAATTGAGAGGACAGCCCGGAGAATAGCGGGTATTTTCCACGCTTATTCAACGAGTCATCATCGTCCGACTGGAGAATTCGGCAGGTAAGCGCAGTCAACCTCAACCAGTCGTCGAAAATTTTTACAATGACTGATATATTACTACCGTTTTATCTATTAATGCCTTGTTTACAAAGTCTTTAAAAGAGCAGGAACGGAACTTGCTTTTCTTTTCTCCATCCTTTTGTGTTGAAAGTCTGATAACAAATGTGCATCTGGATGGAATGCGCCGTATTGATTAACTGACAAGGAGTTCATGAATTGATCAAGCTCGATAGCAAACAAATTTTTAAGCGATCTCCCCGAGAAAGCACGTTTCGACCGAAACATCTCCTGCTTGTTTCCGCCATCATGGCGTCATTTTCCGGATTTGCCGGACCGGTATATGCGGAAACGTCATTCGAGCGGCTGTCCTCGCTACTCGACGCAACGCCGGCTGGCGGCTGGGTCAAGGCGAGCACGAACTATTTTTCCGATGCGTGGCCTACCGGGGCTGACGCGGTTCAGCTGGACAGCTACAAGTTTCCCGGGCAAATCGTGCGTGCATGGAGTTCCTTCGCCTGGGATCCCGGTAGCGGATCCCTGATGCTGTGGGGCGGCGGCCATGCGAATTACGCCGGCAACGAGATGTACGTGTGGGATGGATCCACGGGGGCGTGGGGACGGGGGTCACTGCCCAGCAGGATAGATTCCAATTACTTCGTGGTCGGCGGCAATGCGCCGCAGCCAGCGCACACGTACGATAATAATCTTTACCTTCCCGTCAACGGCATGTTCCTCACCTTTGGTGGCGCAAACCTGAGCGGAACCAATTTCTCGAAGACGGATGGGACTACGGTGAGCCGTGCCGGTCCTTTCCTGTGGGATCCGGAGAAGGCGGATCCCAACAAGGTAGGTGGCGTCACCGGGTCCGGCTGGAATACTGCCAATGTCGCGCAAGGGGGCAACATGTGGATCGACCGGCAGGGTAACTGGACCGGCACCGAGCCTCCTTCCTATATTCAGAGTACTACCGCTTACCGCACTGAAAACGGCAAGGATGTGGTTTACGTCACGGGTGACCAGGGGGCGTCGGGTTTCCCGTCCCTTTATCGATATACCCTGGGAGACGTCAGAAACGGGGGACAAGACACCTGGGAAAAAATCGGCATAACCAACAATACGGTCGGATATCAAGGTGTCGGGACGCTTGATACGGAGCACAACCTCTATATCAGGACGGCTACCATCGCGGGGCGCTATACGTCGGATCTGGCCGTATGGGATCTGGACAAGGCCAACCCCGCCAATCCTTCCAGCAATATGGATATCGGAATCAACCTCGTCAACGCGGACGGCAGCGATTTCGTGATGAATTCCCATTATGGAATCGACTATGATCCTGCTGCCAACGCGATCTTCCTATGGGATGGCAGCGACGGCGGCGGCACGGTATGGGAGGCCAAGGTCCTTACCGATGCCAGCGGCGATATCGGGTCGAATACTACGTGGACTGTAGAAGAGCTGCCGAGCCTGACCATGGATCATCCGCACGGCAGTTTCGCAACGGGAGTACTTGGCAAATGGCACTACGATGCTTCGCTGGGAGCGTTTATCGCCCTGGACGAGCTTTCTTCCACGAGCAGTGGCGCGTGGGATGCATCGGTATGGCTGTACAAACCTTTGGTGGCAGCCGTTCCCGAACCGGAAACCTATGCCATGCTGTTGGCCGGCCTGGGCTTGATAGGCGCAATAATTCGCCGCAGAAGGAATTTTCCCGGACGGTAAGTTGCAAGGGCGGAAGCGGGAGGCTGGGCGCCCGCTTCCGTTTATCGGAAATACCCCATGGCTGGTTTCACGGCATCTTTTTCTCGCCCTGCAAGCGGCGGAAGCCGGTCACCATGGAAGCCGTATCATCGAATAATTCGGGGTAATCCTGTTTGCAATGCGCGCGTTCTTGGGAAATGCGCCGCGAATTGGCAGTGATGGTCGATTGCTCCAACTGGAATCCGAATTTGTTTGGGGGGGCGATGGCCTGATAATCGCCTGGTTTCACCAGCTTGTCGGGAGACAATACTGATTCCAGTAAGGCTGCGCCCAGTTCCCTTTTGAAATGTCCTGCTTCCCAATACCAGTCCGTTATGGTAGTCCGGTCTCCCTTCGCCGGAATTCTTTCGCAGTTATGGCTTCCGTAGCCGCTGAAATCGAATAGCGCGATGGTTGCATGAGGATGCCGGCCGCGTGCGGCCGTGATTTCGCTCGTGAGTAATTTCTTCCACTCCTCGAATGGTCCCCATAACCCTGTTTCCTCGAAGAGCGCAAGGATTTGCGCGTGATAAGGATAGATGATCAGCTTGACGTCGCTCTTCGCTTCGGCGGCAATATCCAGAATAGCTTGCAGATCAGCAAAATCCCTAAGGTTCAGAGACCCCGCGGATTTTTTCAAATAAACCTTGGTGTTTTCCTGCGCCCTTTGCTGAAAGAGGTTGTAGTAGCCTTCGTTGCGTGCGATGGGGCGGTATTGCTTCAGGGGGTTGAACCCTCGATCGGTAATCGTTTCAACCTCCTGGTTATGCTGGATCAACAGCGTCTGCACCGCATCGCTGACGGAGGCGAGCGAAAACAGCGTATCGAAATGCCAGAACCAGGGATTGACAGGGGAGGAGTTCGTGTTGCCATGGCTGGGCGCTGCGGTCATCTTCTTCTGCCGGGGTGCTTCCATGAAATCCAGGAACTCCATGCCTAATATGATCACCTTCGGCCGGATTCCATTTTGAAACAGGAATTCCATCTGCCTGTGGGCATCAGCGATGCTGGATCCCGGTATGGCGAGGTTGTATGCCGACAAGCCCTGCCGTGCCAATGCCGCCGATTCGGGATCCAGGCCGGCTTCAGCGCGGGAATGGCCCAGTATGAGTACATCGGGATGCAGACGCACGGTTTTGGCCAGTTTGAGCTCATTCTGATAACGTGCAAGTCCTGGCTTGACGAGGTTGAAGCCGGGGCGGACCACCAGGCGGTATTGATCATATGGATCGACTATCAGGACAAATGCCACTACGAGAAGGGTCCCGCCCAGGACGAAGATGGCGAACTGGCGCAGAAAACGGCGGAAACCAGCGCTTTCTTCCATTGATGCGCGCACACTGTCAGAACTGGAAGTACAGGAACTCATTTGGACGGTTCAACGATAGCAGGCTGGTTACTGTCAACACTCCGAGAAACATTGCCCAGCGCCGGGATGGCACCCAGGTCAGCCAGGTTGCGGCGCGGCCAGGACCGGGCTGGGCAGCAGGCAGGAAATCCAGCGCCGGCTCGAACCGGCGGACGATCTGCTGGGTGTTGGGGAGAAGAAACGCTATCGCGGCGGCGAACATGACCCAGCTCCAGTTCTCGATGAAACGTGCGCCTCCTCCCAGGTAATAGTTGACGCCGGCATTTTCGAGCATGGTTCCCAGCGCTCCCAGACGGCTTCCTATGGCTTCCGGCAACGCTATGCCGAAGCCGCCCGTCATGCCGCGCACGATTTCCCACGAAGTTCCCAGGTCCGGTGACCGAAAAAACACCCAGGCGAAACAGACCGCGATAAAAGTGATGACGGTGGCGCCCAGTTTCCAGATTGCGGAGTCGGAGGGGAAGCGCAAGCTTTTCGATATCCCGACCCAGGCATGGTGTATCACGAGATAAAGGCCATGGAGACCGCCCCAGATGATGAAATTCCACCCTGCGCCGTGCCATAGCCCGCCCAGGAGCATGACAACCATTAAATTGCGGTACCGGTTGAACATGCCGGTCCGGTTTCCGCCGAGAGGAAAATAGAGATAATCGCGGAGGAAGCGCGACAGCGTCATGTGCCACCTGCGCCAGAACTCGCTGATGTTTTCCGCCTTGTAGGGGGAGTTGAAATTGAGAGGGAGCCTGACGCCAAACAGCCGGGACAGCCCTATCGCCATGTCCGAATAAGCCGAGAAATCGAAGTATAGCTGGAACGCATAAGCCAGCACGCCTGCCCATGCCAGCAGCAGCGAGGGAGACCCCGGGTGTTCGAACAGGGGAGCTGCAAAGGGAGCCAGGTTGTCCGCGATCAGCACCTTCTTGGCCAGCCCGATGCAGAATATGGTCAGGCCTACGGCAAAGTTTTCCGGTGAATATTTGTAAATCCGCTCATCGGAAAATTGCGGCATCATTTCCTTGTGATGCAGCACGGGACCGGCAATGAGGTGCGGAAAGTAGGTGACGAACAGCAGGTAATGGACGAAACGATATTCCTTTACCTTACCCTGATAAGTATCGACGAGAAAGGCAATCTGGGTAAAGGTATAGAAGGAAATGCCTATCGGCAGGATGATATCCAGCGACGGAAGGTTGTTGTTGCTGACAAAACTGATCGTTTCCAGAAAGAAATTGGCATATTTGAAGTATGCGAGGAGCAAGAGGTTGGAGCCTACGCCAACGATGAGCCAGCGCTTTCGGGCAGGCATTGCCGTCTGGGCGATACGCAAGCCGATAAGGTAATTGAAACCGATGGATGCAAGAAGGAGAGGGATGTAGCGATAATCCCAATATCCATAGAAAAACAGAGAGGCCAATGCCAGCCATCCGGCTGCCCATGCATGGCTTCTTCTGCCCAGCCAGAAAAACACCGTAACGGTTACCGGCAGAAAGATGAAAATGAAGATGAAGGAATTGAAGAGCATATCCAGACCGGTTGCCGGAATGAGGTATTGTTGGAGCAGCTTGGCATTATAAAATGCCTGGTCGGCCCTCGTAATCGCCCTTTGGTACAGTTATCCCGGAGGCTCTCCTGGTATAAATTAACGGGGTTTCCCGGGATTCCATTTTCCAGAGTACCATGATCGCAGCACAGACCGCTTGACTGCAATGGGTGGCTCAGCCAGATCGCGATAGTCCAATGAGACAACATGATGCGCATCCTGCATATTCTTGACCATTCCATCCCGCTCCATAGCGGCTATACATTCCGCACCCTTGCGATTCTGCGGGAGCAGCGCGCCAGGGGATGGGAAACATACCATCTGACGAGCCCCAAGCAGGAAAATTGCAACGTCATGGAGGAGGACGTCCAGGAGTGGCATTTTTTTCGTACTCCCGCTTCCTCAGGATTGATGTCCGGACTGCCGGTGCTGAATCAGGTGGCGGTCATCAATCAATTGACGGAGCGCCTGGCGGATGTCGCGAAAATGGTCAAGCCGGATATCCTGCATGCGCATTCCCCTGTCCTGAACGCCTTGCCCGCGTTGCGGGTGGGGCACCGCCTTGGCATTCCGGTCGTGTACGAGGTCAGGGCATTCTGGGAAGACGCTGCGGTGGATCATGGCACCAGCCGGGAATGGGGCGTTCGCTATCGGCTGACTCGAAACCTGGAAAGCTATGCGCTGAGGCGAGTCGATGCCATTACTACTATTTGCGAAGGGCTTCGAGGCGATATCCTCGCAAGAGGCATCCCGGCGGAAAAGGTGACGGTCATTCCCAATGCGGTCAATCTCGAGGATTTTCGCATGGGTAACTCCCCGGACCCCGAATTCGCCGAGCAGCTCGGGGTGGGCGGCAAACTGCTGCTCGGCTTCATCGGATCGTTTTACGCCTACGAGGGATTGAGCGTTCTGCTGCACGCATTGCCCGGGATGTTGAAACAAAACCCCGATATTCGCATACTCCTGGTTGGAGGCGGTCCGCAGGAAAAAGAACTGAAAGCCCTTGCGGCGCGGCTGGGGTTGGAAGACAAAGTCATTTTTACCGGCAGGGTTCCTCACGAGCAGGTGCAGCGCCATTACAATTTGATTGATATTCTTGTTTATCCGCGATTGAAAATGAGGCTCACCGACCTCGTTACCCCGCTCAAGCCGCTGGAGGCGATGGCGCAAGGCAGGCTGGTAGCGGCGTCGGACGTGGGTGGGCACCTCGAGCTCATACAGGATGGAAAAACCGGCGTTCTTTTCAAGGCCGGCGATCCGGATGCCCTGGCGGATAAAGTAATTGAATTCATATCCCGGCGGGAGTCATGGCCCGGCTTGCGTGCGGCTGCCCGCGATTTCGTCGAAACACAGCGCAGCTGGCCTGCGAGCGTAGCCCGATATGAAAAAATCTATGGGTCCCTCGCCGGCGAGGGGCAATTGCGTTGAGGGCCGATGGGTTGCGCATCGGGCTGGTCGGTCCCCTGCCTCCGCCTTCCGGCGGAATGGCGAACCAGACTCTGCAGCTGGCGAGGCTCCTGCGGGAGGAGGGCGCTGTCGTGGAAGTGATTCAGGTGAACCGCCCTTACCGGCCCCGGTGGGCCGGCAAGCTCAAGGGGATAAGGGCCGTGTTCCGCCTGCTGCCCTATCTGGTTCATCTGTGGCGGGCTGCGGGCGAGGTCCGGTTATTTCATGTGATGGCTAATTCCGGATGGTCCTGGCACCTTTTTTCCGCCCCGGCAATCTGGATAGGCCGGATAAAAGGGCTGCCCGTCGTCATCAATTATCGCGGCGGAGAAGCTGATGCTTTCTTCGATAAGGCATTTTTATGGGTAAAGCCGAGCCTGAGCCGTGCCGATGCGATCATCGTTCCTTCCGCATTTCTTGAATCCGTGTTTGGAAAACGCGGATTCTCGACCATTACCGTCCCGAATATCATCGACCTCAGCCGTTTTACTGCCTATCCGCGGCCTCCTGCTTTTTCGGAAGGGGATTATCCGCACCTGATCGTCACCCGCAACCTGGAAGCCATATACGACAATGCGACGGCATTGCGCGCATTTGCTATCGTCCGGCGCGATTTCCCCGCGGCGAGGCTTACCGTGGCAGGATCCGGTCCGGAGCGGCAGGCGCTGGAGCAACTCGCTTCGGAACTTGGCGTCTCGGACGCCGTTACCTTTACCGGCCGCCTGGACAATGAGGGCATGGCGTCTCTCTATCACAGTGCTGATGCCATGATCAACCCCAGCCTCGCCGACAATATGCCGATTTCCATCCTGGAAGCGCTGGCGAGCGGCGTGCCGGTCGTCAGTACTGATGTGGGCGGGATACCCTACCTGGTGGAACATGGCAAGACCGCCCTGCTTGTGCCCATGCAAAATCCGCGGGCGATGGCGGATGCCATTGTTTCGTTGCTTAGCGATCCCGGCAGAGCCGACCAACTCAGGCAGGCCGGCCTTGAAGCTGCGCGGCAGTATACATGGACGAACGTTCGTGAGCGCCTGTTGAGCGTTTATCAGGATGTGCTTGCGAAATCCTGCCGCGCCATGGTTGCCAGCAAATGAAGGTTCATGGATTGAAACAAGGAGAATGGTATACGGCACTTATAGCCGGCCTTCTTTTTCCCCTGCACGAGCATCTCAAGCATCACGATAGCGTGGCGGTGCGCAAGCAACTGGAAGTCACCCAATGGTGGCATCCGGCGCATTTGAAGGAATTGCAGCTGTCCAGGTTGAGGCAATTGCTCATGCATGCGGCGGCACATGTCCCTTACTACCGGGAGCTGTTCCAGGCCAGGGGATTCAAGCCTGGTGAGATGGGCACCCTTGCCGATCTTGCGCGCCTGCCGCTGCTGGACAAATCCATCATTCGCACTCATACGGACATGCTCAAGTCAGAGCAGGCGCAGGGCCTCGCCCGATTCAATACCGGCGGTTCAAGCGGCGAGCCGCTGATCTTCTATATCGGCAAGGAACGGGTAAGCCATGACGTAGCCGCAAAATGGCGGGCTACGCGCTGGTGGGATGTGGATATCGGCGATAGGGAAATCGTTGTCTGGGGTTCTCCGATCGAACTGGGGGCGCAGGATGGCATTCGCGCTCTTCGAGACCGGCTCCTCAGAACCAGGCTGCTTCCGGCCTTCGAAATGTCAGAGAAAAAACTCGACGGGTTCCTGGACGAGATATGCGCTGTGCGCCCGAAGATGCTTTTTGGATATCCTTCCGCCCTGTCCCATATTGCCCGCCATGCGGTGGCAAGAGGGCGCCGCATGGATGGTCTCGGTATCAAGGTTGCGTTCGTGACCTCGGAGCGGCTCTACGATGAACAGCGTGCGCAGATCAGCAAGACGTTCGGGTGTCCCGTCGCCAACGGCTATGGTGGCAGGGACGCGGGCTTTATCGCTCATGAATGCCCCGCCGGCAGCATGCACATCACTGCCGAGGACATCATTGTCGAGATCGTGGATGCGCAGGGCCTGCCCTTGCCTGAGGGTGAAGCCGGGGAAATCGTCGTGACGCATCTTGCCACGAAAGATTTTCCTTTCATACGCTATCGCACCGGCGATATCGGCGTTCTCGATGGCAAGCTTTGCAGTTGCGGAAGGGGCCTGCCCATACTTAAGGAAATCCAGGGCCGCAGCACGGATTTCGTGGTCGCCCGCGATGGCAAGGTCATGCATGGCCTTGCCCTGATCTATGTTCTGCGGGATTTGCCGTGGATATCCAAATTCAAGATCATCCAGGAAAACCTGGATCTCACACGGGTCCTTATCGTTGCCAACACCAGGCTGGAACCGCAAGACTCGGAGAATATCAAAGCGGCTTTCAGGTCAAGGCTGGGCCAGGAAGTCAATATCGTTGTCGAGGAAGTTACGGAGATCCCGGCGGAAAGATCCGGCAAATTTCGCTACGTGGTGAGTAAAATCGCCTAGCGTTGCGGGGGAGGTACCGGTGTGACGAGTGTTTGCTGGTTAATCGGAGAAGCGGGGCTTAGACGGTCTCGCTATTCTTCTTCATCGCCGTGTCGAGCGCATCCGCCAGCAATTCATGCGGCCGGGCGTCCATGCAGTTTTGCGCATAGGCAAAAAGGACCGGCATCTCGAACTTTTCATCCTTCATGCTGCTCACGAATACGGACGTGAAATGCGGCGACAACTCTTTCGTCAGGCTTTCCTTGGTAAATTTGACGACGTGGCTCGGTTCATCTATCGGTCCCAGGCAATTATCGGGCACGAACAAAATCAATGCCCCCTCCGGCTTGAGGATTCGGGATAATTCGCGCAGGAATTTTTTTCGCCTGATGATGTGTTCGAGCACTTGCGAAGCGATCACGACGTCGAACTGACGGTCCGGCAGGGGAAGATCGGGCAGCCGCGCATGGTGCATCGTGATGCCATGTTTGCCTAACACTTCCACCGCGCGAGCGGAGACTTCCAGGCCTTCGAGATTGGTATAGCCCTTACCCTGAAGATGCCGGAGCGTTGCCCCTGTCCCACATCCCACGTCGAGAAGGCGCTCCGAGGACGAGGTAAGGGATCGGATCAATTCGTTTTTGGTCGGCCAGTCCCTGCTGCCCAGCTCCCAGCTCAAGTCAAACGCGGCATTCCAGTATTCTTCCGATTCGCGCCGGTAGTGGATATTCACCAGCAGGTGGTAGCCCAGCGGGAAATGTTCGGAAAAAAAATTCTTAACTCTCCAAGGGATCATCTCACTTTATTCCTTTCATATGAGAGGCCGCCAGAAGTCTCGCAGCCATGGGCTTGATCATATCGAAACTATCTCCTGGCGAAATTCAGCATTCGTACAAAGGCGGGACGGCTGAGTGTGGTTAAAAGGGTGCAATAGGCTATCACCCCGATTATCACGGACCAGATTAGCCGATGAAGAGGATCGAGCTCGCTCAGGAATGTCATTTTTGCGCCCAGGACGATAACGTACATTCCCATGGTCATGAATATTGCGGGTGCCATGATCTTGCCAAATTCGCTGAGTGTAATTTGAAACACGGGCAGAAAACGCCTGAGATTGAGGCAGTAGGCCAGCGAGAACCCAAAGACCCAGCCGGCGCTTACCCCTGGCAGCCCCCAGAAACTGCCTATTGCCACGGCGATGGGGACGCATATGGCATTTGTCACAATGGTGGACATGAAAAGGTCCGCCCGTCCGATGCCAAGCAGAGCCGGCCTTGCCAAGGGTCCGGTCATTTGAAGCGGGATGATCAATGTGATGAGTTGCAAAACCACGGTTGCCGAAAGCCATTTGGGACCCAGCAGGACCGCTACGAGATCATCCGCCACGACCGAGATGCCCCATAGCACCGGAAAAAAAATCAGGCTGTTGGCTTCCACGGTGAAGAGGAATTTGGATTTTACTTCCAGGATATCGTGTTTGATTCGTGCATAGGCCGGGAATCCGACAGATGACAGCACCCCCGAGATTTTGTTCATGGGCAGGGTGGCCAGGTTGTATGCGACGGTGTAAAAGCCCAGCGCCGTGGCGTCGAGCAATTTCCCCACGATGACGACGTCGGCCCGGGTGTAGAAATAATAGAGGAAGTCTGCGCCAAAAACACGGCTGCTGTAGGAAATCAGCCCGCTGATTTTTTTGAGACGCAAGGACGGCCATTCGAAGTAGGGCTGGCCGAGCAGGAAACCGATAGTATTGGTCAGCGTGGCTGCAAATTGCCCCCCTATGAGGGACCAGGCTCCAAAGCCGTTATAAGCCATGGCGAGAGTGGTAGCGCTGGCGGCTATCATGGAGGCTGCCTGTACTATGGACATCCATTTGAAGCGCATGGCCCGCACCATGAGGGCATTGGGTATGACTGCGAACATCAGGATCGGCAACTGCAGCGCGGCTACCCGGATGATTCCAATGAGCTCATCTTCTTCAAAGAAGCGGGCTACGACAGGGGCGATGAAGTAGATCAGCAGGAACAGGAAAATGTGGACCAGGATCACCAGCCCGAAAATCGTCCGCATCTGCTCATCGTCAAGATCGTCGCGCTGCACGATCGCGGCGCCCAGCCCCAGTTCACGCAAGAGTTCGGTAAAGCCGATGACGAGTCCCGAAATCGCAACCAGCGCATAATCTTCCGGGGCCAGCAGCCGGATCACGACGATGGTTGCCACCCAGGTTACCGTCTGGCTGACGATCCTGCCTATGGCGGACCACTGCAACGCGGAGATGACGGTGGCTCGCAAATCCATGGATTGTTTTTCGGTTGATCTTGAGGAGAATGACTTGCGGGGCTGTTCGATACTGTCAATGACTGGTAATCGACCGGCGGTAATAGACGCACTTGCCCGATGATCCGGGAATGCGCACATAGGTGACTTCCCCTACCGGCCTGAGCCCGGCCTTGATTATTCCGCGTTGCGACGGGAGATTATCATGATGGGCCATCATATAGACACGGGTAGCGCCATTTTCAAAATAGAGGTGCGATAGAAACTGGATCACATAAGGGTAAATCCCCATGCCACGGCATTTTTCGCTGGTGAAACAGTTGACTATCTCAACTTCTCCATCGTTGAGAACCAGCCGCTGGAAGGGTTCTTTCGCGTATTCCCTCGAGGTATATACCCAACTCATATGCACGAGGTTTGCGTTGAGATAACCGCCATAAGCCGTATCGATCCGCCGATTCGCGTAATAAAGCTTCGCCTGATCGGAAAATCTCCCCGTGCCGTTTGCCAAAGCTGCCAGGTCATCATGCGTCATCTTATTTATTGCAATATCGGACCGAAGTTCGAGGGGCCGCATTTCTCCGGCGGTGGCGCCGAACAGGACCAGCCTGTTGAAATCAACGAAGGATTCGAGGGAGAGCCGGTGAACGGGAATCAGATGCCTGAGCTTCTCTCTCAGGCGGGCCATGGCCGTTCCAGGCGGTTCTCCCTTTTGCAATTCTTTTAATTCCGGCATGTTGTTTTCATGGAAATTCCGGTATCGCGCCCGGAGGCGAGGAACTGTATGGAAATGCCTCCAAGGAGCTGACCCCGGTGCGCACGTCAGGTGGACAACTTGGCGGCGCCTGGATCAGCGAGATTGACCCAGCCTAACCCTGAGTTGAATTGCCGGCGGAACAGCGGAGGGATTTCCGCATTCCAGCTGATAGCCCGCAATACGCCCCCCGAGTACTCCAGCAGAGGGGTGGAGGAGAGAAAGGATTGCGCAGCGGATGAGCCTAGATCGAATCTTGCGCAGATGAACGCGTGGGCGCCTTCCACTCGTCCGTGTGCGACCTTCAGTTCAGGCGCAACCAGGGTTGCTCCCCACTTCAGCTTGAAATTCAGCGGTCCATCGTTTGCAAACGGATTGCTGGAGCCCAGATTGATCGAATGGTAGCCATTTTGCTGGGCCCAGATGAAGGATTGGTGATAAAGCGCCGCTGCAATTCCTTTCTTGAGCCATTGGTCTTCTCCATTCCGCCACCCGATATTTGCGATTCGCACGGTCCCGGCGTCTTCCCGCGCAAGCAGTATTGCTCCAGCCCATTGGTCTTCCAGATAAGCCGAAATCAGGACGCCGTTCTTATAGATGTGTTCGATATTGGCCCATTGCGAATGAAAGGCACGTTCCTCATGCCGGGCTTTTACCGTAGGCACCAGCATCTGGTAAAAAAACTCATGAATCGCCGCATCGTCGGTGGGTATTTCAAAACGGTATCCCAGGCGGCGCGCGATGCGCAAATCGTCCTTGGCGCCTTTGCTGGCTATCAGCTCGCTGATGGGCTTGCGCAGGTCGACGAGGCAATCCACGAACAAGGGCATGATATGCCATTCTCTTCCGAATACGTGCGAGGTGAGCGGGTTGACCGGGCACAGGGTGACGTCCGCGCTCAGGGCGGGATGGCTTCCGCGCAATATCTGGATCAGCGAAAACTGGCCCGCAAAGGCAGGTTCTGCCGCGTGACCGAACAGTTTGTGCGTCCACGACGAATACTGAGGTTTATTGCCGAGATAAAGAACTGTTCCCTTGCCTTCGCCGTGTGGCAGCGGGGCGCATACGCGATATGCGGGCAGATGCCAGTTTCGCACCGTATCCTGCAGGCTGACGGAAGAAATGTCGATCTGCCGTCGAACCCCCTCCGGCAGTGCGGAATGCAAGCGTCGCAGCAAGGGTCGAAGCTGAGGCATTGGCGAACGTGGTCCTTAGAGTAATCGGCGCAAGAGGCGATGGATAGGGCTGCCAACTTCAAATCTTGCCGCTTCCATCGCGTGCATTTCGGTAGCGGTTCCGAATCCCGTCTTGAATTTACTTAGACCGGAATCCGGGTTGGGATCATCCGTACCACCCAGGTTGAATATTTCCTTTCCTTCGTTGCGAAGCGTGCTGGCTATTCCGTGAATGAGATAATGAGCGGCGCCGCAATCCATGCCCTCCGGGCTGGTGCCTTGCGTATGATTGTACCCCGCTTTTTCCGACATCAATATGACATTCGAGGAAACAACCTTTCCGTCCAGGATGGCCTGGAAAATCTCTCCGGCGCCCGATTCGGTCAACCGCAAGAAATCCGCCATCTCCACCGATGTGGTCACATCCTCGCCCCGGTCCTTGCGGCGCTGCATGGAATCGCCGATCAGGCGGACATGGGCTTCCACTGCCGGGGGATCGTTTGCGCGCCTGATTTCAACCCCGAGCTTCCGCGCGCGTTTTATGCTATAGGCATGTCCTTTCCGCATCTTGACCAGTGCATCGGGGTGTTTCAGGTCGAGCACGTATTCCCATCGGGACTTGCGGCTTCTTTCATGGCTCAACTGGGGAACCGCTCCACTGCTTGAGCAAAAGCTGTTCAATGATATATCCGACACCCCCTGCTGGCGGCAGAAATCCAGCAGGCCCTGCCAGAAATTCCTGTCCAGGGGCGCTTCCGGAACCGACGGTACTTCCAGCAATCGCCTTAGCCGCCCTGTTTTCATGAAGGCAGGGCAATATATATCCGGACCGGCAACTGCCTCATTCATCATGATCCAGCATATAAAGCCCTGGCTCCGCCGATACGCCGCATATCCCGGCGTATAAAACGGGTTCAACGGGTTGGCAACCGCCATCTGTTGAGCAAGCGATGCGGTCGTGCCGGATGCTATTCTGAACATGGCTTTCAAACAATGGGTCCGGCTCTTGAAAAAATGACGCGCTGCCCGCCATTCATGAGGCCGGCTGCGCATTGCAGGCGAATCGAAGCTGCTTCAAGGTACAACGCAGGTGATAAAGTGTCAATGCGACCAAAGTACGAGGGTGCAGAACAAATAGGCCGTGCTATGATTTCAACGAAAGGAGACAGCCAAGTTGAAATTGACCTCGATCGCGCGCATCGCGCGGGACAAATATCGCACCGCAGGTTTACGCGGCAGCTACTGGGATGCGAAAGTTCTCGCGGACGAGATCGGGCGGGTATTCTCCGATGAAAACAGAGCCTTCAGGGAGCACGTGTTGCGGGATCAGTGGCGGTATCTTACCGGACTTCCCCAATCCGGCAATGCGGAACCGGTATCGCGGCTGCAACTGGCAATCCAATGGTTATTGCATGCGCAGCGGGCAACGCAAGATAACGGCGTGCCCGTCGGTTATTTTCCCTGCCGCAGCGAAACAGACCGGGGATGGATGCCATCGTATCCTGAAACGACGGGCTACATCATCACCTCGCTGCTCGCCTACGCCGAGCGCTTCGGCGATCAGGCGGTGCAGGATGCGGCGCTCCGCATGGCCGACTGGGAGGTCAATATCCAGATGCCTTCGGGAGCGGTGCAGGGAGGGCCGGTTTGTTCCCCTGAACGGCAGACCGCGGCGGCGTTCAATACCGGCATGGTGCTGGATGGGTGGTGCTCGGCATACAAGGCGACCAATGCGCCTGAATACCTCGAGGCGGCAAGGCGCGCGGCGGATTTTCTGGTGAAGGACCTGGACGAGAACGGCTACTTTCGTACCAACGGCGCTTATGTGAGTCCGGGAGAGATCAAGACGTATACCTGCCTTTGCGCATGGGCGATTTACCGCTTCGGAAGCATCGCGGGCGAAAGCGCTTATCACGACGCTGCGACGAGGGTAATCGAGGCGGCCCTGCGCCAGCAGCAGCCGAATGGATGGTTCGCGCATAATTGCCTGACACACTCGCTCGCCCCGCTCACGCATACCATGGGATACACGCTGCAAGGCGTGCTCGAAGTCGGTGTGGCGGCGAACCGGCCGGATTTCATAAATGCGGCGAGAAGAGGCGTGGATCCGCTCGTTGCCCGGCTCGATGGCCGCGGCTTGCTCGCAGGGCGGTATTATGCCGACTGGCAGCCCGGTGCGTTGTCCTCCTGCCTGACCGGCAATGCCCAGATTGCGATCGTCTGCTATCGCCTGCACGAATTGACCGGCGAGCGTCGTTACAGGAGCGCCGCGGATAGAATGGTCGAGGCCCTGAAGGACCTCCAGGAAACGGCTTCCCCCAATCCCGCGTTGAATGGCGCCATAGCCGGATCGTTTCCCTTGTTCGGCGGATATATGAGGGCCGGATATCCGAACTGGGCAACCAAATACTTCGTTGACGCATTATTGCTGCAGCATCGTCTTGACCGGCAGACCTGAGCGAGGAACAATTGCATGTTGGGTAATGTTTTGCGGAACCCTAAAATCTGTTTGCGTTTCGCGCAAGAGCGCATCCCCGTGGCACAGGACCGTATCGAGTGCCTGCAAAGCAAGCGCACCGGAAAGGCTTGAGCAAAAAGACATCCTTTTAACAACTAGTCCTGCTGACGAGCGAATTCCGCAATGAGGGATATCCTTGTAACACTGATCGTTTTCGGTGCTTTGCCTTTCGTATTCAAGAGGCCATACATCGGCGTATTGCTATGGGTGTGGATCAGCGTGATGAATCCCCACACCCAGGGGTGGGGGTTTGCCACTACCTTTCAGTTTGCGGCAATTATCGCCGCCGTGACCATGATAAGCCTCGTGATGACCAGGGAGTCCAGGAATCTTCCGCTCACTCCGGTAATCTGGGCTTTTCTGGCTTTCATTTTCTGGATGAACGTGACCAATTTGTTTGCGCTGCATCCGGAGGAATCGAGCGAGCAGTGGGTCAAGGTCATGAAAATAATGCTGATGACCGTCATAACCTGCATGCTGATCAAGAAGAAAGAGCATATTCAGCAGCTTATATGGGTCATTGTCATTTCTCTAGGCTATTACGGAGTCAAGGGAGGTATTTTCACCATCCGAAGCGGCGGGGTGGATATGGTTTGGGGGCCGGAGGGCACCTTTATCGGAGGCAACAACGAAATCGCACTCGCGCTCATCATGACCATTCCCCTCATGCATTATTTGCAGATGATTACCCAAAGCGTGTGGGTCCGCCACGGGCTTAGCATTTCCATGGTACTTTGCGCATTTGCTGCGCTCGGTTCCTATTCGCGCGGCGCCTTCCTGGCCATCACGGCAATGTGCTTGTTCCTATGGTTGAAAAGCCGCCACAAGGTCCGCATCGGTTTGCTGTTGCTGCTCGCTATCCCCCCCGCCGTCATGTTCATGCCCGAGCAGTGGGGACAGAGGATGGATACCATCAATACCTACGAGGAAGATGCCTCGGTCAACGGCCGTTTCAATGCATGGGGCATGGCTTTCAACCTGGCCAAGGAGCGTCCTTTCCTGGGTGGCGGATTCGAGGTCGCGACTCCGGAGCTGTTTTTCCGTTATGCTCCCGATATTTCGGACCTGCCCCGGGCTGCCCACAGCAACTACTTCCAGGCTTTGGGTGAACACGGATTCGTAGGCCTGGGCCTTTATCTGCTGCTTGCCTTTCTTACCTGGAGAACGGGTTCCTGGATTATCCGGAACACCGCAAAATTACCGGAATTCCGATGGGCCTCCAATCTCGCAACCATGATCCAGGTGAGCCTGATTGGTTTTGGCGTCGGCGGCGCGTTCCTGAGTCTGCTTTATTTTGATGTGCCCTATTATTTGATGGCTGCCATGGTTGCGACGCGTGTCTTGGTGGAAAAAGCCATCAAGGAAAAAGGTGCCTCAGCCGTTACCAAAACCAAGGGGGGCATGGCCATTTCCGGCGAGTTCGGAGCGATAAACCCATCATCGCCCCGCACCTCCGGATCCGGCTGAAACACTTCATCTGCGAATCGCCATTTTTGCACCCGATCCGAATGGAAAACCTCATCCTGTCAACTGATGCGTCGGGGGTCGCGACAGGAAGCCCGGTCCGCTGTTACCCCGCTCACTGTTCGGCGATTAAATTCGCATGCTCTGCAGCGATTCTTCCGAGGAATGATGCCCGGTCATAATAGCGATAGCATTTCTCTTCTGCCGGCCCGTACCTTCCTGGGATTTTTCTCTCCCCAAGGGCACCGGGGCCGCTTGTCCATACTGATATTTCATCGCGTCCCGCCACAAGCGGATCCTTTGTTTCCCGAAAGCGGGGATGCGGAATCCTTTGACCAGCAGATGGGCTTGCTTGGGGATTGCTTCAACGTCATTCCTCTTGCCGATGCGGTTCGGGGGTTGCGCTCGGGGAGCCTGCCCGCACGCGCCGCATGCGTCACGTTCGACGATGGTTATGCGGACAACGCGGAGGTCGCGTTACCAATTCTGCAAAAATACGGGATTCCTGCGACCTTTTTTGTATCTTCCGGGGTTCTCGATGGGGGGCGGATGTGGAACGACACGGTGATCGAACTCGTCCGCCGCGCGCCGGGAGATACGCTTGATCTTCGCGGACTGAATCTGGGAAGCTTTCCGATCGGAACGATCGCGCAGCGCCGGCACGCGATCGACAATCTGATAAGCGGGCTCAAGCACATGCCTCCCGAATCCAGGCAATTCCGCATCGAGCAAATATGCTCGGCTATTCCGGTGAACCTACCCGATAACCTCATGATGACTTCGGAACAGGTCCGCTTGCTGCATGGGGCAGGAATGGAGATTGGGGGGCACACGGTCTTTCATCCTATTCTCGCCAGCACGGAAAAAAGTGCGGCGTGCGCTGAAATCGCAAACGGAAAGGAAATGCTGGAGGGTATAATTCGCGCCCCGGTACGTTTTTTCGCTTACCCGAATGGGAAGCCGGAGCGCGATTATCTGCCGGAACATGTTGCGATGACCCGGGAACTGGGCTTTGAAGCGGCGGTTTCAACTGCTTATGGGGCGGCGAGGCCGGGGGATGACTTATATCAATTGCCGCGGTTTACGCCTTGGGACCGCGGAGGCCAGGCGCGTTTTGTTTTCAGGATGATCCAGAACATGCTCAGGAACACCGAAGTGGCCTTGCATTGACACAACACGGCCAAAGGGATTTCAGGAATCCCAGGAATGCGTTCCTGTGGAGCCTTCTTCATCCCGGATTGATTTCACGCAACAAGCAGACCTGTCCAACAAGTTTTTAACTCAAGATTATGGAAAGACCAATCGTCGAATTCGGAGTGGGGAGCGACGGAGATCCCGTCGCGATTCTGAGTTGCGGTCATTCGCAACATGTCCGCCATAATCCCCCTTTCATCAACCGTCCGTGGGTGACCACCGCCGAGGGACGCAGCGGCATGATAGGCAAAGCGCTGAATTGCGTGCGGTGCGATAATTTCGAGTTGCCGGATCACTTCGTTCCATACAAAAGGACCGCGGAATTCAATGAGGAGTCGGTTCCGGCCGCGCTCAGAAAAGACCATTCCACCAAGACCGGAGTATGGGCGAAAATCCGAGTGACTCGGGGAAAGCTGCTTTATCGCGTCCCGGTGTTGGGAAAAGAAACGGAATTGTCGGTGGACAGGCTTGGCATCGTCCTGCCCGAAGTTCTGCATAATGTCGAGCCGCTTGGCGCGGCCAGTTTCTTTGTCGAATTCTACAAAGCACCCGACTGATAGATGTGGGATCGGTGCCGGGCGCTCATGTTCCTGCCGCCTGCGGAAGCAGCCGGAAACTGTGGGCAGCGCGTTCATTGCAATCGTGCCAGGGGAAATGCTCCCTGGCGCCGGAACCCGAAATTCAAATAAATCCCCTTCTATCAGGATCGGTATTCCGGGAAGTCACGCGGATTCGCGGAAAGCCTTTTTGTACGGGCTGTACGGGCGCATACGCACCAGTTCGTATGCGATGGCAATGCCGATAATTTTGCGCGGATTCGGCGGCTCGAGCAGGACTTTCCATTGACTGAAGCGCTCAAGCAGATTAGAATCCGCGTGTTTCAAAATACGAGCCACCGCCGATTTTGACTGGCCTGACATGATCAAGAACAAGAACCCCGAAAAGGGGCTCCGTCCGGATAGTGAAAAGTCGAATCTCCAGGATAAGATCTTCAGCAGCCCAGCATTATGCTGAGCAGCTTCTGATAGACACCAAAAATTATGCCTTGGATACGAAACAGGCCAGTACGCATGGTCATGCGTTGGCAGTCGATCGTCACTGCGGCAATGGTAATGGTGCTTGGCTTCGTATGGGGCCTGCATGGGGCGGCTTCAGCATTTCTGGGCGGCGTGACCAGCATCGCATCCGCCGCGGTTTTCGCCGCGATTATCGCGCGCTATCCCGCCTCCACACCGGCCGGCGTGCTGATTACCGCATTCAAGGCGGAGGCGATGAAGGTAATCTTCATAGTGCTCATGCTATGGCTGGTATTGACGCTATATAAAGACGTGGTTGCCGTCGGTTTTATCGGGACGTTCGCAATCACCGTATTGATTTTTGGCATGGCGCTGTTTGTCACGGACGATGCAGAGGCGATCGAATCCCGCCGGCAGACAGGCTAGGGTAGACAGATTAAAGCAGATCAAGGCAGATCATGGCATCGGGCACCGAACTTACTCCAACCTCTTATATGAGCCATCACCTGACCAACCTTACCAGTTCGGTCGGTGACAGCGCGTTCTGGACGCTGCACGTTGATACACTGATCATGTCCGTCCTGCTCGGCCTGATAAGCTTCGGATTTTTGTGGTGGGTAGTGCGGGGCGCGACATCCGGCGTGCCGGGCAAGCGCCAGGCGTTCGTCGAGCTCGCGATCGAGTTTATCGATGAGCAGGTCAAAAGCACTTTTCACGGAGACCGGCATGCGTTCGTGGCGCCTGCAGCGCTGACGGTGTTTGTCTGGGTGCTCATGATGAATACGATGGATCTGTTGCCAATCGATATCATGGCCGGGGTATATAGCGTGCTCGGCCTGCATAACTGGCGCAGTGTTCCCACCACCGACATCAATACCACTTTTGCCCTGGCCCTTTCGGTCTGGTTGCTGATGATTTTTTTCAATGTCAAGGTCAAGGGCCTGGGAGGCTGGATACACGAACTGGTATGTACTCCCTTCGGCAAGAACCCGGTTTTGTGGCCCGTAAACATACTTTTCAATATCGTCGAATATGTTTCCAAGCCGCTTTCGCATTCCCTGCGTCTCTACGGCAATATTTATGCTGGGGAAATCATTTTTCTGCTGATTGGCATGTGGGCCGCGACCGGGCTTGCCGGGACATTCTTCGGTACACTGCTCGGAGCCGGATGGGCTATTTTTCACATTCTGATCGTTACCTTGCAGGCATTCATATTCATGATGCTGACGGTAGTTTATCTATCGATGGCGCACGAGTCGCACTGATTTCGTTTCCCCTGCTGATCGGCAAACCTAATTTATCACTACTACGAGGAAAATCGAGATGGACAACTTGCAATTCTTGGCGATGATTCAGGCCTATACGGGCATTGGCATTGGCCTGATGATCGGTCTGGGCGCGGCCGGCGCCTGTATCGGGATAGGCATCATGTGCAGCAGCTTCCTTGAAGGCGCCGCACGCCAGCCGGAAATGATCCCGACGCTGCAAGGAAAAGTCTTCCTGCTCCTCGGGTTGATCGACGCATCTTTTATTATCGGTGTGGGTCTGGCCATGCTTTTTGCCTTTGGCAATCCGCTGCTGGCTGTCATCAAGTAGCAATGCCCGTTACCGGACCATAATCAGAGGCAGCCATGAATATCAACCTCACGCTTTTTGCCCAGGCAATGGCATTTGCCATATTTATCTGGTTTACAGTCAAGTTTGTCTGGCCCCCCTTGATGCGTGCTGTCGAAAACCGGCAAAAAACCATTGCTGACGGCCTTGCTGCCGGAGAAAGAGGGAGGCAGGAGCTGGAGTTGGCGAGCCATCGTTCCGCCGACGTGATCAGGGAAGCCAAGCAGCGTGCGACGGACATCATTGCCCAAGCGGAAAAACGTGCAGCCGAAATTGTCGATGAAGCCAAGGTGAGCGCAAAGGAAGAAGGTGGCCGCATTCTCACGGGCGCGAAGGCCGAAGTCGAGCAGGAGGTATTCCGCGCGCGCGAGGCCTTGAGGCAGCAGGTGGCAGATCTCGCCCTGGCGGGCGCGGCAAAAATCCTCCGCCGCGAAGTGGATGCCAAAACACACGCCGATCTGCTGGCTTCCATAAAAGCGGAGCTTTGAACGATGGCTGAAGCCCGCACCATCGCTCGCCCCTATGCCGAAGCTGTTTTCAGGCTTGCCAGGAACAATGGCACGCTGCCGGCCTGGTCTGCAATGTTGCAACTCGCTACTGCAATGGCCGTGGACGAAAGCATGCGAGCGATTATCGGCAATCCCAAGGTTCCCGCAAAACGGCTGGGCGAATTGCTTCTGGAAGTCGGTGGCGAGAAGTTCGATGAAGAGGGCCGTAATTTCATATTGCTGCTTGCCGAAAATGGCCGTATCGAGATATTGCCCGAGGTGAGCGAGTTGTTCGACCAATTGAAAACGCAGTATGAGGGCGTGCTGGAAGCAAAAATTATCTCGGCCTTTCCGGTAAGCGATGAGCAGTTGAAGAAACTGGTCGCGGATCTGGAGACCAGATTCAAGCGAAAGATAGAGGCGACGGTAAGCATCGATCCTGAATTGATAGGCGGCGTGAAGGTGGAAATCGGTGACGAAGTGCTTGACGCCTCCGTGCGCGGCAAACTGGAAGCCATGGCTATTGCACTTAAAAGCTAGGAGTTATTGTAAAAATGCACTTGAATCCATCCGAAATCAGTGAGCTGATTAAAAGCAGAATAGAGGGCTTGGGCGCCACCGCGGAAGTGCGCACCCAGGGGACCATCGTTTCCGTAACCGACGGCATCGTACGCGTCCATGGCCTCTCCGATGTCATGCAGGGCGAGATGCTGGAATTCCCCGGCAACACCTTCGGCTTGGCGCTCAACCTGGAACGCGACTCGGTAGGCGCGGTGATCATGGGCGCTTATGAGCACATTACGGAAGGCGACACCGTCAAATGTACCGGCCGTATTCTTGAGGTTCCGGTCGGCGAAGAATTGGTTGGCCGAGTGGTCAACGCGCTGGGCCAGCCCATAGACGGCAAGGGCCCCATTGCCAGCCAGCGCTCCGAGCCCATCGAAAAAATTGCTCCCGGCGTGATCTGGCGGCAATCGGTGAATCAGCCGGTGCAGACCGGCCTCAAATCCATCGATGCCATGGTTCCCGTGGGGCGGGGCCAGCGCGAGCTGATCATCGGTGATCGCCAGACCGGCAAGACCGCGGTTGCAGTGGATGCGATCATCAATCAGAAAGGCGAAAACATGACGTGCATCTACGTCGCCATCGGACAGAAAGCATCGTCCATCAACAACGTGGTGCGGAAGCTGGAAGAGCATGGCGCGATGGAATATACCATCGTGGTGGCGGCCACGGCGTCCGAGTCGGCGGCAATGCAGTTCATCGCGCCTTATTCCGGCTGCACCATGGGCGAGTACTTCCGCGACACGGGCAGGGACGCTCTCATCATTTACGATGATTTGACGAAGCAGGCATGGGCCTACCGGCAGATCTCCCTGCTCCTGCGCCGTCCACCCGGACGCGAAGCCTATCCGGGCGACGTGTTCTACCTGCACTCCCGCTTGCTGGAACGGGCTGCGCGGGTCAGCGCTGCATACGTGGAAAAGGTGACGAATGGCGCCGTGAAGGGCAAGACAGGGTCTCTCACTGCGCTTCCCGTGATCGAGACCCAGGCGGGGGACGTGACCGCGTTTGTTCCCACCAACGTCATTTCGATTACCGATGGCCAGATCTTCCTGGAGACCGATCTGTTCAACGCCGGCATCCGGCCGGCTATCAATGCCGGCGTCTCGGTGTCCCGGGTTGGGGGAGCCGCACAGACGAAGGTCATCAAGAAGCTCGGCGGTGGTGTTCGCCTCGCCCTGGCGCAGTATCGGGAGCTTGCGGCGTTTGCGCAGTTTGCGTCCGATCTCGATGAGGCGACGCGCAAGCAGCTGGAGCGCGGCAAGATGGTGACGGAGTTGATGAAGCAACCCCAGTACGCGACCTTGAGCGTTTCCGAAATGGCTCTCACGCTGTTTGCCGTCAACAAGGGATATCTCGATGATGTCGACGTGAAACGTGCGCTGGCGTTCGAATCCGCGCTCAAAGGCTACATACGCAGCAAGTACGCTTCCATCATGGAGAGGATAGAGTCCACCAAGGACCTCGATGCCGCAACCGAGAAGGAGCTCGATGCTGCCATCCAGGATTTCAAAAAGAACGGAACCTATTGACCGATGGCCGGCAGCAGAGAAATTCGCAACAAAATCAAAAGCGTAAAAAATACGCAGAAGATCACGCGCGCCATGGAAATGGTGGCTGCTTCGAAGATGCGCAAGGCGCAGGAGCGTATGAAAAAAGCACGGCCTTACGGCGAAAAGATCCGTAATGTGGCCGCGCACATGAGCCGGGCCTATACCGAATACCGGCATCCGTTTCTGGTGGAACGGGATACGGTGAAACGCGTAGGCATTGTGGTGGTTACGTCCGACAAGGGGTTATGCGGCGGCCTCAATACCAACGTGTTGCGCATGGCGCTCGGCAAGATGAAGGCATGGGAAGCGGAAGGCGAGCAGATAGAAGCCTGCTGCATCGGGAACAAGGGCTTTGGCTTCATGAACCGGCTTGGCGCCAACGTGATTTCCCACGTGGTTGGCCTGGGAGACAAGCCGGATATCGAGAAGCTGATTGGCGCGGTAAAGGTCATCCTGGATGGGTATACCCAGGACCGCTTCGATCGCGTTTACCTTTTCTACACGCGCTTCCTTAATACCATGAAGCAGGAACCCGTGATGGAGCAGTTGCTTCCCCTTTCCGACGAGCGTCTGAAGGGAGGAGAGGGCCCCAAGGGACAGCGGGGGGTATGGGACTATATTTACGAGCCGGAAGCGAAGCCGGTCATCGACGATATCATGGTGCGGTACGTCGAGGCCCTGATTTATCAGGCGCTGACGGAAAACATGGCATCCGAGCAGTCCGCACGCATGGTCGCGATGAAAGCGGCTTCCGATAATGCCGGCAACGTGATCAATGAATTGACATTGATTTACAACAAATCGCGCCAGGCTGCAATCACCAAGGAGCTGTCGGAAATCGTCGGGGGCGCGGCTGCGGTTTAATATTTTGATTTGCTTTTAGGGTACAACATGAGCCAGGGAAAAATTGTTCAGTGTATCGGCGCGGTGGTCGACGTCGAGTTTTCGCAAGAAGAGATGCCAAAGGTTTATGACGCGCTGGTGCTGGAAGGAACGGAACTGACGCTTGAAGTGCAGCAGCAACTGGGCGACGGCGTGGTGCGCACCATTGCGCTGGGATCGTCTGATGGACTGCGGCGGGGAATGCTGGTAACGAATACCGAGGACCAGATCCTCGTGCCTGTGGGTACGAAGACGTTGGGTCGCATCATGGATGTTCTTGGAAGGCCGATCGACGAGATGGGCCCGATCGGCGAGGAAAAGCGGATGTCGATTCACCGCAAGGCGCCCGCATTCGACGAGCTTTCGGCATCCACCGAGTTGCTGGAAACCGGGATCAAGGTTATCGATCTGGTATGTCCCTTTGCCAAGGGCGGAAAGGTAGGGCTGTTCGGTGGGGCCGGCGTGGGCAAGACCGTGAACATGATGGAGCTGATCCGTAACATCGCAATCGAGCACAGCGGGTTCTCCGTATTTGCCGGCGTAGGCGAGCGTACGCGGGAGGGCAACGACTTCTATCATGAAATGAAGGATTCCAACGTGCTGGACAAGGTGGCACTGGTCTATGGCCAGATGAACGAGCCCCCTGGCAACCGGTTGCGCGTGGCCTTGACCGGCCTCACCATGGCGGAGTATTTCCGCGATGAAGGAAGGGACGTCCTGCTGTTCGTTGATAATATCTATCGTTTTACCCTGGCGGGCACCGAAGTTTCAGCCTTGCTGGGACGCATGCCGTCCGCTGTGGGCTACCAGCCCACCCTCGCGGAGGAAATGGGTCGCCTGCAGGAACGCATCACCTCCACCAAGGCAGGCTCCATTACCTCCATCCAGGCGGTCTATGTGCCTGCGGATGACTTGACCGACCCCTCACCCGCGACCACATTCGGCCACCTGGATGCAACGGTAGTGCTCTCCCGCGATATTGCCTCGCTCGGAATCTACCCGGCTGTGGATCCGCTCGATTCCACATCGCGCCAGCTTGACCCGTTGGTTGTTGGCGAAGAACACTACACTACTGCTCGCGATGTGCAGCAGACGCTGCAGCGCTACAAGGAGTTGCGTGACATCATCGCCATTCTGGGAATGGATGAACTCTCCCCCGAAGACAAGCTGGCAGTTGCAAGAGCGCGGAAGATTCAGCGTTTCCTCTCTCAGCCGTTCAACGTGGCGGAAGTGTTCACCGGTTCTCCCGGAAAATATGTCTCGCTGAAGGAAACCATCAAGGGTTTCAAAGGCATTGTTGCAGGTGATTACGATCATTTGCCGGAGCAGGCATTTTATATGGTGGGCGGAATAGACGAAGCGGTCGAAAAAGCCAAGACGCTGCAATAACGATTTCAACGATCTGCCCGCGATGACCTGCGTGGGTACTTGCGCATAATTAATGGAAGCTAAAATGGGTGTGTTTCACGTTGATATTGTAAGTGCGGAGGAATCCATTTATTCCGGTCCTGCCGAGTTTTTGGTCGCTCCGGCAGAGGCGGGAGAGGTGGGTGTCTATCCTCAGCATACGCCAATGCTGACCCGTATCAAACCTGGGTCAGTGCGCATCAAGGCTCCCCTCCAGGAAGAAGAGCTGGTATACGTTTCAGGCGGCATGCTCGAGATCCAACCGGATGTCGTTACTATTCTGGCCGATACGGCCGTGCGTGGAGCTAATCTCGACGAAATGAAGGCAATCGATGCAAAGAAAAGAGCGGAGGAAGCCATGAAAGACAGGGCCTCCGCAATGGATTATGCTCGGGCCCAGGCGGAGCTGAGCGAAGCGATAGCGCAACTGGCGGCAATTCAGAAGCTGCGAAAACGCGGCCATTAGGCAGTTGTGCTCTTACTTCCGCAGGCGGCTATGGCTGCCTTTTTTTTCCCCGCCTTACTCAAAGGCTGTAACCATCCTAAATCCGCACCTGTAGCGAACTCACCATATGGGTGAACGTCGAGTGCCGCGAAAGTCTTTGCGGATCACAGCTCTAAAACGGAAATGAGCGGTCAACTGCCGGATTTAGGGACGCAACGGGCGCCTCGTACAATCTCGCGCAGGATGCCAGTGCCGCCCGAAGAGGGTGGGTTTGGATTTATGCGGCTGATGTGATAAATTAGATGCTGCCGGCTGCCCGGATATTAAAGAATTGGTTCGGGCTGTTCCTTTCTGTTCTTCCTCATTTCTCTTTTCAATCACGTGTCTGAATTGAACATTGTTATCCTTGCGGCAGGACTGGGCAAGCGCATGCGCTCCGCATTGCCAAAAGTTTTGCATCCACTGGCGGGCAAGCCGTTGCTGATGCACGTGCTGGAGACGGCTCGAACCCTGTCGCCGAAGCGGATTTGCGTCGTCTATGGACATGGTGGAGAAGCGGTGCCACAGGCGATTGCCGATGAAACGATTACGTGGGTGCTTCAGAGTCCGCAGCTAGGTACGGGCCACGCCGTCATGCAGGCATTGACCCATCTCGATTCAGAGAGCAAGACGCTGGTTTTATATGGAGACGTGCCCTTGATCAGCGTGGGAGCTCTTCGCAAGCTGCTTGCAGCGGCGGAACCGGAAAACCTTGCACTGCTGACGGTGGAACTGGACGACCCGACGGGCTACGGCAGAATTTTGCGCAATGAAAAAGGCGAGGTCATCGCTATTGTCGAAGAGAAGGACGCGAGCGAACAGCAGCAAAGGATCCGGGAAATCAATACAGGTATTATGGCAATTCCCAATTCGCATCTCCATGACTGGCTGCACAAGCTGGAAAATAACAATGCGCAAAAGGAATATTATCTTACCGATATCGTCGCAAGGGCTTCCGGAGATGGCGTCCGGATAAAAACGGCGCAGCCAGTCCACGCCTGGGAAACAGTAGGGGTCAATAGCAAGGCGCAGCTCACTTCGCTTGAACGCGTCTACCAGCATGAGTACGCAAAAAACTTGCTGGATCAAGGCGTCACCCTGGCCGATATGGACCGCATCGATATTCGCGGGCATCTGGATTGCAGTACCGATGTGGAAATCGACATCGGCTGCATATTCGAGGGCAGCGTGCGGCTGGAGGATGGGGTGAAAGTGGGCGCTTACAGCATTCTGAAAAACGTCAGAATCGCGGCGGGTTCGACTATCGCGCCGTTCAGCCTGATCGAAGCAGCGGAAATAGGAAAAAACTGTCGCGTTGGTCCTTACGCCCGCATCCGTCCGGGCACCGCTCTCGCCGATGATGTACACGTCGGCAATTTCGTGGAAGTCAAGAATAGCACTATCGCTGCCGGCAGCAAGGCGAATCACTTGAGTTACATCGGTGATTCCATTATCGGGCGGAACGTGAATATCGGCGCTGGAACGATTACTTGCAATTATGATGGTGCCAACAAGTACCAGACAGTTATCGAGGATGACGTTTTTGTCGGCTCCGATACGCAGCTGGTGGCGCCGGTGACGATATCCCGTGGCTCTACCATCGGCGCGGGATCAACGATAACGAGGGATACGCCTCCCGAGAAATTGACTTTGTCGCGTGTGAGGCAAACGAGCATTGAAGGATGGACCCGTCCGGTCAAGGGTGTCCAGGGTACCAAGGGCACACGGACAACCAAGAACAAGCATGACAGCTAGGCGATGACTTCATTCATTCCAGTAATTTTCGGGGCTGCGGCAGCGGAGGAAAAATATCGATGTGTGGAATAGTGGGCGCAGTCGCCCGGACTAATATCGTTCCCACGCTGCTGGAGGGTTTGCGGCGCCTGGAATATCGCGGCTATGACTCCGCTGGCCTCGCGCTCATGAATGGCGGATTGCATCGCTTGCGCACTACGGGCCGGGTCGCGGAACTCAGCAGGCTGGCGGAGGAGCAGGATTTTCATGGAGAAATAGGGATAGCCCATACCCGTTGGGCTACCCATGGCGCGCCTTCCGAACGCAACGCCCACCCGCATTTTTCCGGCGAAATCTCGAAGGTTGCCGTAGTGCACAATGGCATCATCGAAAACCATGAAATGCTGCGTGGGCATCTGCAAGGCGAAGGATTCGAGTTCACGTCGGATACGGATACGGAAGTGATCGCTCATCTCATCACGTACAAACTGAGGGAAACATCGGATCTGTTTGAAGCAGTGTGCCGCTCGGTGAACGAACTCCAGGGGGCGTATGCCATCGCCGTTATGGAAGAGGCGCATCCTGAACGGATAATCGTTTCCCGAAACGGCGCGCCACTGCTACTGGGATTAGGTGAGTCCGGGAATTATGCCGCTTCCGACGCCTCCGCGTTGCTGCAGGTCACCAGGCACATGATTTACCTGGAAGAAGGCGATGTCGCGGAATTGCGCCGCGATGGCTACCGGATCGTGAGTGTCCGCGACAGAGTGCGCAAGGAAGTGGTGCGTACCGTGCATGAAAGCGAATTGACGAACGAAGCGGTGCAATTAGGCCCTTACGCGCATTTCATGCAGAAGGAAATATTCGAGCAGCCTGGGGTAGTGGCAAACACGCTGGAAATGGTGGTCAATGCACAATCCATCTCGCCACGCTTGTTCGGAACCGAAGCGGAAACCATTTTCAACAACACAGACAGCATTCTGATACTTGCTTGCGGCACCAGTTATCATGCGGGGCTTGTTGCACGCTACTGGCTGGAGACGCTGGCGGGGCTGAATTGCAATGTCGAAATTGCAAGCGAATACCGCTACCGTGACCCGGTGGCGCATCCTCATACACTAGTGGTAGGCATTTCCCAGTCGGGAGAAACCGCGGATACGCTCGCCGCGCTCAGCTACGCCCGTTCGCTGGGGCACGCGCATAGCCTCGCCATTTGCAATGTAGCCGAAAGCGCGATGGTGCGCCAGACCAATCTGCGATTTCTTACCCGTGCCGGGCCAGAAATCGGCGTAGCTTCAACCAAAGCGTTTACGACCCAGCTTGCCTCATTGATGCTGCTGGCGATGACGCTCGCCAAACTGCGAGGCAAGCTGTCGAGCGAAGGCGAGCGCGGCATTATCGCCGCATTGCGCCATCTGCCGGTGGCGTTGCAGCATACGCTGCAGATAGAGCCGCAGGTTCGCGAGTGGGCCGGGCAATTTGCAGAAAAACGGCATGCGCTATTCCTGGGACGCGGAGTGCATTATCCCATTGCGATGGAAGGAGCGCTCAAGCTCAAGGAAATCTCATATATCCATGCGGAAGCTTACGCGGCGGGCGAGTTGAAGCACGGTCCGCTCGCTCTTGTAGACAAGGATATGCCCGTGGTTGCGATCGCACCGAACGATGCCTTGCTGGAAAAACTCAAATCCAATCTGCAGGAGGTGCGCGCACGGGGCGGAGAATTGTATGTATTTGCCGACGCCGATTCCCGGATCCAGGAAAGCGAGGGAGTTCACATCATCCGCCTGGCGGAGCACGCTGGTGCATTGAGCCCCATTCTCCATACTATCCCCTTGCAATTGCTTGCCTATCACGTTGCGCTGCAAAAAGGCACCGATGTCGACAAGCCGAGGAATCTGGCAAAGTCGGTGACGGTCGAATAACGTGCGCCTGCCTCGCGAAAGGCATAACGCTGTTTTAGCCGGACTATAAAAGCGAGTTCGCCGGTATAAATCGGTGTTTCATTTTTTTTCAAAAAATTTCACCTGAGCGTGAAACTTTTCATTTTGGACCGCCTCTAATCAACTGCGGAGGTAACGAATTTTTCCGCAAATTGTACTCTTTGATAATGGGAGGTGTCCGGGTTTTCAGACCGGAAGTGAAAACGTTCTATGCGGTAGATGATCATCAAGCTGGTCAGATTCTTGAACATCTCATTTTCTTTAAGGAGAAAATCATGGAAATGGCAATTTTGGTGGTAGGTATAGGTGCTGTCGTTGCTTGGTTCTTCATGTCCAAGGATGGCAGGAAAGAGTAAGGCCATATACCCCGAGTAGATCTACTGATAAGGATCAACCTATGACTTTAATAAGGAATTGAATTGATCATCCCAGACAGGCCGATGTTCTCACTTTCCCCAGTGTGACGTCGGCCCCTTTTATTTAAGATCCTCGCCTCATTCATACCTCAAGGCTTCCACCGGTTTAAGCGCAGCAGCTTTCCTGGCAGGGTAATACCCGAAGAAAATCCCCACGGCGGAAGCGAAAGCGAACGCCAGCAATATCGTTCCAAAGGTGATCACAATTATCATGTCGGTAGCGTGACTGACCGCCCAGGCTCCGCCGATTCCGAGCGCGACTCCGATAACTCCGCCCAGGATGCAGATTACCAGGGCTTCCAGCAGGAATTGCGCAAGGATTGCGCGCCGGTTTGCTCCAATAGCCATGCGTATGCCGATTTCCCGGGTTCGTTCGGTGACGGATACCAGCATGATATTCATGATGCCAATGCCTCCGACCAGCAGCGATACCGAGGCAATGGCGCCAAGCATGAGAGACATGACCTTGGCCGCTCCGGTAGCCACTGCGGCAATGGCGGCCATGTTGCGCACCGTGAAGTCGTTTTCCATTCCCTCGGCTATGCGGTGACGCTGGCGCAGCAGCTGGTTGATCTCGACTTCCGCCTCATCCATGGCCTCCGCTGAGATGCCCTGGACCATGAGAAATCGTATTGTCCCGGGGAACTGGTTCCCGAAGATCTGACGTTGTCCCGTAGTGATGGGAATAAACACCGAATCGTCCTGATCGCGGCCATCCAGGCTCTGCCCCTTGGGAGCCAGGACGCCTGCGACCACAAAAGGACTATTCTTGATGCGAACCGTTTTTCCCGTGGGATCTTCGTCCCCAAACAGGTTCTTCGCGGTAAGCTGGCCCAGCATCACGATGCGCGAGGCGGAACGCAAATCCGTATCGGTGAACAATGCGCCGCTCTCGGCAGGCCATTCGCGCACGCTGAAGTAGTCGGGCGTGACCCCCGTAACAGACGTGCTCCAGTTATTGGCTCCGTAGTTGAGTTGTGCGGTTCCGGTGACGAGCGGGGCGGTAGCCTTGACCGAGGGCAGGTGAGCAATAGCCTGCGCATCGGCCATGGTCAGTGTCTGCACGCTGCCGGTAGCTGAACGCAATGCTCCGGAAGATGTGGCACCGGGCACGACGATAAACAGGTTGCTTCCTATGGAAGCGATAGCCTGGTTGACCATGGTCTGCGCTCCCTGTCCGACCGCGAGCATCAGTACCACGGCAGCCACGCCTATGATCATGCCCAGCATGGTCAAGCTGGTGCGCAGCCGATTAAGCCGCAAGGCGCGTAGCGCCTCTCCTATGATGGCAAAGAGATTCATGCCGGCACCTTTCCATCGTGCACTACTCTTCCATCTTTCAAACGCACCAGCCGCCGGGTAAAGGCGGCGATATCATCTTCATGGGTAACGATCACGACCGTGATGCCCCGTTCCCGATTGAGTTGCTCGAAGATTGCCATGATTTCACGGCTGGTCTGGGTGTCGAGATTACCGGTTGGCTCGTCGGCGAGTATCAGGGGCGGATCATTGATGAGCGCACGGCTGATGGCAACGCGCTGCTGCTGTCCTCCGGACAGCTGGGTAGGCTGGTATGCCGCGAAGTTGCCCAAGCCAGTCTGACTCAGCAACTGCAATGCGCGTTTGCGGCTTTCCGATCGGCCAACGCCGGCATAAAGCAGCGGAGCTGCAACATTATCCAGGGCCGTCATTCGCTTGAGCAAATTAAATCCCTGGAATACGAAGCCGATCTTGCGGTTGCGCACAAGCGCGAGCTCATCAGCGGACAAGAACGCGACATTCCTCCCGTCAAGCCAATATTGGCCATGGGTCGGCGTATCCAGGCAGCCGAGTATATTCATCAGTGTCGATTTCCCCGACCCGGAATGTCCCATGATGGCAACGAATTCCCCTCGTGAAATAGTGAGGTTGACTTCGAACAGAACCTGGCTGTTGACTGATCCATTTCCTTTGACTCCCGTTTCCAGGCTATAAGTCTTGGAAAGATTCTCCACCTTGATCAAGGATGCACCGGGGTTATCCTGTTGAAGCAGCATCACCGAGAAATCCGTGAGTTGTTAAAACATTCTGAATCTGAATTTGCTGCCGGACTTGTCCTTATCGCCCATTTCACGAATTATCAATTCATCGCCTTCCTTGATATCTCCTTCGACAATTTCGGTGAAGTTATTATCGGCAATCCCTGTCTTGACATACACGGGAACACGATGGCTTCTCTCGAGCCGATAAAGCAGGCGCTTGCCTTCGATTGGCTTGCTTGCCGAAGCAGGATCGACGTCTGTTTCGGCCGGTTTGTAGCGCAGCGCTGCGTTGGGCACGCGCAATACGTTTTGTTTTTGCTCCACCGTGAATCGTACATTGGCGGTCATGCCGGGCAGCAAGGTTTCATCATCGTTGGCTACTGCAACCACGACGTTATACGAAACGACATTCTGCTGAATGGTGGGATTAAGCCGCAGCTGCTTTACCACCCCTGCAAATTCCCGTTCCTGGAACGCATCCACGGTGAAATGCACCAGCTGGTGGAGATGCAGTTGACCGATATCGGCTTCCGCGACACTGGTATCGATCTGCATCTGACGCAGATCATTGGCGATCTGAAATAGCGTGGGTGTCTGGAAACTTGCCGCCACGGTCTGGCCCACATCCACGTTGCGCGCTATCACTATGCCCGAAATCGGGGAGCGTATAACGCTGTAATTGAGGTTGGTACGATCCCGGGCAAGTTGCGCGTTATCCACGGCCAACTGGGCGCGCGCAACCTCCAGTTGTTGTTCGACCGCATCCAGCGCGTCCCCGGAAATGAAGCCTTTCTCCACCAGCGCGCGGTTGCGCGCCATTCTTCTCTGGGCCAGCTTCAACGCAACATGGTCATTGGCGACATTTGCTTCGGATTGCCGCAGTTGAGCCTGAAAAAGTGCCGGATCAAGTTCCGCCAGCATATCGCCCGCCTTCACTCTATCGTTGAAGTCTGCATGAAGGCGGTATACGGTGCCGGACACCTGTGTACCTACATTCACCAGGACTACAGGATTGAGCGTGCCATTGGCGGAAATGCTCTGAAGAATGTCGCCACGGTCAATCGTCTGAGTTTTATATCGATCCTGCTGCGAGTCTGATCCGGATTGCCAGTACCAAATCCACCCGCTCAGCAGCAACGTTGCCAAAATGATGAATAGCCGGATGCGGCGAAAGGGTCGAATCATTAAAAATGAAGAGAAGTATAAGTAACAGGCAAAAAAAGACTGCAGAATATTACCTGAGCACGGGACTCCGATTATGGGGACTGTCGACGGGTAAAAAGAAGCCGCTTGTCCTGGATAAACACCCGCTCGCGAGGTTCATTCATAAACAAGGGCGCTGGAAAGCATATCTGTAGTAGAAGAGGTGCTATCTTTCAATTCCTTTCCTCTTGTCTGTTATTTGTCTTTCTTGTTATCGGCATCCATTACACGCAATTCCTTGAGCCGTGCTTCAATGCTGGACATCGTGTAAAAGTCTCCATCGCCCGCTTTCAGTGCTATCTGCAATTGCTCTATCGCCGCGGAATAATTGCCCTGCCGTGTATAAACCTCAGCTTGGGAGCGATGTTGCGACATCGCATCTCCCAGCGCTTCGTATCCTCGTGCCTGCAGTCCGAAAAGCCATGTATCATTGGGCGTATATTGCAGCTGGCGATCGATGAACTTGATTGCCGTTCCAGGCTCGCCATTACGGATCAGCGCGTCTGCATAGTCATAGATCAGCGCCCGATGTTGCGGATATATCTGTAGCGCAGCCCGGTATGTCTCGAACGCTTCTCCGACTTTTCCTGTTGCCAGTTCGACGCGTGCAGCCAGCGTGTCGATCATCGGGCTGGATGGGCCGTTCTTGCGCGCGATCCTGATGGTCTTGCCAAGATCGTGATTTTTCACTTTGTCGTTCGATGAGCCGGACTGTAAATTTTCATAAAGTTGCGCGAGTTCCTTTTCGGCACGCGAGTAATTCCTGTCCCGCAGCAATGCATTGATCAACCCGTAGCGCTCGACGGCCTCGTTGGTATAGCGCTTGTCCCGCAAAACAGAGTCGAAGCGTTCCACGGCGTCTCCCGGGTTGTCCAGCGAAGCACGCAACTTTGCCCGTACCAGCTGAAAATCGAGACTATCAGGCACTTGCTTATAGGACATGCCCTGGGTTCTGCTCTCGATGTCTGCGATGCGCTCATAAGTGATAGGATGGGTACGCAGGTACGAGGGCGCACCATTCTCATGAAACCTTCCTGCTCGCTGCAGGCGCTCGAAGAAGGCCGACATCCCGTTCGGATCGAGGCCGGCGCTGACCAGTATATTGAAGCCGATGCGATCGGCTTCCTTTTCGTGCTCGCGGGTGAAATCAAGCTGGGACTGGATCTGCCGAGCCTGAGAGGCAACCAGTACAGCCTGTCCCGCTTGTGGATTGGTACGTGAAGCGAGTATCGCCAAGGCGGCGCCGGCGAGAGAAGTCAACATGCTGTACTTCTGGCCGGAAATCATGCGTGCGAGGTGTTTCTGCGTGACATGGGCGATTTCATGCGCCATTACTCCCGCCAATTCCGATTCGCTTTGGGCTGTAATGATGAGCCCGGTGTTAAACCCCATGAAGCCGCCGGGCAATGCGAATGCGTTGATCGTGTCATCCTTCACCGCGAAGAACTCGAATTCCTGATCCGGCTGGGCTTCGCGGGAGCCAAGAATCAGCCTGTTTCCCAAATTGGTAAGATAACCGGCAACTTCGGCGTCATCCAGGTAATTCGGGTCCGCCCGGATTTCCGACATGATTCTCAGTCCCAGCTCCCGTTCCTCGCGAGGTGAAATAGTTGTCCGGGATGCATCGCCAAGGTCGGGCAGCTCGGCAGCCTGGGCGCCACTTGTGATCAACACGGATAAAACAGCTATGCCAAGGCGAAAACTCATGTCGATAAGATGGATGGGGACGAACGAAGTTCCTCACGGACGCACACGATAGGAAGCGTCCACGACAAGGAGCGTATGGGATAAGCTGGGAAAGCGCTGAATAATTCCTCGCTGAGCACCCGATTTTATCGCAACCCTCATGGGGCGGGGCTTTGCGAGCGGTCTACCTTATCGGGCTCCTAGCAAAGGGGTCAACCATTCGCGTCGTCGCCTTTCGCGCATCCCATCCCGCAAAGCCGCCGCCGCGCCAGCGGAGATTTATTCAGCGCTTCCCTAGATCGCCGCGTCGTCCGTCTCGCCTGTGCGTATCCTTATGACCTGCTCGATATTCGTGACAAAAATTTTGCCATCGCCGATCTTTCCCGTACGCGCCGCAGTTACTATCGTATCGATGATGCTGTCCACCATTTTTTCATCGGCCACTATTTCAATCTTTATCTTGGGCAGAAAATCCACCACATACTCCGCTCCCCGATAAAGTTCCGTATGTCCTTTTTGCCGGCCGAAACCCTTGACTTCGGTAACAGTCAGCCCGCTTACTCCTATCTCGTTCAAGGCTTCGCACACTTCGTCGAGCTTGAAAGGTTTGATGATGGATTCGATCTTTTTCATGTCTGTTCCTTTAAAAGCGGCGTGCTTTGCGAGTTGGCAACCAAGGAAACGCTGAACAAATCTCCGCTGGCGCGATGGCGGCTTTGCGGGATGGGATACGCGAAGGATGGAACAGAGTCTCTTCCGCAGGAAGATGCGACTCCTCAGCGCGGACTGCAGGCGCGATTTTACCAGTAACGCGCTCAGCGAGGATTTGTTCTGCGCGTCCCTAGAATTCGTCTTGATATGAAGCCGTGATGGGGTAGCGCCAGTCCTTTCCGAAGGCTCGTTTTGTAATCCGCGGGCCCGGGGCGGACTGCCTGCGCTTGTATTCATTCTGCCGGATAAGATTGATGACGCGGCGTACGTCTGCTTCGGCGTAATCCATATCAAGAATTTCCTGTAGCGATAAATCACGCTCCATATAAGCTTCAACGATTCCATCGAGCACATCGTAGGGCGGGAGGCTATCCTGATCCGTCTGGCCCGGACGAAGCTCAGCCGAGGGTGGCCGTGTGATGACTCTTTCGGGAATGGCTTTTCCCAATGAGTTGCGGTAGCGGCAGAGGCGGTAAACCATAGTCTTGCTTATATCCTTCAGTACTGAGAAACCTCCCGCCATGTCGCCATACAAGGTGCAGTAGCCAACGGCCGTTTCCGATTTGTTGCCGGTAGTCAGCACAATGGCGCCAGATTTGTTGGAAAGTGCCATGAGCATATTTCCGCGTATGCGTGCCTGCAGGTTTTCCTGCGTGGTAGCAGTGGCGTGGCGCCCCAGCAGCTTGTTGCCGAGTGTTTCCAGGAATTGAGTGAATACCGGCTCGATACTGATTTCGCTGTACCTGACATTCAGCGTCTTCGCCATCGCTCGAGCGTCCCACAAACTGATATCGGCGGTAAATCTCGAAGGCATCATAATTGCCTCCACCCTGTCCGCGCCTAGCGCATCCACCGCGATTGCCATGACGAGCGCCGAATCCACTCCGCCCGACAAGCCCAGCAATACGCCGGGGAGATGATTCTTCTCAATATAGGTCTTGAGCCCCAGGCACAGGGCCTGATAGATTTCCGCCTCCAGACTTGGCGGGGCTGCAATTTCCACCGGTACGGGTACGCCATTCTGAAGATCGATCAATCCTAGCGATTCTCTAAATGCAGGAAATTGATGGGTGAGCTTGCCTTCCGCATCGATTGCGAAAGAAGCGCCATCGAAAAGCAACTCGTCCTGCGCGCCGACAAGATTGGCATAGATGATAGGAATTCCGATTTCATCGGCCTGCTGGCGTGCGACCTGATAGCGCAAGGCTTGTTTGCGCATATGGTAGGGTGAAGCGTTCAGCACCAGCAGTGCATTCGCTCCGGCTTCCCTTGTCCTGCGGGCGGAGTTGCCCTGCCAGATATCCTGGCAGATCTGTATGCCAAATTTTATCCCACTCAGTTCGAATATGCATGGATCGGATCCCGGTTCGAAATAGCGCCGCTCGTCAAACACGGAATCATTGGGCAGACTGCTTTTCAGGTAGGTGGCAATGATTCCGCCGTCATGGATAACGGAGGCCGCGTTGTAGAGCTTGTGATCGACGCGGTGCGGATGCCCGATCACTAGCGTAACTCCCTTTATTTTAATCGCGAGATTTGCCAGCGCCTCCCGGCAGGCCAGTTCAAAGCCATCGCGCAATAACAGATCCTCTGGAGGATAGCCGGAAAGCGCCAATTCCGGGGTAACGACGAGGCGGGCTCCCGCATCTCTTGCCTGATAGGCAGTATCAAGAATTTTGGCAGCATTGCCCTCGAGGTTGCCGACTGTCAAATCGATTTGTGCGATGGCGAGCTTCATGATGATGCGCGTCATGCGCGGGATATCGAACTACGCATTTTCTGCCGCAAAATTTCGCTGCTCCTGATTACTTCGAGCATTGCCGGGAGAAATCTCCGGGCCGGCTTGATTTCGTCTAACGCTCATGGGATTTCGCCATGGGCCAATCTCCTCATTTTATCTTTTTAATAATACCAGAATGCTTCTTTCCGCGCGGTCTTGCGCGGAAAGGGCGCACGCGGGAAAATCTTTCATGGATGCGGATTTGAAAGTAAAAATTATCGATTCCCTTGATGAGGTTTCTATCACCGCATGGAATCGCCTTGCGGGGGACGATCCTTTTTTGCGTCATGAATTTTTATCGGCCTTGCATGATACCGGCTGTGCCTCGGCAAAGACTGGCTGGGCGCCAGAATTCATCACCTTGTGGGAGGGATGTAAATTGACGGCCGCCCTGCCTCTTTATGTCAAAAACCACTCTCATGGAGAGTATGTTTTCGACTGGGCCTGGGCCGATGCATATCAGCGTCATGGATACCCTTACTACCCCAAGCTCTTGAGCGCGATACCCTTCAGTCCGGTATCGGGCCGCAGATTGCTTGCTGAAACCTCGGGGCATCGCGCCCTGCTTATTTCGGCGGTGCTGGCGATGGCAAGAGATAAAAATGCGAAGACGGGCATGTCATCTTTCCACTGCCTGTTTCCGCTGGAGCAGGAAGCACGGGAGATGGAAAAAGCGGGAATGAAATTGCGGCACGGCATCCAGTTTCACTGGAAGAACCGGAATCGCGAGGGATGCCTCTATGAAAGCTTTGAAATGTTCCTGCGGGATATGAGTCACGACAAACGCAGGAAGATCCGCCAGGAACGAAAAAGGATTCATGCCGAAGGCATCCGGTTCCAGTGGTTATCGGGACATGAGGTAAAATCTGACCACTGGCGTTTTTTCGTCGACTGTTACAATAAGACCTACCGGGATCACTATTCCACTCCGTACCTCAATCTGGAATTTTTCATGAGGCTCGGCGAGAGCTTGCCGGAAAATCTGCTGCTGATTCTGGCGATGCGTGGCAAAAAGCCAGTTGCCGCTGCCCTTAATTTACGCAATTCCCACACGCTATACGGCCGCTATTGGGGCGCTTCGGAGTTTGTGTCCGGTTTGCATTTCGAGACCTGCTACTATCAGGGCATCGAGTTTTGTATGGCGAATCGCATGGAGCTGTTCGAAGGCGGCGCCCAGGGAGAGCACAAACTTGCCCGGGGTTTCCTTCCTGTCCATACCTGGTCGGCCCATTGGCTTGCTCATCCCGAGTTCTCTGCGGCGGTCGGCCACTACCTGAAGCGCGAGGCGGATGAGATCGACCATTACTTCGATGAATTGAACGAAAATTCGCCTTTTAGAAGGGGGCATGAGGGACAATGAAAGCCTTTGAATATAAGCGACCACGCGAGAGGGTAACGCTGCATCGGTTGGCAAAGTGCAACAAGCAGCCTGCCTTCCGCCGGATTCGAGCCACCATCTTTCAAGTTGCGCCGCAATGAAATATTGCAGTAGCTGCGGCGCACAGGTCGAATTAGGCATACCGGAGGGGGACACGTTGCAACGCTACATATGCCGGGCGTGCGGCGTTATCCATTATCAGAATCCGAAGATCGTGGTCGGCTGCATCCCTGAATGGGAAGACAAGATATTGTTGTGCCGCCGGGCTATCGAGCCACGCCTGGGCTTATGGACCGTTCCCTCCGGTTTCATGGAAAATGCCGAAACCCTGGTCCAGGGCGCCGAGCGGGAAACTATGGAAGAGGCCAACGCTTCTGTCCGGATAGGACCGCTTTTCGCTATTTATAATTTGCCTCACATCAACCAGGTGCACGTACTGTTTCGCGCACAGTTGCTGGATCTCGGCTTCAGCCCGGGGATTGAAAGCCTGGAGGTAAGACTTTTCACCGAGCCGGAAATTCCATGGGAAACTCTCGCTTTTCGGGTGATTCGTGAACCTTTGAAGCGCTATTTCGTGGAGCGGAGGGAAGGAGTTCTACGTTTCCATATGGGTACGATAGGCGCGCTGGGTACATAGGGTAGCGCTGAACGCGAGCAGATTGAATTGCCGTTTTATGCCGCTCGCAGCGAGTCGACGATATCCAGCCGCGCCGCACGGGCAGCGGGAAGAACGCCGCCGACAACTCCCATTATCAGGGCGAATGCCAAAGATTTTGCGATGATGGCGGCGTTCAGCGTGAAGCTGAATGCGAGCTCGGAGAAAGATTGCCAATTCATGGTTGAGATGGTGAAGAACTGCATGAATGAAGCCAGTATGAGCCCGACCACGCCTCCTGCTGCGCCCAGCATCAACGCTTCTATCAAAAAAGTCAGCAGAATGGTGGCGCGGCGGAATCCCAGGGCTCGAAGGGTGCCGATTTCGGTAGTACGATGGGCGACCGACGCATACATGGTGATCATTGCGCCGATAATCGCACCTATGGAAAAAATGATGGAGAGAATCAGTCCCAGGTAACGAATGAAATTTGCCAGAACTTTCGATTGTTCGGCATAAAAGACGTTTTCCTGCTTGGCTTCCAGAGTAAGGCGCGGATCGGCTTCGATGCGGTTCTTGAATGCGGAGAATCCCCGCGCGTCATTCAGCTTGACTATCACCGAAGAATAGACCGGCCTGCGAAAGGCTTGCATCAGTTGGTCTGCATCGCCCCAGATTTCCGAATCGAAACCTGTTCTCCCCGCATCCATGATGCCCACCACGGTCCATTCACGTTGCCCGAAACGTAATATCTCGCCAACTCTCGCGCCATGATATCGTTCCGCAATGCTTTTTCCGGCAATGATTTCTGCCGATCCGGGGGAAAACATGCGCCCTTCGACAATACCGACCTGAGGCCGAAGCTCGATGCCTTTTTGCCCCACGCCCCGGATTAACACGTTGGATGCTTTATCGGAATCACGTTTGACCAGCGAAATCAGCACGATGGTTTCCTTTGAAGCGAGCCGTGCACCGTCGATGCCATTTGCTACTTCCGGCTGGTTTTCGACGATGGCAGCCTGCTCGCGGTCGATGACGCTCTGTACTTCAGTGCCAGCGGAACGCCGGGTGACAACCGCATTGTCCATGGACCCGGTTTCGACCAGGGTTTTTCGAAGGCCTTCCTCCAGCATTAATACCGTGGCGAAAACGAACACCACCAGCGCCATGCCGCCCGACGTAAGCAGCGTCGTCAATTTGCGTGCCGCGAGATTGCGCAGCGTATAGGAAAGCGGGATCGGCATGATAGCCTGGGGGTCTGTTAACGGGCCTTAGCCAATGCTCCTCAGGCCATCCACGATGGGCACGCGGGCCGCCCGCAGGGCGGGCAACACTGAAGCTGCCAATCCAACTGCTGCGGCTGCGGCCGCCTGCATATAGACCGTTTCCCTGGAAACCCCGAAAACGGGAAAAAGCGTCCCGACCTGCTCGCTGAACTGGGCGGCGACTGGAAACGTCAACACGATTCCGATTGCAGCGCCGGCAAGCGCGATCATGAGAGACTCGCCATAAATCAGTCCGGCAAGGAAGCAGGGTCCGAACCCCAGGGCTTTAAGGGTGGCGTACTCCCGGATCCGCTCCCGCGCGGTCATTGCCATGGTGTTGGCCATGACCGCCAGAATGATGAATATCACCACAAAGGAAACAATGCGTATAGCGATGACTATCGCTTCTGTCATGGAAACGAAGCCCAGCTGAAATGCTTTTTCTGTTTCCGTAAGGGTTTCGGCCAGGGAATTGCGGAACATCGCGTCTACCTCGTCTGATATTTCCGCCGCTCTGTCGGGATCGGAAATCTGAATAACATATACGCCTATCCAGTCGGTTCGCCGGGCAACGGCCTTTTTCATCGTTTCGTTGAGATAATTCCAGTGGAAAAAAAACTGTGATGTATCGGTTGCAGATTCCGCGCCATCATAGATCGCTCTTATGGTGAAATTCCACGAGCCAGGGTAAATGGTTCCGCGTAGCGGAATAGTGTCGCCTACCTTGAAGCCATGAGTGTTCGCAAGCTTACGCCCGATTACGCAACCTTTGCGGTCGGCGCGGAACGCTTTCATTTCCTGTGGCGCTATGACATATTCGGGGTACAGATCGAAATACGTTTTTGCGTCTACCGCGAACTGAGGGAAAAAGTTCTTCTCGCTGACGTATACTCCTCCGAACCAGCTGGCATGGCTGATTGCAGAGACGCCATCGACTTTACGGATTCGTTCCTGGTAGTTGATGGGTAGCGGAAATACCAGCGAAATCGCGTTGCGCGTGACCAGCCTGGTCGAGGATGCGCCCTCTGCGCCGGCGTACCAGGCATCCACTACCGTTCGAAGCAGACCAAAGGCAATAATGGCTACCACCAGGCCAAGTACGGTGAGACCGGAGCGCAGCTTGTGGCGCAAGGTATTTCTTAGTATGAGCTTGAAAAAATGCACGATTGAGCGCCGATCCGTTGGACGATAGATCTTTCAGTGCTTCTTCAGTTCCAGTTCGCCTTTTTCCAGATGCCGGATCGAATGGGCGGATTGAGCGGCATGCGGATCGTGCGTCACCATGATGATGGTTTTGCCCAATTCTCTGTTGAGGCGCTCAAGCATTGCCAGGATGTCATTTGCTGATGATCGATCAAGATCTCCGGTGGGCTCGTCCGCTACCAGCAGGGCTGGATCCGTTATGATCGCGCGCGCAATGGCAACGCGTTGCTGCTGGCCTCCCGACAACTCGGACGGATAATGCTCCATTCGATCGCGCAGTCCTACCATCGATAATGCAAGTTCCACGCGCCTGCGGCGCTGGTCGCGTGCAAGCGGTGTGAGCAGCAGTGGCAGCTCCACATTATCAAAGGCCGTCAGCACCGGCATCAGATTGTAGAACTGAAATATAAATCCCACGTTCGCTGCCCGCCAATCTGCCAGTTCCGATTCGGAGAGGGCTGCGATGTCTGTTCCGTTGACTTTCAGCAATCCACTGTCGGGCTTATCGATGCCGGCAATAAGGTTGAGCAGGGTGCTTTTTCCCGAGCCCGAAGGGCCCATCAACGCGATAAATTCCCCATGCATGATATCGAAAGAGATATTGGTCAGTACGGGTATGATCTGTCCTCCGCGGTGATAGCATTTGGAGAGCTGCCTGATGTGAACAACCGGTTCACCTGGAGGTTCTGTATGAACCGGAGATTCTGAATGATTATCCAAGTCAGGCGACCGCTGCATGAATTTCAGGGTTTTTCCCTGGCGAATATGTCGAGTGCCGCGCCGAAGGGCATGCACAAATCCCCGTCATTTTGCCGTTGTTTTAATGTTGTCGCCATTGTCGAGCCCGTCTCCCGGCCGGAGTATCACCTTTTCTCCAGCCTTGGGACCTTTCACCACTTCAACCATGTCGCCGATTCTTTCTCCGGTTTCTATGGATGTTTCGACAGCCTTCCCTTCCCTGATGACGAAAACCACGCTCTGTCCGTTGCGCTGAACGATGGCTGCGGGCTGCACCACCGTGCGGGCAGCGCGCTGGTTGTCGGGCATTTCTTTTTCCAGGAAAGCGACCTTCGCGCTCATCTCCGGCAATACCCGGGGATCATGGTCGACGAACCGGATCTTTACCAGGACCGTGGCCTTAGCCCTGTCCACCGTCGGGACGATGCGCTGCACCCTCCCTCGCAAGCGGACATCCGGCAGCGCGTCCAGCTGGATCTCGCACGGCTGATCGAGTTCAACCTTTGCCAGATTCGACTCGGATACGTCTGCTTCCACTTCCAGAGTATTCATGTCGGCCATGGTGACTACCGCGCCTTTGGCGTCGAGCGCAGAGGAGAAAGGCGTGACGACATCGCCGATATTTGCGCTCTTCGTCAGAACCACGCCGTCAAAAGGCGCGCGAATCAGCGTGTGCTCGACAGCGATTCGCGCCGCGCGATAGTTTGCTTGCGCCGCGCTGACTGATGCTTTGAAGCTCCCAACGACAGCCTGGGCCTTTTGATAGCGAGCTTCCGCGATATCATAAGCGGATGGGGAAATAAAGCCCCTGGAGATCAGCTCGCTATTGCGATTGTATGCTGCCCGGGCTTCTATCAGCTCAGCTTGGGCCTGTTGCAAATTCGCGGCGGCCACCCCGATATTTGCCGATGCCTGTTCCATGGTCGCGCTAACGTCCGCGTTTTCCAGCCGTGCGATAACCTCTCCCGCCTTGACCCGGCTTCCCTCCGTCACGCCGAGCCATTCAACCCGTCCCGTGGCTTTGGATGCCACCGCCGCCTTGCGTTGCGCCACCACGTACCCGGTGGCATTAAGCAAGGTGAACGATTGCGATGGGTAGGCGGTGGTGACGGTGGCCGACTCTACTTCCACCGTGTTGCCATTCCGGAAATAAAGGACTCCTGCCAGTACCGATGCAGCGATGATAACGATAGCGGTAAGAAAACCAGGACGTTTCCGATGGCTGACCATGTTGCTGCCAGCACCGCGATCAATTTTCAATTGGGACAGATCTTCGTTGCCCACAAGGTGTTCCCGGAATTTAACGCTGCGATTATGGCGTAGAAGCCGTGCAAGGGCTAGGGAAGACCATTGAGAGCCGGGTTGTTGCGCTGGCGAGAGGAAGCGTGCGGACTTATCTGGCAAGGGCTGCTGCAGTAGCGCGTGCCGATCGTCCAGGATGAGTCCTCGAAGTCCGTTTGCCCGGAGTTGCATGAAACCTGAAGACGTATTCGGGCTTCCCGCGCAACTTCGGGAAAGGAATATAACACGGGCTGCCCTCTTACCAGAGGGCAGCAAGCGATCGGGAAGCTGATTACATAGGCGAGCCCGCGCGGCAGGCGATGGAGTCATACGGCTACACGCCGCATGTGCGCCCCCGCAACGAGGAGGTCCAGGCCAAGGTGCAGAATCCGAAGCATCGAGCACGGCGCTGGGTTGTCGAGGTCAGCCATTCGTGACTGAGCCGCTTCCCGAAGCTACTGGTCCGGTTCGAGAAAACACGCCGCAGCTACCCCGCACTGCTTATGCTCGACTGCGCCATCATCGCCTTCCGTAAGGCAGGTAGCCCAGGAAAAACAAATATTATTTA